>JAESGR010001011.1_pt1 | contig 11724 bp, 7 predicted proteins | sample 9269771 | NCBI WGS metagenome assembly JAESGR01 (sample SAMN15739572, study PRJNA653492) | algae metagenome | isolation source: Chroococcus sp. CMT-3BRIN-NPC107 and co-occurring heterotrophs from well... | place: USA: Clark Mountains Wilderness, California | collected 2010-04-18
TGACCTGTGGCCAGGCTCCGCACGATCACGGCCTTGGCCCCCAGTCGGGCCGCCCGGGCCGGGCCCTGCGAACGGTAGCGTCCCGCATCGCCATAGGCCTGGAAGGTGCGGATGAACCGCGGGTTCATTTTATAATTGTAGAACACAATGCGGCCGCGCACCGCCTCTTTCTTCCGATCAAGGTCGTCAAAATCGGCAATCTCAATCACCTCACCGGTCAGCGGACGGCCAGAGCCGATGGAATTGCCCAGGGCCACCACATCAAGGCGACGGGCCCCTCCGGGCAGCAGCGCTTTGGCCTGGTCGGTTCCCCCGCGCACCCAGTGCGGCACGTGGCATTCCTGCATCCATACCGTATCGGCACCGGCCGCACGCAGCGCCTTCGCCCCCCAAAGTTCGGCCCTGACCATCTGCGGGGAGCCGGCCAGCCGGCCGCCAATGGTTTTGGTGAGCACCCGCAGGTTGTCGTAGGCGCCGCTGTTCACCAGCACTTCATCGGCCAGGCGGCGGATAAAAACGGAGTCCGCATGCTGGGCGCCGGCACTCATATTACCGGTGATCCACAGCAGCAGGAATAGCTTTTTCAGGGGCATGCAAAGAATTTAGGGCTTAAATGTACGATACCGCGTAAACAAAGTTTTAACGATTGCCCCCGGAGCGGTGGCATTTTTGCGTGTACCTTAGTCGGGCCAATGAACCAGCATGTTATGAGAATAGGCATAGTCTGCTACCCCACCTTTGGCGGGAGTGGCGTATTAGCAACGGAATTAGGAAAAGCCCTGGCACAGAAAGGACACCAGGTCCACTTCATCACTTACCAGCAGCCCGTCCGGCTGAACGTGTTCGTCCCCAATATTTTTTACCACGAGGTGCAGGTACCCACCTATCCCCTGTTCGATTACCCGCCTTACGAAACCGCGCTGGCATCGGCCATGGTGGATGTGATCCGCAACAACGACCTGCAGCTCCTGCATGTGCACTACGCCATCCCTCATGCCTCCGCGGCCTACATGGCCAAGCGGATCCTTGAGCAGGACGGCAAGCAGATCCCGGTGATCACTACCCTGCACGGCACCGACATTACGCTTGTAGGCCGCGACAAAACCTATGCGCCCGTGGTTGCTTTCTCCATCAACCAGAGCGATGCCATCACGGCCGTGTCGCAGAACCTCTGCGAAGAAACGTACAAGACCTTCAAGATCGAAAAAGAAATACAGGTGATCCACAACTTCGTGGACGTCGAGCGCTTCAACCGCAAGCCCATCGATGCTTTCCGGAAGGTGATCGCCCCCAACGGCGAGCGCATTCTGCTGCACGCCTCCAACTTCCGCCGGATCAAGCGGGTACAGGACGTGGTGCTGATCTTCCATGAAGTGCTGAAAAAGATCCCGAGCAAGCTGCTGTTCGTGGGCGACGGTCCTGAGCGGGCCATGGCCGAGCAGCTCAGCCGCAAGCTGGGTGTGCACAACGACGTGCGCTTCGTGGGCAAGCAGGAGCAGATGGAAGAGATCCTGGCCATTGCCGATCTTTTCCTGCTCACTTCCGAATACGAAAGCTTCGGACTGGCCGCCCTCGAAGCCATGGCTTCTTCGGTGCCGGTGGTTTCCACCAATGCCGGGGGCCTCGGTGAGATCAATGTACCCGGGGAAACCGGCTTCCTTGGCAATGTGGGTGATATCGATACGATGGCCGGACAGGCCATCAACATCCTGCAGGACGATGCTACGCTACAGCAATTCAAAAACAACGCGGCCGCCCATGCGCGCCGGTTCGACATCCACAACATCGTACCGGTGTATGAGCAGCTGTACAGCCGGTTCCTCAATGGAGGGGAGTAACAGCCTTATGTACGATGTATGATGTACGATGTGTGTTGCACGCAAAGACGCTAAGGAATGCAAAGGCGCGAAGAATGGAAGTTCTTCGCGCCTTTTATTGTGTATCAAATGGCGCCCGGAGCTAAGGGGAACGGGAATCAAACTGCTAACTTGCGCCGCTCCAAATTCAATCGTCAATCGTCAATCGTCAATCGTCAATCCGGCACATCGTACACCGTACATCCCAAATCGTACATCTCACATCGTACCTCGTAAACTCGCCTCCTACGGTCTCCGCAGCCAGGGCTCCGGGTTCACGTTGGCCGTATTCACCATGAGGATGAAGTCGAGCTTTCCGCCGGAACCGCCGTCGTCGTCGGCGCCCACGCGGCCGATCGCCTGCCCGCGGCTTACGTTGCTGCCTTTGGTAACGTTCACGCCGGATAGGTTGCTGTAGGTGGTAAAATAGTTACCGTGGGAGATCGTCACGGCCATGCCGTCGCCCATATTAAATACGCCGATCACTTCCCCGTCGAAAACGGCTTTTACCGGGGCGCCAACCGAGGGCGTCGTGATGGTGATGCCGGGGTTGTCGCCGGTGATGCGGGTATCGGGAATTTTATATGACCCGAAGTGGATGGAGACAAAGCCGTTGTCTACCGGCCAGGGCAGTTTTCCTTTGTTGTTGAGAAAGTTGCCGGCCAGCTTTTCCTCGGAGGCATTCAGGTGCATGGAGGCCGGTGCGCTGCTCCGGGTAGCCGGCTTTGAAGTGGTGCGGGGCGTGGCCGCAGTGGTGCTTCCCCCGGCATTACCGGTACCTGCCGTTGCGGCGCGGTTCCGGCGCTCGGCTTCTTCCTCGGCCTTGCGGCGGCGCTCTTCTTCCGCCCGGCGGGCAGCGATCTCCCGCTGGATAATGATATTGATGGATTTCTTCAGCTGGGCGTCACGCTTCTTCTTAGCGGCGATCTGGCGCGCCAGGTCGCTCTCCTGCGATTTCAGCTTGGCTACTATGGCGTCTTTCTCCTTCCGCTGCTCTTCCAGCACCTTCAGCTGCTGCGTCTGGTTCTGCAGGGCCGAGCTTTTCTGGGTCTTTTTGGACAGGAGCTGCTGCTTGTTGGCTTCTACGCGCTGCTGCATCTGCACAATGTTGGCCACCTGCTCCTGCCGGTGCTCGCGGTACGAGCGCAGGTAGGAAATCCGCCGGAGGGCATCGTTGAAGTTGGAGGCGGAAAAGATAAAGTTGATATAGTTGTAGGAGCTGCGGTTCTTGTACGCATACACCACGCTGCGGGCATACTGGGACTTCAGGGTATCGAGTGCCTGCTGCAGCTTGTTGATCTCCACGCTTTTCAGGTAAATATCGTCGGAAAGGATCCGGATCTCCTTATTGATGTTGTTCACAAACTGGCCCTGCAGGTTTACCTTCTTCTGGATCAGGTTCAGCTGGCCCAGCGATTCCTTCTTCTGGCCTTTTACCTTGTTAAGGGTGCTTTGCACTTCCTGCAGCTCGGCCTGGATGGCTTTGCGCTCCTGCTCCATCTTGGATCGGTCGGGGGCCTGGCCATAACTGCTCGCTAAAGCAAAAAAGCAGGCAGCGATGAGGAGGGTTTTCTTCATGCAATTCAGATTTTGGTTCCTCTTTAACGGGAGAAACCGGTATTAATTTTAGTTCGCTTTATAATTTTTGGGAATGGAGAACGGAAAGCTCACCTCTTCGTCGAAGCTGTATTGCTTGAAGTCGAGGGCAATGTCCAGCTTTTTCTTCTCCGATACCGAAATGCGCCGTTTGGTGGCAAACCGGGGCCCGCGCTTCGTCTCGTAGGCTTCGTATGCCAGGTTGGCCGTCCGGTTGCGGCTGATGTCGGCATCGTCCAGCTTGCTGTGCAACAGCTGGTGGTCACCGTCCTGGAGCGTGATCAGGTGTTTGAAAAATTGCCCGATCGACAGCAGCGATACCGTACCGGCGCCTCGTGAGTACGAAACGATATTATTGCTGTCCAGGAAAACAGGGTTGCCGATCAGCAGGTCCTGCACGGTGCGCAGGTCCAAAGGCAGGGCGGTCACCTCCTGCAGGTAATCAATGCTGCGCGCGGTGTATTGCCGGTCCTGCTTATTGAGCAGCTTTACGGAATCTTTGGTGATGAGCACGCGCAGGGCCTCAATGCCCAGGATGGCGTTCACCGAGATCCACAGGGCGCTGTCGCGGTACATCCGGATATTGGCATTCACATCGTATTTCTTGTCTTCGGCATCGCGGTAGTCCACATTCACCTTAGCCGAAAAGGTGGTAAAAGGAACCCGGTTGGCCGAAACCTGCTGCAGGGCGGTCCGGATGAACACCGAGGAATCGTTGCTGCGGGGGGCCGGCGTGGAAGCCACGGCCGTTGTGTCCTTGCGGGTGATGGCCGTCTGGATCTTTTTGGTCGAGCGGCAGGAAGTGAGGAGCACCAGGGCGCTCAGTACATAAAAAATTCGGGTCATGGGCTTTTCTTCTGAATATGGTTCTGCTGTAATATTATTTCCCGGTGGAACCGAACCCTCCGGCGGCGCGACTGGTGGTAACCAGGTCGTCCACCGCGCTCCATTGTACGGTTTCCACCCGCTGCACTACCATCTGGGCTACACGGTCGCCCGGATATAGGACCTGTTCGGTTCCCGAAAGGTTGATCAAGATAATCTTAATTTCTCCGCGGTAGTCGGCATCGATGGTGCCCGGGCTGTTCAGGCAGGTCAGTCCCTGCTTCATAGCCAGGCCGCTGCGGGGACGCACCTGGGCTTCGTAACCGACCGGCAGCTCGATAAACAGGCCGGTGGGTACCAACTGCCGCTCCATCGGCTGCAGGGTCAGCGGGGCTTCAAGGTGGGCCTGCAGGTCGAGCCCGGCAGCACCGGCCGTAGCGTATTGCGGCAGCGGAAACGGCGAACGGTTGACAATTTTAACGGTAACCCCCATAGTTTCAAAGGTAAGTTTTGACCGGCCGATTGCTGTTAAATAGTTTCCAATAAAACGGTGGCGTAGGCGACCAGCCCCTCTTTGCGGCCTACAAAACCCATCTGCTCGGTGGTGGTGGCCTTGATGGAAACATCCTTTTCGGTAAGGCCGGTGAGGCCGGCGATGGTTTGCTGCATGGCCGGCACAAAGGGCTTGATCTTCGGCTCCTGCAGACACAGTGTGCTGTCGATATTCACCGGCCGGTAGCCGGCTTCGCGCACCAGGCGCGTCGTTTCCTCCAGCAGAATGCGGCTGTCGATGTTCTTATACTTCATGTCGGTGTCGGGGAAATGTACCCCGATGTCGCCCAGACAGGCGGCCCCGAGCAGCGCGTCGCAGAGGGCGTGCAGCAGCACGTCGGCATCGCTGTGCCCGATCGCGCCGTACGGATGCGGAATATGTACGCCGCCGATCTTCAGCGCCCGGCCCTCACCCAGCTGGTGGAAATCCACGCCAAAGCCAATTCTGAAACCCATGGTTGCTTTTTGGCAAAAGTAGGGATTGTAAGGTTGAGCAGCTGATCGGTTCACAAGTTGACAAGTTGACCAGTTTCGTGTCCGTTCCGTTAGTACTCTGTTTCTCTGCTTCCTCTGTGCGAAACCTTTTCTGCACCGAAAAAGCTTCCTTATTCAGTCGATGGGTCGCACTGAGGAAGCAGAGAAACAGAATCCCTCTATTCAACTTTTCAACCTGTCAACTTGTGAACTCGTGAACTCGTAAACGGGTAATTAAAAAGCCACCCATTCGGGTGGCTCTTATAAAATTCTGTTGCTGAACTATTTACTCGAAGTCGCCGGCGGCCTCGCCGCTCAGGTCGAAGAGGAGCGAGAAACGCAGGGTATTGGACAGCGGGTTCTGGTTGATGCCCGAGCCGGTAGGAACAAGGTAGGAAAAGTTGAGGCCGAACACATTATACTTCACGCCCACCCCTACAGTAAAATACCGGCGGTTGCCTTTGTTGCGGCCTTCGTGGAAGTAGCCGGCCCGGAAAGCAAACTGGTCGTTGTAATTGTACTCGCCCCCGGCAGAGATCTGGAATTCTTTCAGCTCTTCGCCAAAGCCGCCGGGCGCGTCACCGAACGAGGAGAACCAGGAGCTGATCACCCCTTTATCGCGGTACGCCTGGAAGACCGCGGCACTGGACGTATCGGCAGGTGGCGTGGGCACCAGCAATTTGTTGAGGTCCACCCCGAAGGAGATCTTGTTCGACTCGTCGATCACCTTGGTATAAAAAGTACCGATCCCGAAGTTGGCCGGGATAAAATCTTTCTGGTCGGCATTGTCGGTATAGCCGATCTTGGAACCGAGGTTGCTCAGCGCCGCACCGAAGGCCCAGCCCTGCCCGGCTTCGTTGTGGGCATTATAATACAGGCCGAGGTCGGCAGCGACCGCCGTACCGGGCTTGAAGGTGGCACCGGTGCCCTGGCTCTGGCCCGAAGCCAGGTTCGAGTAAATGAATTTCATGCCCACGCCCAGGCCTACGCGGTCGGACAGGCGGCGGCTGTAGCCGGCGTCGATGCCCAGTTCCCGGGGGTTTTGCGAGCCCAGCGTCTGGCCGCGGTCATCGGTAAACTGGATGCTACCCAGGGAAAAATACCGGAAGGCCCCGGAAATGGACTGCAGGTCGTCAATTTTATAATAGCCGGCGATGGAAGCCAGGAATACGTCGTTCACAATGTTCTTCAGCCAGGGCGTATACGTTACGCTCACTCCGGCCGGCGATGTATTGAACGGCACCTTGCCGAGATTGAAAAAGGGGGAGCTGACATCGGGAGTGGTGGCCAGCGAAAGATCGCCCATGCCGCCGGAGCGGGCATCGGGAGAAATACGGAGAAAAGGAACGGCAGTGGTTACTACCCGGGGTTGGGATTGTGCGTTTACAGAGGTACCTAGGATAAAGGAAAATACAGTAACAGCTACAAATCGTAGTGCAGTTGGTCGCATAGATATCATTTAAAAAAAGTGTGTGAAATTAGGCCGTTTTGGTTTATAAATCCTTTTCGTTCATTTCGTTGCATCAGAGGATCACCAGTTTGTTCCAGGCCTTTGCTTCTTTTCCGTCAGCCCGTTTCACCCGCAGACGGTAGAGGTATACCCCACGCCCGATCCGGGCGCCGAACTCATCGGTGCCGTCCCATGCAATGTCACTTGAACGATTGCCGGCAGAATTTATTGTTTTCTTTAACATTTTCACCAGCTTTCCCGAAACGGTATAAACTTCCACGGTCACGTCCAGGGCAGTGCCGGGCTGGTTATGTTCAAACCAGAATTCCGTGTGCGTAGTGAAGGGATTGGGATAATTCAGTACATGGTCGATCTTCAGGTCTTCCTTAGGCACCACCACGAACTCCAGGGTCTGCTCGCTGCTGTTGTTCAGTACATCCCAGGCTTTGATGGTGAGGGTATGCGCGCCGGGCTCCAGGTCCGGCAATTGGAAGCGGACGGTCCCGGTACGGTACGAGTCGAGGTCGCTTTCGTAAAAATCGTTGAGGATGAAGAACCGGTTCGGGTCCTTATCCAGCGTGACCACCAGGTCGTGGCCGATGCCGCTGTTGCCGGTACGGATGCCCGAGGAATCGGCCAGCTTCACCACCAGCACGGGTGCCGGGTCGGTAATGCTGCCGGGAACAAAACGCTCGTCGTTCAGGTAGGCGCGGATGCCCGGGCCTTCACCATCGCGGCTGCCGCCTGCGGCAATGCCCCCGATATGGACCTCCCGGGAAAATCCGCCCCCGTCCCGGGTACTGTCGTGTGCATACAGGCTGATCTTGCCCTGACCCAGGCGGTAGTCCATGTCCTTCGGCAGCCGGAAACGAAAAGCAAACTTCCCTCCTGCCGCCGTTACCTTTCCCTTGAACAGGAGGTCCGACTGCGTAATGACGCCCACGGGCTGGCTTCCGGGGTCGTTGCCCAGGGTGGAGCGGCTTTGCTCTTTGTCGAACAGGGAAAGAAAAACCGTACCGGAAAAATCGGCCAGCAGCGCACCGTTGCGGTTCGTTACCGTTCCTTCCAGCACCACTTCTTCCGTGGCCTGCAGGGTATCGGTGCCGGCCGGCTTCCCGTTGATGACCGTAGCCTGTACCTGCAGCTTCGGGAAGGCCAGCGTGGTGGCCGGGTCACCGAGAAGAAGGAATTTCCGGTTGTTGATCAGGTCGGCAGAGGCGGCATAGGTGCGGTTCTTGGCCACCCGGACCGCCTCGCCCAGCGAGCGGTAGTTGCCGGCGGCATCCGCCTCCAGTGCCGTCGCTATGTAATTATTATTGAGAATACGGTTGGAGAAGGCAAACACCACGCGGCTGGTGGCCATCAGGGCGATGGCTCCTGTTTTGGGGCGCAGCACCAGCGCCTCGCCGAGCGAAGGGGTGCCGGGGTGGTCAAAGGGAGCAAAATCGCAGGTGGCGGCAATGAACAGGGGCAGGCGGTGCTCATTCTTCCACCCGCTGAGGATGGAAGCGTCCAGTACCACTTCTTCAGCCAGGCGCTGCGGGCCGCCATGACCGCTGTAGTTCCAGATCAGTGTACCGTTCAGAATGTCGTTGTTGATCAGGGCATTGGCCGCTGGGTAGCGCCCGCCCACGGAAGCCGCTTCCTGGCGGAACGCGTCGAGGTACACTTTGCGCAGGTTGAGGGCCGGGGCCTTTTCCTTCGCCGTGGCGGTAAGGATCTCCGCATCCTGTAAGTGCAGGTTGAAGTCTTCGTCATCGGCCACGAAAACAGCCTGCTGCCGCCAGGGCCCGAAGGCTTCCGGGCTGTGGTAAGCAATGACCTTATCGATATAGGCTTTGGCCTCTTCGGGAGTGCGGGCGGGGATCCGGCCGATGCCGATATCCAGATCGGGTGGAGTGGCGCCGCCATTGATGTCCTCCCCTTCCTCCAGGAAACCGAAAAAATCGTCCGATGCATAGGTGTTCAGCGGGTCCAGCGAAGCGGGGCTTTCATAAGCCGGTACGAGGTTCGTGTTGTTCCGGACCCGGTCCTTATAATCAAAGGAAGCCTTGCCCAGCAGGAGCAGGTATTTGGACGAGCCGTTCCAGTCGGCGCGCTGCCGGTCGTAAAACATCCGGACGAAATTGCGCAGGGCGGACGGATCGGGCGCCCCGCCCCCGAACTCATGAAAGACCTGCTCGGTGGTGGCCACAACGGTGCGCAGGCCCTGCCGCTCGCGGTGAAAGGCGGCCAGCCGCCGGGCTTCGGAAAGAAAAGAAGGGTGCGTGATGATGAGGTAGTCGGCAGGGCCCAGGCCATGCAGGTCCTGGTTGGCCACCCGGCCCAGGGGCTCGGGCACTTTGGCCTCCCCGAACGCGATGAATTCCCGGAGCCCGCCGCCGGCGCGGGAAAAAGAAACATCATTGCCCGAGAACTGGAGCTGCAGGGCTACGGGTGCCTGCGGCTCGGTCACGTCCCAGACCTTCGTTCCGGCGCCGGCGGCGCCCAGGGTGAATCCGATGGGCCCCGGGTTCAGCGACCGCCAGTCGCGGAAGGAAAGCTGCCCGCCGGCCGGCAGCTGCAGACGGCGGCGGTAAAACAGGAGCCAGCGGTCGATCCAGCCCTGGCTGTTGAAAGAACCGGGAAAGTAGCGCCAGACAAGGGAGGGCGTTTCGGCCGCGGGGGCGGGAAAGGTTACTGCGGTTTCCGCGGGGTGGCCGAATGGGTCGTATACCCCGGGGCCTGTGGCCGGCACGGACAATTCACCGATTCCCGTCCCGTCGAGGCTGAGCGCGAAACGGGCCGGCGCGCCTACCGACCGGGCTACGGCCCGGGCCTGGAGGGTCATCGGGGCACCGGCCACCAGGCCGGCAAGGGCAGGCGTAAAGCTGCGGGTAAGGCTCCGGCCCGGGGCATCGGACAGCTCCTCGCCGAACCATTCCTTGCCGGAAGAAAGAAAATTCACCGAATCCAGCTCGTGGGCGTAGCGCTCGTCGAAGTCGGACAGGTATTGCGTTACAGGCGCGGCATCGGTTTGAGTGGCGATGCGCTTTCCGCCCGCGCCGCCGATGGTTATATAATAATAGGCTTTGTCGGTATACAGGTTCCGGTGCCAGGTAAAGCGGCGGTCGGCTGCCGAAGGCTGCCACCGGTGGGGACCGGGCGCATAAAAAAGGAGGTAATCGCCGCCATTGAGCAGGCCGTCACCACCGTCTTCCACCTGGATGGCCACTTCCTCCAGGTCATCGGGGGCGGGCGCCGCATTGGATTCAGGCAGGGGGGCGCCCCCGTTGCCATACACGCGGATGGCGTCCGCGGAAAGGCCGGAAGGGTTGACGCCCAGGGCAGAAAGCAGGGGAAGGTCCACCCGGTATACACCGGCCTCACCTACAGCCACCCGGTACCAGGCACCGGTGCGGAGCACGGAAGCCTGTTTCCAGGTGCGCTGCGCGTCTGCGCCCGGCCCGAGAGCCAGGAGGGTGCAGAGCAGAAAAAGTCTGGAAAGAGAGGAGGGCATAGATCCGGGGGTGGTACAAAAATTAAAGGGCAAGCTATGAGTTTTATACTAAACTGTATATATTCGCAAAGCTGTCCGGAAAACTATTTTTCGCATACAATAATTGTGGTAACACCCCGTTAAAGTTATGCTGAAAACTAGGATACTGGACCCACATGAATCCATGTGTCCTTTAAAAAGCCAAATGTTGAAACATGCAAGTGAAAAACTTTTTCATCCTCCTATCCTCCGCTGCCTTACTCTCATCCTGTAACCTCTTCAAGAAGAAGGCACCCGCATCGGAAGTCACCGGCTGGAATTACAACGACAAGAACATGGGCGGCTACCAGGTAGCCAAATCCAAGGACCAGCAGACAGGTCCCGGTCTTGTATTTGTACAGGGCGGTACCTTCACCATGGGCCAGACCGAAGAGGACGTCATGGGCGACTGGAACAACATACCCCGCCGGGTAACAGTTCCCTCGTTTTATATCGACCGCACCGAAGTGGCCAACGTCCACTACCGCGAGTACATTCACTGGCTCAGCCGCATTTTCGACCCTGAAGCTGATCCGGGCAACCGCAAAATCATCGAGTCGGCTCTTCCGGATACCATGGTATGGCGCTCCGAGCTGAGCTATAACGAACCCCTCGTGGAATATTATTTCCGCCACCCCGGCTTCAACGACTACCCGGTGGTAGGCGTAAGCTGGAGACAGGCGCATGACTTCTGCCTCTGGAGAAGCGACCGGGTGAACGAAGGCATCCTGATGAAGCAGAACTTCATTGCGAAGCAGGGCATTCAGGGCCAGCAGCAGGAAAACAACTTCACGACCAAATCCTACCTGCTCGGCCTGTACCAGGCCCAGCCCGGCAAGAACAAGTCGCTGAAGTCCTCCATGGGTACGCCCCGCACGCAGGTGTCCATGGAAGACGGTATCCTCCAGCCCGACTACCGCCTGCCGTTTGAAGCCGAGTGGGAATACGCCGCTTATGGCCTGATCAACCAGAACCCCCGCCCCACTGCCAAGGAAGGCAAGCGTGGTGAGGAACTGCAGTCCAACAAGCAGGTTTATCCCTGGACGCACAACATGAACTCTTCCGGCCTGCGCGATACAAAGCACGGCTCCTGGCATGGTCAGTTCCTGGCCAACTTCAAGCGGGGCTCGGGCGACAACGCCGGTGTGGCCGGTGGTCTGAACGACCGCGCCGTATACACCGCCCCGGTAAAATCCTTCTACCCCAACGGTTTCGGCGTGTACAACATGGCCGGTAACGTAAGCGAATGGGTAGCCGACGTTTATCGTCCGCTCACCGGCCTCGATGCCGACGACGTATCGCCCTTCCGCGGTAACAAGTTCATGAAGCAGTACAAGAACGAAGAAGGTGAAGGTGAAATCGACAGCCTGGGCCGCGTGAAAATGGTTCCGGTAACCGACGAGGAAAGCAAGAGCCGCCGCAACTACCAGCGCGGTAACGTGAACCATTTTCAC
>JAESGR010001012.1_pt1 | contig 11712 bp, 7 predicted proteins | sample 9269771 | NCBI WGS metagenome assembly JAESGR01 (sample SAMN15739572, study PRJNA653492) | algae metagenome | isolation source: Chroococcus sp. CMT-3BRIN-NPC107 and co-occurring heterotrophs from well... | place: USA: Clark Mountains Wilderness, California | collected 2010-04-18
GGGCCCGACGTTCCGGACGAAAAGTGCCCATGATGCTGTTTGCTATTACTCATTAACCTTAACATCATCGGTTATGCGAAAAAACGTTGCTTGCTGGAATGGAGATCTCCTGCAGATCCTCCAACAGGTGCGCCTGCGCACCCTGCTCTTGCTCCTGCTCCCGGTCCTGCTGACCATTCCGATGGCCGCATTCGCCGGAGCCTATACCCAAACCGTCACCCTGAGCGAACGCAATGCCTCCCTGATCACCGTTTTCCGGAAAATTGAAAAACAGACTGGGTACCATTTCTGGTACGAAGACGCACTGCTGAAACAAACGCGCCCCGTAACGGTTTCCTTCCGCAATGCCCCGCTTCCCGCTGTACTCGACGCCTGCCTCAAGGACCAGCCGCTGACCTATACCATCGTGGAACGGACGGTGGTGATCAAGCGGCGTCCTGTCACCCCGGCGGCACTTGTGACCACCGTTGCCGCCCCCGACGAAATAGTGACAGGCCGCGTGCTGAATGAACGGTCCGAACCGGTAGTAGGTGCCACCGTCCAGGTAAAAGGAACGGGGGAAGCCACCTCCACCAATGAGGAAGGCCGCTTCCGCATTAGCGTACCTTCCACGGATGCGGTACTGGTGATCTCCTCCGTCGGGTATGCCCCGCAGGAAGTGGCGTTGGGCGGCCGTACGGCTGTAGAGGTTTCACTGACCGGCAATGCACAGAACATGAGCGAAGTGGTAGTGACCGCGCTGGGCATCCGCCGGGAGGCCCGCCGGCTGGGCTATTCCACGGCTACCGTGAACACGGAACAGCTCACCACCAACCGCACGGTGAATGTCGGCAACAGCCTCCAGGGCAAGGTGGCCGGTCTCAATGTAACGCCGCCGGCCGGCGGCCCGGGTTCTTCTTCCAAAATCCGGCTGCGCGGCCAGTCATCCTTCGGCCCCAACAACTCGCCGCTGATCGTGGTCAACGGCATCCCGTTCAATAACCAGAGCTATGCGGCCGGTACCGGCGGCACCGTTTCCAATACGCCGGCCGGCGGTTCCTCCGACCAGGGCGACGGCCTGCAGAGCATCAACCCCGAAGACATTGAAAGCATGACGGTCCTGAAGGGCGGTGCGGCGGCCGCCCTGTACGGCTCCCGGGCAAAAGACGGCGTGATCATCATCACCACCAAGTCGGGCCGCGGCATGAACGGAATAGGAGTGGAGCTGAATTCCAACTTCCAGGCCGAACAGGCGCTCGACTTTATCGACTTCCAGTACGAGTACGGGCAGGGCGAGTTCGGCAAACGGCCGGCCACCCTGAGCGAGGCGCAATCCAGCGGCGTTTGGAGCTTTGGAGAGCGCTTCGATGGCAAGCCCCAGATCCAGTTCGACGGCACTACCCGTCCCTACGAGCCGCATAAGAACCGCATCCGCGACTTTTACCGCACCGGCTATGCCTGGACCAACTCGGTGGCGTTATCGGGCGGCAGCGACAAAGGCAACTTCCGCCTCTCCTTCGCCAATACGACGGCAGAAGCCATCATGCCCAATTCCGATTTCAACAAAAAGATCCTGAACCTGGGCCTCTCGTACCGGTTCACCAACAAATTCTCCGTTCAGCTCAACGCCAACTATTCGAACGAGCACAACCAGAATCCGCCGCAGATCGGAATCCAGGACATGAATGCCAACACCACCGTGTACACGCTGGCCAACAGCATCCATGCGGACTGGCTGAAAAACTATAAAGATGCCCAGGGCAACGAAATGGCGCTGGCTCGCTTCACCAACCGGAACAACCCGTACTGGGTAACCTACAACCGTTTCGAGAACGTGCGCCGCGACCGCATCTTCGGCAATGCTTCCCTGCGGTATGAATTCACGAAGAACTTTTACCTCCAGGGACGGATCGGGCAGGATTATTTCTCCCGCCCCTATGACTACAACCGGCCCACCGGCACCCGCTCGATCGGCTCGGCCCCGCCCGGACTGTTCAACGGGGTGTATTACCAGGATGTGTCCACCTTCCGCGAACGGAACATGGACCTCATGGCCGGCTATTCCACCACCTTCGGCGACTTCGGCATCGACCTGATGGCAGGAGGCAACTCCATGCAGCAACAGAGCGACCGGATGCGCACCCTCGTCACTAACTTCTATGTTCGTGACCTGTATACCATCGGCAACGGGGTAACGAAAGAGCCCGAATATGATTTCGGCAAGCTGCGGATCAACTCCCTGTACGGTTCGGCCGAGTTCTCGCTCCGCAATTTCCTCTACCTTACGCTGACGGCGCGTAACGACTGGTTCTCCACCCTCAACCCGCAGTCGAACAGTTATCTCTATCCTTCAGCCAGCGGCTCCTTCGTGTTCTCCCAGGCAGCCCGGATGCCGGCCTGGCTGAACTTCGGCAAGCTGCGCCTGGCCTATGCCGAGGTGGGATCGGGCACAGATCCTTACTCCGACAAGCTTTATTATGCCGTCAATGCGAATGCCCTGAACGGGATACCGCTGGGCCGCATCAATTCATCGGTTAGTCCCAACCCCAACCTGCGCCCGCTGAAGATCAAGGAAGCGGAGGCCGGCCTCGAGCTGCGCCTGTTCAACCGCGTGCTGCTAGATGTTTCGGTATACCGGAAGAATACCGTGGATGAAATCCTGAACGTGGACATCTCCAACGCCTCCGGCTTCGGCCAGACGAAAGTGAACATCGGCAAGCTGCGCAATGAAGGCGTGGAAATGCTGCTGTCGGTAAACCCTGTTAAGGGAAGGCTGAACTGGGAAACGGCGCTCAACGGATCCTTCAATGAAAGCACGGTGCTGCAGCTGGCCGAAGGCCAGCAGCGCTTCGATGTGGGCAACGGTGAGTTCTTCGGCATCGTGTCCCACGAAGTGGGCCGCTCGCTGGCTTCCCTGCGCGGGTTCGATTACCGCCGCGATGCAAAAGGCAACATCCTGACGGTGAACGGCAAGTTCCAGCAGGGCAGCCTCGTCACCTTTGGCAGTGCCATTCCCAAATGGGTGGGCGGCTGGCTCAATACCCTCAGCTTCGACCGGTTCCGCCTCTTTACCCAGGTGGATTTTAAGGCCGGGCACAAGATCCTGTCCAACTCAAACCTCAACTTCCTGCGGCACGGCCTGCATAAAAGATCGCTGGAAGGCCGCCAGGGCGGCGTGGTCTTCCCCGGCGTGAACCCCGACGGGTCGCCGAATACGGTAGCCGTGGAAGCGGAAGATTTCTACGCCACCTACCGCGGCGCCAACAATGCCACGGCTTTCGTATACAAAGGGGACTTCATCCGCTGGCGCGCGCTCTCGCTGGGTTACGACTTCAGCAACCTGGTGAAGGGTACGTTCATGCGCGGGCTCAACGTATCGCTGATCATGAACAATGTGCTTATGATCAAAAAGCACATCGATAACCTGGACCCGGAAGCGTCGGTTTCCTCATCCGACTTCCTCCAGGGCATTGAAACGCACGCCCTGCCCACCACGCGCTCCTACGGACTGAACGTAAACATCAAACTCTAAAACCGGACAGCCATGAAATCCATTCATTCCCTCATACTGCTGCTCGGCCTAGTGCTGGGGCTCGCCTCGTGCGACAAGGGTTTTGAGCAGATCAACACCAACCCGGTGCTTCCTACTTCGCTGGAACCCGCTTACCTGTTTACCAACGCCCAGTTCTCCTCGGCGGTCGGTACCTGGTTCTACCAGTCGCAGATCGTGCAGCAGATCAATACGCCATTTACCGGCGTGCTGGAAGGCGGCAACCACAACATCGTGTACGATCCCAATACCAATGCCCTGTTCAACAGCTTCTATACCGGCCCGGTAAAGTTCCTGGAGGATGTGCTGGCGAAGACCCGGACCGACACGACCCGCTCCAACCTGTACAACATGACCCGGATCTGGCGCTCCTACCTGTACATGGTGCTGGTGGATACCTACGGGGATGTGCCTTATTTCAGCGCAGGCAAGGCTTACCTGGAAGGCATCAACCGGCCGGCGTACGACGACCAGGAGGCGATTTATGAAGACCTGCTGAAGGAACTGGAAGATGCGGTCAACAAACTGGACGCCGCCCGCCGCATCGAAAAGAATGACCTCTTCTATGCAGGCAGCATCGACCAGTGGAAGCGGCTCGGCAATTCCCTGCTGCTGCGGGCCGGCATGCGGTACACGAAGAACAACCCCACCAAGGCCCAGGGAATTGTGCAGAAGGCTGTGGATCCTGCCCGGGGGGGCGTGCTGCAGTCGAACGCCGACAATGCTATGGTACGCTTCAACAGCACCAACAACTACAACAGTCCGACCGGCAACAACTGGAACGGTACCGAGCGGGCCAACTATTACCTCGGAAAGCCGTTCGTGGATTACCTCAAAACCACCGCCGACCCGCGCCTGAGGTTCATTGCGGTAAAGTACACCAACCCCAGTGCCGGTAACCTGTCCGATGCCCTGCCCGCCAATACGACCCCGGCCGAGCAGGAAGGCATGCCCTACGGCTACAACGAAGCCACTATTACCACGGCGCCCGGCTACCCCGGCAAGATCGGATCGGCTTTCCGGTATTCCCAGATCAACCGCGCCACGGTAGGCAAGATCGACGCTCCGGAATTTTTTGTGACCTATGCGCAAACGATGCTGCTGCTGGCCGAAGCGGCCCAGCGCGGATGGGTGACCGGCTCCGCGCAGGAGTACTATGAAAAAGGAGTGCGGGGGCATATGGACCAGCTCCGCCAGTACGATGCCAGCGCGGTGGTGACCCCGGAGGAGCAGACGGCCTACCTAGCAGCCAACCCGTTCATGGAAGCCCGTGCGCTGGAGTTGATCAATACCCAGTACTGGATCGCATCTTTCCTGAACGGCTCGGAAGCCTGGGCCAATTTCCGCCGGAGCGGTTATCCCCAGCTCGCACCCAATCCCTATCCCGGCGCCGATCCCTCCGTGCTGAACGGCTTCATCCGCCGCCTGGTGTACCCGGTGCGGGAAAAGTCGGTGAATGCCGAGAACGTGGCCGCTGCCATCGCCCGCATGGGCCCCGATAACCTGGCTACCCCTGTATTCTGGGATGAATAAATCCTCTTCCCCGAACACTTGCTATTGAATAAAACCTTAAAAAACGAAACATGAACCCTTCACAGAAACTGCTTGCCAAACTGGGCCTCCGGGAGCCCGAAGAAACGATGCCGGCCGCCGATGCCCGGACCCACGGAACGGAAGCCGAGAACCCGCGGCGTAATTTCCTGAAAAAGTCCGCGCTCGGCGGCGTGGCCCTCGGCTCTTCGCTGCTCTTTGCCCCGATCGAGGAAGTGATCGCCCAGACCACCCAGAACGTCAAACGCTACGGAGCGCCCTCCGACCTGAAGATCACCGACCTGCGCTACTGCGTCACGGCGGTCATGGGCCGCACGCCGATCATCCGCATCGATACGAACCAGGGCATCTATGGCCTGGGCGAGGTGCGCGACGGGGCAGATGAGCGCTATGCGCTGATGCTGAAGAGCCGCATCCTCGGCGAGAACCCCTGCAACGTGGAAATGATCTTCAAGAAAATCCGCCAGTTCGGCGGACAGGCCCGCCAGGCGGGCGGGGTGTGTGCAGTGGAGATGGCCCTGTGGGACATCTGCGGCAAAGCCTACAATGTTCCGGCCTGGCAGCTGCTCGGCGGCCGCTACCGCGACAAGGTGCGCCTTTATGCCGATACGCCCGAAGCCAGCTCGCCCGAAGAACAGCGGAAGCTGATCCAGTACCGGCTCAACGACCAGGGCTACACCTGGCTGAAAATGGACGTTTCCATCGGGGAACTCAAAGGCAAGAAAGATACGCTGGTGAATGCCGATTTCTGGAAGAACAATAAGGGCGACCTGGCCCAGTGGGGCGACCAGGCCAACATGATGTCGTACGCCAACGCGCTGCATCCCTTCACGCAGATCCAGATCACCGAAAAAGGTTTGGAAGACCTGGCGCAGGTGGTGGAAAATGTCCGCGGCATGGTGGGGTACGAGATCCCGATCTCGACCGACCACTACGGCCACTTCGACCTGAACAACGGCATCCGCCTCGGCCGCGCCCTGGAGAAGTATCGGCTGGCCTGGCTGGAGGATATCGTTTCCTGGGAATACACCGATCAATGGAAGACTATTTCCGACGCACTGGAAACCCCCACACTGACCGGGGAGGACATTTACCTGCTGAAGCACTTCAAGCCGCTGATCGATAAAAAGGCGGTGGACATCGTGCATCCCGACCTCGCCTCTTCGGGCGGACTGCTGGAGACGAAGCGGATCGGCGATTACGCCGAAGAGAACGGCGTGGCCATGGCCATGCACCAGGCCGGTACGCCCGTGTCGTTCATGGCCAACGTGCATTGCGCCGCCGCCACGCAGAACTTCCTGGCGCTGGAGCACCACTCCGTAGACGTGCCCTGGTGGGAAGACCTGGTGAAGACCACCGATGGCCGGAAGATGATCACCAAGGGTTTTGCCAACCTGCCGCTGACGGCGCCGGGCCTGGGCATCGAGCTCAACGACGACGTGGTGAAGGCACACCTGCATGCCACGGACAAGAGCTATTTTGCGCCCACCCCGCAATGGAACGACCGGCGCTCGCACGACCGGATCTTCAGCTAACTTTAGTGTGGAGCGGCGGCGGATGGAAATGGTACCGGACGGACGGGATCCCATTGATGAACGAATGGATAAAAGCCCTTCCGCCGCCGCTCCCAATAACCGGATAAACCGAGTAACTTTTCAGGGATCATCCCCCTTATTTACCGCTTATGAGCACATCCAAGCGTTCACTACTTTTTTACGGACTGGCTGCGGCTGCCCTGGCGGCCTGGCTCGTGTTCACTCTGCAGGAGCGGCACAACTGGGCCGGCTGGCCCCTGATGCTGTTCTTCCTGGGCATTGCCCTGGCTTTCCGCGGCAGCAAGGCGTTGCGGGGCTTTTCCTATACAGTCATGATCCTGGCCGCCGTCAGCCTTTCGATGTATTACCCGCAGCACTTCCGGACCGTGGGCGATTTCAAGCTGACGAACCTCATCATCCCGCTGCTGCAGGTGATCATGTTCGGCATGGGCACGGAGCTCAGCCTGCGCGACTTCATCCAGGTGGTGAAAATGCCCAAGGGCATCATCGTCGGGATCATCTGCCATTATACCATCATGCCGGGCGTGGGCTTTATCCTGGCCAATACCTTCAACTTCCCCCCGGAAATTGCCGCCGGGATCATCCTCATTGGATGCTGCCCCAGCGGCCTGGCCTCGAATGTCATGTGTTACCTCGCCCGGGCCAACCTGGCGCTTTCCGTTTCGGTGACCACTATTTCCACCCTTGTAGCACCCTTTGTGACCCCTTTCCTCATGCAGCTGCTTGGGGGCAATTTCGTAGAGATCCGTTTCTGGGAGATGGTCTGGCACATTACGCAGATCGTGATCCTGCCCATCATTGCCGGGCTCCTGTTCAACACGTTCCTGCACGGCAAATTCAAATGGCTGGACAAGGTCATGCCGCTGATCTCGATGGGAGGCATCATGCTCATCATCATTGTGATTACGGCCTCCGGCCGCGACAGCCTGCTGAAGATCGGAGGACTGCTCATCCTGGCCACGCTGATCCATAATCTTTCGGGTTATTTCCTGGGATACTGGTCGGGCCGCCTGCTGCGTTTTCCCGAAAGGGACTGCCGCACCATCGCCATCGAGGTGGGCATGCAGAACGGGGGGCTTGCCTCCGGGCTGGCCACGGCCATGGGCAAGATCGCCACGGTAGGGCTGGCGCCTGCCATATTCGGACCGCTCATGAATGTTACCGGCTCCTCGCTGGCCTCCTGGTGGCACAACCGCCCTCCGAAAGACGAAGAGAATGTCGAACAAGGAATATCGAAGGAGGAACTGCGGAAGGAGATCGGGGAGGAAGCCGTGAGTTGATGTACGATTTATGATGTACGATGTACGATGTGTGGTGTACGATTTATGCGGCCAGCATCCGGATAGAACAAAGCCCGTGTTTATAAAACACGGGCTTTGTTCATTTAAGAGGCAACTTACCTTAAGTACGCCAATCGTATATGCAAAACGTAGTTGCTCTATTTACATACTGGCCCGGCTTCGCCGCACACCGTACATCGTACACCTTACACCGTACATCGTAAATCATTTCCGCCACGCTTTCAGCTGCGCGATTTCCTTTTCCTGTTCCCGGATGATGTTCTGGGCGATGGCTTTCATTTTCGGATCTGTGGCGCCGTTCTCGAGGTAGGTGCGGGCCATGTTGATGCCGTCCTGGTGGTGCGGGATCATCAGCTGTACGAATTGCCCGTCGATGGAGCCGGTAGTGTCCGGTGTGTGGTGGTTGTGCTGCATATTGCCCAGTGCGGCTTTATGAAAGGCTTCGTTCCGGCTCCCCTGGGGCTGCTTGCCCGTCAGGAATGCATCCAGCTCCGTCAGCTCCTTTTGCTGGTCGCTGATCATCTTCTGCGCCATGCGTTTCAGTTCCGCGTCCGTTCCCTGCGCCAGCAGCAGCCGGGCCATCTGCACCGCACCCATGTGGTGCACCTTCATCAGCGCAGCGAAGTCGTGGTCCGGGTGACCGATGGAAGCCATCTCTTTCATCTGGTTCATGTTCCGGTGCATCAGTCCCATCATCGAGTCCGATTGTACCGCGTCGGGCGTTACCGCGGTGCTTACTTTACCCAGCGTGTCGGGTTGTGCGCTGTGGCTTTCGTTGCCGCCCGTATGGGCCGCGGCGGTTCCGCTTTCCGGTGTGTCCGTTCCGCTGTTGCAGGCCAGTATGGTCATAGCCGAGCAAGCGGCGATCAATATCCGTTTCATGTTTCCTGTTTTATTTAAGGGTATAAAAACTATTCCAGCTTCCGGGTGCGGCCGCTTGCCGCCCGGGCTGCCGCAAACAATACTACTGAACCGCTTCGGCCCTGAATCCGGCCTTTTCAATGATGCGGGCCACCGATGCGGCATCCAGTCCTTCGGTCGCAACGGTCAGCCGTTTTTCGGGTGTTGCGGTATCCACCGACCAGTGGCAGATCCGGGATTCGCTTTCCAGGTGGGGCGTTACTTTGGCGACGCAGCCACCGCAGTTGATGTTTGTTTTGAATTGATAGGTGTTCATGATTTTTGTTTTTGAAGTGACCCGGGCTTTCGCCCGGAAAGTTGTTTCCGTAAAAAGAGGTTGAATCAAAAAGATTACAGCCGCGTCCATTTCAGCCGCAGGCTGTTGGCCACCACGCTCACCGAGCTCAGGGCCATGGCGGCGCCCGCCATCATCGGGTTCAGCAGGAAGCCGGTGAACGGGTACAGCAGGCCGGCTGCGACCGGGATCCCGATGAGGTTATAAACAAAGGCCCAGAAGAGGTTGAGCCGGATCGTGCGCACTGTTTTTTTCGACAGGTTCAGGGCGGCCGGTATGCGCGACAGGTCGGAAGTGATCAGGGTCATCCCGGCCACGTCCATGGCGATGTCCGAGCCCCGTCCCATGGCGATGGAAAGGTCGGCCCGGGCCAGGGCCTGGCTGTCGTTGATGCCGTCGCCCACCATGGCCACCACCTTGCCCTGCTGCTGCAGCAGTTGGACGAAATCCGACTTGTCCGCCGGCAGGGCTTCCGCCTTCCAGGAGGAGATGCCCACCTGTGCGGCCACTGCGGCAGCGGTATGCGGGTTGTCGCCGGTGAACATGTGCACGTCGATGCCTGCCCCCTGCAGGGCCCGGATGGCGGCGGAGGAGGAAGGCTTCACCTTGTCGGCAATGGCCAGCGCTGCGATCAGCCGGTCGGCAGCGGCAAAGTACACTACGGTGCGGGCCGCATCCTGCTGGCGGGCGCTCCATGCTTTCACGGAATCCGGAACGGCAATACCCTGCTCCCCGAGCAGCCGGCCGGTGCCGGCCCAATAGGTTTGGTCGCCTTTTTCCGCGCGGATGCCGGCACCGGCCAGGGCTTCCGTACGTTCCAGGGGAACGGGCTGCGCCCCGGGTTCCAGGTGGCGGGCAATGGCACCGGCCAGGGGATGTTCCGAGGCTTTTTCCAGGCTGTACAGTGCATTCCGGTATTCCGGCCGGTCGTCCACCCAGAAAGCATCGGTTACTTCCGGGCGCCCTTCGGTGATGGTGCCGGTTTTATCGAGCACCACCGCATTCACCCGGTAGGCGGTTTCCAGGGCCGCTGCATCTTTGATAAGAATGCCCAGGCCGGCCCCACGGCCCACACCCACCATGATGGCCGTAGGCGTGGCCAGCCCGAGGGCGCAGGGGCAGGCAATGACCAGTACCGTTACCCCCGCCAGCAGGCCCTGGGTGAGTCCGTGCGTGCCGCCAAACAGCACCCAGGAAAGCGCCGACAGCAGGGCAATGCCTATGACCACGGGAACAAAGATGCCGGCGATCCGGTCCACCAGCCGCTGCACCGGCGCCTTCGAGCCTTGGGCTTCCTGCACCGTGCGGATGATGCCGGCCAGCAGGGTGTCGGCGCCCACTTTCTCCGCGATGAACTGAAAGCTGCCCTTGCCGTTGAGCGTGCCGGCCAGCACCGCATCGCCCGGTCCTTTTGCTACCGGCACCGGCTCCCCGGAAATGGAGCTTTCATCAATGTAAGAGTTGCCGGTGTCCACCTTGCCGTCGACGGGAATCTTTTCTCCGGGCTTCACCAGCAGCCGGTCGCCGGCCCTTACTTCCTGAAGAGGTACCTCGGCCAGGTGGCCTCCGGGATGGACGAGCGTGACGGTGTTGGGCTGCAGCCCCATCAGTTTTTTAATGGCCGAAGAAGTGGAGGCTCTGGCCCGCTCCTCCAGCAATTTACCCAGCAGGATAAAGGCGATCACCACAGCGGCCGCTTCAAAATACACATGGGCGTGCAGTCCGCGGCGGTGCCAGAAGGCCGGGTACAGCGTATTGAAAACGCTGAAGAGGTAGGCGATCCCGGTGCTGAGGGCCACCAGCGTATCCATATTGGCGGTGCGGTGCCGGGCGGCTTTCACGGCATTGGTAAAGAAGGGACGGCCGAACACCAGCACCACCGGCGTGGCCAGCGCCCACATAATGTAGTTGGCATAAGGCCCATCCATAAAGAACATCCCGATGATCACCAGCGGCACCGACAGCAGTACCGCTCCCACCGTGCGCTGCCGGAGCCCCTGCAGCCGCTGGCGCTGCCGGTCGGCCACGGCTGCCTCCGCCTTCCCGCTGTCTTCAATGAGCAGGTCGTAGCCGATGGACTGCACGCCGGCCTTCAGCTCTTCCGGCGTCACCACGGTGGGAATATATTCCACCCGGACGGAGGCGTCGGCAAAATTAACGGCGGCCGACACCACGCCGGGCTGTGCGGCGAGGATGCTTTCGGCGGAGGCGGCGCAGGAGGCGCAGCTCATGCCCGTAACGGGAAAGCGGCTGTTCACCGTATCCACGTCGTAGCCCAGGCCGCGGATGGAGTCCACGGCGGCCCTGATCGCTTCGGGCTCCCGGACGGCGATGACGGCTTTGCCGTTGTTGAGTTCCACTTTATGATCGAGGACGCCCGGCACTTTTGCCAGCCCCTTATCCACGATGAGGGCGCAATGCTCGCTGTGCACACCGGCCAGCGGCAGATCGATCGTCTGTTGTTCCGTAGGTTTCATCTTCCTTGCTTTTGTACCACAAAGCTCGGACGTAGCAGGAGGGAGGAAGGTGCAGAATGATGGGTGAGAGTTATGTTTTAATGGGAATCTGGAATTGGGAATT
>JAESGR010001013.1_pt1 | contig 11692 bp, 11 predicted proteins | sample 9269771 | NCBI WGS metagenome assembly JAESGR01 (sample SAMN15739572, study PRJNA653492) | algae metagenome | isolation source: Chroococcus sp. CMT-3BRIN-NPC107 and co-occurring heterotrophs from well... | place: USA: Clark Mountains Wilderness, California | collected 2010-04-18
TTGGACACCACTTCTACGCTTGAAGTCACTCGGCTTTAGGTATTTGAGTTGCACGCAACGGTCATGATTATTTCCTCCTTAACCTACTTTTACTTTCCCCCTCTCTATTCACGCAAGAGGTCTATTGAATGATTTTATATAGAGCAATCTCTAAGGTTTCTGTAGGCCAGCCAAGATTATGTACTGTTAAAAATTTCAATTTACCAGGCTGCGATAAAACAAGAGCATTGAGTAATAAATATACGGCTTCGTTACTATTTTGACCGACTATATAACGTTCGGGTGCGTGGAGATTAACGATTGTACCTCGATCAATTTTTTGCTCTATTTGTTGGCACACTGAACTATTATTGAGCATATGAGTAAAGCGCACCATAGAATAAGTAGTGTCACCTTGGAATGCAGCTTTTGCAAATTGCCACTCAGCAATTTTTTTAGTAGCGGCATACACCTCAGAAGTGAAATATCTAGAAGCCTTACCTGTTGAAGCAAAAACACATTGCTCTACTTTATGACTTTCGCACAGACGGATGATATTTTGAATGCCAAAAATGCTAGTAGTAACAGTTTCGCGAATACTAATTTCTGCTAACCAAGGTAAACGTTGAGCAGCTAAATGAAAGACAATATTTGGCTTTTCTGTATCAAATATATGTTGAAGAGTATGATAATCTCGAACATCGGCTGCGTAGAGAACATGGGGTACTTGGCGATCGCAAGTATATTTAATAATATCACCATCGGCACAACGACTTTTATCTACAGAGATTATCCGTTTTACTCCTAACTGGGCAAGTTTTTTGATAAGTTGAGTACCAACGCAGCCCTCCCCCCCGGTTATAAATACTACTTTATCGTAGACTAAACTACTAATTTCTTTTGTATATAAGTGAATTTGGCGATTCCATACATCGCTAAAAGGATCTTCAGTTAATTTTCCTTCATCTAGATAAGCTTGAATCAATTCTGTTGTTAATATCTGTAAGTCGGCAATAACTTCAGCACATTTAGGTTCGCCAGAACCTGGCGGTACTAATTGTTGGATATTTTTAATAATTTCAGCTTTGTTATTGGTACAAGTAGGCGATCGCCCGATGTTAGTTTTCACTATTTTCTGAAAATAGAATGTATAAAATAATTACTATTTTCGTCGATTTCACTCCTGTTAGTCAAATAAATTACAATCAATTAAGTCAAAAATCTTCAAAGATTCATATTGACGGCTATGTCCTTGCCTTAACTTTACAAAGGTGCTGATAACTTCATTTTTTATGGTTTTAAGATGATGTGTTTAGTTTAAGTTGAACGGCTGAAAACACCCATAATGTTCAGTTAATTAATCCAGCTTAAAATAGATATTGTCTAGATAATCTTACCTATAATCTTCAAAGTGTAAATTTATGCTCATTAATTTAATTGCTGATTATGGCAACGGCGATCCGGCTTTTGCAGAAGTAATGCAAAGGCTTTCTATGGGTTTACCGGAAGCACAAATTCATTGTCTTTCTGTACCGCCCTTTAGTACCTTAGCGACAGGTTTTTGGATTGCTCAACTAGGTCTTAATCCTGGAATGGAGAACCGTTTAATTTACCACAACTGCGCTCCTCGTCAAGATGACTCCGAACCTAGAATAGACAATGAAGGTGAAGGACTTACTTATGCGTTGCTACCAAATAAAGTCAAAGTTGTAGGCGTAATTGCAGGTTATACTTTGTCATTTATTAAAGCTCGTGCCATTATCCAAACAATAAAAGTATCTCGCGGCGGTTCGCAATTTCGTTCTCGCGATGTTTTTCCCATAGCAGCTATAGCGATCGCAAATAATGACTTTAGTTTATTAGGAGACGAATTGAACCCCAACCAGATACCAGATGCGCCGAGCGATCGCGTTGCTTGGGTTGACGGTTACGGTAATATCAAAACTACAATCTCTAGTGACAGTCTTAATTTAAAGCCTGAATCTAAAGTAGTTATTAGAGTTGGTGATGTTGTCAGCGACGCGGTTTATTCTGATGGTAGTTTTAAAGTCCCTGAAGGAACTTTAGCTTTTTCTCCAGGTAGTTCGGGTTGGGACGATAAAAACGGTCAACCTTTGCGGTGGATGGAGTTGTTTTTGCGTGGTGGAAATGCTTGGGAACGTTTTGGTAAACCTCGGATTAATCAAGTTGTTACTATCCTTTAAATTTATTAGAGCAGAGTCAACGGCTGTTATTTGTTTGTATGGTTGATAAATCTATTTGGCTAGGTTTAGCGATCGGCAATTCTCGATTACACTGGGCTTGGTTTAAAGGTGAAAAACTCTATTTGAGTTGGGATACAGCTTACTTAGCGGCTAACCATATTCAACAGTTTGCGAAAAGTCAAACTTGGGAAGATTTACCCCCAGAGATGTTATTACCCGAACAAATACTTACAACAGATTTTGCTTACCCGATACCTTTGTACGTGGTTTCTGTCGTACCTAGCCAAACAGAACTTTGGCAAAATTACCCAAACTTACAGGTAATTACTTTAGATAGCATCCCGCTTAAAAACAAGTATTCCACCTTGGGGAGCGATCGCGCTTTGGCTTTATGGGGTGCAAAAGAAACTTGGGGAATCCCAGTATTAGTTATTGATTCTGGTACAGCAATGACTTTTACAGGCGTTGATATTGATTTTGCTTTGGTAGGTGGAGCAATTGTACCCGGATTAAGCTTACAATTTCTTGCTTTAGATCGAGAAACAGCTAATTTATCCACCGTCGAATTACCTCAACAATTACCTCCACGTTTTGCTAAAAACACCACCGAAGCAATCCAAAGCGGCATAATTTATGCCTTAATTGCTGGAATCGAAAGCTTTATCAAAGCTTGGTGGGAAATGTATCCAGATAGCCAGGTAATATTAACTGGAGGCGATCGCACTAATCTATTTAACTACCTTAATTTCCAGTATCCCCAAATAGCCGAGAAAGTAAAGTGCGATCATAACTTAATTTTTTGGGGGATGCAGGCTTACCGAAAACAGCAAAATTTAAGCTAACGTTGTCAAATTATCTAAATAATCTTGCAATTGTCGCCGATGATCGTGAGCTAATCTACCATCGGGTAATGAATCTTTGGCAAAAGCTTGAATATTTAGCACTTCGTTCTTGTCTGTAATTGCCATTATGCCCTTAACTTCTGCTTCTACAACAATACAAATAGAGTGCATTCTTGGATCGCGGTCTGGTGCAGAATATACTCCTACTAAGCGGCGAATTTTGACAACTTCTAGTCCCGTTTCTTCTGCTAATTCGCGCTTTACCGCCGTTATTACATCTTCACCCCAATCTACTATTCCCCCTGGCAGCGCCCACAAGCCATTATCGCGCCTTTGAATCATTACAATCCGACCATCGGGTAAAATCGGAATAATACTCGTGCCAGTTATTGGGTGACGAATAATTAAACCCAGCACCGTCCGAATAATTTGCCATATACGGCTCATAACTTAAATACTTGCATTTCTAAAAATTCGCAGTAGTTTATAATTTAGCATCTACTCGTCAGCTAACCATGCCAAGATAGCATTTTTGCTTTCTATTAATCCCTTATAAACTAACGATTCTGGAGTCATTGATTGAATTGCCAAATGCAGTTTAAAGCGCAAAATTGGATCTTTTTTAATAACGTTACAATCACGAAAATAGGTACGGATAGTAAATAGAGCGCTTTCAAACTCTGGTAAACCCCAAATTACTTGGCGTTCAATTCTTAGGTATAGTTGGGGATGTTCTATATCAAAAATTCTACCTTTTACAGGGGATCTTGGATGGCGATTAAGTTGGGTATCGGTACTCAAACCCCAAGCAAAACGTACCATTGGTTTTTGCGTAATCATCTGATGGACGATCGCATGGGAACGTTGATTAATCTTTTCCATCCCGGCTACAGGTGCATGTACGGTACCAAAATCTCGTCCAATTTTCTCCTCTACTGACCAGTGGTTGGGATAGCATAAATGAATCGCACTTAGCCAGTTTGTCCCTTCATTATTACGAGAAACTACTGCTAAATCTTCTTGCACTTGTACAGAAAGCGCATCAAAAGTAGAATTTAATGGTGGAATAACTTGGCTTTGAACTTGTTGTAATTGCCAATTAGCATCTAAATAAAGAATGTCCCCCGTAAGACGACTATGAAAAGCTAATAAGTTATTGGCAGCTTTTTGAGTATAAAAGTGTTGGGGATGTTCAGAGGTTAGACGTTCGATAATTAACCGCGCGATCGCACCTGCCACCGTAGGAGTGTAGTTACAAGTTTGATAATAACTACTCAAGTTTTCTTTTCGAGCCAAAAGTTTAGCTTGACGGTACTGAGTAAAGTTGCTATCTATTTGAAATACTTGTGCGTCAGCTTGAAAATTACCCAAATTTGTACCTAAAGGCATCAATCCAGGTTTAACCTCATACCGTCCTCGATTTAAAGGAAAATAGCAAGCCGCACCTGATGCTTCTACGGTGTTAACTTCCAATGACTTCACCTGCTAACAACGACGCAAAGATACAAGTAATAAAACAATTTCATCTACAGCTTGTCTAATTGTTGCCGCACTTTGGTCAGATTGATTAACAATAATACTAAAAACAAGCGGCTCGTAGTTTGGCGCGTTGATATATCCAGATAGAGCTATAGCACCGCTTATTGTCCCAGTTTTGGCGCTGACAACTCCTTGAGCCGGGGTATTTTTCAAGCGATTAGAGAGAGTACCACTGACCCCCGCCACAGGCAAAGAAGCTCGATAAATAGCTGCATATTGAGATGATGCCATAGCCCTTAAAGTTTGAGAAATCGCATCGGGACTAACTAAATTATGCCGCGATAATCCCGAACCATCAGCTAAAACGTATCCTTTGGGATCTACTCCCAATTGCGTCAGCGTTTCTTTAACTACTTCTAAACCTTTTGTAGCGCTTGATTGAGACAAATTTACCTTAACTCCCAAACTCCGCAACATAGCCTCAGCATACAAATTATTGCTATTTAGGTTTGTTTCTAAAAGTAATTGCGACAAGGGTTGTGATTCTACCGCCGCTAATTCTGTAGTTACTAGCGGTGAAATAGATCTATAACTTACGCTATATTTGATTCCCTCAGCAGCGATCGCACTTTGCAAATGTTGTAAAAAGTTTGCCACCGGATCGATAACAGCTAAACCAAAAACTTCCGGCGGCGCATCAATACTTAAATTACCGCTAATTTTGAGCGTATTATTAAGAGCGCGACTAACATTAACGGTGGTTTCTTCTCCCGGCTTAGTTGTTAGCGATTTATTGTCAATTTGCCACTGTTTGGCGGCTCTAGAATTTGCCCAAATAACCCCTAGAGGTTGACCTAATTTTTGCGCCCTCAACTGCAAACTCACAGCATTTTGATTGACAATTAAGCTATTAATCGGTGCGCCATAATCGGCTTGTACGTCTTCCCATTCCCAACTGGGGTTAACAATATCGTCACCTTGAAAATAATTATCGTCAGCAATTAGTTGAGTTACTTGTTTAACTCCTTTTTGTTTCAACTGCTGGGCTAGTTGTTTGAGTTGCACGTCCGTCAAACTCGGATCTCCCCGCCCAACAACTCGCAAAACCCCGTTATTTGTCCCGTAAATAGATGTACGAATGCGAAAATCTGCCCCTAATTTATTTAAAGCCGCCGCCGTTAGTAAGAGTTTGACATTAGAGGCGGGGATAAAATATTTTTGAGCATCGCGGCTATAAATAGTTGTCGATGGAGAAAGAGTTTGCACCACAATTCCCCAGCGTCCCCGGCTAAATTGCGGACGATTTGTGACGGTTTCTATCGCTCTACTCAGTTGGGCAGGACAAATAGTTTCTAGCTTTGCTGGGGGCGTAGAAGGGCTAGTTTGTGCTGTTGCTTGCTCAATATTTAACTGAGGGCAAAGCAATAGTAAGATTAAGGCAATTTTTTTAGCGATCGCCATGAAAATTAGTAATATTTTGGATAAATCTGTGCCAACTGCTAATTAGAGCAGCTTTTTGACAAAAAAAATCGGCGGGATTAAATATTTACCCGTCGATTTTTAATTTAAGTTATTGGCGCACTATTACAACTTAGTCCCGCACTCAGGGCAAAAGTTATTACAAAGGTTTTTAGCACCGCAGCTACTACAGTAAATTGGTTCTACTTGTTCGATCGCAATTTCTGGTAAACCGATCATTTGGGAATTGTTCTTACCAGGCGCAACCATTGGGTAACAATTCTCATCTTTAGTCACGTGAGCATCTAATAACACAGGGCCATTATGAGCCAACATTTGAGAAATCGCCTCTGGTAATTCTTCCCGGCTGCTAATGGTTATGCCTTTAATTTCGTAAGCCTCTGCCAACATTTCAAAGTTTGGCATTGCTGGCTCCATATTTGAAGACGAGTAACGCTCCCCATAAAATGCTTGCTGCCATTGGCGTACCATCCCTTGCCAGCCGTTATTTACAATTACAATTTTGACATTTATACCGTAGTGTGCCAGAGTTCCCAGTTCTTGTAAATTCATTTGAAAACTAGCATCGCCACTAATACAAATAACTTCTTCAGTGGGTAAAGCTACTTTTGCACCCATGGCGGCGGGTAAACCGTAACCCATAGTTCCCAAACCAGCGCTAGAAATCCAACGTCGGGGGCCATTTTTGAGAAACTGTGCCGACCACATTTGATGTTGTCCGACATCCGTTGTGTAGTAAGCATCCGGTGCTTGGGTGGCTAGTTCGACAATTACCTCTTGGGGCGACATACTATCGACATGGTGAGGTACAACCAAAGGATAATCTCGTCGCCAAGTATTAATTTTATTCAACCATTCTTGAGTTTGATTTGGGTTACAAACGCGATCACCTTTGGTTTGACATAGCGCCAATAAATCAATTAAAACTTGCTTAACATCCCCCACAATTGGCACGTCGGGTAGGCGATTTTTGCCTACTTCTGCTGGGTCAATATCGATGTGAATAACTTGAGCGCGGGCAGCAAATTCGTCTAATTTCCCTGTAACGCGATCGTCAAATCTTGCCCCCACACAGATTAACAAATCGCACTCGCTGACCGAAAAGTTAGCGTAAGCCGTGCCGTGCATTCCTAGCATTCCCAAAGCTAAAGGATGATTTTCATTAAAAGCACCTTTACCCATTAGCGTCGTTGTCACGGGAATATTAAATAATTCCGCAAGCTGCTTAATTTCGTTATGAGCGCTGGCAGAAATTGCCCCACCACCCACGTACAACAACGGACGACGGGCTTTTTGCATTAATTGCCAAGCGGCATTAATTTGACGGGGGTTGCCTTTAACAGTGGGACGATACCCCGGCAACTTCACCGTTCCTGGTTCTACAGGCACGTAGTCAAATTCTTCTAAACCAACATCTTTGGGTACGTCAATTAAAACTGGCCCTGGTCTACCGGTACTGGCAATATAAAAGGCTTCGGCGACAATCCGCGCCATATCTTTGACATCGCGGACTACAAAGGAGTGCTTGACAATCGGCAGCGTAATTCCATAAATATCCGTTTCTTGAAAAGCATCCGTACCAATTGCCGATCGCGCAACTTGCCCGGTAACAACTACCATTGGAATCGAGTCCATCTGCGCCGTAGCAATGCCTGTAACTAGGTTGGTTGCTCCAGGGCCGGAAGTTGCAAAACACACGCCTACCTTTCCTGTAGCGCGGGCATAACCATCGGCTGCATGAGCCGCCCCTTGTTCGTGCCTAACTAAAATGTGTTGAATACCGCCTTGGGCTTCAGCTTTGTATAGCTCGTCATAAAGAGGTAAAATTGCCCCACCGGGATAGCCAAAAATATGCTCGACACCATGATGCTTGAGGGAATCAATTAGAGCATAGCCTCCCGTCGCCCGTCGAGCAGTGACTAAGGGCGCGATCACTACTTCTTTACTAACGATTTCTGGACTTATAGAGTTATTTTTAAGATACGACTCCCCGGCGGGGATATTTTGTAAACGCACTAGGTAAACCTCACGCAATAGCTAATTTAATATTAGAGATTTTTGTATTCAAAGATTTATTTTAATTGAAAATCTGACTTTATTAGCGAACTTTGTCATAGTTAACGTGAGTTCAAGTTAAGCATGAGCAGGATCAATATCGAGAGAAGGCTGTTGGGGTTGATGAAAATAAGCGATCAAAGCGACCAGCAATCATATTCACCATAAACTTAGTAAGAGAGCGGTGGCGTGAATGTTCAATTTGGGAGATATTTTTCAACGGATCAATCACGGACTCGATCGTGGCACGCTTACGCAGTAGCAGCATATCTACCAAAGGCATAAGGCGATTAATCATATTACGTTTGAACTTGGTGATTAATTGTCCAGGTTGATTCGGCAAAGATTTTGCCAAAGTAGCAGAGATGTAACCCTTGTAACCAAAGACTTTGCCCACAACAGAACCAAGAAGAAGTTGAAAAACAGGTTTATGGTCATCTACATTGCCAGCCGTAACCGTAATATTGATTAACTCCCCGCAATCATTGACTACAAGAAGATGCAAATTAAACCCAAAAAACCAATCCCCAATGGTTTTGGCAAAAATCATCGATACTACAAAATAATTCTTCTAAACTGAGCATAGGACTAGCGGGCTGGTAGAAATTCGTTACTTTTAGCTTACCTGCTAGTTTTTTTTTATCCCGAACTCACGTTATTTACGAGTATCCAAGGACAAAAGCTCAATATAATTAAGTTAAGTACAAAAAACAAACCTTAATATATTCAAAGTCCCAGCCCAAGCCGTTTACAAGTCTTGCGGCGACCAGTAATTCATTGACCCTAATTACCCTCACCTATGGCAAGAATAGAAACTAGAACAGAACCCATGATTCTCAACATGGGCCCTCACCACCCCTCAATGCACGGAGTGATGAGACTAATCGTTACCCTAGATGGGGAAGATGTAGTAGATTGCGAACCCGTAATGGGCTACCTGCATCGCGGGATGGAAAAAATCGCCGAAAACCGCACTAATATCATGTACGTTCCCTACGTCAGTCGCTGGGACTACGCAGCAGGAATGTTTAATGAAGCTGTTAGCGTCAATGCACCAGAAAAATTGGCAAATATTCCCGTTCCCAAGCGTGCTAGTTATATTCGCGTGATTATGCTGGAATTAAACCGAATTGCAAATCATTTGCTGTGGTTAGGCCCATTTATGGCAGATGTAGGCGCTCAAACTCCCTTTTTCTACATTTTCCGCGAACGGGAATTGATTTACGACTTGTGGGAAGCGGCTACAGGCTATCGGATGGTAAATAATAATTACTTCCGTATTGGTGGCGTGGCGGTAGATTTACCTTACGGTTGGGTAGATAAGTGTACAGAGTTTGTTGAGTATTTTGAGCCTAAAGTCGACGAGTACGAGCGCTTAATTACCAATAACCCCATTTTTAGAAGACGGGTTGAAGGTGTTGGGACAATTAGCCGCGAAGATGCGATTAATTGGGGACTTTCGGGGCCGATGTTACGTGCTTCGGGGGTAAAGTGGGACTTACGAAAAGTTGACCATTATGAATGTTACGACGATTTCGATTGGGACGTACAGTGGGAAACGGCGGGAGATTGTTTTGCTCGTTATTTGGTGCGGATTCGTGAAATGCGCGAATCGGTCAAAATTTTACGTCAAGCAATTAAAGCGCTTCCTGGCGGCCCTTTTGAAAACTTAGAAGCAAAACGCCTAACTGAAGGTGCTAAATCTGAGTGGAATGGTTTTGATTACCAATACATCAGTAAAAAAGTTGCACCTACCTTTAAGATTCCCAAAGGAGAGCATTATGCTCGAATTGAGAGCGGGAAAGGTGAATTAGGCATTTATTTGGTTGGTGATGATAATGTTTTCCCTTGGCGGTGGAAGATTCGCGCTGCGGACTTTAACAATTTGCAAATTTTCCCTCATATTGTCCGAGGCGTAAAAGTTGCCGATATTGTGACAATTTTGGGTAGCGTTGACATCATTATGGGATCTGTAGATCGTTAGAAGTTTTGGGGCGTAAGAATTTGCGCCCCACTATACAAAAATAAAATAATTTTAAATTGTTATTAACTGAAGTTATTGCCGATCGCATTAAAGCAAAGAGCGATCGCCTTATTACCTTTGCCCAATTCATGGAGTTGGCGCTATACCATCCCCAGTATGGCTATTACACTACCAAAGCTGTAGATATTGGGGCGCAAGGTGACTTTTTTACCTCTCCCCACTTGGGTAAAGATTTTGGCGAACTATTAGCAGTACAATTTGCCCAAATGTGGGAAAATATGGGGCAACCCGTACCCTTTACACTGGTAGAAATGGGCGCAGGACAAGGTATTTTGGCGGTTGATATACTCAAATATCTGTACAAGCACTACCGCAAGTTTTTTGATTCTTTACAGTACATTATTGTTGAAGTTTCCCTAGGTTTAAAGCAGCAACAACAGCAACTATTGCAAGGTGTAGTCGATAAAGTTAAATGGTGCAACTTAGAAGAAATACCTGCAAGTTCAATTACTGGCTGCTTTTTTTCTAACGAACTTGTCGATGCAATCCCTGTTAATTTATTTTCGCTTCAAGACGGGCAATTAGGAGAAATTTATGTCACTACCTCTGAAAACAATGAGTTTATAGAAGTAGTCAGCGCTCCCTCTACGCCAAAAATAGCTGAGTATTTCGACTTAGTGGGAATAAACTTAGCGCAATTACCAGAGAATTATCGTAGTGAAATTAATTTAGCGGCTTTGGAATGGTTAAGTACAGTAGCGCAAAAGTTGCAGCAAGGATACTTGTTAACTATAGATTACGGCTACTCGGCGGCAAGATATTATAACCCGATGCGAAGTCAAGGAACTTTACAGTGCTACTATCGCCACCAATACCACAACAATCCTTATATCAATATCGGTCAGCAAGATATTACCGCTCATGTAGATTTTACTGCTTTAGAGCTTTGGGGCAAAAAGTGCGGCTTGCAAAAGGTGGGATTCACTCAGCAAGGATTATTTTTGATGGCGCTGGGATTAGGAGAACGAATTGCAGCAGTTTCTACCAACAACGCCAATAATGTGTCGCAATTACTCCAACGTCGTGAAGTATTGCATCAACTAATAGATCCTCAAGGCTTAGGCGGGTTTGGCGTTTTAGTTCAATCTATGGGATTATCGCCTGATATTCCCTTGAAAGGTTTGGCAACATCTGTGTAGCAAATTTGATTACCAAAAGTACGAGCTTTTTTTGCTCGAAAGTAATTAAATTAAGACTGATACTGTAATAAAAAAGCTAATTATGACTCCCCACGATTTATTTATGCTAGTGCTGTTGCTTAGTCCTGGAATCTTGCTATCAGTGATAATTATGGCGACTTTTGCAGCAGGCGGTTAAAGCCTGTAAAATCTACAAAAATAAGCTGGAGGTACAGGAAATGAAAGTTGCTGTCTTCAGCACTAAGTCTTATGATCGCACTTTTCTCGAAGCGGCTAACAAGCAAAGCAACCACGAGTTAGTTTTTCTAGAACCCCGTTTAACTAACGAAACTTGTGTATTAGCTCTAAGTACAGGACAAAAAATGTAGAGCATTTAAGAAATCATCCATTTTCTGCTCCAAATTGAGAACAATATTTCGCAGATAGTCAAAGCCATAGCGAAAAATGCTCTTAGCTTTACGTCCATGCTTT
>JAESGR010001014.1_pt1 | contig 11668 bp, 10 predicted proteins | sample 9269771 | NCBI WGS metagenome assembly JAESGR01 (sample SAMN15739572, study PRJNA653492) | algae metagenome | isolation source: Chroococcus sp. CMT-3BRIN-NPC107 and co-occurring heterotrophs from well... | place: USA: Clark Mountains Wilderness, California | collected 2010-04-18
AAGGAGGTGGGCAAGGGCTCGGGCCTGGGCCTCTCGCAGGTCTACGGCTTCGTCAACCAGTCCGACGGCGAGGTGCGCATCGACAGCGAGCCCGGCAAGGGCGCGGCCTTCGTCCTCACCCTGCCGCCCTCCGACCGCCCGGCCCAGGACCGCTCGGCCGAGGCCGCGCCCCAGGCGCTGGTCGGCGGCTCCGAGCAGATCCTGGTGGTCGAGGACGATCCCTCGGTGCTGGCCCTCACCGTCGAGATGCTCGGCGGCCTCGGCTACCGCACCCTAACCGCGACGAGCGCCGCCGAGGCCCTGGAGGTGATCGACAACGGCGCGGTGGTGGACCTGCTGTTCTCCGACATCGTCATGCCCGGCGGCGTCAGCGGCGTTGGCCTCGCGCGGGCCGCCCAGGAGCGCAGGCCGGACCTGAAGGTGCTGCTCACGTCCGGCTTCGTCGGCGACCGACAGGCGCTGGAACAGGCAGGCTATCCGGTGCTGGACAAGCCCTACCAGATGCAGGCCCTGGCGGCGAAGCTGCGCGCGCTGCTGAACGGCGAGGAGACCAAGCGGCCGCGCCGGCGCCGCGGTTCGGCGACCCAGGCCGCCGCCGCCGGCTAGTCCTTCGCCGGGAGGACGCCGCGGGCCCGAAGCCGAAGCATCGAAGCCAGCCGGCGGGCGTGCAGGCGCTGGCCCTGGTCGTCGCCGCTGGTGAGGGTCAGCGACCTGGCCATCCGCTCCAGGGTCGCCGGATCGTCGGTGCTGGCGAAGGCCCCGGTCAGCATGGCGATCTCCGCCTCCAGTTCCTCCCGCATGGCCGGCGGGCAGGACTGCACGACGCCTTCGTCGAAATCGATGACCTGGCCGGGAGGCTCTGGCTTCGGGTTCTTGCGTGCGCTCGGCATAACATATGTGGGCTTCGTGGATGTCGCGGGTGAGAAGCCCTCAGACCCGCCCCGGTTCCTAGCGCCAAGCCCTGGAGCAGCGCGATCCCAAGTCCTCCCGCAGGGCAGGAGGACGGCGAAGCGGTGGGGGGCATATGCGCCGAGTTCCGGAGTCAGCGCCCTTGAAGCCCCCTCAGTCTCTCCGGAACAGCTCCCCCTAGAGGGGAGCATCTTGAAGCTCAGACCTCAAACGTCTCCAGCCGCACCTGGTAGACGACGCGTTCGCCGGGCGCGAGCAGAGCCATGCCGGTATCCACGCCTGGCGCCCAGACCGAACTGTAGGGGTCCGCGAGGTTGAACTGCGGCTCGACGACCACGAAGGCCTTGTCCGGCGGCGCATAGACCTGCAGCGCCTTGACCTGCGGCGTGGCGGTGGAGATCCGCAGGCCGTAGCCCGCCGCGGGGTCGAGCACCTCGCACACGACCTGCCCGGCGTCGTCCCGCGCCAGGTCGGTGAAGCAGTCGTCGAGATAGAGCCCGTCCAGCGCGCGCCCCTGGCGGAAGTCGAACGCGGTGCCGGCCACCGGCGCGATCTCGCCCGTGGGCAGCACCTCGTCGTAGTTGTCAGCCGGCGCCCGGGCGCCCGCCGGCAGCCGCAGCACCGCCTGGTCGCGCCGACCGCTGGGGAGGTTGAAGTAGGGGTGCCAGCCGACGCCGAGGGGCAGGGGGCCGTGCCCGACGTTGACGGTCTCCACCGTCAGCTCCAGCGCCCCGCCGGCGAGCGCATAGCGCACCCGCACGTCCGCCCGGCCAGGCCAGCGGCCGCCGAAGTCGCCGGCTTGCAGATGCGCCTCCACCTGCGCCTGCGTGGGCTGGCTCACCTGTGCGGCCCGCGCGTCCAGGATCAGGCCGTGCATGGCGTACTGGCGCGCGCCCGGGTCCTTGCCGCCCCAGTTGCGGGGAAGCCGCGCCGGCCGGCCCGCCACTTGCGCCTCGATCTCCCGCGCGCCGGGGACGTCCTGGCCGGTGATCCGGTTGGCGTAGGGCAGCAGGATCGCCCCGCCGAGGCTGAAGGCCTTGTTGCCCGCGAAGTCCTCCGGTCCCCCGTCCAGCAGCCGGGCGGCCTCCTCCAGCGGCGGGGCGGTGAGGGCGTCGAACTCGCCGAGCCGAGGATGCCGGACCCGCGCCTGCAGCAGCGTCATGCCCCGGCCGGGCAGCACGGTGGCGTGGGCGAACCCGGAAGGCGCCTCGGCGTCTGTCAGGGTGACGGCGCTCGCCCCGCCGATCTCGACGGCCTGGCTCATCAACAACTCCGCATGCGGGGGCGGAGGGTCAGCGCACTTCGGCGGCGACCTCCGAAAAACGCAGCTGGCGCGCTTCGGCCTGCAGCCGCCGCACAGTCGGCTCCTGGTGTTCCGAAGGCGGCACGACCGGCACGGTCAGGCACACGCTCTCGGCCGGCAGTACATCGCGCCAGTCCTTGATCAGCTGCTTGTAGCAGCGGCCCACCGGGCGGATCTGGCGGTTCATGTCGTAGAGGCCCACCGGATGGACATGGCCGTTCGGCTCGCGCAGGGCGGTGTCCCAGTCCATCTGGTCGGTCAGCGAGTACCAGGTGAAGCCCACCGTCGGCACCCCGTCGTTGCGCACGCGCAGCACATTGGCCCACTGCTTCCACAGCCAGTTCACCGCCTCGTCGCCGTTCGGGCCTTCGACGATGTTGGTCTCGGTGTGCATCACCGGCAGCCGATACCGAGCATGGTACTGCCGGGTGATCTCGGAGTAGCCGAAGATCTCGCCGGAGGCCCGGTGGGAGCCGTCGGCCGACACGCGGTGCTCGTTTGTCCAGTAGTAGTCGTTGCCCAGGATGCAGTGGTGGCGCAGGCGATTCGATAGGAAGAAGTGGTATTCGTCCCGCGTCAGGCCGTTGTCCAGCAGGTACTCGTACATCTCCGAGTCGACCCGGTGGCCGTAGTTCAGGTCCAGCGACAGGAACCGCTTGGCGTTCTCGATTTCCGCCGGCTTGATGGCGGCCGGGTTCTCTGCGTGGAAGTATTCCGAGGACTCGCTCTGGATGAAGATCGCGTCTGAGCGGACTTCGAGGATAGCCTTCATCGCCAGGACGTTGGCCTTGACGATGTGCTTCAGCGCCGTGACGAACGTCTTGTCCGTCTTGCCCTCTTCGTTCCACCAGCCGAACTTGGCCGAGAACTGGGCGCAGATGAACATCTCGTTGACCGGGGTGTAGAGCTGCACCCACGGGAAGCGCCGGGCGAAGGCGGCGGCGTACTTGGCGAACTGCGCCGGAAAGTCCGGGTTCTGGAAGTCGCCGATCCAGTCCGGCACGCCGAAGTGGCACAGATCGACGATCGGCACGATGTTGCGCCGGTACAGCTCGCCGAAGGTGATGTCGGCGAACTCCCAGTCGTAGCGCTCCGGTCCGATCAGCGTCGTATGGATCGGCGGCCCGTAGCGGAGATACCGGATCCCGATCTCGTCGAGCAGATCGAAGTCGGTGCGCCAGTGCCGGTAGTGGCCGCACGACTCCATCTGGTCGACACGGATTGTGCCGCCCTTGATCTTGGGGATGGAGTTCTCAATCCCCGTGGCGAACATGAAGGCGGAAATGGCGCGTCCCTCCGAATAGCCGCGTCCAGCGGGGGCCCCGGCCTACAACGGCGCCAGGGCTCTGTGGTTCACGCGGGAGCGTCGGATCGTCGTTGCTAAATTCGGTGGGCGGAGAGGCCTATTCGGCCGCGACGGCGACGCCGAGCGCGGCGTCCACTTCACCAATCTTGCGGCAACGGTCGAGCTGCGCCAGGGAGTCAACGCCGTTTTGGACGTTCCTGACCCAGGCCTTGTCCCCGCTCACGGCGATTACCGTGAAGTGCGGGTGATAGTTCTCGCCGGTGCGCACCAGGTCCCCGACGCGGATATCTTCGTCGTGGGCTCGTTGGTGGGTAATCGAAAACACGTCAGAATAGCTGGGCAGCGACATTTGGGACCCCTCCCGATTCACTTCCTAAGGATAGTAGACCCCGGTCTCTGAATGGAACCGAAACGCGCTGGTTATGTTGTCGCAGCCGATCGATTAAGAATTCGGCAATTTCGTCAAAATCGCCGTAGCGCTGCGGGGAGGGACTTGTGACGAGTCTAAACTGCGTCATCGATTCGCGCGACATTCTGGGCGAGGGGCCCGTCTGGGACTCCCGGTCGGGACGTCTTTTCTGGTTCGATATCAAGGGCAAGAAGCTGCACTGGTACGCCCCCGAGAGCGGCCGGAACGGGACCTTCGACCTGCCGGTCCGGTGCAGCGCCGCGGCGCCCCGCGCACGCGGGGGACTGATCGTCGCATGCGAGAACGGACTGGCCGAATTCGACCCTGGGTCGGGCCGGCTGGAGATGATCAACCCGATGCCGCTGGGTGAGGGCTTCCGCTCCAACGACGGCAAGATCGATGTCGCCGGCCGGTTCTGGTGGAGCTCGATGGACGACAACGGCGGCGCCCGCCCCGGCGACCTCTATTGCACCGGGGGCGACGGCTTCACCGAAAAGGTGCTGGAGGGGATCCACATCCCCAACACCATCTCCTGCAGCCCGGAGGGCGACCGGCTCTACGTGGCCGACTCCAAGCTGGCGACCATCTTCCTCCACGACATGGACCCGCAGACCGGCGCCCTGTCCAACAAGCGGGTGTTTGCCGACACCAAGGCTGCCGACGGCGCGCCGGACGGCTCGGCCGTGGACGTCGAGGGCTATCTCTGGAACGCCCAGTGGGGCGCCTGGCGGATCGTCCGCTACGCCCCCGACGGGACCATCGACCGGATCGTTGAGACGCCCATCGAGCAGCCCTCCAGCTGCGCCTTCGGAGGCCCGGACCTCGCCACCCTCTACGTCACCAGCGCCCGCGAGGACCTCTCCGACGAGGCGCTGGCCCGCCAGCCCCAGGCCGGAGGCCTGTTCGCCTTCGATCCTGGCGTCCGCGGCCTACCGCTTCCCAGCTTCGCCGGCTGATTTGGCTGAACCGCTCGGCGCGTTCTGGGTTAAGCATCGGGGCTTCCTCTAACCCCCGGGGGATCACGTGAGCCGACGCCCGTTTCGGAGCGGCAAGAGCTACGGCAAGCTCGACCGCGACGGTTTCATTCACCGCAGCTGGATCAAGGGCACAGGCTTGCCCGACCATGTGTTCGACGGCCGACCGGTCATCGGCATCTGCAACACCTGGTCCGAGCTGGTCACCTGCCAGTTCCACCTGCGCGACCTGGCCGAGTACGTGAAGCGCGGCGTCTGGGAGGCCGGCGGGGTGCCGATCGAATTCCCGGCCATGAGCCTGCCCGAGACCCAGATGCGGCCCACGGCCATGCTGTTCCGCAACCTGCTGGCCATGGAGGTGGAGGAAAGCATCCGCGCCAACCCCATCGACGGCGTCGTGCTGCTCGGCGGGTGCGACAAGACCACCCCGGGCCAGCTGATGGGCGCGGCCAGCGTGGACCTGCCCACGATGGTGGTCTCCTCCGGCCCGATGCTGAACGGCAAGTACGAGGGCCGCGACATCGGCTCGGGCACCGACGTGTGGCGCTTCTCCGAGGCCGTGCGGGCCGGCGAGATGACGCTGAAGGACTTCCTGGGCGCCGAGAGCTCGATGAGCCGCAGCCACGGCACCTGCAACACCATGGGCACCGCTTCGACCATGGCCAGCCTGATCGAGGCGCTGGGCATGAGCCTGCCTCAGAACGCCGCCCTCCCGGGCGTCGACAGCCGGCGCAAGGCGCTGGCCCACCTCACCGGCAAGCGGATGGTCGAGCTGGTCGAGCAGGACATCAAGCCCTCGCAGATCCTCACCCGCGAGGCTTTCGAGAACGCCATCCTGGTGCACGCGGCCATCGGTGGCTCCACCAACGCGGTGGTCCACCTGCTGGCGCTCGCCGGCCGGGTCGGTGTGCCGCTGAGCTTGGAGGACTTCGACCGGCTCGGCCGCGAGGTCCCGCTGCTGGTCAACCTGATGCCGTCGGGCAAGTACCTGATGGAGGACTTCTGCTACGCCGGCGGCGTGCCGGCCGTGCTGAGCGAGATGGGCCCCGTCCTGCGGCGCGAGGCGCTCACCGTCTCCGGCCACACCCAGGGCGAGATCGCCGATCAGGCGAAGGTGTTCAACCGCGACGTCATCGGCACGATGCAGGCGCCCATCGGCCCTTCGTCGGGCGTGTGGGTGCTGCACGGCAATCTTTGCCCGAACGGGGCCATCCTGAAGCCCAGCGCCGCCAGCCCCGAGTTGCTCACCCACCGGGCCCGCGCCGTCGTGTTCGAGGACATCGAGGACTACAAGGCCCGCATCGACGACCCGGACCTCGAGGTCGACGAGACCTCGATCCTGGTGCTCAAGGGCTGCGGGCCCAAGGGCTATCCCGGCATGCCGGAGGTTGGGAACATGGCGCTGCCGCCCAAGCTGCTGGCCAAGGGCGTTCGCGACATGGTCCGCATCTCCGACGCGCGGATGAGCGGCACCGCCTACGGCACCGTCATCCTGCACGTCTCGCCGGAGTCCGAGGCCGGCGGCCCGCTGGCCCTGGTCAAGACCGGCGACGAGATCGAGTTCGACGGCCCCAACCGCCGGCTCGAGCTGCTGGTCGACGAGGCAGAGCTCGCCCGCCGCCGGGCGGAGTGGGAGGCGGCCCGCAAGGCCTCCGACTTCACCCGCGGCTGGTACCGGCTCTACATAGACACGGTGCTGCAGGCCGACCAAGGCGCGGACCTCTCCTTCCTGGTCGGCAAGTCGAGCGCCGACGTCACCCGGGAATCCCACTGATGGGCGAGGCGGCCCTGCTCGCGTGCGACTGGGGCACCACCAACCTGCGCGCCTGGACCCTGAACGCGCGAGGCCAGGTCATCGGCGACCGTGACTTCCCGCTGGGCGTATCGCGGCTCGCGCCCGGCGAGGCGGCCCGCCGCTTCGCCGAGGAGGTCCGCCCGGGCCTTGCGGCCGAGGGGCTGCCGGCCGTGCTCTGCGGCATGATCGGCTCCAACCTCGGCTGGACGGTCGTGCCCTACCTCGACTGCCCGGCCGCCGCCGAAGACCTCCGCCGCGCCATGGTCGAAGTCGAGCCTGGCGTGCGCATCGCGCCCGGCCTGCGCTGCGCCGGCATCGCCGGCGCGCCTGACGTCATGCGCGGCGAGGAGGTGCAGGTGTTCGGCTGGCTCGCCGGCGACGCCGCCCGCCGCCGTGGACGCCAGGTGGTCTGTCACCCGGGCACCCACGCCAAGTGGATCCTCATCGAGGACGGCCGCATCGTCCGCTTCGTGACCGCAATGACCGGCGAACTGTTCGCGGTGCTTCGCCAACACAGCGTCCTGAAAAGCGACGCCTCGCCCGACGACGAGGCGGCGTTCGACGCGGGCCTGGCCGCCGCTGGCGACGGCGGAGGGCTCGCGGCCCGGCTGTTCACCGCCCGCTCGCGGGTGGTGGGGCAGGGGGCTCCCGCCGAGAGCACGCCCGCCTATCTGTCGGGCCTGTTGATCGGCGCCGAGGCGGCCAGCCTGCCGCAGCTGCTCGACCTGCCCAACGACGCGCCCGTCGCCCTGCTGGGGGATCGCAAGCTCACGCGCTGGTACGCCCGCGCGCTGGGCGCCCGCGGCTGCCGCGTCACCGAGCACGACGGAGAGGCCGCCGCCGTCGCCGGGCTCTTCGCCCTGGCCCAACTGGAGAGCGTCCGATGAGGGTTGCCGAAGCGCTATCCGAATGCCCCGTTGTCGCCATCGTCCGTGGCGTGCGTCCCGACGAGGTGGTCGCGCATGCCGAAGCCCTCTACGCCGCCGGCGTGCGGGGCGTGGAGGTGCCGCTCAACTCGCCCGATCCGTTCGAGAGCATCCGCCGCCTGTCCGAAGCCGTGCGTGGCCGCATGGCGTTCGGCGCTGGCACCGTGCTTCGGCCCCAGGACGTCAACGCCGTCCAGGACGCCGGCGGGACCATCATCGTCTCGCCCAACACCCAGGTCTCGGTGATCCGCCGGGCCCTGGAGCTCGACCTCGATCCGGCGCCCGGCTTCGCCACCGCCACCGAAGCCTTCGCCGCATACGAGGCCGGCGCCCGCCACCTGAAGCTGTTCCCGGCCGCCACCTACGGCCTCGTCCACCTGCGCCAGCTGAAGGCGGTGCTCCCCCCTGACGCCATCGTATGGGGCGTCGGGGGCGTCGGCCCCGACTCCATGGCCGACTGGTGGGCCGCCGGCGCCCGCGCCTTCGGCCTTGGCGGCGAGCTGTACAAGGCCGGTCAGAGTGTCGAGGAGACCGCGGCCAAGGCCGAGAAGGTGGTCGCGGCCGCGCGCGCGCTCCCCACCTAGGGCCGAGCCGCCGCCAAAGCCCTCGTCCCGACAAGAGCCGGGAGAAGTGGGAACCGGTGCGGGGAGTTAGGCCCGATCCGCGTCTGAGACTTCGCCGCGCTTTCGGCTGTCAGGGGAGGGGCGCTGGCCCTTGGCGGTGGTGTTGCCCGTCGGATCGGCGGAGACGCCCGAGGACGCGCCCCTGCCGCCACCCTTGCCGCTGCTCTTGCTGTTGCCGCCTTCGCGGGCCTGGGATGCGGTCTTCTTCTGGGCCATTACACGCCTCCGTTCACTGCAAGCGATCAACCTCGGCCCACGCGCGTACGTTCCCGCCGCGCATGCAGGTGGTCGAACTCGGTGTGAGCGGGCACGGTGCGGTCGACCCAGGCCTCCGCCTCGCCGGCGAACTCGGCCGAGCTGACGATTGCGGCGAAGCGGCCGATGGCGTTTTCCAGCGAAGGCAGCAACTGACCCCGTTCGGTGCCCAGCGCCACGTTGGCCGGGCGCTGCGCTGGCCAGCCGAACTCGGCGGCGGGGACGCCGCGCACCAGCTCCACGTCCAGGTTCAAGGCCGCGGCGATCAGCTGGGCGAACTCGGCCCACGAGACCGCTCCCTCGTTGGCCAGGTGCCAGAGCCCGGTCGCCCCGTCGATCGCGAGGTCCAGCACGCTCTCCACGAGGTCCGGCACATAGGTCGGCGAGATGGTCAGGTCGTTGGCCGCGGTGAACTCATGGCCGCGCTTCACGGCCCGCAGCACATGGGCGGCGAAGTTGTGCTGGTCGTAAGGGGAGAAGAAGGCCGCGGTGCGCACCATCAGCGCCCGCTCGCTCGCTCCCAGTATCGCCCGCTCCGCCTCGGCCTTGCTGCGCCCGTAGATGTTCAGCGGCGCGGTGGCGTCGCTCTCCACGTACGGGCGGCCCAGCCGGCCGTCGAACACCAGGTCGCTGGAGAAGCCCACGAAGCCGATCCCGGCCGCCTCGCAGGCCTGCGCCAGCCGCACCGCGCCGGCGGTGTTCGCCTCCATGCAGCCGTCGCACTCGGCCTCGGCGTCGTCCACCCGAACCCAGCCGGCGGTGTTGATCACTCCCCAGGGCCGGAAGGTCCGCAGCGCCTCGGCGATGGAGGCGCCGTTCGCCAGGTCCATCTGGGCGCGGCTGGTCAGCACATAGTCGATGCCGCGCCACTCGCAGGCCCTGGCGATCGCCTTGCCCAGCGTGCCCGTCGCGCCGGTGATCAGCAGCGGCCGGGCCGGGGAGGTGGGCGCGCGCCACTCGGCCCGCGGCTCCGGCGTCTCCAGGGTTCGGAACACCGGCCGGAACTCCAGCCGGATGTCGCGCCGCCACCAGCCGGGGCCGTCCGCGGTCGGGTGCCGCTCGGCGGCGGGGTCGGTGAGGCTTTTCAGGAAGGCCGCCGCCGCGGTGGGGCGAGGCTCGCCGCCGCGCAGATCGAAGACGCCAGGCTCGTAGTGGCCGATGCGCCGGGTGAGCAGGCTGTTCCAGTCGTACGAGCCGAGCAGCGCCCAGGCGGTGACCGCCTCGATGGGCGCGCCGCGATCGCGCAGCCGCAGCGCCGCGTCCCAGGCCTCACGCAGCCAGCGCACCTGCTCCTCGCGGGTGCAGCCGTTGTGCGCCTCGGTCACCGCCAGCGGCAGGCCATAGCGGGTCCAGGCCTCCTCCAGCACCCCTTCCAGGCCGCCGGGGCCGGGAAGGGCGACGCGCACCGCCTCCACGTCGGCGAAGCGCATGTACTCGTTCCCACCGCAGCGGTCGGGCGGGTAGTTTTCGCAGCGGTGGTCCAGGAACCGGTCGCTGGTCAGGTAGTGGTTGACCCCGATCACGTCCGGCGGACAGGGATCGGCGGCCATCGCCTCCAGCCGACCCTGCAGGCCGAAGCTGCATAGCCGGGCCCAGAACGGGTGCTCCCGGGTCACCTTTCCGCACAGCAGGTCCCAGGTCATCCAGCGGCGGGTGTTGTCGAACTGGGCCTGGTCGGCGACCTCGCGGGTCGAGTAGGTCCGGCCCAGGTCCTCGGTCTGGATCAGCCGGGCCTTGGGGTTGACCGCGCGGATCTCGCGCATCGCCAGCCGCACCGCGTCCACCTGGTTGACCAGCGCCGACCAGAAGAAGCTCTCGTCCGTCTGGTGCGGGTACCAGTGGCCGTAGAGGCAGGAGAACCTAGCCGTGGTCAGCGGCTCGTTCACCGGCGTCCAGTCGCCGATCCACGGATAGCGCTCGGCGACCGCCCGGGCGTATTCGGCCAGGCCCGTCGCGAAGCCCTCGTCCACCAGGCTGGTGCGCTTGGGCCCGCTGCCGTGGTGTACGAGCCCGGCGATCGGCCGCATGCCCAATTCCTGCAGCCGGCCCAGCCGCTCGTCGGTCCAGCTCCAGTCGAAGCGGCCGCGCTCAGGGGAGACCCGCTCCCATAGCACCGGATAGCGCAGCGCCTTGATCCCGAGCCCAGCGAAGAGGTCGAGGTCCGAGAGCCTGTCCTGGTGACCGCTGCGGCGGGTCTGGTCGTAATAGGTCCCGCCGACGCGGTTCACGGTGCACTCGTGACCGCCCCAAAGCTCGAGGTCTGACATGAAACGACGAAGGCCTCCCGCAGCCTCTACCGAGCGCATTAAGACCGGTCTGTCCTAGTTCGTTCCGAAAACTACAATTGATAAGCTTGGCTGTCGGGCGTCCGACAGAGGAACCCAGGCTTGGGCGTAGGAATTTAGAAGGCATGGAACAAGCTTCGAGGGGCGCGGTGCTTGTCACCGGAGGCGCCGGCTATATCGGCGCGCATACGGCCAAGGCGCTGGCAGAGCAGGGCTTCCGTCCCATCGTCTTCGACAACCTGAGCTCCGGCTTCCGCGAGGCCGTGCGCTGGGGCGAGTTCGTCCACGGCGACATCCGCGACACCCGCGCCGTTCGCGAGGTGATGGAAACGCATGGCGTGCGCCAGGTGATCCACTTCGCCAGTCTTATTGAAGTCGGTCGCTCCGTCGTCCGCCCCGACCTGTTCTGGGACGTCAACGTCGGGGGGACGGTGAGCCTCCTGAACGCCGCCCGCGAGTGCGGGATTTCGCGCTTCGTCTTCTCATCGACCGCGGCGGTGTATGGACAGCCCGAAGGCCTGTCGGCCCACGACCTGCTGTCGGAGCGGCTTCCGAGCGCGCCCACCAGCCCCTATGGCGACACCAAGCTCGCGTGCGAGCGGATGATTGCCGCCTATTGCCAGGCCTTCGGGCTCTCGGCGGTTGCTTTACGATACTTCAACGCCGCCGGCGCCGATCCTTCGGGCCTGATCGGCGAGGCGCACGATCCCGAGACCCACCTGATCCCGCTGGCCATCGCCGCCACCCTCGGCCACGGCAAGCCGCTGACGGTGTTCGGCCAGGATTTCCCGACCCCGGACGGGACCTGTCTGCGCGACTACATCCACGTGGTCGACCTGGCGGCCGCCCACGTCGCCGCGCTCACCGTCGACCTGCCGGCTGG
>JAESGR010001015.1_pt1 | contig 11647 bp, 15 predicted proteins | sample 9269771 | NCBI WGS metagenome assembly JAESGR01 (sample SAMN15739572, study PRJNA653492) | algae metagenome | isolation source: Chroococcus sp. CMT-3BRIN-NPC107 and co-occurring heterotrophs from well... | place: USA: Clark Mountains Wilderness, California | collected 2010-04-18
CGAATGGCTCGGATGTCGTGCATGGAGAGCGCCGCCGGGGTGGGTGAGCGGGGCTCTTCCTAGAGCGCGTCGCCTCTCACGCCAAGGTCGGACGGGCCAAGTCAGACGGGAACGACGTCGGTCCCGGACTCCTCACGTTTGCGGCGCAGCTCGATCAGCCGCACGCACCAGATGGAGATCTCGTAGAGCAGCACGATGGGGATCGCGAGCATCAGCTGGCTGATCGGGTCGGGCGGGGTCAGCACCGCGGCGACCACGAACACCGCCACGATGGCGTAGCGGCGGCCGGCGGAGAGCTGTTTGGCCGTGATCAGTCCGGCCAGGCCGCACAGGGCCAGCACCACCGGCAGCTGGAAGCAGAGGCCGAAGGCGAGCAGCAGTGTGGTGACCAGGGTCAGGTAGTCCGAGACCTTGGGCAGCAGCTCGACCGCGACGTTGGCCGCGACCACCTGCTGGCTCAGCGAGAACCACAGGACGAACGGCAGGATCACGTAATAGACCAGGGCCGCGCCGAGCAGGAACAGCGCCGGAGCGGCCAGCAGGAAGGGGAAGAAGGCCTTGCGCTCGCGCTTGTAGAGGCCGGGCGCCACGAAGCCGTAGACCTGCCAGGCCAGCACAGGGAAGGTCACCACCACCGCCCCGAAGCCGGCGAGCTTCAGCTTGGTGAAGAAGAACTCCAAGGGCGCTGTGAACACCAGGCGCAGCTGTTCGGCCGGCTCGGGCAGTTGCTTAAAGCCGGTCAGCACCAGGAAGAGGTCGAAAGGATTGTGGTGGCCGCCCGCCGCCTTCTGGGCCGCCAGCAACTGGGCCGCCACCTCGAAGGGGTGGAGCAGGAAGATGTAGATGCGGTCCGCGAAACCGAAGCAGATGGCGAAGCCGATGAACAGCGCCACCAGCGACACGATCAGCCGCTGACGCAGCTCGATCAGGTGGTCGAGCAGCGGAGCGCGGGAGGCCTCGATCTCGGCGTCTTCGTCGGGGATGCTCACGCCTGGCCCGCCTTCGGAGCGCGCGGCTTGCGGGCGCGCTTGGGCGCCGCCGCCTCGGCCGGCGCGATAGTGACCTCAGACTTTGGCTTGCGGGCCCGGCGCTTCGGCGCCGCCGCGGCCTCACTTTCGGGCTCCGCCGCGGGCAGCGGCGCGGGTTCGGCGTATTCGTGGCCGCGATAGACCATCCCCTCGTCCGCCTTCAGCCCCTCGTCGATTTCGCTGAACACCTGCTCCATCTCCGCCTTGCCGGCGGCGTCGTCGAGCAGCTGGCCGCGGCGCATGGCTTCCACCTGCTTGCGCAGCTCGTCCAGCTCGGACTGGCGGGCCATCTCGTCGAAGCTGGAGCGGAACTCCGCCGCCATGGCCCGCATGCGGCCGGTGAACTGGCCGATGCGCCGCATCAGCAGCGGGAGATCCTTCGGCCCCACCACGATCAGCGCGACGGCCGCGATCAGCATGAGTTCGGCGGCGCCGATGCCGAGATCGAGCATGGATTGGCCTTAAGCGACAGCGCCCGCGCCGATCAAGCGGCGCGGGCGCGAATTGCATGTGCGGCGTGAGCTGCGGCTCAGCCGCGGGCTTCGTCTTTCTCGCGCTCGGAGGTCAGCGGCTTCTTCTCGGCGGTCTCGGCCTCGTCGTTCTTCAGGCCGTCCTTGAAGGCGCGAATGCCTTTGGCCGCATCGCCCATGATCGAGGAAAGCCGCCCGCGCCCACCGAACAGCAGGGCGATGACGACCAGTACGATCAGCCAGTGCCAGATCGAAAATGAACCCATAGGGGTCGAACTCCTTCAGATCGCCGGCCCAGTCATGAGCCGCGTCCCGCCCGTTGTCGCGGGGAATATAGTGGCTCGGCGCGCCCGTAGCCAACCGAGGCTACGCGGCCTAACGCCCCGCCTCGGCCTCGCCCAGGAAATCTGTGTGGAATTCGGGCGCCTCATGAGGATCCAGCGGGTCTTCGTCGGGGTCGAGGCCGGCGGGATTGGGCACCGAGAAGTCGGCCGGCAGGTCGAGGGAGAGCAGGCCCGCGGCCTTCATATCGGCCATCCCGGGCAGGTCAGCGAGGCTGGCCAACCCATAGTGCTCGAGGAAGGCCTCGGTGGTGCCGTAGGTGACCGGCCGGCCCGGCGTGCGCCGGCGGCCGCGCATCCGGACGAGACCAAGCTCCAGGAGGACGTCGAGCGTGCCCTTGCTGGCCTGCACGCCGCGCACCGCCTCGATTTCGGCCCGGGTCACCGGCTGGTGGTAGGCGATGATCGCCAGGGTCTCCTGGGCGGCGCGGGAGAGCCTGCGCGGCTCTTCCCGCTGCTCGGTCATCAGGAAGGCGAGGTCCTGGGCGGTCTGGAAGCGCCATCGGCCGGCGACCTCGACCAGCTCCACGCCGCGGCCCTCGTAGCGGGCCTTGAGCGCGGCGATGGCGGCGGGCACGTCCGACCCGGCCGGCAACCGGCCGGCGATGTCCTGGTCGCTAAGGGGGCCGGCGGCTGCGAATAGCAGCGCCTCTACCTGGCGTTCGGTCTCGCTCACGCGGCCTCCGCCCGGCCCTTGCGGGCCCGAAGGTAGATGTCGGCGAAGGCCTCCAGCTGGCGGGCCTCCAGCGAGCCCTCCTTCACCAGCTCCAGGCTGGCCGACAGGGTTGAGGCGACGTAGGAGGCGCGGCTCGGCCCCTCCCCTTCCGGCCGCCAGGGCGCGAGGCCGGTGAGCGCCGTCCAGCGAGAGAGCTCGGGAAGCATGTCACGAAGGCGGTCGCGGGCGGCCTCAAGCGGATAGGCCTGCTGAGGCCGGGGCGTGTAGTGCTTGCCCTGCTCCTTGCGCCGCTGGGTCACGTAGGCGCTCATCAGGCTGTAGAGATCGCCTTCGACGAGGCTGGAGGGGATCACCTTCACCTGGTCGGGGTCGCCGCGGACGAACACGTCCCGGCCGAGCTGGGGCCGCTCCTTCAGCGCCTCGGCGGCCTTGCGCATGGCGTCCAGCTTGGCGAGGCGGAAAGCGAGCTGGGCGGCCATCTCCTCGGCCGGCGGCTCGTCGCCCTTCGGCCTCTCGGGCTTGGGCAGCAGCAGGCGCGACTTCAGGTAGGCCAGCCAGGAGGCCATCACCAGGTAGTCGGCGGCGAGCGCGAAGTGCAGCCGGCGGGCCTGCTGGACGAAGGCCAGATACTGCTCGGCGAGCTTCAGCACCGACAGCTTGGTCAGGTCCACCTTCTGGGTGCGAGCCAGGGCCAGCAGGACGTCCAGCGGGCCTTCGAAGCCGTCGATGTCCACGATCAGCGCCGCGCCGTCCTCGGCGGCCCGGGTGGCGGCCTCGAAGGACAGGCCCGGCTGGAAGGCGTTCATGCGGCGAAGCGGCCCTGGAACGCGGCCTCGAAGCGGGCCCGGCCCTCCTCCACGTCGAACGGCTCGGGAACCTTGGCGAGGCGCGCGAGCGCCGCCTTGGCCCGGGCCAGCGCGCGGCCCTGCAGGGGCTTGGCCCCGGCGACCACGCCCTTCATCTCGTCCATGTCGCCGTTGCAGTGGAGCGCCACGTCGCAGCCGGCGGCCAGCGCCGCGCGGGTGCGGCCGGCGAAGTCGCCCGACAGCGCCTTCATGGAGAGGTCGTCGGTCATCACCAGGCCGTCGAAGCCGATGGCCCCGCGGATCACGCGGCGGTGGACGATACGCGAGGTGGTGCCCGGGCGGTTCGGGTCGATGGCCGTGTAGACGACGTGCGCTGTCATCGCCATCGGCATGTCGGAGAGGGCCTTGAAGGGCGCGAAGTCGCGGGCGTCGAGCTCCTCGTAGGAGGCGTCGACCACCGGCAGCTGCAGGTGGCTGTCGGCCAGCGCGCGTCCGTGGCCGGGGATGTGCTTGATGATCGGCAGCACGCCGCCGGCGATCAGCCCCTCGGCGGCGGCGCGGCCGAGCAGCGCCACCTCGTCGGCGGTCTGCCCGTAGGCGCGGTCGCCGATGATCTCATGGCCGTCCGGGGCCGGCACGTCGAGCACGGGCACGCAATCGACGTTGATGCCCACGGAGCGCAGGTCGTACGCCAGCAGCCGCGCGCCGAGCCGTGTGATCTCCCGGCGGTAGAGCGGATCGTTGCTGGCGATCTCGCCGTAGGCCCGGCCTGGCGGGTAGCGGCGCCAGTGGGGCGGGCCCATGCGCTGCACCCGGCCGCCTTCCTGGTCGATCAGGACGGGAGCGTCGTCGCGGCCGACGCAGCCGCGTAGTTCGTCGACGAGCCGGCGCACCTGGTCGGGAGTGTCGATGTTGCGCTTGAAGAGGATGAACCCCCAGGGGCGCACCTCGGAGAAGAAGCTCCGCTCCTCGTCCGAGAGGCTGGTCCCTGCGCAGCCGAGGATGCAGGCGTGGATGCTCATCGGACGAAGCACTGCTTTCCGGAGGACTTCAGGGCGTTGCAGAACGCCTGGGCGTCGGCCCGCGAGGAGAAACCGGTGACGGCGGCGCGGAACAGCGGCTTGCCGGGCGCCGGCTCGACGCTGCGTCCGCCCGGGTTGCCGCTGACGCCGGCCACCTTGGCGAGCTCGGCCTGGGCGAGCTCGCGGCTGGTGAAGGCGCCGATCTGCACGGCGGCCGAGCCGCCGCCGGCCGCGGGCGCGGCGGTCTTGGGCGCAGGGGCCGGAGCCGTGGCGACTTTAGGCGCCGGAGCGGGCGGCGCGGCCTTGGGGACGGGCGCAGGGGCCGGCGGGGCCTTGGGCGCGGTCGCCACCTGCACCGGCGGCGCAGGCTTGGGCGCCGGCGGCAGGGGCACGGGCTGCGAGCTGACCGGCGTAGTCGGCGCGGCGGCCGGAGCGGCCTCGACGGCGACGGGACGCGGCGCCGGTTGCTCGGGCGGCGGGGCGAAGCGGGGCTCGCCGGCGGGCGCCTCGCCGGCGTCGGTGCGGTAGATCTGCAGCCCGGCGGCCGGATCGATGGCCGCCTGCTCGGGCGGCCCCTCGCCCCGCAGATCGCCAACCGGCGCGCCGACGGTCTGGGGCGCATCGCCGGCCTGGCGCACGCCGCCCTGGTAGAAGACGTAGATCGCCGCGACCAAGGCGATCAGCACCAGCCCGCTGATGATCAGGGTGAAGGGTACGGGCCGCGCGCCGCGGACCGGCTGGCGGGCGTCGAACGACAGCGGCGCGTCCGTAGAGGGCGTGTAGGCGCCGCGATCAGCATCTGTCATCGCGAAAGGCTCCCGGGGGAACTGGTCGGCGCGGCGAAGCGAATCGCGCACCTGTGGCGGTCAGTCTATCGAAGCGCGCCCGGCTTCGAACCGCCCCTTCGCCCTAATTCCAGACGTCGAGGTGGAAAAGCCTGCGGTGTTCTTCGATGGCGAAACGATCGGTCATGCCGGCGATGTAGTCGCAGACCACACGCGCGCGGCCGGCCTTGTCGCTGTTCTGCAGACGGGCGAACCACTCGGTCGGCAGGACGTCGGGCTCCTCCATAAACAGCTGAAACATCTCGGCCAGAATGCGGCGCGCCTGGCTGCGCGTCCGATTGACGCGCCAGTGGCGGTACATGCGCGTGGCGAGGAATTGCCGCAGCCGGGCCAGCTCCTCCACCCGCTCGCGGGAGAAGGCGACGAGCGCCTGGTCCATCATTCGCACGTCCTCGGGGCTGGCGATGTCAGCGGCCCGGGCGCGGCGAAGGGTCTCGGCCATGACGTCGTCGATCATCGCCCCGATCATCCGCCGCACCGCCTCCAGCCGGATGATCTGCGGATCGAGGTCGGGGAAGTCGCGGTAGACGCTGGCCAGGATGGGCCCGATCAGCGGCACGTCCAGCAGCTCCTTCAGGTGGAACAGCCCGGCCTGCACGCCGTCGTCCACGTCGTGGTTGTTGTAGGCGATGTCGTCCGCCAGGGCCGCAACCTGGGCTTCCGCCGAGGCCCAGGTGCCCAGGCGCAGGTCGTACTCGCCGCTGAAGGCCGCCACGTCGCTCCAGGCCGGGTCGCCCATGCGGTCGTCGACGGGGCCGTTGTGCTTGACCACTCCCTCGAGGGTCTCCCAGGTCAGGTTCAGACCGTCGAACTTGGGATAGCGCCGCTCCAGGGCGGTGACGACGCGGAAGGTCTGGACGTTGTGGTCGAAGCCGCCGTAGGGCGCCATCTGCCGTTCCAGCTCGTCCTCGCCGGCATGGCCGAAGGGCGGATGGCCGAGGTCGTGGGCCAGGGCGATGGTCTCGGCCAGGTCCGCGTCGAGGCCAAGCGCGGTGGCCACCGAGCGGGCGATCTGGGCGACCTCGAGCGAGTGGGTCAGGCGGGTGCGGAAGTGGTCGCCCTCGTGGGCCACGAAGACCTGGGTCTTCTCTTTGAGCCGGCGGAAGGCGGTGGCGTGGATGATCCGGTCGCGGTCGCGGGCGAAGGGGGTGCGGGTGCGGCTCTCCGGCTCGGGCACCTTGCGGCCGCGGGAGGCGGCGGGATCTTCGGCGTAGGCGGCGCGGAGCGGTAGCATGGAGACCCTTCAGACCTGCGGGCGCAATCGCCCCTTGGGCGAAGCGGCCGGCGACCTCATATAGTCTAGACGCCAGGCAGTCTTAAGATGATGACCACAGACCTTTCCCTCTCTCCCGCCGCCGCCGCCCGCCTCAAAGCCATCAGCCAGGCCGAAGGCAGGCCGCTGATGCTGCGCGTGGCCGTCGAAGGCGGCGGCTGCTCCGGCTTCCAGTACCAGTTCGACCTGGTGGACGAGGCTCAGGAGGACGACCTGAAGGTCGAGCGCGACGGCGCCGCTGCGCTGGTGGACGTCATCTCCCTGGCCCTGCTGAAGGGCTCGGAGATCGACTTCGTCGACCAGCTGGCGGGCGCGGAGTTCCGCATCAGGAATCCCAACGCCAAGTCCAGCTGCGGCTGCGGCGTCAGCTTCTCCATCTGAAGTATAGTCACGCTCGTTTCATAAACCGCCGTCCCGGGTTAGCATCGCCTCCGGATTGGAAGCGCGGGTACGGACGTGCGGGCTTGGTTGCTCATCGCGGCGTTGCTGACAGCGCCGCTCGCGGTCCAGGCGAAGGGCCTGGAAAAGTCGGTGGCCGCCACCGGCGCCGGCGGCACGCTGCACGGCGCCATGCTGACCCCATCGGATGTCGCCCGCCCGCCGGTGGTGCTGATCGTCCCGGGCTCCGGCCCCACCGACAAGGACGGCAACAATCCCCTCGGCGCCACAGCGGCCAGCTACCGGCGTCTGGCCGAGGCGATGGTCGACCAGGGCGTCGCCTCCGTGCGGATCGACAAGCGCGGCATGTTCGACAGCGCGGGAGCGGCCGCCGATCCGAACAAGGTGACGATCGCCGACTACGCCCGGGACGTGCAGGCCTGGGCCCAGGCGCTCAAGCCGGTCACCGGCGCGCGCTGCATCTGGCTGCTCGGCCACAGCGAGGGGGCCCTGGTCGCCGCCGCGGCGGCCGCGGAGCGCAGCGACGACGTCTGCGGCCTGGTGCTTGTGGCGGCGCCGGGCCGTCCGCTGGGCCAGGTGCTGCGCGATCAGCTGAAGGCCAACCCCGCCAACGCCGCTCTGATGGCCGACGCCCTGGCCGTGATCGAGAAGCTCGAGCGCCGCCAACCGGTGGACGTCTCCCGCCTGGATCCGGCCCTGCAGCGGCTGTTCTCACCGGTCGTGCAGCCGTTCCTGATGGATCTGATCGCCTACGACCCCCCCGAGCTCCTGAAGAAATACAAGGGCCCCGTGCTGGTGGTTCAGGGGACCACCGACCTGCAAATCACCATGGCCGACGCCGAGCGGCTGGCGGCCGCCCGGCCGGGCGTGAAGCTGGTCAAGGTCAAGGGGATGAACCACGTACTGAAGGAGGCGCCCGCCGACCGGGCCGGCAACCTCGCCACCTATCGCGATCCCCTGAAGCCCGTGGCCCACGGCGCGGTGGACGCCATCGTCGACTTCGTGAAGGGCGGCGGCTGACCGCTTGAGCGCGGCCGCGGGCGCCTCTAGCGTCGGCCCCATGCGCATCGCCACCTGGAACGTCAATTCCGTCAACGCGCGGCTGGAGACCGTCCGCCGCTGGTTCGAGCAGGAGCAGCCGGACGTGGTCTGCCTGCAGGAGCTGAAGTGCGTCGACGAGAAGTTCCCGGCCGAGCCGTTCGAGCGGCTGGGCTACAACATCGCCGTCCACGGCCAGAAGACCTACAACGGCGTGGCCATCCTTTCGAAGACGCCGCTGGAGGACGTCCGCCGCGGCCTGCCCGGGGACGACGCGGACGACCATGCCCGCTACCTCGAGGCGTTGGTCTCGGGCCCGACGCCGGTGCGGGTGGCGTCGATCTACCTGCCGAACGGCAATCCCATCGGCACCGAGAAATTCTCATACAAGCTGAACTGGCTGAAGCGGCTGAACGCCCATGCCCGCGAGCTCTTGGCGCTGGAGGAGCCGCTGGCGATGGTCGGCGACTACAACGTCATCCCCGAACCGCGGGACGCCGAGTACCCCGCCCACTGGGCCAAGGATGCGCTGTTCCAGACCGAGAGCCGCGAGGCGTTTCGGGCGCTCAAGTGGCTCGGGCTGACGGACGCCTACCTGCAGGCCGACGGCGCGCCGGGCGCCTACACCTTCTGGGACTACCAGGCCGGCTCATGGCAGCGGAATGACGGCATCCGCATCGACCACGCCCTGCTCTCGCCCCAAGCCGCCGACCGGCTGCGCGGCGTGGCGATCCATCGGGACGTCCGCAGCTGGGATAAGCCGTCGGACCACGTCCCTCTGGTGGTGGAGCTGGACGTCTAAGGCGCAGCTTCGCCGCATTTTCGCCTGCGACGAAGACTCTCTTCTCGACTCGGGCCGAAGCAGCCTAGCCTCGCCGTATGAACGATCTCGCGCGCCTGCTGCTCTGGATCGCCCTTGCCGGGACCGTGGTCACCCTCCTGGGGAGCGCGGCGATCTGGTTCATGGACGAGGAACGGCGGATTCGCCGCGCTCTCAAGCGGGTTCTGCGCCATGCGCCGGAGGCGATGGTGATCGCCCGCGGCCGCGGCCGGGGCGCCGGCTTCTGCTTCTCCACGGGCTCGATGGGGGTGGCCTGGGACGGCGGCGCCTGGTGCCTCGTCTACAAGGTCGACGAGCTGGTCGGCGCCGAGTTGATCGTCGACGGCCAGGTGCTGGCGCGGGCCTTCCGAGGCGAGCCGCGCAAGGCCATGGACCAGGTGGTCGCGGCGATCGAGAAGGTCACCCTGCGGCTGGTGTTCGACGATCCCCGCTTCGCCGACTTCGACCTCGACCTGTGGCTGCCCGGCGACGACTCCGGCCGCCGCCCCGCGCCATCGACCGAGGCAGTGAGCGAGGGCGCCCGCTGGATCACCCGCGTCGAGGCGATCCTGCGCCGCGCGCCGCGGCCTGGCGCGCGCGTAGCCGCCCCCGCGCCTCAGCCGACCCCGCCTCCGATGGCGGGCGACGACGACGAGGCCGATCTCGACCTGGACGAGCCAGGGGCCGCCAACGCGGCTTGACGCTGGCGGCGGGGACGCCCCAACTCCTCGGCAGCATTCGACGGGGAGGCGCGCATGCTCAACCTCATCGCCGCATCGGCGTTCTTCGTCCTCATCCACCTGATGATCTCGGGAACGCGGGCCCGGGACGGACTCGTCGCGCGCCTCGGCCAGGGACCATACCTCGGCGCCTTCAGCCTGCTGACGGTGATCGGTCTCGTATGGCTGGTCTTCGCCTACGGCCAGGCGCGGGGAAGCCCCGAGAACGAGCCCTACTGGAGCGTGGGCGAGGCGAGCCGCCAGGTGCAGATGGTCGTCCAGCTGCTCGCCGTGATGCTGATCGTCATCGGCCTTTCTACCCGCAACCCTACCAGCGTGCGCCAGGAGGGCGCGCTGGAGCGCCCGGACGTGGTGAGGGGCATCCTGCGGGTCACCCGCCATCCCTTCCTTTGGGGCGTGGCGCTGTGGGCGCTGGGGCACCTGGTGATCAACGGCGACAGGGCGAGCCTCATACTGTTCGGGTCGCTGCTGATCCTGGCGGTCACCGGCACGGCAAGCATCGACGCCAAGCGCAAGCGGGCTCTGGGCCCCGCCTGGGACGGCTTCGCGGCCCAGACCTCCAACATCCCCTTCGCGGCGATCGTGGCGGGGCGGCAGCGACTGATCTGGCGCGAGATCGGGGTGTGGCGGATCCTAGCGGGGGTGGCCGTGTATCTGGCCCTGGTGCTCGGCCATCCGCACTTCACTGGCGTGCCGGCGCTGGCAGGCTAGCGTGGCGGGGCCCACCCTGCAGCCGGTGGGGCCCGACATCTGGCTCGCCGCTGGACCGGAAGCCGATGTCGCCGGGTTCCGGTATCCCACCCGGATGGCGGTGATCCGGCTGGATGGGGACGGCCTTCTGATCTGGTCACCGGTCGCGCTTTCGGAGAGCCTCCGCGAGGAAGTGGACGGGCTCGGCGCCGTGAGGAGCCTCGTCGCCCCGAACTCCCTGCATCACCTGTTCCTGGACGACTGGCGGCGAGCCTATCCTGAGGCCAAGCTCTTCGCCGCGCCTGGCCTGGCCGCCCGGCGCACGGCCCTGGTGATCGATGCGGAACTTGGCGACGAGCCGCCGCCCGAGTGGGCGAGCAGCCTCGATCAGGTCGTCATGCGCGGAAATCGCATCACCACCGAAGTGGTCTTCTTCCATCGGCGCAGCGGCACGGTCCTCTTCACCGACCTGATCCAGCAGTTCCCGCCCGGCTGGTTCCGAGGCTGGCGGGCGCTGATCGCCAGGCTCGACCTGATGACCGAGCCCGAGCCAGCTGTGCCCCGGAAGTTCCGCGCCGCCTTCACTGACCGGCGCGCGGCGCGCGCAGCGTTGGGGCGCATCCTGGCATGGCCCGCCGGTAAGGTGGTGATGGCGCACGGCGCGCCGGTTGAACAAGACGGCCGGGCGTTCATCGCCAGGGCGTTTCGGTGGCTTACGGGCTGAGGAGGTCAGTCGAGCGCGAACGCCACGGCCGCGCGCGCGTGAATCTCGGTGGTGTCGAAGGCGGGCAGGTCCAGGTCGGCCTGGGAGATCAGCAGGCCGATCTCGGTGCAGCCGAAGATGACGCTGTCGGCCCCCTGCCCCTGCGCCGCCCCGATCATCGCCAGGACGGCGGCCTTGGCCTTTGGCGAGACCAGGCCGACGCAAAGCTCATCGTAGATGATGGCGTGCAGGCGCTCGCGGTCGGCGGGCTCCGGGACGAGGGCCTCGATCCCGCGGGCGGCGAGGCGGTCGCGATAGAAGGCCTTCTCCATGGTGAAGCGGGTGGCCAGCAGCAGGGGCCGTCGTGCGCCGGCGGCGGTCAGCGCGTCGGCGGTGGCGTCGGCGATGTGGATCAAGGGAATCGAGACGGCGCCCTGAACGGCGCCCGCCACCAAGTGCATGGTGTTAGCGCAGATGAGCACCGCCTGCGCACCCGCGGCCTCGAGCGTGCGGGCGGCGGCGGCCAGCACCTCGCCGGCCTGATCCCAGGCGCCGTCCGCCTGCATCTTCGCGATCGGCGCGAAGTCGAGGGAGGCCATAACCAGGCTGGCGGAATGCAGCCCGCCCAGCCGCTTGCGGACGAGGCGGTTGAGCAGCTGGTAGTAGATCACGGTGCTCTCGGCGCTCATGCCGCCGATCAGGCCAAGCGCCTTCACCTAGATGTCCGCATAGACGTGCTGCTCGCCGGCGAATCCCGGGTGGGTGACGGCGCCCAGGTGGGCCGGGCCGACGATAT
>JAESGR010001016.1_pt1 | contig 11644 bp, 9 predicted proteins | sample 9269771 | NCBI WGS metagenome assembly JAESGR01 (sample SAMN15739572, study PRJNA653492) | algae metagenome | isolation source: Chroococcus sp. CMT-3BRIN-NPC107 and co-occurring heterotrophs from well... | place: USA: Clark Mountains Wilderness, California | collected 2010-04-18
CCACCTGTGTGATTCATTCTCCCTTGTCAAACTACTATTTGAACTTGTAACTCACGGTCAAACCTTTAATTTCCCAAAGTTATTTGAGTATGCTGTTGTTCCACAACCGACTTAGGATTGCTATATTCCTGGTAGCCCAATGGCAGCATGACCCTGGCTCAGTAAACTAGCCGCTTTCTTTGCTCCTTCAGTAATCGTAATGGGCAAGCTGTATTTCCAGGTGCAATACCAAAAACCGCGCATTCGATCCTCAGAAGTAGGGTCAATACCTGCTTTTTCATAAATTTTCTGGGCAATCTCGTCGGGTACATGGAGTAAAAAGATTCCTAAATCAACTTTCGGTGGATGCTCGTACTTGATGACCTTCCCTGGTTTATCTGGATTACTCCTTGGCTCATTAGGTTTGTAACAGCCCCAAATTTTCTCTTGCGGCTTATTACCTGTGTCTAAGTTGGAAAAAGATAGCGCATTAACACCAGAATTGCACCACCAACCGCCAGCATCAATATGGGCGTATCGCTTGAGCATTCCAGTAGTTAGTTGCCCAATGTTGGTTCGCTCCAACTTGTGGGAGTACATCAGGTATTCCCAAGCCTCATGCTCCTGCTCAATACTGCCCATTTGTAGGCTGCGGAAGTTAGCAGCAGCAATGTCTGGATGAATAGCGCTGTCCTTAACCAATTCCTGCCAATGCTTCGTCTCGATATGTGGGGGAGCTTCCTTGGCGCTGGTTGGTTGCCAAAATACCTCTAACTGCTTGGGCGATTGAGGCTTGAGAGTAGGGCTTGGTATAGATTTTGCTACCTGCTGGTCTTGACGCTTGAGAGGTCGTTCAATATTTGGGACTGGTGATTCTTTCTCAAAGTTTACTTTTGGTGTTGCAGTAACACCTACCGATCGCTCAACTGATGAAGTGACAGCCCTTGCCTCTGCTGCAACTTGTACTTTAGAGGAGGGTTGCAACAGTTCCAGTACCGTTTTTTGAGCCTTGCTTTCCTGTGCTTGCTCAAGCAGAAAATCTACATTTTCAGCGTAGATTCTTAGGTCATATTTAGCGCGGCTGATGGCAACATAAACGCTTTCGGAGCTTACTGTCGCATCAACGGTTGAGGAAACTAATACCCGATTTGCTGTTTTTCCTTGGGACGAGTAGGTAGTAGCAACTAGCGCATGATCCAAGTGCAGAGGCTCGTAAAGGTCAATAGTGGCGGTCTTACCGCCTTGCAACTCAATCGTTGCTGTTTGCCCATCAATCCCAGTTACAGTAAACTCTTGCCCGTTACGACGACCTAATTCTTTATCATTACGAGTCCAACGTAAGTGATCGCCTACAGCAATTTCGCTCTTTTCCTGTTGGTAGAGCGTCTTGCGAAACTTCATCGGGTCAACAACTAACTGATTCCCCGCCAAATCACTTAAATGTAGTTTATCGCCCCCTATTGCCTCCACCTTGTAAGGCTGAGACTTGTGCAGCCCTAATCGCTTGTACTCGCGGATAGGGACAACGACATCGCCAACGTTGTAGTTATGGGTGTATCTAGCCTGTACTGCTGTTAGATGTTGTCTAGCTCTTAGCTGAGTAACTTCCACCCCATAGCCTAGCGTCCCTTCCTCTTTCAGCGCAGTGCGGATTTGCTCTGTGATTGCACAGCGCTCCTGATGGGTTCCTGCAACAATTAGAGTTTCCTGGCGCTCCTTGGGTGGCAAGCTAATGTAGTCGGCAGCAATTTTAGCAGTCCGCTCTTGGGCATCGGCTACTTCTTCAATCCGCTCTAATTGCTGTAAGTGAGAAAGCGCCTCCCCAATTTGACCATTTGCTGCTAGACCTACAGCTTTCTGTAAATCTGGTGGCTTTTGACGCAAGGATTCATCTAGATGAGCCGTAGCAATTCCCGCGCTTTGTAAGCTCTTGAATGGATTTCCTGCTTCGATTGCCGATAGCTGCCGTGTATCACCTACAAGAATTACTCGCGCTCCTTCTTGAGTTGCTCTTTCTAATAGAGCGTGGGCGTTTTTGGCACTCAATAACCCTGCTTCATCAACAATCCAAATCTGGTTGGGCGGGGGTTGTTCGCTCTGCTGGGAAACAAGTAACCGCGCTACTGTATTTGCTTCAATGTCTAATTCTTCCCCCAGTACCTTCGCAGCTTCTGCACTAGGGGCAAAGCCTTTGATGATGTACTCTGGTGCTACCTGACCCAGTGCTGTAGCCACCTGCTTTACAGCATTGAGGGCATAAGTCTTCCCCGCCCCTGCTACTCCTTGCCATGCAATGAATTGGTCGTTAGTTGTAGCTGTAAGGGCGATCGCGCTGCGCTGTCCTGAAGTTAGCTTCTTATCTGCTAAATAGTTGTCTATAGTTTCTGCAAGAGCGATCGCGCTGCATAGCCCTTTACCCTGCTGCATCAGCTTGATGGTAGCGAGTTCTCTTGCCATTGCTGCTTGGGTTGTGTACTGCCGCTCATCATAAGTTTTGATTAGTTCGGGATGCTGGGCGATCGCCTGCTCTAACTGACTAATGCTAAATGGCTTGACTTCGGCGGTGACAAACTTTTCAATATCTTCGCTTCTAAAAGCAACTTTGCGTTCGCTGCAATGCTCAATCCCGACCGTAACGGCTGACTGGATAAGTAATGCAACTTCATCCTTTAAGATAGGTTGAGTTGCTGATTGGTGAGGAACAGGATGTTTAATACTGTAAAGGTCTGCTTCTTCGTGCCAATAAGGTAGTTTCTCACTGCGCCCAATCTCGTGATTTTTCTTAGCTCTAGTTTTACGCCATGCCCATATCTTATTTTCGCAAGTTAGCTCCGCGCCCATCTCTACAAGCTTGTTCTTGATCTGTTCATGCCTTTTTGAAAAGCCTTCAATTTGCTCTCTGGTATAGCCCTTAATCTCAAATAATTCTTTAGGATGTGGTTCAATCTCATAGCCCAACTTGCGGCATTCCAACGCCAACTCGTTGCGGTAAATTTGCCCCAACAGGATTTTGTTTTGGTAAAAAGGTTTGTTGCTGATACTACGCCATTTACCATCGGGTCCTTGGGTGCAGTTCATTACCAGACAATGAGTATGCAGGTGGGGGTCTAGCTCCCGGCTTGTATCGTGATGCCACTTTGCCACAATTAAATTATCTGTTTGTACTGGTTGCCCGTTGATTCGGGTTGTGGCGTAGCGAGACTCAATTAGGTCAATAGTTCGACTTACAGCTATGCGGTGTGCTTCTTCCAGTCGCGTATCACCACCAACTAAACAAGCTATACTCACGCTCTTAGGGGCAGAGAAAGTTAAATCAATGCCAGCGCGTTCAGACTTTTCCTTATGGTTTTGTTTTTGTCTTAGCTGCGTCTTACCATCAGGACTTAGACCGTTAACAATGTTTTCGTATGCCTCCAAGTCTACAATTGCACCTGATAACTGATATTTGGATGCACCTTGTCCCTGCCACTGAGAATTAACTTCAGCGTCCTCCTGGCTGTAGTAGTTCTCTTTTTTATAGTAGGTCTTCGCTTGGGTTGTATTAGTGTTGGCGAGAGTTAGCATCTCTGATTGCCTCAACAGTTTTTTCAACTAGGCGGCGATCTGCTTTTTCTATTTCGCTGTTTTGTGCGATGAAAAATCCTGCACCTATATCCCTGGCACTAATAATTATTAAATCCACATTGCAATTTTTATCGAGCTTGTCTGTTGCCATTAAAAATTTTTCTTCAGCTTAAATAATTAAGCTGCTGGCTTTCAAAAAATTAAAAAGGTGATTTTACTGGAAATTAACCCGCTTTATAAAAGTAGGGGAATTTAAGTAATTTTGGCTGCGTAAAGTTGATACTAAAAATATAGCTTATAATCTGGTTATTGCAACTATTTGATTTGTGTTTTTGCACCAAAAGGTGCGTCAGGTGCGGTCGCCTTTGCGACTATCTATTTTCTGGGGAGTCCAGAGGGGTCGCCCCTCTGGGAGTTATCCCTACGGTATCCTATAGTTTAATCGCAAGTAGTAAGCTTACGGGAAATATGCGGGATAACTACGGGAAACTTGCGGGATAAATAGGGGAAATAAAGTTAGTTACTGCTGGTTTTTATTGAGAATAAATGCAACAAAGAAAAGAGATGTGTGCTAATATGCCCTTAAGTTTCCTTCGAGTTTCCCATAAACTATTTAATTGGAGTTACTGTTAGGTAATTATTGGGAAAGATTAGGGATAACTGCGGGATAAAATTCCTAGAAAAAGCGCTGATTTTTTGTCAATTTTGAGTAGGGTTAGGGGCTGTCCTAACTTCTGTATGTCGATAAGTTTTGTGTAGTAAAAATTTGAATGTCGGAGAAAGTTGTGAGCGGAAATCCAGCGCTGCTCACTCTCGACCCTGGCTCATCAGGTTCAAAAATTATTTGGCGTGTATCGCCATTTAAACCGGAGCTACTGGTGATGAGTCCAGAAGTGATCGAAGTGACCAGAGAAGACATTGAGTATTACAAGATGCGACGAGTAATTGTATCGGAGCCAGAAAATGAGGCATGGGTAGAGTATGGAGGTGTTATCTACGCAGTTGGTAAGTTTGCAGCCGAGCATAATGCGCGAGTAGTATTGAACGACCTGAAGCACGAGTGGGCAGTTGCGAAGGTATTGGCGGCTGTAGGAGTAATGGCAATTAAAGAAGGGATGCCAGCAAGTTTTGATTTGGCGTTGGCGTTGCCCCTACCTTATGGAGAGTGGCAAGCTAGGGAAAGATTCGAGCGGAATTTAAGAAAAGCATTAACTAGCTTTACTTTTGGCGATAAAGAGTATGCAGTGAATCTAAGTATGTTTGTGTGCGTACCGGAAGGAGGAGGACACGTTTTAGCAAGAGGAGAAAAGCTCGGCTCTGCACTCGGTACTCAGAAAGTAGCAACAATCATGCTCGGTTATCGAGATGTCTCCGTCGTCCTATTTGATAATGGTGCAATTAGTGGTGTGACCGAGCGGTTAGGGATGGCAAGAATGCTACAACTGGTTGAAAGCCGTACCTTCGACCAGACAGCGACGAGAGAAAGATGCCAACGCCTATTAGAAACAATCCACCAAGTAGGCAAGGATATTAAACCGAAGAACTTTCTACATTTAGCGCTGACAAGGCAAGCCGAGAGTAGGTTAGATGAGGCAACGCAAATAGCAGAAGCGGTGAAATATGCACGTAACGAACAGTGGAAAGCGATCGCTAAGTTTATTAACGATGTTGTTCCCTGTGATATTCAAGAGGCGAATATTGGTGGAGGGACGTATGATTACTACAGGGCAGAATTAGTAAAGCTGATGAACCAGACTTACAGCGATGCTTATATTTCCCTAGCAGCAGAGCTAGAAGAAGATGTGCGAGTGACATTTAATCTACCAACCGGGAGCAAGGGTCTAGGCGCTAGATTGACAGACGCTCACGGGTTATCTAACTTTCTGCGAAATCAGGTGTGTCCGTTGCCCAGCAAAAGAAGCACTGTTCGGAGGTGAAGGTGGGGAAGAAGACTATAGAGATTCGGGTGAGAGCAACGGTTGAAGAAGGAAGTATTGAAGAAAAGCTACTAGCATTCCTCGATGATGAGGCAGCTATTCCTTTCAAAAAATCTGAGATGTGGATTAAAGCTGCCAAGATGTGTTGGTTATCTCTTGCCTTGAAGTACAAGCAGTGTTCTCCTGATGAAATAGAAGAATCGCTTTATGATTGTGACTATTCGTGGGAGCTACATTGGGAGTTTTTATTAAACAAAGCACGAATGAGACTGGGACGAATTCGGCATCGAGTTAGTGAAGTTAATTCGTCTGCCAAAGAGGTTGATAAGCTAATGTGCATCCAAGTTGCATTAAACTGGTGCTGAAACCCTTGCTGCAAGGGTTTCACTTAAGAAAAATGAATGACGATTAGCTTAGTCAGATTCAACAGAGTAATGGGGATGCACGTAAAACAAGCGTCGGGAGCGACAATAGTGTTACAAGTCAATCGTGTCTGAACACCAAGATTTTACAGAGCCACGAGTTAGAGGATAACGATAACGCCCTGCCTGACAATGAACCTATTCCTCAATCGTTCAACTTGTTCGGCAACAGTATTATCAGCAAACAAGGCTGATCGGCTAGTACAAGTAAATTTCCGTTCTTTTTTAACTTGACCAAATAATGTAATTAGGAGTAAATAGATGCGTCAACGAGATGAAGTTTTTTCCCACTTGGACTTGGAGCAAATTGTTTCTACTTTAGAAGCTTGTTCTTTAGAGGATAAGCAGGAGTTCACAGAAGATGAAGCTGCCAGGATCGAATACTGCCGTTCCTTAGTAGAGCAGGAAGGCAAGACTTACAAGCAGGTAACAGCACAGTTTCGTAAGCAGGACAAACTTAAGCAAACAGGAGATGCTCAGTTGGATATCAACACATTAGAATTGTCAGAGCTATTAACCTTAGCTTCAGAACAAGTGGGGAAGCGCATTTCTCTGATTGAGGCAGGAAAAATCCTCACTGCTTGCGATTTACCGGACAAAGAGCAATATACAAGCGTTGAGTGCGATCGCTTTGTAGCAGCGTGTACTTCAATCAAACAGGAGAACAAGACTTACGAAGAAGTAGCAGCACATTTTGGCGTGGCTCAACAGAGTAAGGTTAACACTCATAGTGCTGTGCTGGAGGAAGTTAGGCAACTGCTTAGTCAACCTGCTTTTAGTCAAGCAGAAGAAATCCGTGCAGCATTGCCTCAGATGGCAGTTGAGCAACTAGAGGAAATCAAAGCATTGTTCTGGCAGATGACGGCTCAAAGATTGCGGCAGTATGTTGATTCAGGGCAACTAGAAACAGAGATTCGCCAAGCATCTAAGAGCGTACTAGCGACTTCTTCGGGAAACTCTCTGGGGCTGTTGAACCCAAGCAGCAGCCCGAATCAGAAGCGTTTGCCTGGTTAATTGATGAGTGTATTAGTCAGCGCATTACGGCTATTTCCACAGCAGATCGGCAGCTAATTGAGTTAAACAATTACAAGTTGCGGGAACGTGCCAAAGCGATCGCCCAAGAGCAACGTTTGGACAAAGCTAGGATGGAGCGGTGGCAAATGTGGCTGAAGTGGACGGTTGGTAATTTGCATAAAGCATCCAACCGCACTACCTTCTTTTATTTGGTGTGGACACCGTTGGTAGTTTTTTATTGTGCGATCGCATTTATGGGGATGCCAGTGGCGGTAGCTTGCCCCAAGGCGAACGGTGTTTGCCATAATCTGCGGGTAATGGCTTTAGAAACAAGGAAGACTGTGCTGTTGCCGCAGGTGTTATGGGATAAGTTGACGAGGAGGCAGTAATGGAGATTTTGGGTTTTCTACTTGGGCTTGGTAGCCTGATTTTGGTAGCCTGGGCGATCGCGCTCGTCATTGACGCAGTTTTCGGTCGCAAGCGTCGGCAGCAGAAGTGACAGCAGTCAGCAAAGCCAACAGAACGCCGAGAGTGTAACTCGTCACAGCTTAATATTGCTGTACTAACAGTTCTACCCCGTAGAGTAATTGCACTCAGGCAGCCGCCAGTTTCAAATTGTAGGAGGAGCAAAAACACGCCACTCTTGAATATTCCAACGGTTTAAAATCTCTTCCGCCTGATGAATTTCAGACTCCGTGCCTTCTAAAGTAACCAAATAATCTCCTTGGGATAATCGGTCATTGTAATATTTGGCTTGTTTTTCAGGAATGTACCAACCCTCTAATGCGCCAATCAAACCGCCAACGCCAGCGACGGTTGCACTGCCTAGAAGTACGGTTAAAACTGACTCTGCTGCTAGCACAAGACCAATTCCAGGAACCAGCAATGCAGCTATGCCTGCTGCTAAGGTAAATAAACCGCCCGTCGCCGCTCCTGCTGATGCGCCCATTTTTATTCCTTCAGAACGAGTGGGAGTCAGTTTGCTGAGGTCTTCAGTATTAAGAAGTTGCTGATCGCTTGCGGGGTCTTTGGTCAACACAGAAATTTTGTTGAGCGCAAAGTGCCTGTCTTTGAGTTCCTTAAGTGCCTGTTCTGCTATTTCTCGGCTGGGAAATAAGCCAATAGCGCGTTTGATTTTATGGGAGACCATTTTACCTCTATTGATTAGTAGTAGCAAAGCTCGAACCACCCGTAACTCGACATTGATTGTTGTTAACTCCTAGCTCAACTATTGCCTATGCAGCGTTTTGTTTGTTAGAGAATATTCGCAACCTTATTAGAATCATCTATTTCAATGGTGCAAACCGCTTTAGCAAAGCTGATACAGCAATCATGGGTAGCCCAATTCCAAGACAGATTAAGCCTTGATTGATGGTTAATGAATCAGTAGCAAATAGCTGATTCATGATGCTCCATTGGCTGAACAGAAGTTGAAGTATGAAGACACCTGCAATGCCAATCGCTACCGTGTAGCTGACTAACTCATCATTACCACGTAACTTGGCAATGATTGCTGGAACAAACCGACTGATGCTTAATAGGTAAAAGGCTTCTGCTGCAACCAAGGCTTGAATTGCCATTGTCCGAGCCAGGTTTTCGTTTCCAGTAGTACGAACAATCCAATTGAATGTTCCAAAGATTACAATCCAGTTATATAGTGAAACTGCCAGAATTCGGATGATTAACCTACGAGATAGAAGTGGTTCGTTAACAGGGCGAGGCGGCTGTTGCATGACATCTGGAGAGGGCGGCTCAAATGCCAACGGTAGGCTCAAGGCAACGGAACTGACCATATTTAACCAGAGAATTTGCACAGGCAAAATCGGCAGTGGAGTTGCCAGAAGAACAGCGATTAAAATGGTCATCGACTCTCCACCATTCACTGGCAAGATAAAAGAGATCGCCCGCAGCAGATTTTTATAAACTGTGCGTCCTTTCTCAACAGCGGCTTCAATCGAGGCAAAGTTATCATTCGTCAGAATCATATCTGCCGCTTCTTTTGTGACTTCGGTACCAGTGATGCCCATCGCTATCCCAATATCAGCTTGTTTCAGGGCGGGAGCGTCATTGACTCCATCTCCAGTCATTGCCACAATCTCGCCTTTAGACTGAAGTGCTTCGACGATCCGCAGTTTTTGTTCTGGCGCTACACGAGCAAATACGCTGCTTTGTTCAACGGCATTTGCTAATTCCTGCTCATTGAGTTGGGCAAGTTCCTGACCCGTAAAAATGGAAATCTCTTCAGTTTGATTTAGCCCCATTTGTTGAGCGATCGCTGCTGCTGTTTTGGCATGGTCGCCCGTGATCATCTTGACTTGAATCCCGGCAGACCGACAGGATTGAATCGCTTGAATTGCTTCGGAACGAGGCGGGTCGATCATGCCTTGCATCCCCAGAAAAATCAATCCCTGCTCCAGAGCAGAATGCTCAATTGCAGATTGGGAAGCGGGTGCAACTTTTTTGGCAAGTGCTAGAACTCGAAGCCCTTTTTTTGCCATTCCATCCATAGCTTGTTCAATCTGCTTTAAGTTCAGCGCGATTGTCTCTCCATCGTCATCGAGCATCTGACGACACCGCTTGAGAATCGCCTCAATTGAACCTTTGACATAAATCAACTGTTCTGGATGATTGCTATGCAGCGTTGCCATGTATTGAAACTGAGACTCAAACGGCAGTGTATCAAGTCGGGGAAGTGCCTGCTCTAGTTTGTCAGTAATTAACCCAGCTTTGTGGGCTACTGCAACCAGCGCCCCTTCTGTCGGACTGCCTACAACCGTCCAGTTCCCGTCTTGCATTTCTAGATGAGAATCATTGCATAACAGTCCTGCTTGCAGGCATTCATATAAGGTAGGTGCGTTTGCTAGGTCAACGGAGTGTCCATTCATGGAAATTTTCCCATCTGGTGCATATCCTCCACCGCTAACTCGGTAACGCTTTCCGCCTGCATCAATCTCCTGAACCGTCATTTGGTTCTCAGTCAAGGTTCCGGTCTTGTCGGAACAAATGATAGTTGTGCTGCCTAGCGTTTCAATTGCTGTAGTTTCCGAATAATGGCGTGCTGTTTCGCCATCTGAGAAACCCCGCTCGCCAACGTCACCGTTAGAATTGCAGGCAACCCTTCAGGAATCGCGCTGACCGCAAGCGCCACAGCCGCTTTGAATACCTCAATCCAGGAGAATCCTTGAGCAATCCCGACAGCGAAAGTAAAAGCAGCCAAGCCTAAAATGACATACAGTAAGGTTTTGCTAAATTTGTCAATCTTGCGAGTCAGTGGAGTTTCTAATGTGGTACTTTGCTGCATAAGTTGAGAGAGGTGTCCGGTTTCGGTCATCTCTCCAATGCCCACTACCAGTCCGCGTCCCTGTCCAAACGTTACCAGGCTTCCGGTATACGCCATATTCACGCGTTCTGCTAAAGGAGTGTTTGCTTCTAGTGGCTGAAGCTCTTTCTCAACCGGGACGGATTCTCCCGTCAATGCTGACTCATCGACCTGTAAGTCGCGGGATTCAATCAGCCGTACATCCGCAGGCACTTTATCTCCAGAAGATAACAAGACCAGGTCGCCGGGAACCAGATCACTAGATGAAACAACTTGTTTTTGACCATTCCGGAGAATGGTTGCCTCCGTCGCCACGGATTTTGCTAAAGCGGCGATCGCATTCTCTGCCTTTGACTCCTGAACAAAGCCAATAATAGCGTTGAGTAGCGCGACACCAAAGATTACACCTGAGTCGATCCACTCTTGGAGAAACGCTGTAACCAATCCTGCCACCAGCAAGATATAAAGAAGCGGTTGATTAAACTGTTGCAGAAACTGCAACCAGGCACTTTGTTTTTTCGGAGCCGTTAATTGGTTTGGACCAAAGCGATTGTGTCGCTCTACTACCTCCTTAGAGGATAAACCTTTTTCGGAGTCAGCTGCCAATTGCCGAGTCACATCGTCGATGGAAAGATGATGCCATAGATGCCTCTTTGATTCCTTCGCATTTGTTACTACCATAGCTTTACTTTTCCCCAGACTGGCAACAAAACAGCGGTAATGCTGCTTTAACTTCTCTCTAGTGTTGTTTAAGAATGTGATCCAAAAGTGAGCGCTAGATTGCTAGCGCTCACTTTTGGATCACATTTGTCAGCTAAGACTAAAAAAAATGGAGATACTTATGAACTTGCAAACTGCATTTCATTGGACTTACCCCTCTTTAATCACTCTAAGCAGGGAATATTAATATAGAGGTAGATATGATTGAAGGTAAATATGTCTGGCACCAGATCTGCTCAACCCACAATCCGATTTGTAGATGATTACTGCCGACTGTTTGAGGGAATATTCCCAGAAGTAAGAAGCTACGAAGCCTTTAAGCTATTGCATCTGGGTATGATAAGCGAGATTAAACGTAAATCATTGCCTGCCATAGCGAAAGCTGTGGGGTTAGATAATCATCAAAACTTGCATCACTTTCTCACCGAATCGCCATGGACAGTTCAACAGTCAATACGGTTCGGATAAGCTCTACAGTTGACATTGTTTGCAAGAAGCAAATGTAGTAATCAGCCTTTGAGCGCTGCAAAAATTCGGATCTTTGGTTAACCGAACCGTATTGGTTCAACAGTTGCGTCAAAAACGTTTGGAGTTAATCCTCAAAGTGCTGGATGGAAGGGCGATGATTTTGTTGATAGATGAAACCGGAGATGGCAAGACTCGGGCAAAGTACCGATTATGTCAAACGG
>JAESGR010001017.1_pt1 | contig 11639 bp, 11 predicted proteins | sample 9269771 | NCBI WGS metagenome assembly JAESGR01 (sample SAMN15739572, study PRJNA653492) | algae metagenome | isolation source: Chroococcus sp. CMT-3BRIN-NPC107 and co-occurring heterotrophs from well... | place: USA: Clark Mountains Wilderness, California | collected 2010-04-18
CCAGACCACCACGCGCGCGTCGCCGGGCAGGCGCAGTTGCGGACGCTTGACGATGGACTGGTACGGAACGCGCGCGCGCACGCTGCTGCCGATGTCGTCGCTCATGCCTTGCCTCCCTGGAACTCGCTGCCCGGGACCAGGCCGGGCTCCAGCCCGTAGCAGAAGTCGGCGATCTCGCCCGGGCGCGCCCGCCACACCTTGTCCTGCGCGTTGCCCATGCAGTGGCGCAGCGCCTGGCGCAGCAGGCGCAGGCGGAATGGCTGGCCGAAGATGTTGGGGTGGATGGACACGTTCATCACCAGCGGATGCCGCTCGCATTGGTCGACCATCTCGTCGAACTGCTGCACCACCATGTCGCAGAACTCGGTGGCGTCCTGCTTTCGGTGCGTGATCACCTGCGAGTCGTTCAGCTCGATCGGGTAGGGGATGGAGAGGATGGGACCGCTGCGGGTGCGCATCCACACCGGCTGGTCGTCCATGGGCCAGTCCATCAGGTACTTGAAGCCGGCTTCCTTCAGCAGGTCGGGCGTCCACGCGGTCTCGTAGGCGCCGGAACCCATCCAGCCGGTGGGCGCGCGGCCTTCGTGGCGGGTGAAGGTGGCCAGCACGTCCTGGATGATGCGCTCCTCGTCGGCCTCCCACATTCCGCGGTGGTTCTCCGCATTGGTGCGCCCGTGCGCCACGATTTCGTCGCCGCGGCGGCGGATCTCCGTCATCACCTGCGGCGCATACTCGTACAGCAGGCTGTTGACGTTGTGCGCGGCGGGAAGGCGCAACTCGTCGAACAGTTCGAAGAAGCGCCACACGCCGATGCGGTTGCCGTAGTCGCGCCACGAGTAGTTGCGATGCGTCTGCGGCTCGCCGGTCTTGGCGGGGTCGTGGCCGTTGCCGGCGCCGAAGGCAAAGCACTCGAGGTTGGTGGTCACCACGAAGGCCAGGCGCTTGCCGCCGGGCCAGCTGTAGTCCTTGCGTTCCGTGAGCGGGTGGTAGTCGTAGCGGTTGTGGCGGGGCAGCAGCGGTCGCGTCATGCGCCCATGCTAAGGCGCGGCGCACCGCCGAGGCAACGCGCCGGCCTGGAGTTCCACCAATTGGACTTCCCGGCTTGGTGCAAACCCCCGGGCGCGCAGGCAGCACTATTCCAAATAATGCAACAAGGCCGGGTTCTGTTGACACCCGCGGCGACCGGCTCCTAAGCTGGCCCGGAACGTGCGCGCGTGCGCCGTTGCACCCACTTCCTCCACGTTTCACCGGACCTGCACGTCATGAAGACTCTCCTGTTCCAGCTGGCGGCGCTCGTCGTCGGCTCCGCCGCGGTCGCCCCCGCCGCCATGGCGCAGACCGCGCCGTATCCGTCGAAGCCCATCACCATCGTGGTGGGCTTCCCGCCCGGCGGCATCTCCGACGTGCTGGCGCGTGCGCTCGGCCAGCGCCTGAGCGCGCAAATGGGCCAGAACGTCATCGTGGACAACAAGCCGGGAGCGGCGACCACCATCGCATCGGCCCATGTCGCCAACGCGGCGCCGGACGGCCACACGCTGTACTTCCAGGACATGACCAGCCACGCCATCGCGGCCGCGGCCTACCGCAACCTGAAGTTCCATCCCTGGAACGACTTCAGCATGGTGACGCTGGTGGCGTCGACGCCGCTGATGCTGGTGACCAGCACCAAGTCCGGCGCCAAGGACGTGAAGGCGCTGGTCGCGCAGGCGAAGGCCGCGCCGCAGCCGCTGCCGTATGCCTCGTCCGGCCAGGGCGCCATCACGCACCTGACGGCGGAGTCCTTCAAGCAGATCGTCGGCATCAACGCCCTGCACGTGCCGTACAAGGGCGGCGCCGGGCAGACGCAGGCCATCATCGGCGGCGAGGTGGTGTTCGGCTTCGCCAGCATGCCGCCTGCCATCGCGCAGATGAAGGGGGGCACCATCAACGGGCTGGCGGTGACCTCCGGCAAGCGCGTGGCGACCGCCCCCGACGTGCCCACGCTGCGGGAGCAGGGCGTGCCGCTGGAGATCCTGCTGTACAGCGGCCTCCTCGGCCCCAAGGGGATGCCGCAGGCGGTAGTCGACCGCCTCGGCGCTGAAGTCCGCAGGGCGCTGGCCACGCCGGAGATGCGCCGCATCCTGCAGGACGCGGGCGCGGACGCCATGACCAGCACGCCGGCGGAGTTCGCGGCGCTGATGAAGACCGAGGCGGCCGACATGGCCAAGGCGGTGCAGTCCTCGGGCGTGACGCTCGAGTGAACGCAGCGGCAGGCGCGCATGCTCACCCTGGACCGGCCGCCCACCGCGGATGTCGCGGGCGCGCAGACCATCAGCCGCGCGATCCGCGTGCTGCAGGTCATCGCCGCCCAGGCGCCGGACGGCATGCGGCTGGTCGACGTCGCGCGGCAGATGAACCTGGAGCGCCCCACCGCGCACCGGCTGCTCAAGGCGCTCACGGTCGAAGGCATGGTGGTGCAGGATGCTGCCACCCGCCGCTACAGCCTGGGGCCGCTGCTGTTTGAGCTGGGCATCCTCGCCACGCACCACTTCAACCTGAAGGAGGTGTCGCAGCCGGTCGTGGCGCGCTTGGCCGAGGAGACCGGCGACACCAGCTTCGTGTTCCTGCGCAGCGGCTACGACGCCGTGTGCATCTCGCGCATGCAGGGCAGCTACCCGATCCAGACGCCCTCGGTGCCGCTGGGCAGCCGCCAGCCGCTGGGAGTCAGCGCCGGGGGCCTCGCCTTGCTGGCCGCCTTGCCCGACGCGGAAATCAGCACGGTGATCAAGACCGTCGCGCCGCGCCTGGGCGCGTACGGCGACCTCGATGCCGACAGCGTGCGCGACCTGTGCCGCGACGCCAAGGCCTGCGGCTACGCCGTCACCGGCAACCATGCGGTGCCGGGCGTCCGCGCCATCGGCCTGCCGATCTTCAACGCGGCAAAGAGCCCCGTCGCAGCCATCACCGTGGCCGCCACGCACGGCCGCATGACCGACCAGCGCATCACGGCCATCCTGCCCAAGTTGAAGCAGGCGGCGCGCGAGCTCACCCGCCTGCTGCACCAGTGACCCGGCCCAGCGCCGCAAGACCGATCCCATGACCACCTACGCCACCCCGCACCAGGCCAGCCGCCCCGACAAGGCGCTGGCCTTCAACATGAAGCTGCTCGCGCAGCACGAACTGCACGGCTTCGGCGGCCTCGGCGAAGGCATCGCCATGCAGCAGTGCCGCGATGGCCGCCGCATCCTGTGGCTCGCGCACGAGGCGGCGCCCAAGAACTTCACCGGTGTCGACGTCACCGACCCGCGCGCGCCCAAGGTGGTGGTGCAGACGGAGCTGCCGCACATGCGCGTGCGCTCGAATTCGCTGGAGGTGTCCGGCGACCTCATGGCCGTGGCCTACCAGTGCCAGCAGCCGGGCATGAAGCCGGCGGGCTTCGACCTGTTCGACATCAGCACGCCGGAATCGCCGCGGCTGCTGTCGCACTTCGACTGCTCGGGGCCGCATTCGCGCGGCGTGCATGCGCTGTGGTTCGTGGACGGCCAGTACGTGCACATGGCCTCGGGCGCGCCGGACTTCCAGCCGCACAACCCGCTGGACGACCAGTTCTACCGCATCGTCGACGTGCGCGACCCGACGCGCCCGGTGGAGGCCGGACGCTGGTGGCTGCCGGGCACGCGGGTGGGCGACGAGGCGCCGCAACCGCCGCGCCTGCAGCCGAAGTTCGACACCGGCTTTCGCGTGCACAACACGAATGTGTTCCCCGAGCGGCCGGACCGGGCCTACGTCGGCTACATCGACGGCGGCTCGGTGGTGCTGGACATCGCCGACATGGCGCGCCCGAAGGTGGTCTCCAGCTGGAACCACTCGCCGCCCTTCAATGGCTTCACGCACACGGTGCTGCCGCTGTTCGAGCGCAAGCTGTGGATCGTCAGCGACGAGTGCGTGCAGGACAACGGTGCCGACTGGCCCAAGCTCGTGTGGGTGGTCGATGCGCGCAGCGAGGCCAATCCGGTGCCGATCGGGACCTTTCCCGCGCCGCCGGTGGACGCCTTCCTCAAGCGCGGCGGCCGCTTCGGCGCGCACAACCTGCACGAGAACCTGCCGGGCCCGGTGTCCTTCCGCTCCGACACCATCATCGTCGGCACCTTCTTTAACGCCGGCGTGCGCGTGTACGACACCAGCAATCCCTACCAGGTGCAGGAGATCGCGTACTACGTGCCGGCCGCACCCGCGCTCTCGCCCGCAGGCGCGATCCAGCTGAACGACGTGTTCGTGGACGAGCGCCGCATCGTCTACACCGTCGATCGTTTCTGCGGCGGCCTCTACATCCTCGAGATGGACGTGTGATGCTGCAGGAACCGCCGCCCGCGGGCGCGGCCGGGCTGGCCGGGCGCATCCCGGTCACGCTGCTCACCGGTTACCTCGGTGCCGGCAAGACCACCTTGCTGTCGCACGTGCTGCGGCGGCCGGAGATGGAGCGCGCCGCGGTGGTGATCAACGAGATCGGCGAGGTCGGCATCGACAACGACCTGGTGACCATGTCGTCGGAGAACGTCTCGGTGCTAGCCAACGGCTGCATCTGCTGCAGCGTGCGCACCGACCTGCAGGAGACCTTGCGCGAGCTGTTCGGCAAACGCCGCGCCGGCGAGATCCCCGACTTCGACCGCGTGGTGGTGGAGACCACGGGCCTGGCGGACCCGGCGCCGGTCGTGCAGACGCTGGTGAGCGACACGATGCTGGCCGCGCACTATCGCCTGGACGGCGTCGTCACGATCGTCGATGCGGTCAACGGCGAACGCCTGCTGCGCGAGGAGCCCGAGGCGCGCAAGCAGGTGGCGCTTGCCGATCGCGTGCTGGTGAGCAAGACCGACCTGGCGACGCCGGAAGCCGTCGAGGCGCTGCGCACCGACATCGGCGCGCTGAACCGCTCCGCCAGCATCGACCTCGTGCTGCACGGCGAGGTGGATCCGGCGCTGCTCACCGGCTTCGGACTTTCCAGCACGCGCGCGGGCGAGCACACGCTGCGTTTCCTGAACGAGGCACCCGACCACAGGCTGCGGCCCTTCGAGGCGTTCACGGCGCCGCACCTGGCGGAGATCCGCACGGTGTCGCTGCGCTTCGACGAGCCCTTCACCTGGGCCGCGTTCGCGTCGGCGATGGAGCTGCTGACCAACATGCGCGGCGCCGACCTGCTGCGGGCCAAGGGCATCGTCAACGTCGAAGGCAAGCCGGTGGTGGTGCAGTGCGTGCAGCACGTGTTCTCGCCGCCGGTGCCGCTGGACCGCTGGCCCAGCGACGACCAGGGCACGCGGCTGGTGTTCATCACGCGCCGCATCAGCGAGCAGACCATCCGCGGGCTGCTGCAGGCCGTGCGCGATGTGGCCGCCCCGGGCGGCTGACGCCTACTTCCCGAACTCGTCACCCAGTTCGTCGGCGCGCCTGCACGCGGCATGCAGGGCCTTCACGAACGAGGCCTTCACCCGGTCGGCCTCAAGCGAAGTGAGTGCCGCGTACGTCGTGCCGCCCTTGGAGGTGACGCGTTCGCGCAGCAGCTGCAGCGGATCGGTCGACGCGCGAGCGAGTTCGGAAGCGCCCGCAAAGGTCGCGACGGCGAGCCGCCGCGCCTGTCCTTCGTCCAGTCCCATCTCGGTGCCGGCCTGCACCATGGCTTCCAGGAAATAGAACACGTAGGCGGGGCCGGAGCCGGACATCGCCGTCACCGCATCGAGGTGCTTCTCCTCGGCGACCCAGAGGTGCTCCCCCGTGGTGGCGATCACCTGCTCGACTCGCGTCCTGTCCTCGTCGCCCACGCCGGCGCGCGCATACAGCCCGGTGATGCCCTTGCCGACCAGCGCCGGCGTGTTGGGCATCGAGCGCACGATGCGCTGCGTGCCCAGCCACGCCGCGATGCTGTCCGAGCGGATGCCCGCCGCCACGCTCAGGTGCAGCGCTTGCTGCACGTGCGGCCTGGCCTGCGCGGCGGCGTCCTTGAAGGTCTGGGGCTTGACCGCCCACACCACGAGCCCAGCGCTTGCGAGTGCGGGGCCGGCCTGCGCCTGCGCTTGCACGCCGAAGTCCTGGCGCAGGCGGGCGCGCGCCTGGTCGAAGGGTTCGACCACTTCCAACTGCGAAGGGCTCAGGCCGCGCTGGACCAGGCCACCGATGATGGCGCTGGCCATGTTGCCGCCGCCGATGAAGGCGATGCGGGTCTTGCTGTCGTTCATGCGGGCTCCAGGTAGTCGAAAGCGGCGAACTGCGTCACCTGCTCGTCGCGGAAATTGTCGTCGCTCACCACCACCAGCGAACGATGGCCGTTGGGCAGCCGCGGTCCCCAGCACATGCCCTCGGTGTTGTCGATGCGCGAGAGGCCCAGCTGCGCGAAGTCGGCGACGAGGCGCTTGGCCGGCGCGCGGAATTCGCCGCTGCGCAGGCGCTCGACGGCCAGCGTGTCGCTGCCTTCGCGCGTGTCGATCTCGTACAGGCGCAGCGACACCCCCACGCCGAACGCGTACGCGCGCTCGAGCACCAGCATGCGGTGCGCATCCAGCATCAGCACCTCGCTGATGCCGTTCTCCGCCGTGCGGCCCGGCAGTGTCGGCGCTTGTGGAATCGCATCGGGCACGTAGGCGACCTGTCGCAGCGCGCGGCCGGTGGCGAGGTCGAAGGCCGTGATGCGGCAGGGCGCGCCCGGACGGCCGACGCCGGGCAGCGGCCCGTCCTGCTGCAGCGCGCCTTCCATGGCGACCCAGGCCGTGCGGGCGTCGGGCGTGAGGGCCAGGCCCTCGAAGGTGGCGTTCTCGCGCGGCCCGGTGCCGGGTCGCGCCGGCCAGCGTAGCGTCGGCGGGATCTCGAAAGCGCGCACGTGCACGCCGTCCAGCCGGCTCTCGTGCAGGGCGGGCGGCTGGTCGATGCGCTCGTCGCCCTCGCTGGTCCAGAGCACGCCGCGACCTTGCGGCAGCAGGCGCATGCCTTCCGGGTCCACCACCTCGCCGCGGGTGTTGCGGCGCGGGTAGGGCGCGCCATCCGCCTGCCGCAGCGTGACGACGCTCGCGATGTCCACGGCGAGCCCGCGGTCCCGCACGTCCACGCGCAGCGTGTAGAAGCGCGCCGGCTGCCGGTCGGAGCGGTCGTCGGAGAGCGCAACCCACATGCCCGTGGCGGGATCGTGGTCGATCGCTGACAGGCCGCCGACGGTGGTGCCCTGGAACTGGAGGCCGTGCGGAAGGATGGTTTCACCGAGGAGGCGCAGGCCGGGAGCGGTGGTGGGCAGCGGAGTGGCGACACGCGAGGCGCAGCCTGCAAGGGCAAGGCCCGCGGCGGCGGCGGCGCCGCGCAAGAGGGCCCGGCGTGAGACAACGGGGAGGGGAGGAAACATCGGAGCGGCAGTCTAGCTTTTCTCCCTCTCCCCTCTCGCCCATGCGGTACGCTTGCGCCCCGATGAAATACGTTTTGGCCCTCGACCAGGGTACGACCAGCTCGCGTGCGATCGCCTTCGACGCGGCCGGCCGCGTCGTCGCCGTCGCGCAGCGCGAGTTCCGGCAGATGTTCCCGCAGCCGGGATGGGTGGAGCACGACGCCCGCGAGATCTGGGCGACGCAGCACGCCGTGGCGCTGGAAGCCATCGAGCGCGCCGGCGCCGCGGCCGGCGACTTCGTGGCGCTGGGCATCACCAACCAGCGCGAGACGGCGGTGCTGTGGGACCGCGACACCGGCCAGCCCGTCGCCAACGCGATCGTCTGGCAGGACCGGCGCACGGCCGGACGCTGCGACGAATTGCGCGCGAATCCGCGCACCGTGGCGCGCGTGCAGCAGAAGACCGGCCTGGTCATCGACGCCTACTTCTCCGGCACCAAGCTCGAATGGCTGCTGGATAACGTGCCGGGCGCCCGCGCGCGCGCCGAAGCCGGAGAGCTGGCCTTCGGCACCATCGACAGCTGGCTGGTCTGGAACCTCACCGGCGGCCGCGTGCATGCCACCGATGCCAGCAACGCATCCCGCACCATGCTGTTCAACCTGCACACGCAGGATTGGGACGACGAGCTGCTGGCGCTGCTGCGCGTGCCGCGCGCCGTGCTGCCGGACGTGATGCCCTCCAGCGGCGTGATCGCCGAAACCGAATCTTCCCTGCTCGGTGCGGCCCTGCCGATCGCGGGCATCGCCGGCGACCAGCAGGCCGCCACCTTTGGCCAGGCCTGCTTCACGCCGGGCATGGCCAAGAACACCTACGGCACCGGCTGCTTCATGCTGATGAACACCGGGGCCCAGCCGGTCGCCAGCCGCAACCGCCTGCTGACGACCGTGGGCTGGCAAGGCCCGGCAGGCCCGCATCGCACCGCCTACTGCCTGGAGGGCAGCGTCTTCATGGCGGGTGCCACCGTGCAGTGGCTGCGCGACGGCCTGCAGGTGATCCAGTCGGCGCAGGAGGTGGAATCCCTGGCCGCGCAGGTGGGCGACACCGGCGACGTGTACCTGGTGCCCGCCTTCGCCGGCCTGGGCACGCCCGACTGGGACGGCTACGCGCGCGGCACGCTGGTGGGCATGACCCGCGGCACCACGCGCGCCCACATTGCGCGGGCCGCGCTGGAGGCGATCGCGTTGCAGTCGGCCGACGTCTTTGCCGCGATGTCGCGCGATGCCCGCATCCCCTTGCGCGAGCTGCGGGTGGACGGCGGCGCTTCGCGTAACAATCTCCTGATGCAGATGCAGGCGGATTTCCTGGGCGTGCCGGTGGTGCGCCCGCAAGTGACGGAGACGACGGCGCTGGGCGCCGCCTACCTGGCGGGGCTCGCCACCGGGTTCTGGAGCGGCGGCGACGAGATCGCGACGCAGTGGCAGGCCGAGCGCCGCTTCGAGCCGCGCATGGCCGAAGGCGAGCGCACGGCGAAGCTCGCGCGCTGGCGCGAAGCGGTCGAACGCGCGAAGGGCTGGGCGCGCGCTTGAACTCCTCACCGGACACGCGCGCCGCCCCCACGCGGCGCGAAGAACTGTTGGCGCGCCTGGGCGCGTCGGGAACCTGGGACCTGGCGATCGTCGGTGGCGGCGCCACCGGGCTCGGCGTGGCGCTGGATGCGGCCGCGCGCGGCTTCAGCGTGGTGCTGCTGGAGTCGCACGACTTCGCCAAGGGCACGTCCTCGCGCGCCACGAAGCTGGTGCACGGCGGCGTGCGCTACCTGGCCCAAGGCAACGTGGGGCTGGTGCGGGAAGCCCTGCGCGAACGCACGACCCTGCTGCGCAACGCTCCGCACCTGGCGCAGCCGCTGCCCTTCGTCATGCCCTCGTACAAGCTGTGGGAGACGCCGTTCTATGGCGTGGGCCTGAAGATGTACGACGCGCTCGCGGGCGCTGCGGGGCTGGGTTCGACGCAGTTCCTCAGTCGCAGCCAGACGCTGTCCTGTCTTCCGACGGCGCGGCCGCAAGGCCTGAAGGGGGGCGTCAAGTACTGGGACGGCCAGTTCGACGATGCGCGCCTGGCGCTGGCACTGGCCCGCACGGCCGCGGCGCGCGGCGCGCTGCTGGTGAACTACTGCCCGGTGACCGCCCTGCTGCACTCGGGCGGCAAGCTCTCGGGCCTGACGTGCCGCGACACCGAGACGGATCGCACCTTCACCGTCCATGCCCGGTGCGTGGTGAACGCAACGGGCGTCTGGGTCGACCAGCTGCGGCAGCAGGACGCCGAGGCCGCGGGCCGTCCGGTCAAGCCCATGGTGGCGCCCAGCCAGGGCGTGCACGCCGTGGTGGACCGCGAGTTCCTGCCCGGCACGCATGCGCTGATGGTGCCCAAGACGGTGGACGGCCGGGTGCTGTTCGGGGTGCCGTGGATGGGCAAGCTCATCCTGGGCACCACCGACACCCCGCGGGGCGACCTCGCGCGCGAGCCGCGGCCATTCAAGCACGAGCTCGAGTTCATCCTCAGCGAGTCCGCGCGCTACCTCTCCCGTGCGCCGCGCTGGGAAGACATCCGCAGCCTCTGGGTGGGGCTGCGGCCGCTGGTGCGGCCCGAAAACGGCAACGGCGACCAGACCAAGTCCATCAGCCGCGAGCACACGGTGCTGGTGAGCAAGACGGGGCTGGTCACGGTGACCGGCGGCAAATGGACCACCTACCGGTCCATGGCCGAGGATGTGCTGGACAAATGCTTCGACGCCGGCCTGCTGGCGCGGCGCAGCGGCGGAGTGACTGCCGACTTGCCGCTGGTGGGATCGCCCGCGAGCCAGAAGGGCGCGACCTCGCTGAGCGCGGCGCCGGGGCTGCATCTCTATGGCACCGAAGCCGGCGAAGTCGCCTCCCTGCCGGGCGACGAGCGCCACCTGGGCGGCGGCTTGACGGCGGCCATGGTGCGCTTTGCCGCCCGCAACGAGTACGCCAGGACGGTGGAAGACGTGCTGGCGCGCAGGATCCGCCTGCTGTTCCTGGACGCGAGGATGGCGGCGGGGCTCGCGGCCGAGGTTGGGGAGCTGCTGCGCGAGGAAACCGGCGTCGACCCGCAGGCGGCGGCCTTCCGTGAGCTCGCGGACAGCTATGTGCGCAAGCCGGTCTGACGGCCCTCGACGTAGGACCCGTTTGACAAACCCCCGCGATCTGCCATAATCGCGGGCTCGCCTTTTTTGGCGAGCTTCTGCCCATTCGAAGCCACACGCGGGCCCGCAAGGACCCCAAGGCGACGGCGGGCCCAAGACTGCCCCGATGCCTGAGACGGAATAGTCCATCCAGGTTGTTCGGGTCAAGTTGGGAATAACTGAAATGATCCAGACTGAATCTCGGCTCGAAGTCGCCGACAACACCGGCGCGAAGTCCGTTCTTTGCATCAAGGTGCTGGGCGGCTCCAAGCGTCGCTACGCCAGCGTCGGCGACGTCATCAAGGTGAGCATCAAGGAGGCCGCTCCGCGGGGTCGCGTCAAGAAGGGCGAGATCTACAGCGCCGTGGTGGTGCGCACCGCCAAGGGCATCCGTCGCGGCGACGGCTCCCTCATCAAGTTCGACGGCAATGCCGCCGTGCTGCTCAATAACAAGCTGGAGCCCATCGGCACCCGCATCTTCGGCCCGGTCACGCGCGAACTGCGTACCGAGAAGTTCATGAAGATCGTGTCCCTGGCCCCGGAAGTCCTGTAAGGAACCCGCCATGAACAAGATCCGCAAAGGCGACGAAGTCATCGTCCTGGCCGGCAAGGACAAGGGCAAGCGCGGCCGCGTGACGCTGCGCAAGGACGACCAGTACCTGGTCATCGAGGGCATCAACCTGGTGAAGAAGCACACCAAGCCCAACCCGATGAAGGGCACCACGGGCGGCATCGTGGAAAAGGCCATGCCGATCCACCAGTCCAACGTGGCGATCTACAACGCGGCGACCGGCAAGGCCGACCGCGTGGGCATCAAGGTCGAAGGCGATGCGCGCTCGCGCGTGTTCAAGTCCTCCGGCGAAGCAATCAAGGTGGCCTGACCATGTCCCGTCTGCAAGAACACTATCGCACCAAGGTCGCTCCCGAGCTGACCGAGAAGTTCGGCTACAAGTCGCCGATGCAGGTGCCGCGCATCACCAAGATCACGCTGAACATGGGCGTGAGCGAGGCGGTCGCGGACAAGAAGGTGATGGAACACGCCGTCTCCGACCTGACCAAGATCTCCGGCCAGAAGCCGGTGGTCACCAAGGCCAAGAAGGC
>JAESGR010001018.1_pt1 | contig 11635 bp, 11 predicted proteins | sample 9269771 | NCBI WGS metagenome assembly JAESGR01 (sample SAMN15739572, study PRJNA653492) | algae metagenome | isolation source: Chroococcus sp. CMT-3BRIN-NPC107 and co-occurring heterotrophs from well... | place: USA: Clark Mountains Wilderness, California | collected 2010-04-18
CGCGCTGACCACGAATAGGATCGTGTTGCGGGTGTTGTCGTTCTGCATGGAGGTCGCGCTCAGGCGGGAGGGGCGGCGGCGGCCCCCGCGGGGCGCCGGTCTTTTTCGGCGGCGAGGCTTATCAGCGCGCTTTTCACATCGTCAAGCAACGCAGGCCAGGGCCTGGTCGTCACACTGCCGCGGGCGATGAACACATAGTCGTGGCCGGCGCGGCCGAGCGTGGGCACGAGCGCCCGCGCAGCTTCGCGCAGCCGGCGCTTGGCGCGGTTTCGCACCACAGCGCCGCCCACGCGTTTGGTGGCGGTGAAGCCCAGGCGCACGAGGTCGGTCCCGTCGGCCCGGTCGCGGGCCTGCACGAGCACGGCGCCCCTGGCGACCGCGCGCGCTTTCGCCGCGGCCAGAAACTCGGCGCGCTTCTTCAGGCGTTCGATGGGAAAGGCGGCGTCCGTCACCCGGACACCTTCAAAGGCCTCAGGCCGACAGGCGCTTGCGGCCCTTGGCGCGACGACGCGCGATCACCTTGGCGCCATTCTTGGTGGCCATGCGCGCGCGGTAGCCGTGACGGCGCTTTCGCACGAGTCGCGACGGCTGATAGGTCCGCTTCACGAGATTGGCTCCGGTCTAAAATCGAGCGGCGGTCCTTAAGGGAAGGCCCTAGGCCTGTCAACCTCGCCGAGCCCCAGGGCCCCCGCGTTGCGGAGCCGGGGACCTGCCGCTAGGTTCCGCCGCGCCGGCGAGCGCCGGCTGGGGGAGAGCATCTAGAGACAATGAGCGCGACGTCCGCCGCCGCCGACAGCGGCCACATCACCGGCTTCGGCAGCAAGCCCTACCGCAGCTATGTGCTCACTGCGCTCCTGTTCATCTACATCCTGAACTTCGTCGACCGGGGGCTGCTCTCGGTCGTGGCCCCGGCCATGAAGCCGGAGCTGGGGATCAGCGACACGGCCTTCGGCCTGCTCACCGGTTTCGGCTTCGCCCTGCTCTATACCTTCGTCGGCATCCCGCTGGCTCAGTTCGCGGAGACGCGGCACCGGGTCTGGATCATGACCGTGTGCGTCGCCCTGTGGTCGCTGATGACCGCGCTGTGCGGGCTGGCGGCGGAGGTGACGATCGGCTCGCTCACCATCGGCGCGTTCTGGATCCTGCTCGCCTGCCGGGTCGGCGTCGGGATCGGGGAGGCGGGCTGCACGCCGCCCGCCAACTCGCTGATCGCCGACTACTATCCGCCGAAGAGCCGCTCCACGGCGCTCGGCTACTACGCCATGGGCGTGACCCTGGGCGGGGTGCTGGCCAACATGATCGGCGGCCCGATCACCGACGCCTTCGGCTGGCGCTGGGCCTTCTTCATCGTCGGCCTGCCGGGCCTCTTGGTGGCCCTTGTGTTCAAGCTCACGGTGAAGGAGCCGCCGCGCGGCTACACCGATCCGCCAGGCACAGTGCGGCGCGAGAAGGCGCGCTTCAGCGACGGGATGCGCGAGCTGGCCTCCAAGCCCTCGTTTTGGGCGATGACTGTGGGCGCGACGATCGCGGCCTTCTGCGGCTACGGCATCGGCTCCTTCCAGTCGCTGTTCATCAACCGCTCGTTCGGGCTCAGCGCCGGCGAGGCGGCGCTGTTCATCAACACCCCGGTCGGCATCGCCTCGGCGGTCGGCACCCTCGCCACCGGCTGGCTGGCGGAGAAGATGGCCGCCAAGAGCCCCAACGCCATCGCCTGGCTGCCGGCCATCGGCCTGACCGCCAGCGTGCCCTTCTACCTGCTGGCCTTCAGCACCGGCGACCTGATGGTCTGCCTGGCGGCGCTCTCCATCGGCGGGGCGATCAAGTACGGCTACCTCGCCGCCCAGTACACCATCGGCCAGGGCGTGGTGTCGGCCCAGGTGCGGGCCGTCGCGACGGCCATCCTGCTGTTCGTCGTCAACCTGCTGGGCTACGGCCTCGGCCCGCTGTTCATCGGCGCGATCAGCGACCTGTTGTTCAACATGCAGGTCGCCGACCTGGGCTCGGCGGACCTTACCCGCCAGGCCTGCGAGGGCGCCGCCCGCGCCGCGCTGGCCCAGGCCCAGCAGGATGTCTGCGCCATCGCCCACCCGCAGAGCCTCGAGCGCTCTTTGCAGATCACCGCCTGCCTCTACGCCGTCGCGGGCCTGTTCTTCCTGATCACCACCCGCTGGCTTAAGCGCGACATGGTGGCGAAGTAGGGCCTTGAAATACCGCTCATCCCGGCTTTCGCCGGGATGAGCTTGGGGTGGAGGACCGGGCTGACAACCGTGCGCCACCGTGGGACGTTGGCGTCCCATGGAGACTTGGCTGCTCGCGGGCCTGCTCGGCCTTGGCCTCGCCGCGGCGACGGGGCTGAAGACCTTCCTGCCGCTGCTGATGCTCTCGGCGGCGGCCAGGTTCCAGCTGTTCGGCGTCGAGCTTTCCGGCGCATTCGCCTGGCTGGGCTCCGACGCGGCGCTGGTAGCCCTGGGGATCGCGGCGCTGGCCGAGTTCCTGGCCGACAAGATCCCCGTGGTCGACCATGCGCTGAGCGCCTTCGGCACGGTCGCCCGGCCCGCCGCCGGCGCGCTGGCTGCGGCGGCGGCGTTCAGCGGCCTCGATCCGGCCATGGCGGCGATCCTCGGGCTGATCGTCGGCGCGCCCACGGCGCTGGCCTTCAACACCGCCCAGACCGGCGCGCGCCTGACCAGCACGGCGACGACCGGCGGGCTCGCCAACCCGGCCGTCTCTCTGGCCGAGGACGTGCTGGCCTTCGCCACCGCCGCCCTGGCGCTCGCCGCGCCGATCCTGATCCCGCTGGTCCTGATCCTGCTGTTCTTTGCCGGGTGGAGCCTGCTGCGCAGGCTGAGACGGCGCATCGCCGGCTGACCTGCTTCGGATTTTTCGAAGCATCGACATGGCTGCCCTTACGAAAACCTCTGGCGGAACGCAGATAGCCGAACCATGATCGCCTCCTCAGCTGTACGGCCTCCCGCGAAGAGGAGGCTGGCCGCGAGGGGAGGAAACACATGAATTCACGCAGCTATCTCTGCGGCGGCTCGCTGCTGGCCGTCGCCATCGCTCTGGGTGTCGCAGGCCCGGCCGCCGCCCAGAACGAAGTCGAGGAAGTCGTCGTCACCGGCTCCTTCATCGCCGGCACGCCCGAAGACGCGGCTCTGCCGGTGGACGTGACCACCTCGGAGGACCTTCAGAAGCAGGGCAGCCCGACGGTCGTCCAGCTGGTCAAGTCGCTGCCCGCGGCGGCCTCCTCGATCGGCGAGAGCAACCGCTTCCTCGGCAACGCCGCGGGCTCGGCCTCGGTGAACCTGCGCGGCTTCGGCTCGAACCGCACCCTGGTGCTGATGAACGGCCGCAGGCTGGCGCCGTCGCCCGGCACTGTGGCCCTGGCCGGCGTCTATGACATCAACCTGATCCCGGTCGCCGCGATCGGCCGCATCGAGGTGCTGAAGGGCGGCGCGGCCGCGACCTACGGCTCCGAAGCGATCGGGGGCGTCGTCAACTTCATCACCCGCCGCGACCTCGAGGGCTTCGAGGTCAACGCCAACTACAACTACATCGACGGCTCGGAAGGCGACTGGGACGCCAGCATCGCCTACGGTTTCCGCGGAGATCGGCTGCAGGGCCTGTTCACCGCCGGCTACCGCCGCCGCAGCGAACTGCGCACCACCGACCGCGATTGGGCGCTTCAGCCCAACGTCGTCAACCCGCTGGGCGGCTGGTCAGCGGCCAGCAACCCCGGCGGCTACCAGTTCTTCCCGGTGGGAGGAGCGACCGGCGCCGTGCCGCTGCCCGGCGGCGCGTTCGGCCAGCCGCCGGCCAGCCCGGCCAACCCCGGCCGCGCCATCACCCTGACCAGCTTCAACGATCCCGGCTGCCTCGAGCTCGGCGGCACGCGCAACGCCACCGGCCAGTGCCTGTTCCAGTACAGCCGGTTCGACAACCTGGTGAACGACGAGGACCACTGGCAGTTCTTCGGCGAGCTCAATTACGACCTCACCGAGAACATCACGTGGCACGCGGAGGCCTTCTGGTCGATGCACGAGGTGGCGGCCGAGCGGGTCTCCCCCAGCCAGTCGACCATCGTCTTCCCCAGCCCGATCGCTGCGTCCGGCGGCTCGCCGGGCGGCGGCACCTCGCCGTTCCCCGCGCTGGCGGCTAACGAGTCGTCGCGCTTCTACATTCCCTTCGCCAACCCGGGGCTGCAGGCGCTGTTCAACTCCGGCTGCGCGGGCGTCGTGGGCCAGACTCCGGCGGCGGTGTGCGCCGGCATCCAGAACGGCGTCGTCGCCAATCAGACCGCGTGGCGCCCGAGAGGCTACGGCGGCAACCCGCTGTTCGAAGACGGCGCCGACCACCAGCGCCGGGCCGTCGAGGCCTACCGGGTCTCCACCGGCTTCAAGGGCGAGATCTTCGAGGGGCTCGGGTTCGACGCGGCGGTCACCTACATGGAGGCCATCGGCGAGTTCGACACGCCGGACATCGTCACCAACCGGCTGCAGCTGGCTCTGCGGGGGCTCGGCGGGCCGGGGTGCAATCCGACCACCGGAACGCCCGGCGCCGGCGCCTGCCAGTGGTTCAATCCCTTCGCCAACGGCATCCAGCAGGACGCGGTGTACGGGAACCAGAACCCATTCTTCAATCCGGCCGCCGTCCCGGCCAACACCAACACCCGCGAGCTCTATGACTGGATGCACGAGTACGTCCGCTCGGAGGGCCGCTCGAAGAATCTGATCGCCGACCTGATCTTCAACGGCGAGGGCCTGTTCACCCTGCCTGGCGGCGAGATCGCCTGGGCGGCAGGGCTTCAGTTCCGGCGTGAGGAGCTGGAGACAATCGCCGTCGACCCGCGCTTCAACATCGAGCAGAACCCCTGCGTCGACGACATCGACGACCGCACACCGCAGTGCACGATCGCAACCGGGGTCACCAACTTCGTCGGCAACATCGATCCAAGCGCCTCTTCGCGGGACGTGAAGGCGGTGTTCGCCGAGGTGAAGCTCCCGATCCTGGAGAACCTCGACCTGACCCTGGCGGCCCGCTACGAGGACTTCGGCGGCACCATCGGCAGCACCACCAACCCCAAGGCCGATCTGCGCTGGGAGGTCATCGACGGGCTGGCGCTGCGCGGCTCGATTGGCAGCACCTTCCGCGCCCCGCCGCAGTCATCGATCACGCCCGGGTTCGCCCGGATCAACAGCGCCTTCACCGACCCGACGACCTTGGCGACGCTGTACCGGCCGGCCGACACCTACGGGAATCCGGACCTGGAGCCTGAGACGGCGGACTACTGGAGTCTCGGGGTGATCGTCGACAAAGGCCCGTTCAGCGCGACCATCGACTACTGGAACTTCAACTTCCACGACGAGCTGGCCACCGAAACCGCGGCGCGGATCTTCCAGGCCATGTTCCCGAGCGCGACGGCGAGCAGCTGGCAGTGCGGCAACGCCGCCCTGCGGGCCCGCTTCAACTTCGCCACCGGCACGACGTTCACCGGCCCCGATGGCTCGAACTGCCACCCCAGCAACCTGCTGGCGGTACGGTCGAACAACATCAACGGGCCGGGCGTCGACACCTCGGGCGTGGATTTCCAGGCCAACGTCGAGCTGCCGGACCTGGGCGATATCCAGTGGAACATCGGCGTCGAGGGCTCGTACCTGATCGAGTACAAGCGGGGCGCGCTGCGCACCCTCGAGGGCGACATCATCGAGCCTGAGCTCGACCGGGCCGGCAAGCTGGAGCTGATCTCGGCCTTCTATTCGTATCCGCGGATCAAGGCGAACGCCTACGCTAACTTCAACTGGGGCGAACAGAACCTGAGGGCCACGCTCCGCTACGTCTCGGAGATGGAGGACCGGAACCACGACATCAATCCGGCGCTGGCCGGCGTGCAGGCGGCGCGGGTCGGCGAGTACATCCAGGTCGACCTCGCCTACCGGGTGGCGTTGCCCTGGGACACCATGCTGACCCTCAAGGTCGACAACCTGTTCGACGAGGAGCCGGAGTTCGTCCGCAGCCAGTACAACTACGACTACACCCTGGCGAACCCGCTGGGCCGCGTCTTCGGCATCGGCGTGCGCAAGCACTTCTGAGGCGAAGCGCCCCTCCGTCTCGTCGCTGCGCCGAGCCCCCTCCCCCGTCGTCTGCCCGACGGGGGAGGGGGACCGCCGACGGCGGTTGAGGGGGCGCTCGCGGCGCTCTAGGCCAGGGTCAGCACCAGCGGGCCGTTTCGCGTCGCCACCAGGGTGTGCTCGTACTGCACGGTGGGCTCGCCGCCGGGCGGGCGCAGGGTCCAGCCGTCGTCCAGCTCGTCGACCCACTCGGCGCCGAGCGAGAGGAAGGGCTCGATGGTGAAGACCAGGCCCTCGGGAATGCGGCGCGCGTCGGCCGGCTCGTACCAGGTGGCGAGGTTCTCCGGCTCCTCGTGCAGCCAGGAGCCGACGCCGTGGCTCGCGAGGTTGCGCACCAGCGTGTAGCCGTTCTTGCGCGCGAAGCCCTCGATGCTGCGGCCGATCTCGTTCAGGCGGCCGCCGGCGCGGACGGCCCGGATGCCCGCCCACATGGCCCGGCGCCCGTCGCGGCACAGGCGCTCGATCCGCGGCGTGGTGGGCGGGACGGAGAAGCTGGCCCCGTTGTCGGCGAAGAAGCCGTCGAGCTCGGCCGAGACGTCGATGTTGACCAGGTCGCCGGCCTCGATGCGTCGGTCGCCCGGAACGCCGTGAGCCACGTCCGGGCCGACGGAAATGCAGGTCGCGCCGGGAAACCCGACGCAGATCTGCGGCGCCGACCGCGCGCCCTCGGCTTCCAGCAGCCGGCGGCCGAGCGCGTCAAGTTCGGCGGTGGTGATCCCCGGCTCCAGGGCCTCGCCCATGGACTTCAAGGTGCGGGCCACAAGGCTGCCCGCCTTCCTCAGCTTCTCGAGCTGGTCGTCGCTGTCGATGGTCATGATAGATCCGGGCGGATGATGGTCTTGCCGATCACCTGGCGGTCGGCGAGGGAGTCGAAGGCGCTGCGCCAGTCGGCCAGCGGGTATTCCTTGTAGACGCGGGGCTTCACCTTACCCTGGCGCGCCAGGTCCCAGATCGCCTGGGTGTTCTCGCGCCCCTTCTCGGGAAACTGGCGGCCGTACTCGCCGGCCCGCACGCCCATCACCGAGAAGCCCTTGATCAGGGCGATGTTGACCGGGAGGGTCGGCAGCCGGCCGGAGGTGAAGCCGATGGACAGAATCCGCCCGTTGAAGGCGATGCAGCGCGTGCTCTCATCGAACACATCGCCGCCGACGGGATCGTAGACCACGTCGGCGCCGCGGCCGCCGGTGATCTCCTTGACCCTCTCGCGGAAGCCGCCGGTGACGTTTACGGTCGCGTCCACGTCGTACTCGCCGGCGATGACTGCCAGCTTCTCGTCCGACGCCGACGCGGCGATCACCTTGGCGCCCAGCACCTTGGCCAGGTCGACGGCGGCGAGGCCCACGCCGCCCGCTGCCCCATGCACCAGCACCCACTCGCCGGGCTCCAGCTGGGCGCGCCGGACCAGGGCGACGTAGGCGGTGAGGTAGGCCGTCCCGTAACCTGCCGCCTGGGCGAAGGAGAGGTGTTCCGGCTTCTCGCGCATCGCCGCCGCTGGGCTGACGGCGAATCCGGAGAAGCCGCCGATCCGCGCCGCGCCGACGACGGGATCTCCGACCTTGAACCGGGTCACGCCCTCGCCGACCGCGTCCACCTCGCCGGCCACCTCCATCCCCGGGATGAAGGGCAGGGGCGGCCTGTGCTGGTACTCGCCCCGGGTCTGCAGCAGGTCCGGGAAGTTGACCGCGGCGGCCTGGACTCGAATGCGGACCTCGCCGGCCTTCGGCTCCGGCGTCGGGACCTCCTTCAGCACGCAGCCGGCGTAGTCGGCCGCGAGCTCCTCCACGACGAGTGCGCGCATCAGCAGATCCGCCCTTCCAGCCCCTCGCGCACCAGCCCGGCGATCTCCCGGCAGGCGACGTCCGCGGCCGGCACGGCGCCGGTGAAGGCGGTGAAGGCGTGGGCGAGGTGGTCGTAGCAGCGGTAGACGACGGGCACGCCGGCCTCCCGAAGGCGTCGGGCGTAGGCCTCGCCCTGGTCCAGCAGCGGATCGAAGCCGGCCGTCACCACCACGGCGGGCGCGAGGCCGGACAGGTCGGGCGCCTTCAGCGGCGACAGGCGCGGATCGGCCGGGTCGTCCTCCGGGCCCATGTAGTGGCCGATGAACCAGTCCAGGGTCGGCCGGTTCAGCGGAAAGGCGTCGGCGTAGGTGGTCATGGAGGCGCTCTCGCTGGTGACGTCGACCCAGGGGTAGATCAGCAGCTGCAGCGCAGGCTGCGGCTCGCCCGCCCGCTTCAGCTCCTGCGGTATCACGGCGGCGAAGTTGCCGCCCATCGAGTCCCCGGCGATGGCGACTGCCCCGTCCGGCGCGCCGAAGCGGGTCGCGTGCTCACGGGCCCAGCGGTAGGCGGCCAACACGTCCTCCAGGCCGGTCGGGAAGCGATGCTCCGGGGCCAGGCGATACTCCACCGACAGCACCGGAGCCCGGGTGATCCGGCTCAGGATCTGGCAGAAGGCGTCGCTGGTCTCCAGGTCGCCGATGACGCCGCCGCCGAAGTGGGCCCAGACGATGACCGGGGACGCCGGGTCCTGGTTCGCCGGGCGGTAGAGGCGCAGCGGGATCGGAAAGCCCGGCCCCTCCAGCACGAGCGCCTCCTTGCGCACGCCGGGCTCGGTCCCGCCGGCCAGCGGGGCGATCCCGTCGGCGTTCGCCCGCCGCGCTTCCTCCGGGGCCATGCCGGTCAGCGGCGGCGCGCCTCGGCTCGCGGCGGCCAGGAACTGCAGGCGCGGATCGAGGGTGCGCCCGCCGCGATAGACCACGCCCCCGCCGGACAGCGCCCGCAGGATCGGGGTCGGCAGCGAGAGCAGGCTCCTCAGCACCAGCCGCCGGGCGCCGGCTCCGGCCATGGCTAGCTCTTGGCGCCTGGCAGGGAGCGTGCGCCCCCGAGGATCATCGCCATGGCGAACTCGGCCGCGCCCTCGGTGTCGATCGGCCGGCGCTGCAGCATCTTTTCGCCCACCTCGCGGGCGATGGCGATGCAGGCGGCCGCCAGGTAGTCGGGATCGCCCGCTGGGCCGCCGCGGCGGCTCTCCTCGACGATGGCGGCGCGGACCTCGGCGAACACCGCCTGGCCCTCCGGGGTCTCGGAGCGCAGGTGCGGGTGAGGCTCCTCGGGCGGGCGGCGGGCGATCCAGTTGGCGTGCTCGTCGGCCAGGAAACGGTAGTAGGCGCGGATCGCGCCGCGGACGAAGGTCTCGAAGTCGCGCGCCTTGACGCGCTCGGCCTTCAGGATCGGCTGGAACTTGCGCGCGCCCTCCTCGGCCAGGGCGGCGAACACCTCCTCCTTCGAGCGGTAGTAGTTGTAGAAGGTGCCGGCCGCCAGGCCCGTGCGGCGGATGATGTCGCGCACCGTCGCCGCCTCGTAGCCCAACTCCCCGAACACCTCGCGGGCGGCGTCCAGGATCGCGGCGCGGTTCTGGAGCTTGGTCTGCTCGCGCTTGCCGGCCGGCAGGTAGGCGACTTGCGACATCGGGACTCGAAAATTTCTAAAGTGACACCCGTCATTGTAGAGAGCCTTGGCGGCTCACGCCAAGGCTTTGCCGCCGCTGCCCCGAAATGGTTCAACCCTTGCGGGCTTCGCACTTCGTTCGGCACTGGCTCCAGCTCGTCGGGCAGGCGTCGCCGTCGCCGGACGAGAGGCAGAAGTAGTAGGTGCGGTCGCAGCCGGAGCGGCACTGGCGCGCGGCCCCGCCGCGGTCGGGCGGCGCCCTCCAGGTCACCGAGGCGGCCGCGCCGACCGGATCGGGCATCTGCGGATCGCGCGGCGCGTCGGGCCCGGCGGGCGCCAGGGGCGCAGCGACGGGCTTGGGGGCCGACGCCGACACGGGCCCGCGCAGCCCGGCTTGCGCCTTGGGCGCCGGCTTCACGAACACGAAGCGGCTCTTCTCCTGCCCGGCGGCCGGGCCGGCCAGGGCCAGGCTGAGGGCGGCGAAGATCAGGAGGGGGCGCATGGGGCCGACCCTGCGCCGCGCCCCTTAAGCCGCGGTTAACTATACCGTCCGCTGGGCGCGGTCCTTCTCGTTGGTCGCCTTGATGGACTCGCGCGCCGCCTGCCACTGTTCGTCGGTCCAGCTGCGCAGGGCCGCGAAGCCGCCGCCGCCGGCGTTCCAGGCGCCGCCGTCGATGGCGATGGTCTGGCCGTTCACATATTCCGACAGCGGGTGCAGCAGGTAGACGGCGAGGTTCGCCAGCTCCCGCATCTCGCCCACTCGCCCCATCGGGTTGCCCGAGCGGCCGCCGTCGCTCCCGCCGGTGTCGCGCGAGGCGCCGGGGTTGAGCCGCGCGCTCATGCCCTCGGTCGGGAAGGGGCCCGGGGCGATGGAGTTGAAGCGGACCCCGCGCCCGCCCCACTCGACCGCCAGCGACTGGCTCATCACGTTGATGCCGGCCTTGGACATCGCCGAGGGGACGGTGAACGGCCCGCCGTTCCAGATCCAGGTGGTCAGGATGGAAACCACCGAAGCCCTCGTCCCCTCCGCCAGCCAGCGCTTGCCGCACCCGAGCGTCACGAAGAACGAGCCGCGGAAGACGATGTTGGAAATGGCGTCGAAGCCCCGCGGCGACAGGTCCTCGGTGCGGCTGATGAAGTTGCCGGCGGCGTTGTTGACGAGGCCCGTCAGCGCCCCGCCGTCGGCCCAGATGCGGTCCAGCATCTCCTCGATGGCCTCCGGGACGCGGATGTCGCAGGGGATGCCGACCATCTTGCCGCCGTGAGCGTCCATCAGCTCCCTGGCGGTCTCGTCGAGAACCCCGCCGCGCCGCCCGCAGACGTAGACCTCCGCCCCCAGCATCAGGCAGGCCTCGGCCATGGCCTTGCCCAGGCCCGTGCCGCCGCCGGTGATCAGGATGCGGTGGCCTTGCATCAGCCCGGGCCGGAACATCAGGTCATCCATCGAAAGCTGCGGCATCAGGCGTCCTCCTGTTTCCGTCCATGAGGCGGCAGCGCGGGACGCGGCGCAAGCGTGACGCCAGGGCATACGGCTGCCATCGTGCTAAGGTTTGGCGCCTGGGGGCGATCAACCAGACGTTTGCATGTGGGGTGGGCGTGGAGGCCTTTCTCTTCATCCTGATGCTCGCCGGGTTCGGCTGGCTGTTCTTCAGGATCAACGAGCTGGAGCGGCGGCTGGAAAAGGCCGAGCGGCGGGCCATGCTCTTCGGCGGCGCGTCCGGAGCCCTTTCGGAGCCGGAGCCCGCGCCTTCCGCGCCGCGCGCAGCGCCCGAAGCGGCGCAGGCCCGTCCGAAAGTTGCAGCCGAGCCCGAGCCTCCGGCCGCGCTCGCCCAATCCGAGCCGGAGCCGCCGAGAGCGCCGCAGCGGCCGCTCGGTCCCCCGGCCGGCCAGCGGCTGCGCACCTGGCTGGAGGAGAACGGCCTCGCCTGGGCGGGCGGCGCCGTGCTGGCGCTGGGCGGGCTGTTCCTGGCCACTTACGCCGCCCAGCGCGGCCTGCTCACCCCACCATTCCGGATCGCCGCGGCCATGGGCGTCGGGCTGGCGCTGGTCGCGGTCAGCGAG
>JAESGR010001019.1_pt1 | contig 11634 bp, 9 predicted proteins | sample 9269771 | NCBI WGS metagenome assembly JAESGR01 (sample SAMN15739572, study PRJNA653492) | algae metagenome | isolation source: Chroococcus sp. CMT-3BRIN-NPC107 and co-occurring heterotrophs from well... | place: USA: Clark Mountains Wilderness, California | collected 2010-04-18
ATCCTACGGAACGCGCGTGGCGCTGGAGTACCAGCGCCAGTTCCCCGGCGCCGTCCGGCGGATGGTGCTCGACGGCGCAGCCCCCGCCGACATGGTGCTGCCGGCGAGCTTCTCCACGGACAACCAGCAGGCGCTGGACGGCCTGCTCGCGGCGTGTGCGAGGGAGACGGGCTGTGCGCGCAGCCACCCCGACCTGCGCCAGCGCGTCGATGCCTTGCTCGCGTCCTTGCCGCGCCCGGCCCGGGCCGCGCATGCGCTCAGCGGCAAGGAGGAAACGTTCCAGCTGACGCGCGACATGGTCCTCGGCGCGGTGCGCAGCGCGCTGTATTCGCCCACCCTGGCCTCGGCGCTGCCGCGCGCGCTCGACGACGCCTCGCGCGGCGAGCTCTCGGGCCTGGTCGGCCTGACGGCGACCTTCGTGTCGCGCAAGCCGACGCGGATCGCCGCCGGGATGCACCTGTCGGTGGTGTGCGCGGAGGACGCACCGCGGCTGGCCGGCGCCACCGACAAGCCCGGCGCGCAGTTCGGCACCCAGTTCGCGGCGCTGTACGAACGGCTGTGCGCGGCCTGGCCGCGCGGCGCCGTGCCCGCCGAGTTCTACACGCTGCACCCGAGCGCCGTGCCGGTCCTCGTGCTCAGCGGCGGAATCGACCCGGCGACGCCGCCGCGGCACGGCGAGCGCGTTACCCGCGCGCTGGGGCCGCTGGCCCGCCATGTCGTGGTCGCCCATGCCGGCCATGGCGTGATGGGCATCGGCTGCATGCGCGACGTGGTGTTCCGCTTCATCGATGCCGGCACGCCTGCACAGGCCCTTGCGGTGGACGCGGGCTGCGCCGCCGCCGTGCCGCGCCCGCTGGCCTTCCTGCCGGTGGGCGCCGCCTCGCCGGCGGCGCCGGGCGCCTCGGCGGTGGCGGCCGCTGCGGCGATGGCGGCATCGGCGGTATCGGCCCAACATGGCGCGTCCGCTGCCGCGGCGGCACGGCGATGATCGAAGTCCGCGGCCTGGCGAAGCGCTTCGCTGCGCCTCGCGCGAAAGCGCGAGGTCTCGGCCTGCCCCTGCCGCGGCGGCGGCGCGGCGGCAGCGACGGCATGGACAGCGGCGTCGTGCACGCCGTGCGCGACGTCAGCTTCAGCGCGCCGGGCGCGCACATCACGGGCCTGCTCGGTCCCAACGGGGCCGGCAAGACGACGACGCTGCGCATGCTCGCGGCCCTGATCACGCCGGATGCGGGCACCCTGCACGTCGACGGCATCGATGTGGCGACCGAGCCGCGCCGGGTCCTCGCCCGCATCGGCATGCTCTCGGACGCGCGTGGCCTCTACCCGCGCCTCACGGCGCGCGAGAACATCGTCTACTACGGCGCCCTGCAGGGCATGGCGCGCGACGCCGCCGACGCGCGGGCCGCGGAGCTGGCCAGGATGTTCGACATGGCGGCGCTGCTCGACCGCCGCACCGAGGGCTTCAGCCAGGGCGAGCGCATGAAGACGGCACTGGCGCGCGCCCTCGTGCACGACCCGCCGAACATCGTCCTCGACGAGCCCACCAACGGGCTGGACGTGCTCGCCACCCGCGCCCTGCGCGAGAGCCTGCGCTGGCTGCGCACGCCGGCCGGCGGCTCCAAGTGCATCGTCTTCTCGACGCACATCATGCAGGAGGTGGAGCGCCTCTGCGACAGCGTCGTGGTCGTCGCGCAGGGCCGCACCGTCGCCACCGGCACCGTCGCCGAGCTCCTCGACACGACCGGCGAGCGCGACTTCGAGGAGGCCTTCGTCAGGCTCGCGTTCGAGGCTGGCGACGACGCGGAGGCCGTGCGATGACGGGCTGGGGCCGCACGGTCGCGACCGTGCTGCGCAAGGAGCTCGTCGACGCGCTGCGCGATCGCCGGACGCTCGTCATGGTGCTCGTGTCGTCGGTGCTGCTCGGCCCGCTGGTGCTGGTCGCCATCTCGTCGCTCGTCGCCTCGCTGGAGTCGCGGGCCGAGCAGCGCGAGGTCTATGTCGCCGGACTGGCGTCCGCCCCGACCCTGCGCAACTACCTCGAGCGGCAGACCTACACGGTGAAGGAGGCGCCCGCCGACTACGTGTCGCGCCTGCGCAAGGCCACCTTCACTGACCCCGTCGTGGTCGTCCCGGCGGACTTCGAGACCGCCCTCGTGCGCGGCGACGTGCCGGTCGTCGAGATCGTCTCCGACAGCGCCAACCAGCGGTCGGAGTCGGGCGCGGCCCGCGTCGAGCGACTGCTCGGCGGCTTCAGCCGCGAGCGCGCGGTGCTGAGCCTGGCGCTGCGCGGCGTCTCGATCCAGCTCCTCGAGCCGATGGAGGTCGAGGCCCGCGACCTCGCCAGCACGCAAACTCGCGCCACCCGCATCACCGGCATGCTGCCCTTCTTCGTGCTGATGGCCGTGCTCTACGGCGCCCTCAACGCGGCGCTCGATACGACGGCCGGGGAGCGCGAGCGCGGCTCGCTCGAGCCGCTCCTGATGAACCCCGCCGAGCGCTGGGCCCTCGTCGCGGGCAAGTGGGGAGCCGTCGCCTGCGTCAGCATGCTGATCGCGGTGCTCAGCAGCTTCAGCTTCCTGCCCGGGCAGTGGGTGCTGCGGAGCGACACGCTCGCGGCCATGTTCCAGTACGGGCCGCGCGAGGCGCTGCTTTTCCTGGTCGTCCTGCTGCCCCTCGCGGCCGCCCTGTCGGCGGTGCTGATGGCGGTGGCGATCCGCTGCCGCACCTTCAAAGAAGCGCAGGCGAGTGCCACCATCGTCGTCCTGCTCGTGTCGCTGATGCCGCTGGTGAACATCTTCAACCTGGGCAGCGAGTCGCCGTGGAGCCTGTGGATGCCGGCGCTGGCCCAGACGACGCTGATGACGCGGGTGCTCAAGGGCGAGGGCCTCGGGCCGGCCGACGTGGCGATTCCGCTGGCAGTCTGTGCGGTGCTCGCGGCGCTGGCGGTCGGCTACGTGGCGCGGACGCTTCGTCACGCGGCGCTTCGTTGAGCAAGTCGGCCTTGCCGGGCATCGCGTTGCCCGGCCTCGTCTGGCGCTGGTGCCGCTTCGACGCGGTCGACGTCCACGAGCTGCAGGGGATCCATCGCGCCCGCCAGCAGGTGTTCGTGGTCGAGCAGGCGTGTGCGTTCGTCGATGCGGACGAATACGACGAGGCGGCGTTTCATCTCGCCGCCTGGTCGTCCACGCAGCGCGAGCCCGCCGCCTACGCCCGCGTCCTCGACCCCGGCATCAAGTACGCCGAGCCATCGATCGGCCGGGTGCTGACCGCCGCCTCGGCGCGCGGGCAAGGGCTGGGCCGGGAACTCGTCGCACGCGCCCTCGCGCAAGCGCAGGCGGTGTGGCCCGGCCACTCGATCCGCATCGGCGCGCAGAGCCGGCTGGAGTGCTTCTATGCCGGCTTCGGGTTCGTCGTGGCGGGCGAGCCTTACGTCGAGGACGGGATCCCGCACGTCGAGATGCTGCGCACCGGCCGCGTGCCCTGAGACGCTGCGAGGCGGAAAAAATACAATCGCGGGTTCCCTGGGGCAGCCATGAACTTCGCGCGGGATTTCGACGTCATCGTCGTCGGCGGCGGCCACGCCGGCACCGAGGCTGCGCTCGCCGCCGCGCGGATGGGCGCGTCAACGCTGCTGCTGACGCATTCGATCGAGACGCTCGGGCAGATGAGCTGCAACCCCTCGATCGGCGGCATCGGCAAGGGGCATCTGGTCAAGGAGATCGACGCGCTCGGCGGCGCGATGGCCGCGGCCGCCGATGAGGCGGGCATTCACTTTCGAGTCCTGAATGGGTCGAAGGGCCCCGCCGTTCGGGCCACCCGGGCGCAGGCCGACCGCGTGCTCTACCGGGCGGCGATCCGCCGCCGGCTGGAAAACCAGCCGAACCTGTCCCTGTTCCAAGGCTCGTGCGAGGACCTGCTGGTTCAGGGCGACCGGGTCACAGGCGTTTCCACGCAAGTGGGCGTTCGCTTCTGTGCCCGCTCCGTGGTCCTCACCGCCGGCACCTTCCTCGACGGCCGCATCCACGTCGGGCTGGAGAGTCACCCCGGCGGTCGCGCTGGCGATGCGCCGGCACGCACGCTGTCGGCCTGCCTGAAAGAGTTGAAGCTCCCGCAGGGGCGCCTCAAGACCGGCACACCGCCGCGCATCGACGGGCGCTCGATCGACTACGGCAAGCTCGTCGAGCAGCGCGGCGACGGCGCCGGCGCGGGGCAGAGCGGACTCGACGTTCCCGTCTTCAGCTTCATCGGAGACCCGTCGCAGCACCCGCGGCAGGTCTCGTGCTGGATCACGCAGACGAACGCGCGCACCCACGAGATCATCCGATCGGGCTTCTCCCGCAGCCCCATGTTCACGGGGCGCATCGACGGCGTCGGGCCGCGGTACTGCCCGAGCATCGAGGACAAGGTGAATCGGTTCGCGTCGAAGGACTCGCACCAGATCTTCCTCGAGCCCGAGGGGCTGGACACGCACGAGATCTATCCCAACGGGATCTCGACGTCGCTGCCGTTCGACGTGCAGCTGGAGGCCGTGCACTCGATCGCCGGACTCGAGCAGGCACACGTCGTCCGCCCCGGGTACGCCATCGAGTACGACTACTTCGACCCGCGCGCGCTGAAGCCGAGCTTCGAGACGCGTGCGATCGCCGGGCTCTTTTTTGCAGGACAGATCAACGGGACGACCGGCTATGAAGAAGCCGCCGCTCAAGGCCTTTATGCGGGCGTGAATGCCGTCATGGCAGCACGCGGAGAGCCGGCTTGGTCGCTCTCCCGGGACCAGGCGTACCTGGGAGTGCTGGTCGACGACTTGGTGGGCAAGGGAGTGACGGAGCCGTACCGGATGTTCACGAGCCGCGCCGAGTACCGGCTGCAGCTTCGCGAGGACAACGCCGACATCCGCCTGACGTCGGTCGGACGCACGCTGGGCTTGATCGACGACGCTCGTTGGGACACGTTCCAGCGCAAGTGCTCGCTGGTTTCACGTGAAACGGCCCGACTGGCCACAGCACGCGTCGGACCCTCGGCAGCGACCGAAGGGCGCCCCGAGCTGACGCGCGACTTCAGCTTGCTGGAGTTGCTTCGCCGCCCCGGGACCCGGTTCGACGACGTGGTCGCGTGGGCGGACGCTGGACTCGGCGTTTCACGTGAAACTGTGAGGGCGGAGCTGGGCCGAAGCGTGGCCGATCAGGCGATCGAGCAGATCGAGACGGCGACGCGGTACGCGGGGTACATCGAAAAGCAGGCGGAGGACGTGGCGCGCTCGGCCCGCGCCGACACGGTGCCGCTGCCGCCGGAGCTTGACTACGCCGGCGTGCACGCCCTGTCGTTCGAGGCGCGCCAGGTTCTTGCCGAGCACCGGCCCGCCACCGTAGGCGCCGCGGCCCGGTTGCCGGGGATCACCCCCGCCGCCGTGTCCTTGCTCCTGGTGCACTTGAAGAAGCACCGATCCTTGCGTACGACGGCAGTGGGTCAGATGCCCGGCGTTCTCGAGTGAATCGCGGCGCTGTCGCCGTCGGGTTCGATCGCGACGAACTCGGGTCCTTGCTCCTCGACGGAGCTGCACTGCTCGATCTGGAGGTCGATCCCTCCCAGGTCGGGGCACTCCTCGGCTATGTCGAGCATCTGCTGCGGTGGAACCGCACGTACAACCTCACGGCGGTGCGTGAGCCTCGGGCTGTCGTTTCCCATCACCTCCTCGACTGCCTTGCCGTCGTCCCGGCGCTGCGGCGGAAGCGTGCCTCGCCGGGCCGCCACCGGATCCTCGATGTCGGCAGCGGAGCCGGGTTGCCCGGCCTCGTGCTGGCAGTCATGGAGCCGGGTAGCGAGGTGACATGCGTCGACAGCGTCGGCAAAAAAGCGGCCTTCATTGCCCAGGCGGCGGCGGCACTGCGGTTGGCTAACGTCCGTGCCGTCCACGCCCGCATCGAAGACATCCGGCAAGACAACTATGACGTGATCACGGCACGGGCCTTCGCATCGTTGTCCTCTCTCGTGAGAGCGACCGAGCGGCTTCTCAACGAAGGGGGGGTGTGGATGGCCATGAAAGGGCGGCGCCCGGACCAGGAGGTGGAGGAGCTGGCGGGTGCTGTCGACGTGGAGATCGAGCCCTTGTCCGTGCCGCACTTGGCGAGCGAGCGCTGTCTCGTCTGGATGCAGCGTACAACATCCGCAGGTGAGTGCACGCTTGCGAGCAAACCCGCCTGGCAACTTGCGAAGGAAAAAAACCGATGATGCAGATCTTCTGCATCGCCAACCAGAAGGGCGGCGTCGGCAAGACGACGACGACGGTCAACCTGGCCGCCGGGCTCGCCAGGATCGGCCGTCGCGTCCTGGTCGTGGACCTCGATCCGCAGGGCAACGCCACCATGGGTTCGGGCGTGGACAAGCGCAGCCTGGACCTCAGCGTCTACGACGTGCTGCTCGGCAACGCCAGCGTCGCCGAGACGCGGCGGCCCAGTCCGAAAGGCGGCTACGACGTGGTCGGCGCCAACCGCGAGCTCGCCGGCGCGGAGATCGAGCTCGTCGGCCTCGAACGGCGCGACCGCCGCCTGCGCGGCGCCCTGGAAGCGGTGGTCGACGACTACGACTTCGTGCTCATCGACTGCCCGCCGAGCCTGAGCCTGCTCACGCTCAACGGGCTGTCGTGTGCGCACGGGGTGATCGTGCCGATGCAGTGCGAGTACTTCGCGCTGGAGGGCCTGTCCGATCTGGTCAACACCATCAAGCAGGTGCACGCCAACCTCAACCCGCAGCTGCAGGTGATCGGCATCCTGCGCGTCATGTTCGACGCCCGCATCACCTTGCAGGGTCAGGTCAGCGAGCAGCTGAAGTCGCACTTCGGGGACAAGGTGTTCGACACCGTGATTCCGCGCAACGTCCGCCTGGCCGAGGCGCCGAGCTACGGCATGCCCGGGCTGGTGTTCGACCCCAGCTCCAAAGGAGCACTCGCCTTCGTGGAGTTCGCCCGCGAGATGGCGGCGCGAGTCGGGACGCTGCGTGTCGCCTGAGCCGCGGCCCGATGTGGGGCCGGCGCTGCTGGCGAGGATCGAGGACGCCGGTATCAACGCCAGCGCGCCGCCCGAGCAGCGCTGGATCGACGGCTGGCTGGTTCGCTTCTCGCCGGGCAAGGCCAAGCGCGCCCGCTGCATCCAGGCGGTCGCGGCCGGTCTCCTGCCCGTGGACGAGAAGCTCGCCCGATGCCTTCCGGTCTACGAGGCCGCCGGGCTGCGGCCGTACGTCCGCATCACGCCGTTTTCCGAGCCGGCCGGTCTCGACGCGGCGCTGGCGGAGCGCGGCTGGGAGCGCATCGACGACAGCCTGGTGATGATCGCGAGCCTGGCGTCGATCACCCCAGTGCCGCCCAGGGGCCTGCGCATCGTTCCGGCCGGCGGCGCTGCGTTCGCTGCATGGATCGGTGCGGCTCGCGGTTCGACGCCCGTCGAGCAGGTCGCCCATGCCGAGCGCCTGGCCGCATCACCGGTGCCCTACCAGGCGCTGCTGGCCTACGACGCAAGCGGCAGCGCCGTCGCTGGCGGGCAGGTGGCCGTCGAGGGCGACGTCGCCGGCCTCTACGACGTCTTCAGCCGCGAAGACCAGCGGCGGCGAGGCCTGGGGGCGGCCGTGTGCAGCGCCTTGCTCGCGCTGGCACGGGAGTCACGCGCCCAGGCCGCCTACCTCCAGGTGGACGCCGGCAACGCCGCGGCGAGACGGCTGTATCGGCGACTCGGCTTCGTCGATGCCTACGGGTATCACTACCGAACGCCGGGCCGCTGAGGGGCGACCGGGCGACGGTCGCTACAGGCCCGTCGTTTCGTCCACGCCCAGGTGGATGTTCATCGACTGAACGGCAGCGCCGCTTGCACCCTTGCCCAGGTTGTCGAGCCGGGCCATCAGCAGGGCCTGGGTCTCGCTCGCGAACACGAAGATCTCGGCCCGATTGGTGTCGTTGCAGGCCTGGACGTCGAAGTAGCCGCCGGCCGGCGCTTCCGACAAGGGCATGACGCGCACGAAGGGCTCGCCGGCATAGCGCTCGGCCAGGGCGGCATGCAGCTGCGCGCCGCCGACGCCCCGCTTCAGCTCCGACAGGTGCAGGGGCACGGTGACCGACAGACCCTTCAGGAAGTTGCCGACGATGGGCATGAACACGGGCCGGTTCTCCAGCCGGCTGTGCACCGCCATCTCGGGCAGATGCTTGTGCGACAGCGTGAGTCCGTAGGGCCGCGGCGACTGCAGCCGCGCATCACCGCCGGCTTCGTACTGCTCGATCATCTTCTTGCCGCCGCCGGAATAGCCGGTGATCGAGGTGGCGCTCAGCAGTGCCGCCGAAGAGACGAGACCCGCATCGACCAGGGGCCGGACGAGCAGGATGAAACCGGTCGAATGGCAGCCCGGATTGGCGATCCGCTTCGAGGCGCGCAGCCTCGCCCGCTGGTCGGACGCCAGCTCGGGCAGGCCGAAGACCCAGTCGCTGGCGGTGCGGTGCGCCGTGCTCGCGTCGATGAGGCAGGTCGACGGGTTGGTGACGAGCGCGGCCGCCTCGCGCGCCGCCGCATCGGGCAGGCAGAGAAAGGCGACGTCGGCAGCGTTGAGCAGGCGCGCGCGCTCGGCGGTGTCCTTGCGCAGCTCGGGCGCGGCGCGCAGGACCTCGATGTCCTGGCGCTTGGCAAGGTACTCGTGGATGCGAAGGCCGGTCGTTCCTTCCTGTCCGTCGACGAAGACGCGGATGCTCATGGCGGTGCCTCGGTAAGCCGCCAGCATACGGCAGAGTAGGACAATCCGCCGATGGCGACGAAGAAACCGAAGGGCCTCGGACTCGGGCTCGAAGCATTGCTGGGCCCGCGCGTGGTCGAGGGTCCTCCGGCCGCGAACGTCTCGGACGGCGAGCCGCACACGCTGGCCGTCGACCGCCTGCAGGCGGGCCGCTACCAGCCGCGCACGCGCATGGACGAGGGCGCCCTCTACGAGCTCGCCGAGAGCATCAAGGCGCAGGGCGTCATGCAGCCGGTGCTGGTCCGACCGGTGCATGGCGTCGACGCCGCCGGGCTGAAGCGCTTCGAGATCATCGCCGGCGAGCGACGCGTACGGGCCGCGCGCCTGGCCGGCCTGGAGTCGGTGCCGGTGCTCGTTCGCGACGTCTCCGACGAGGCGGCGGCGGCGATGGCGCTCATCGAGAACATCCAGCGCGAGGACCTGAACCCGCTCGAGGAAGCCCGCGGCCTGAGCCGGCTGACCGACGAGTTCGGCATGACTCACGAAGCCGCGGCGCGCGCCGTCGGCCGCTCGCGCAGCGCTGCGAGCAATCTGCTGCGTCTCCTGAACCTCAGCGATCCCGTGCAGCAGCTGCTGCTCGCCGGCGATCTCGACATGGGCCATGCGCGGGCGCTGCTCTCGCTCACGGCTGCCGAGCAGATCCAGTGCGCCAACGAGATCGTCGCCAGAAAGCTCAGCGTTCGAGAGGCGGAAAAGCTCGTGGCCGCGCGTCAGACGGAGCCGGGTCGGCAAGCGCCGCTGCTCCACACCAGGCGCGAGAAGGGCAGGGATCTCGTCAGGATCGAGCAACAGCTGTCGGATCAGCTCGCGGCCGCGGTCGAGATTCGCGTCAAAAGACACACTGCTCGTGGCGAAGCCGGCGAGATCGCGATAGCCTTCGGTTCCGTGGAAGAGCTGAATGGACTGCTGGCCCGGCTGGGCCACGAAGCCGCCTGAGACGATGTTCCGGGCAAAGGAACTTCACACGATCGCTGCATGTCTTTCGCGCGTCGCGTCAACGCCGGACAAATTCGGCACGTTGCTTGCTAAATCGATCACAGCAGACAGAGGAGTCCCTCGAACACGGGTCTTCTCCGCGTATCGCCTGTGGCACGATGACCGAAGCTTGAGCATCGACTGCTGTTGAAGGAAAGCTCTGATGGCGCCTGCCGGGCTCCATCAGAACTTCCCCGGACGCGGAGGCCCCAAGGCCCCGGCGCCTCCTCGTTGCACAGGAGCACAGCATGGATGTCATCAGCAACTTCGCCGCCCGTTTCGAACGCAGCCGCGAAGAAGAGCTGTCAATCGAAGAGTACCTGGCGGAGTGCAAGCGCAATCCGCTCGCCTACGCCACGGCAGCGGAGCGCATGCTCAAGGCCATCGGCGAGCCGATCATGGTCGACACGCGCAACGACACGCGCATGTCGCGCCTGTTCGCCAACAAGGTCATCAAGATCTACCCCGCCTTCGCCGAGTTCTACGGCATGGAGGACGCCATCGAGCAGGTGGTGAGCTACTTCCGCCACGCCGCCCAGGGGCTCGAGGAGAAGAAGCAGATCCTCTACCTGCTGGGACCGGTCGGCGGCGGCAAGAGCTCGATCGCCGAGCGGCTGAAGCAGCTCATGGAGCACGTGCCGTTCTACGCGATCAAGGGCTCGCCGGTGAACGAATCGCCGCTCGGCCTGTTCGACCCGGCCGAGGACGGGCCGTTGCTGGAGAAGGAATACGGCATCCCGCAGCGCTACCTGAACCGCATCCTCAGCCCGTGGGCGGTAAAGCGGCTCGATGAGTACGGCGGCGACATTCGCAAGTTCAAGATCGTCAAGCGGCATCCGAGCGCCCTGAAGCAGATCGGCGTCACCAAGACCGAGCCCGGCGACGAGAACAACCAGGACATCTCGGCGCTGGTGGGCAAGGTCGACATCAGGAAGCTCGAGACCTACTCGCAGGACGACCCCGACGCCTACAGCTTCTCCGGCGGCCTGTGCCTGGCCAACCAGGGCCTGCTCGAGTTCGTCGAGATGTTCAAGGCGCCGATCAAGGTGCTGCACCCGCTGCTCACCGCCACGCAGGAAGGCAACTTCAAGGGCACGGAAGGCTTCGGCGCGATCCCCTTCGACGGCATCGTCCTCGCCCACAGCAACGAGAGCGAGTGGAAGAGCTTTCGCAACAACAAGAACAACGAGGCCTTCCTCGACCGTATCTACATCGTCAAGATCCCGTACTGCCTGCGCGTCAGCGAGGAGATCAAGATCTACGAGAAGCTGCTGCGCAACTCGTCGCTCGCCGAGGCCAAGTGCGCCCCGGGCACGCTCAAGATGATGAGCCAGTTCGCCATGCTCACCCGCCTGAAGGAGCCGGAGAACTCGTCGCTCTACTCGAAGATGCTGATCTACGACGGCGAGAACCTGAAGGACACCGACCCGCGCGCCAAGAGCTACCAGGAGTACCGCGACTACGCCGGCGTCGACGAGGGCATGAGCGGCATCTCGACGCGCTTCGCCTTCAAGATCCTGTCGAAGGTGTTCAACTTCGATCCGGCCGAGGTCGCCGCGAACCCCGTGCACCTGATGTACGTGCTCGAGCAGCAGATCGAGCGCGAGCAGTTCCCGGCGGAGACCGAGCAGAAGTACCTGGCGTACATCAAGGAGCACCTGGCCGCCCGCTATGCGGAGTTCATCGGCAAGGAGATCCAGACGGCGTACCTGGAGTCCTACTCCGAGTACGGCCAGAACATCTTCGACCGCTACGTGACCTACGCCGACTTCTGGATCCAGGACCAGGAGTTCCGCGACACCGACACCGGCGAGATCTTCGACCGCGCCGCGCTGAACGCGGAGCTGGAAAAGATCGAGAAGCCGGCCGGCCTGTCCAACCCGAAGGACTTCC
>JAESGR010001020.1_pt1 | contig 11634 bp, 7 predicted proteins | sample 9269771 | NCBI WGS metagenome assembly JAESGR01 (sample SAMN15739572, study PRJNA653492) | algae metagenome | isolation source: Chroococcus sp. CMT-3BRIN-NPC107 and co-occurring heterotrophs from well... | place: USA: Clark Mountains Wilderness, California | collected 2010-04-18
AGCTCGGGCGACCACGCGGCCCGGACCTGCTTGACGAGCGGCGCCGGCAGCGGGACGAAGCCGAGCTCCGCGGCCCGCAGCGCGCCGTTGTCGAAGCTCCAGTCGAAGAAGGCCGTCGCAGCGCGGCGGCCGGCGGAGGCGGCGCCGTCGGCCGGCACCACGGCGAAGATCGCGGCCACCAGCGGATAGGTGGTCTCGCCGGGCGCGTCGACGAGGCTCACCGCGAAGCCGGGCGATGCCCGCCAGTCGGCCGATTGGGCGGCCGCGGCGAAGCTCGCCGGCTCGGGGCGAGCCCATCGTCCCTCGCGGTTGCGCAGGGCGACGATGGCGAGGCCGGCGCGCCGCGCCGAGCCGTAATCCATGTAGCCGAGGCTGAAGCGGGTGCGCCGCACGGCGTCGGCGACCCCGTCGTTGCCCTTGGCCGCCGCGCCGGCGGGCCAGGCGACGGTCAGGCCCTCGCCGATCTCGGTCCGCCAGGCGGGGGCCTGGGCCGCGAGGTAGGCCGTGAAGACCGCCGTCGTGCCCGAGCCGTCCAGGCGCCGGACCGGCGCGATCGCGGCCGAGGGCAGCGCCAGGTCCGGGTTGAGGGCCCGGATGGCCGGATCGTCCCAGGTCCGGATCCTCCCCCGGTAGATCTCGGCGAGGACCGCGCCCGTGAGCCGGAGGCGGTTGCCGTCGATGCCGGGTACGTTGACGGCCGCCACGACCCCGCCGACCGCGATGGGGAACTGGAGGAGGCCGAAGCGGTCGAGCTCGTCGCGCGAGAGCGGCTGCTCCGTCGCCGCGAAATCGACGCCGCGGTCGCGCAGCCGCATCACGCCGGCCTGCGATCCGACCGGCTCGTAGTCGAGCCCGGCCGCGACGGGCTGGAACTCGGCATCGCGCTGCGCCCGCAGCCAGTCCTGCGACCAGCGCGCCAGGAGCGGCTGCACGAAGGTGGACCCGGCGCCCCGGATGGTCTGGGCCGCGGCGGGTTCGCAGAGGGCGAGAAGGAGGGTGGCGACGATGAGGGCACGCATGGTCTCGTCCTACTCGGCAGGCACGGTTGCGGGGCTGAGGCCGCCCGCTTCCCGCGGCGTCTGGGCCGCGGCGTTCACGGCGGCCCGCACGTCGCGGGAGACCGAGCGCCGCTCCGCGTCGATGCGCTCGATCAGGAAGAAGGCGCGCTCCGCGCTGCCGAGCAGCGCCAGGACGGCCCCGCGCTCGACCCAGGGCAGGTCGGCCCCGAGGCGCAGCGCCTGCGCGCGCAGGTCGGCCAGCGCCGCGATCCGGGGCGCGGCGGCGGCGGCGCCCGGCGGGGTCGCACGATCCATCGGAACGATGCTCGCCATCGCCTCCTCGACCTGGTCGAGCACGGTCTCCACGAGGGGGCGGCCGACCGGGCCGAAGGGCTGGCGCTCCACGCGCCGGGCGATCTGGTGGAGGGTCTCGCCGAGGCTCGCGGTGAAATCCTCCTCCTCGATCAGGCTCGCCACGAGGTCGGCGCGTGCGAAGGGCAGATCCGCCTTGAACATCCCCGCGGTGTAGGCGCGGATCTCGCGGTTGAGGATGTCCATCGCCGCGTGATGCTCGTCGACCTTGTCGGGCGCGTCGTCCCTGCCGCGCGCCGTGTCGAGGAACTTCAGCGCCGCCTCGAGGTAGCGCCCCGTCTCGCGCTGCACCGCCGGCACCGCGCTCGCGGGATCGCCCGCCGCCGCCGGCGTCAGGTAGCGCGGCTGCGAGTAGTCCTCGACGTCGTCGAGGGAGGAGGCGCCGACCTTCATCAGCACGCGCTCGAACACCCCGACGAAGGGGAACAGCAGCAAAGTGTTGAAGATGTTGAAGAAGGTCGAGTAGAGGCCGACCGCCACGGGCACGAGCGGGAAGGTCTCCTTGCCGTTCACGATCACCGGCTTGCCCGGATCGCCGCCGAACCATTGCATGGCCCAGGTCAGCACCTCCATCGAGAGGAAGAACAGGGGGATCGTGATCATGACCCCGATGATGTTGAACGAGATGTGGGCGTAGGCCGCGCGCTTGGCGTTCTTCGAGAGGTTGAGCGAGGCGAGCCACGAGGTGACCGTGGTGCCGAGATCGGCGCCGAGCGAGAAGGCGACCGCCGTCTTCCAGTCCAGGATGCCGGCCGCGCCGAGCCCCATGACGATGCCGATGGTGGCCGAGGAGGAGTGGATCATGGCCGTCACGCCGGCCGCGATCAGCACGCAGTAGAGGAGGTTGAGGTAGGTGTCGGCCCTGAGCGAGGAGATCACGCTCATCACCTCCGGCATGCTGCGCAAGGGGCGCAGGCCGCCGGTCATCAGGTTGAGGCCGTAGAAGATCAGCGCGAAGCCCATGCAGGCGAGCGCGATGTGCTTCACCCGGTCGGATTTGGCGAAGATGTAGACCAGGGCGAAGATGCCGGCGAGCAGCAGGCCCAGCGGCCCGAGCGGCAGGGCGATGAGGCCGTTGCCCAGCGTCGTGCCGATATTGGCGCCCATGATGACGGAGATCGCGGGCCTCAGGCCGACGACGCCGGCATTGACGAGGCCGACCACCATCACGGTCATCGCGGTGGACGACTGGATGATCCCGGTGATGAAGGTGCCCGCGAGCACGCCCTTGGCCGGCGTGCCGGCGACCCTGGCGAGCAGCGCCCGCATCTTGTTGACGGCCAGCGACTGGATACCGTTCGACATGAATTCGAGGCCGAGCATGAAGATGCCCAGGCCCCCGATCACCGGGACCACGACCTGCGTGAAGATGTCGACCTGCATGCCCGCCCCCTGCCCGTGCGGCGATCCGGGCATGGCCGCGCTCCGACGCGATCCTCGGAGCCCGGGCCTCCAACCGGCTGATGCCGCAAGGCTATGAGAGCGGCATGACCGACGCGTGACAGGGATGGCCGGCCCGGCGGTCATGCCAGGCGGGCTGCGGCGGCTCAGTTCGGGCGGTTGAGCAGCTCGTAACTCGCCGAGCCGTTGACGTTCACGCTGTCGATGCCGTTGTTGCGCTGCTGAACGTTGCTGTTGGTCCGGATGGACATGAGGCGGCAATCGACCTTGAAGATGTCCTTGAGCGTGGCGCATTCCCGCTTCGCCAACTCGTAGATGGCCTTCCGCGCCTCCTCGCTCTGCCTGAGTTGATCATCGACGTTGGCCCCGGGCGACAGCAGAAGCTGAACGCTCAACGAACCCTCGATCCGGATGGGGGTGGCACGGCCAATCTGCGGTGCGAGAGGATCGGCGAGGACGGCGGGTGGGGCAAGCGCGGTCAGGGCGGCGACGGCGAACAGGATCTTCTTCACGCTGGATCTCCTCTGCGAGCGCCGCATAGAGGCATCGAACTCGCAAGGTTCGATCAACGAGATCGCCGGTTTACAGGTCCTGGTTGCAAGGCGGCAGTAAGGATCGCAAAGCTGGCAAGGTTGGGTCTGGTAGATTTCCTTGCGCCATCCACAGCACTCCACAGGCTGCCAGGGAAAACCTTGACCCCTGCCCCGCCTCGCGTGTTCCTTGTTTGTTCTCAACAGGAACCGAGCATGATTCGACCGGCGCAGCCCCTCCTCCCCGGAACGCCGAGCGAGATCGAGGTCACCGCGACCGCCTACGAGGAGGCGGCCGAGGGCGATCTCGCCAGGGCCCTGCGATGGGCGCTGGAGGATCTCATCGCCCTCGAGGCGAGGCTCGTCTCGGCCGAGCGCGCCGTCTCGCGCGGCTACGTCCGGGCCGGTGCGAGGAGGCCGAACGCCGACGCTTAGCCGGCGAACGGTGGCATCGGGTGGAAGGCCGGCGCGCGTCCCGCCGACCGGTCCGGCGTTCGACCCGGGGTGCCGCGGCGGCATCCGGGGATGCGCGCCGCGATACGTCCGGCTCGTCGATCAGCGCGGCGCCTCGGCCGCCTCCTGCTGGATCAGGGGCGTCACCCGGCGGACCGCGACGCGGCGGTTCTCGCGGGAGGGCTCCTGAGTCTCGACCTTCAGGTACTGCTCGCCGTAGCCCTGCGTCGTCAGGTTCTCCGGCGGCACGTTGAAGCGCTCGGTCAGCACCGTGGCCACCGACTGGGCGCGGCGGTCGGACAGGGACAGGTTGTCGATGTCCGAGCCCACCGCGTCGGTGTAGCCCTCCACGAGGTAGACCTCCTGCGGGTTCGCCTTGATCGCCCGGTTGAGCGCCGCCGCGATCCCGCCGAGCTTGGGCGCCTGGTCCTCGGTGACGGTGAAGGAGGCCGTCTCGAAGGTGATCGTGTTGATGTCGACGCTCGGCATCCGGTTGCGCAGGTCCGGGCTCGCCCGCACCTGGTCGAGGCTGTAGCGCTGGGGCAGCGGCGCCACCGGGGCGGCGGTCAGCGTCTCGTAGACGACGCCCTTCGCCGCCTCGTCGGCATCGACCACGTAGCGCTCGCGGGGCATGCGCGGGGGCAGCGGCGGCAGCCGCACCACGTCCTCGTAGACCGGCCGGCCCCGGCCGCCGCGGGCGTTGTCGATGATGACGACCTCGCGCCCGTCCCGGTAGCGGCGGCTGCGCCGGAGCAGGCGGCCGTCGTCGTCCACGATGGTGATGATCTGCTCCCCGCCCGGGCGGTCGAGATAGGAATAGGTCTCCGAGCCCCGGCGCTCGCTGCGGAAGCGGCCGCGGTCGAGCTCGCGGAAGCGCTCGCTCTCGTCGTGGCGGATGTAGGTGCCGTCGCGGTCGCGCACGATGACGCGACCCGGCTCGCGGATGTAGGTCCGCCCCTCGACCTCGTATTCGCGCCGCTCGCGCCGGACGCTCTCGTAGTTGCGGACCGGCTCGCGGTCCTCGCGGAAGCCGCCGGGCACGTAGCCGGGACGTCCCGGATCGTTGAAGCCGGAGCGGCCGTCCGAACGGGAGCGATCGTCGGAGCGGAGGCGGTCCTCCGAGCGCGGGCGGTCGTCGGAGCGGAAGCGGTCGTCCGAACGCGGGCGGTCGTCGGACCGGGGTCGGTCATCGGAGCGCTCGGACGGCCCGCGCGGCTGCGTGGCCGTCGCGGGGCCTCCGGTCTCGGGGTCCCGCTCGTCGCCCCGACGGAACGGCCGTCCCGGAACGCCGGGGCCGGCATTCGGCGGTGGCGGGGCCTGTGTCGCGCCGGCCGGCGGCGCCTGCCCCGGCGCGGCGTCGGGCTGGGTGCGCTGCGGGGCCTGTCCGGGCCGATCGGGCGCCGTCGCCGGAGCCGGGGCGCCTGGAGCCGGGGCGCCTTGGGCCGGAGGCGTGCGGTCCGGCGCCGCCTCGGGACGGCGGGCGGGCGCGGCGTCCGGCTGCCGGGGCGCGGCGTCAGGCCGGGCCGCGGGGGCGGCCTCCGGCTGACGGGGCGTCGGATCGGGCCGCGTCGGGCCGGATCGGGCCGGCTCCGCGGGGCGCGACCGCTCGGCCGGCGCCTCGCCGCTCGGCGCCTGACGCCGCTCCGGGGCCGGACGCGAGGCGGGACGATCCTCCTCCCCGCGCGGTGCGGCCGGCCTGCCGGCATCAGGGGCGGAGGGGCGGGCCCGTTCGGCCGGCGCCTCGGTGGCGGGCGCCGGGCGCCGCTCCGGCGCGGGGGCCGTGCGCGGGCTCGGCCGCTCCTCGCGCTCGGCGGGCGGGGCGGCGCGCTGGGCGGGCGGGCGCTCCTGGCCGGGGGGGCGCTCCTGGCCGGGTCCCTCGGATCGCCCGGCCGGGCGCTCGGGCGAGGCCCCGCGCGGCGGCTCGGTCCGGGGCGCCTCGCGGGCCGGCCGCTCGGCCGGTTCACGGTCCGGGGCGCGGCCGGGCCGCTCGGCGGGGGCGGCACGCTCCGGGCGGTCCGGCCTCTCCGGGCGATCCTCGCGCGACCTTGCTCCGCCCGGCGCCGCGGGGCGCTCGGCCGGTCCGCCGCGCTCCCCGCCGCGCTCCTGCCGGCCGGCACCCGGCGGGCCCTCGCCCGGGCCGCCGGCCTGGGCCAGGCGCAGCGCCGGCTCGGCGCCGCCCGGTGCTGCGAAGGCCGAGGCGGCGAAGGGCGAGGCCGCGAGGCCGGGCAGGATGGTCCCGGCGAGGAGGATGAGGCGGAGCGATCGCACGAAGTCTCTGGACTCGTTCATGAAACCTCTTGGTTCGTTCAGGCTTGTTCCGTTCGGGCATGGCCCGCTCAGGCACAGGCCCTGCGAACCCCTCGCGCCCGGGAAGGTTCCGAATCGCCCGGTGGCGGGCCGGCCGAGGAGGCCCCTGCGGCGGCGGCAACCTCCTCCCGCGGCACCCGATGTCGGCGGCATCCGAGATCGGCGGCGCCGTCGTGATCGCAGGGTTTCGCGCGATCGCGGGATTTGCGCGATCGCGGGATTTGACCGCCCGCAGGGCCGTTGCGCGGCAGATCGGGGCGAAATCCCGCAAGACCGTGTTGATCTTGGGAGCCGACCTTGATCACCCTCGCGCCGCGAACAGCCCCCGATCCTGTCCCTGCGCGGGGGCGTCGGGAGCGCGACGGCGGACGAGGCGCTGAGGCGGCCTCGATAGCGCCGGCGTTTCCTGCCAAGATGGCGCTTGAGGCGGCGTCGAGGCGCGGCCCGCGATCCCCCCTCCTCCGCAGCCGCCCACCCTCGAGCCCCGCATGAGCATCCGCCCCGACGTCCTCGCCGCCATCGGCGCAACGCCGCTGATCCGCTTGCACCGCGCCTCCGAGGAGACGGGCTGCACGATCCTCGGCAAGGCCGAGTTCCTGAATCCGGGCCTCTCGGTGAAGGACCGCGCCGCGCTCTCCATCGTGCGCGACGCCGAGGCACGCGGCCTGATCCGGCCCGGCGGCACCATCGTGGAGGGCACCGCCGGCAATACCGGCATCGGCCTCGCGCTCGTGGCCTCGGTGCGCGGCTACCGCACCGTCATCGTGATCCCGGAGACGCAATCGGCGGAGAAGAAGGAGACGCTGCGGCTCGCCGGCGCCCGCCTCGTCGAGGTCCCGGCCGTGCCCTTCGCCAACCCGGACAACTACGTCCACGTCGCCCGCCGCCTCGCCGAGCGCCTCGCCGCCACCGAGCCCGCCGGGGCGCTGTTCGCCAACCAGTTCGACAACCTCGCCAACCGGCAGGCCCACGTGGAGACCACCGGGCCGGAGATCTTTTCGCAGACGCAAGGGGCCGTCGACGGCTTCGTCTGCGCGGCCGGAACGGGCGGCACGCTGGCCGGCACCGCCGAGGCCCTGCGGGCGCGGAAAGCCGGCCTGCGCATCGCCCTGTCGGACCCCGAGGGCTCGGCGCTGCACGCCTACTACACGACCGGCACGCTGAAGGCGGAGGGCTCCTCGATCACCGAAGGCATCGGCCAGGGCCGGGTGACCGCCAACCTCGACGGCTTCCGGCCGGACCATTCCTACCGCATCCCGGACGCGGAGGCCCTCGACATCGTCTTCCGCCTGATGCGGGAGGAGGGCCTGAGCCTCGGCGGCTCGTCGGGCATCAACGTCGCCGGGGCGATGCGGCTCGCCCGCGAGCTCGGGCCGGGCCACACCATCGTGACCATCCTCTGCGACGGCGCGGCGCGCTACGCCTCGAAGCTCTTCAACCCGGACTTCCTGCGCGGGCGCGGGCTGCCGGTGCCGGCCTGGCTCGAGGCGGCGCCGGGCGACCTGCCGGATTGGCGGGCCCAGACCCCCGCCTGATCGGGCCCCGCGGACCGCACGGCCAAGATTCGAGGCGGGGTTGAACGAAACGGTGCCGGGGACGTTCGACCCGTTCCGCTCACGCCGATCCGGTTGGGCGCAATCAGAGGCGCCGCCCCATGACCTTGACCACCATCCTCCTGATCATCCTGATCCTCGCCGTCCTCGGCGGCGGCAACTTCCTCGGCGGCGGCGCCTATCGCGGACCGAGCTTCGGCCTCGGTGGCCTCCTCGTGATCATCTTGATCATCCTCCTCGTCACCGGCCGAATCTAGCCCCCGCCCAACCCCGACCCTGTCAGCGCGGGCACTCGATGGCGACGACCGCGCCCGACAGGGTCGCGGCCACCGCCCCGAGCGAGCCCGGCGCCGCCTTCGCAGCGGGTGACGGCGCGGGCGAAACGCCGTTCTCTGCCAGGAAGGCGGTCACCGCCTCGGCGGGCACCAAGGCGTAGCTCGTCGGCGGCGCGATGCCGGCGATCAGCCGGGCCGCCGCGGGAAAGCGCGCGACGAGGCCGACCAGGGCGCCGGACCGGTCGAGGATCGGGGCCCCCCCCGCCCCGGGCTGAAGCGGTGCGAAGACACGCGCGCCCTCGCCGGCCGAGGCGGGGGCCACGGTCACCGTGCCGCCCGCCTCGGCCCCGAGCGCCACCAGCGGATCGCCGGGGGCGGTCGGTCCGGTCCGCATCGGCGGGGCGGCGCCCTTTGCCGCCGATGCGGCCTCGAGCAGGGCGAGGTTTCTCGCCGGGTCCCGGACCGCGATCCGCGCCGCCGCCCCGCCGATCCTCGGATTCGGGCAGGTCTCCAGCGCGGCGGCGGCCGTCAGGATGCGGCCGGAGCCGACGGCGAGGCCGGTGGCGGACGGCGCGGCCCGGGCTGCGATCGGCGGGAGGACGGGCGGCGGAGCCTTCGCCGTGGGAGCGGCGACGGGCTCCGCGCCCGGGAAGGGCATGAAACTGTTGGCGACCGCGATGACGATCCGATCGGTGTCCGCCGCCAGCGCCTTGTCGTAGCCGAAGGTGAAGCCGCGGATGCCCTCGGACCCGGCGGCGTAGCGGATGTAGGACTTGCCCGTGGGCGTCTCCGCCGTCACGACGAGGAAGTCCGGCCGCTTGAGCTTGTAGGTGACCTTGCGCTCGGGCAGCGGCGCCGTGATCCGCGCGAAGATCGCGTCGAGGTCGGTCTCGCCGGGGGCGAACGACTTCGTGTCGAGGGTGATGCGGCCGTCCGCGCTCTGCCAGCGCGCCCCGCCCGCCTGCGTCGTCCGCTTCGGGAGCAGGCGCTCGGGCACGCCGAGGACTATCCCGCTGACGGGGTCCAGCTTCACGATGAAGCGGGCCGCGTTCCGGGCAGCCTCCCCGGCCGCGAGAATGGCCCGCCGGCCCTTCGCGTCGGGGATCTCGGTGCCCGTCGCGCCCGAGCGCTTGGCCCAGGCGAGCAGCGCGTCGTAGGTGCGCCGTCCGAAGGTGCCGACGACGGTGCTGTTGTAATCGCCCGTCCAGACGAGCGCGTCCTGCAATCCCTTGCGCTCGGCCTCGGGCAGGGCCTCGAAGGCGAGCCTGGCGGCCTCGAAGGCCGGATCGGATGCGGGTGCGGGCCTGGCGGCGGCTGGCGCCTGGGCGCTCGCGTCGCCCGCGAGCAGGAGTCCGAGGAGGCCTGCAAAGCCCCAGATTCGACCAAGACAGGCCATCCGCCGCAATCTCCATGCGCCGCCATCGCAGCTTTGGCAGAGCGCCCCCTCCAACTCCAGCCCTTGTTGATCCATGGGGTGCCGAGCGGCACCAGCCCGGCGTTGCGGCCCTCATCCGAAGTGCTAGGGTCCGGTCCTGCGCTCGAGCTTGACTCGGCGGCGGACGATGGAGCGGACGATGTCGGGATCAATCAGGTTCGGGCGTCTGGGATTCCTCGCCTTGGCGCTGGCGGCCCTCGCGACGCCGGCCCCCGCGCAGAGCCCACCGACCCCGGCGGCCCGCACGGCGGTGAAGGCCCTCCAGAAAACCTTCCTGCGCGAGGATCTCGCCAGCGACGGCGTCAGGCTCGAAGCCGCGCTTAGGAGCGAAGCTGGCTCGCTCGCCCCGTCGAAAACCGCAGCCCAGCATCGCGAGGCCGGGGACGCGCTGGTCGAGGCCGAGAAATCGGCCGAGGCCCTGAAGCTCTTCGCCGCCGCGATCACCGCCGACCCCTCCGATCCGGAGAACTGGATCGCCTATGCCCGCGCCGCGAGCACGGTGGGCACGGACGACAGCAACGCCGACTATGCCGGCCGCGTGCGCCTGCGCGGCAATGCGCGGGCCGCCGCCTACCAGGCCTATCTGCGCGCCCGCGGCGCGGCCGCGGAGGCCGACGCGCTCTCGGTGCTCGGCGAGGTCTATGCCGATACCTCGGACTGGCGCGCCTCGCTCGAGGCCTACCGCGCCAGCCTCGCGCTCGCCGAGGTCGCCGAGGTCCGCGAGACCTACGAAGCCTTACGCGCCGAGCACGGCTTCCGCATCCTCGATTACAAGGTCGATTCGGACGCCGCCGCCCCGCGCGTCTGCTTCCAGTTCTCGGAGAGCCTCGCGCCGAAGACCGACTTCACGCCCTTCGTCGCGGTCTCGGGCGCGGCCAACGCGGCGGTGACGGGAAGCGGCCAGCAGGTCTGCGTCGACGGCCTCAAGCACGGCGAGCGCTACGCCTTCGTCGTCCGCCAGGGTCTGCCGTCCAGTGTCGGCGAGACGCTGCTCAAATCGGCCGATTACGAGGTCTATGTCCGCGACCGCTCCCCCCAGGTGCGGTTCACCGGGCGCAACTACGTGCTGCCGCGGACCGGCCAGGCCGGGGTGCCGATCGTCTCGGTCAACGCGCCGAAGCTCGATGTCGAGGTGCTACGCATCGGCGACCGCGGCCTGCTGCCCTCCCTGCGCTCCGAGGAATTCTTAAGCCAGCTCAGCGGCATGACCGCCAAGACCATCGCCGACCAGAAGGGCGTCAGCGTCTGGAAGGGGACGCTCGACACGGCCAAGGCCGACCTGAACCAGGAGGCGGTGACCGCCTTCCCGGTGCTCCAGGCGGTCGGCAAGCTGGAGCCCGGCATCTACATCATGCTGGCCGAGGCCAGCGGCGTCGCGGCCGGGATCGACGAGGAGGGCGGCTACGAGGCGAAAGCCACGCAATGGTTCGTGGTCTCGGATCTCGGGCTCACCGCCTTCAAGGGCGGCGACGGCGTCCACGTCTTCGTCCGCTCGCTCGCCAGCGCCAAGGCCCTGCCTGGCGCCGAGATCCGGCTCATCGCCCGCAACAACGAGGTGCTCGCCACCGCCAAGACCGATGCGCAGGGCCACGCCGCCTTCGCGCCCGGGCTCGCCCGCGGCGAGGGCGGCATCGCGCCGGGGCTCGTCGTGGCGCAGGTCGGCGACGATTACGGCTTCCTCGACTTCGGCCAGACCGCCTTCGACCTGACCGACCGCGGCGTGAAGGGCCGCCCGGCGCCCGGCGCCATCGAGGCCTACGTCTTCCCGGAGCGCGGCGTCTACCGCTCGGGCGAGACGGTTCATCTCACCGCGCTCCTGCGCGACGCGCAGGGCATCGCGGTGCCGGGGCTGCCGCTCACCCTCGTGGTCAAGCGCCCCGACGGCGTCGAGTACCGCAGGACGCAGGTGGCCGACGGCGGGATCGGCGGGCGCGTTCTGCCCATGGCGCTGATGCCGGGCGCCATGCACGGCACCTGGCGGGTTGCCGCCTATACCGACCCGAAGGCGCCGAGCCTCGGCGAGGCGAGCTTCCTCGTCGAGGACTACGTGGCCGAGCGGCTCGAGGCGGTGCTGACGAGCACGAGCCCGACGCTGCGTAAGGGCGAGCCGGCCAAGGTCGGGGTGGCGGCCCGTTACCTCTACGGCGCGCCGGGCGCTGGGCTCGAGGTCTCGGGCACGATCCTGGTCCAGGCCGCATCGGGAAGCGGCATCAAGGGTCTCGACGGCTTCTCGATCGGCCTCGACGACGAGAGCGTCGAGGCGAGCTCCGCCGAGATCGAGGCCCGCGCCACGACCGACGCCAAGGGCAA
>JAESGR010001021.1_pt1 | contig 11608 bp, 10 predicted proteins | sample 9269771 | NCBI WGS metagenome assembly JAESGR01 (sample SAMN15739572, study PRJNA653492) | algae metagenome | isolation source: Chroococcus sp. CMT-3BRIN-NPC107 and co-occurring heterotrophs from well... | place: USA: Clark Mountains Wilderness, California | collected 2010-04-18
TGCGTGAACAACTCGGACTGACCGGCACCAAGTACGGCTGCGGCATCGCGGCGTGCGGCGCCTGCACGGTGCACGTGGACGGCGTGCCCACGCGCAGCTGCGTGCGCCCGGTCTCCTCGATCGGCGCCAACGAGAAGATCGTCACCGTCGAAGGGCTGTCGCGCGACGGCTCGCATCCCGTGCAACGCGCCTGGGTGGCGCTCGACGTGCCGCAGTGCGGCTATTGCCAGTCCGGCCAGGTGATGTCGGCTGCAGCTTTGCTCGCGAAGGTGCCGGAGCCCAGCGACGCCGACATCGATTCGGCGATGGCCGGCAACATCTGCCGCTGCGGCACCTACACCCGGATTCGGGCTGCCATCAAAGAGGCAGCCAAGGCTTGAGGAGGGCTTGTCCATGAAGCCCAGCTCGACCGGTCCTTCCTTCGCCCGCATCATGCCAGAGCAACTGACGGAGCCGACCCGGCGGCGCTTCCTCCAGGTAGGCGGCCTTCTACTGGCCTTTGCTGCCATGGGACGGCAAAAGGCCCGTGCGGCCGGAGAGCAGCCAGGTCTGCGCTCCATCCAGAACGTCACTGGGGGTGGCGACACGGGTGATGCATTCCAGGGCTTCGCACCTGGCGGGTTCATCCGGATCGGCCGCGACGGCCGGATCGATCTGATCGCCCCAAACGTCGAGATGGGCCAGGGCATCTACACGGCCGAGGCGATGCTGATCGCCGAGGAACTGGAGGTCGGCCTCGACCAGGTCGGCGTCCTGGCCGCTCCGGCCGATGAGGAACTCTACAAGCAGCCTCTCCTCCAGTCGCAGAGCACCGGCGGCTCGACGTCCATCCGCGGTGCGTGGGTTCCGCTGCGCCAGGCTGGCGCCGCTGCTCGTATGATGCTGATCGCCGCAGCCGCGGAGCAGTGGAACGTGCCGGTGGAGGAATGCACGGCGGAGCGTGCGGTGGTCCGGCACGGCGCGACCGGGCGCACCCTCGGCTATGGCGAGCTTGCTGATGCCGCCGGCCGCCGACCGGTGCCGCAGGACGTGCCGCTCAAGGAGCCCAAGGACTGGACCCTCATCGGCACGTCCGCCCACAGGGTCGACTCACCCGGCAAGGTGGACGGCACTGCGATCTTCGGCCTGGACGTTCGCCTGCCGGACATGAAGGTTGCTGCTGTCGCGGCCTGCCCTGTCTTCGGTGGAACGCTGGCCTCAGTGGACGACAAGGCAGCGCGTGGCGTTCCAGGCGTGCGCGACATCATCACGATCGAGAACGCCGTCGCCGTGACGGCCGACCATTACTGGGCAGCCAAGCGGGGCCTGGAAGCCCTCGAGATTACCTGGGAGGAAGGCAAGCACGCCCACCTGTCCAGCGCCGAGATCGTCCAGGACCTGCGTGATGCGTTCGGCCGGGTCCCGGCGGTGGTGGCGCGTCACGACGGCGATGCCGACGCGGCCCTGGCAGGAGCTGCCAAGAGGGTAGAAGCAGCCTACGAGTTGCCTTTCCTCGCCCATGCCACGATGGAGCCGATCAACACGACGGTCCACGTCCGGCCCGATGCCTGCGAGATCTGGGTCGGCACGCAGGTGCCAACAGTCGCCCAGGCGACGGCCGCCAGGATCACCGGCCTGCCGCCCGAGAAGGTCCTCGTCCACAACCAGTTGCTGGGTGGCGGCTTTGGCCGCCGGCTGGTCGCGGATTCGGTCGCCCAGGCGGTACAGATCGCCAAGCAGGTCCCCTACCCCGTCAAGGTCGTATGGAGCCGCGAGGAGGACATCCAGCACGACTTCTATCGCCCCGCCTATTTCGACCGGCTCACCGCGGGCCTTGATGCGGAGGGGATGCCGATCGCCTGGATCGACCATGTGACCGGCGGCTCGGTCATGGGCAGCTATTTCCCTGGCGGCCTGCCCGAGGGAAAGCTCGATGCCGACGCCGTCGAGGGCGCGATCAAGCCCCCTTACGACCTGCCTGTGGTACATGTGGACTGGACGCGCAAGGACCCGCCAGTACCGATTACATGGTGGCGCGGTGTCGGCCCGACCCACAATGTCCATGTCGTCGAGACCTTCATCGACGAAATTGCCTATGCCGTCGGGCGCGACCCGGTCGAGTACCGGCGTGCCCTGCTGGGAAACAACCCTCGCGGGCGGGCCGTGCTGGACCTCGCCACCGAGAAAGCGGGCTGGGGCACGCCTTTGGCGGCCGGCCGCGGACGCGGTGTGTCGCTGCACGATTCGTTCGGCAGCCATCTGGCTGTCGTGGCCGAAGTCGAGGTGTCGCCCCTTGGCGACGTCCGCCTTCTCCGCGTGGTGGCGGCAATCGACTGCGGACTGACGGTCAATCCGGACACGGTGGCGGCGCAGATCGAGGGTGGCCTCGTGTTCGGCTTCTCGGCGGCGCTCTACAGCGACATCACGTTCAGCGGCGGCCGGGTGGAGCAAAGCAACTTCCACGACTACCGGATGATGCGGATCAACGAGACCCCGCCGATCGAGGTCCACCAGATCCGCAACGAGGAAGATCCTGGCGGCATCGGCGAGACCGGCACGGTCTCCGCCGCACCTGCCCTGGGCAACGCGATCTTCGCCGCAACCGGCAAGCGACTGCGCCGCTACCCGTTCGACCGCCGATCGCTCCTGAACCCGGACCTGGCCGACAAGGTCGCCGAATCGGTGCCTCCGGGTGCCATCCAGCAGGCTTCGGCCGCGCCCTGACGAAGAGGTTCTGTGATGCGCCGTTGGGCCGGCATCCTGCTCGCACTCGTGATCGTGGTGGCGGTTGCCGCCGTCGCATTCTTCTTCTGGCCGGCCAGGCTTGGAGACGTGACTGCCGCACGCGCGGCCTTGCCGCCTGGCCATGAGAGCGTGGAGCGTGGCGAATATCTTGCCCGGGCGGCCGACTGCGCCGCCTGCCACACGCTCGCCAGCGGCAAGCCCTATGCAGGTGGCCTGCCCTTCAAGCTGCCGTTCGGCACGATCTACGCGTCCAATATCACGCCGGACAAGCAGACGGGCATCGGCGACTGGACCGATGCCGAGTTCGTACGGGCCATGCAGCACGGGATCGATCGCGACGGCCAGAACCTCTACCCGGCCTTTCCTTACGCGTCCTACGCACTGATGAGCACGGAGGACTTGCTGGCCATCAAGGACTACCTGTTCAGCATGGAGCCGGTCCGCAAGGAAACGCCCCCGAGCGAGCTCTCCTTCCCCTACAACCAGCGCTACCTGATGCGCGCCTGGAACCTCCTGTTCGTCCCCGGCGACCGGCTCACGCCGGACCCCGAGCGCCCCGCAGACTGGAACAGGGGCGCCTATCTGGTCGAGGCCATGGGTCACTGCGGCGAATGCCATACGCCGCGCAACCTCCTGTTCGCCCAGGACAGCGGCAAGAAGTTCGCCGGCGCGGTGACCGCCGGCTGGAAGGCCTACAACATCAGTTCCGACAAGGAGACGGGCATCGGCAACTGGACCGATCAGCAGCTCGCCGACTATCTGGCCCAAGGTCATGCCGAAGGCCGCGGGGCAGCCTCCGGCAGCATGGCCGAGGTCGTCGAGTACAGCACCCAGTACCTGACCCAGGATGATATCCGGGCGATGGTCGCCTATCTGCGTACCGTCCCGCCGCAGGATTCGGGCGATGCCACGATCGTGCACGACAACCCGCCTGCGGTGGCCGCCTCAAGTCAGTTGACCCCGCCGCCCGAGCAGCTGGCGTCACCCTCGCTGGGCCTGACCGTGTTTCAAGGTGCCTGCGCCAGCTGCCACGGATGGAATGGTGAAGGCATCCAGCACCCGCATGCAGCCCTGGTCGGCGCGCAGACCGTGAATGACCCGGAGGGCACCAACCTGCTGCAGGTGCTCATCCACGGCAGCCACATGCGGACCCGTGAGGGTGACGTGTTCATGCCGGCCTTCGGCAAGGCTTACACCGACGCGGAGCTGGCCGCCGTCGCCAACTATGTCATTGGCCATTTCGGCGCGAAGGAGGCGAGGATCACGCCCGCCGATGTCGCTGCGGCCCGGTTCCTGGATTAGTTGACATGACCGATGCGACCCGCGCCCTGCCCGGATCGTCGAGCAGGCATGGCATGGTGATTTGCCAGCCTGCATCCGCCTCCTGGTGGGCGGCCGCAGCTGTTCTGGCCATCATCCTGGTTCTGCCGCTGTTCGTCGTCGAGCTTCCGCCAGTCCTGGACTATCCGAACCATCTGGCGCGGATGAAGATCCTGGCCGAGGGACCGGCCAACCCGATCATGAGCCGGATCTACGCCATCGACTGGGGGCTGATCCCCAACATCGCGATCGACCTGATCATGCCGCCCATGCTGAAGGTCATGCCGCTGTTCACCGCTGGCAAGATCATGCTGGCGGTTACGGTGCTCCTGCCGGTGCTGGGTGCCGTCCTGTTCAGCCGGGCGCTGTTCGGGCATTGGTCGTTCTGGTCGCTCGGCTGCGGGCTCGTCGCCTATAACGGCATCACGCTGCTGGGCTTCATGAACTTCCAGATCGGTCTGGGCTTGGCGCTGGTGGTCGCCGCCGGCTGGATCGAGTTTCGGGACAGGGCTCCGGTCGCCACTGTGCTCGGCTGCGCGCTCGGCGCGGTGCTCCTGTTCTTCCTGCATGTCTTCGCCGTTCTGTTCCTGGCCGTGCTGCTGGGCTCGCACGAACTGATGCAGCTCTACGACGGCTGGCGATCCGGCAAGCCTGTGCGCCCGGCCCTGGTCCGGTCGGCGACGATGCTGGGTTGCGTGTTCGTGCTGCCGGTCGTCTTCTATGCGATGTCGGCGCTGAGCGGGAATGCGCCGGAGGCACGCTGGCGCTCGCTCGGCCGCAAGTCCTACGGGCTGTTCCTGCCCTTCCTGAACTATCGCGTGAACCTGGACCTCGGCACCGGGTTCTTGATCGGCGCAGGCATCCTGTTCTCCTGGTGGCGCGGCTGGATGAGGGTGCCGCTCAGCACCGTCATTGCCATGGTCGTGCTGTCGGTTGCCTACGTGCTCTCCCCCTTCTCCCTGAAAGGGGCTTCCTTCGTCGACCTAAGGATGCCCGCCATGATGGGCTTCCTGCTGTTTGCGGGCATGGCACCGGTTGCGATCCCGCGCCGGGTCGCGCAGGTGGGCGGCCTCGGCCTCGGCGCGCTGTTCGCCGTCCGGATGGCGGTCCTCGTCCTCGTCTGGATCGGATCGCAAGCCGACGTGGCACGCGTGCGGCAGGCGATCGCGCCGGTCCAGCCGGGAAGCAAGGTGCTGCTCACGATCAGCGACTGGGAGGACAACCCGGCCTACTGGCGCAAGGGGATGGAGCGGAGCCGGCGGGTGACCAAGCTCGCGTCCACCTTCATCCATCTGGCGGCGCTGCTGACGATCGAGCGCAACGCGTTCTGGCCTCTCCTGTTCGCCGAACCGGCCAAGCAGCCGATCCAGGCCCGGATCCCTTACCAGGACCTCTCCATCCCCGAGGGCTGGCCGCCCAGCTACGAGTTGCTCGACAAGGAGCGGCCGGACGAGGTGATGGATCCCGACGATCTGGAAGAGGCGCCCTACCTGAACAGGTGGGATCGAAAGTACGACTACGTGCTGATCCTGAACGCCGGGGGCGTTCCCGACCTGCGCCAGGTGGCGCCGACGAAGCTTGAGCTGATCAATGCCAATGACATGGCCGCGCTGTTCCGCGTCCGTCACCCATGGACGGCGCAGCACAGCTCGCGAGAGGATCTGCTCAGCCGCACGGCCGGTCGCAGTTGACCATCCACGGCGTGCCGAACCGGTCGACCAGCATGCCGAAGCGCTCCGCCCAGAAGGTCTGCTCCAGCGGCATCTGGATGATGCCGCCCTCGCCGAGCGCTGCGAACAGTCGCTCTGCCTCGGCCGGACCGGTCGGATGCAGCGAGACGTGAAACCCCTGTGGCGCCTGATAGCGATCGGGAGGGCTGTCGGATGCCATCAACCGGCGGTCGCCGACGGCGAGGCACGCATGGATGATCTTGTCGCGCCACCCGGCGGGCGTGTGTTCCTCCATGGGCGTGCCGCGATAGGTCATCATTGCCTCGATCCGGCCGCCCAGGCAGCGTTCGTAGAACCGGAATGCATCCTGACAATTTCCGTTGAACTGGAGGTAGGTGTTCATCTGCATCCGTGCACTCCCCAAGTAAGCTTCTGCTTCTTAATACGTTGATATCAACTTTGCATATCCCGGTCAACTGGGCAGCGTCTTCCGATGGAGCCGATCGCCGTCTTCGGTGTTCCGTTCATCCAGACAGGATGGGAGGCTCTGGTGGCAGCAAAGACGAAAACCGCGCCGATGGCTTATGCGGTTGCCGACGATGATCCTTACCACCTGACGCCGGAAGGGATTCAGGAGCCGCCGGTCGGCTGGCGGCAGAGCTTGCGGCACCTCGGTCCTGGCCTGATTCTTAGCGCCTCGATCGTAGGATCAGGCGAACTGATTGCCACCACCACGCTAGGCGCCACCGCTGGCTTCGCCCTGCTCTGGATGGTCATCTTCAGCACGCTCGTGAAGGTCGCCGTGCAGGTGGAACTCGCTCGCTGGACCATCTCGACCGGGCAGCCTGCCCTCACGGGCTACAACAAGGTGCCACCCAAGATCGGCCGAGTCGGCTGGATCAACCTGCTATGGGTCCTGATGGCCCTGTCGAAGATCCTGCAGATCGGCGGTGTGCTGGGCGGCACGGCCGCTTCCTTGAGCATTCTCATGCCGATCGGCGGTGATCCGCTCGGCGCGACCTCCCTCACCATCTGGACCGCGGTCCTGGCGGTCGTCAGCATCGCGCTCCTTTATGGCAACAGCTACAACCTGATCGAGAAGGGGGCTGTATTCCTTGTCGTGATCTTCAGCTTCGTCACGATCGTGATCGCGCTAGGGTTGCCCTTCACTCCCTATGGCTACAGCCCGGCCGATGTCCTTGGCGGCCTCACCTTCGCCGTTCCGGCCGGCACGATCGGCGTCGCCATCGCCATGTTCGGGATCACCGGCGTCGGGGCCGATGAGCTCACGTTCTACACATACTGGTGCGTCGAGAAGGGCTATGCCCGCAATGTGGGCCCGAACGACGGCAGCGAAGCATGGGTGCGTCGCGCGAAGGGATGGATCAGCGTCATGTACAAGGACGCCTTCGTCTCATGGGCGATCTACACCTTCGGCACCCTCGCCTTCTTCGTCATGGGTGCTGCCGTGCTGCGGCCACAGAACCTCGTGCCCAAGGGTAACGAGATGATCACGACCCTGTCGCGTATGTACACCGATACGCTGGGCGAGTGGGCAGCCATCATGTTCTTGATCGGCGCCATCGCCGTGCTGGGCTCGACCCTTTGGGCGGCCATTCCCAGCTGGTCGCGCATGTACGTCAACTTCCTGTCGGTGGTCGGCGTGGTGGACTGGCAGAACACCCAGTCACGCCTGCGCTGGATCCGCATCTTCACCGTGGCGCTGCCGATCATCTGGGGCGCTGCCTACCTCTCCATCCAGTCGCCGGTGTTCATGGTGCAGATCGGCGGCGTGATGACCGGCATCTTCCTGCTCGGCAGCGTGGCCGCCGTCTGGTACCTACGCCGCACCGAGACCGACCCCCGCATCTATGGCAGTGGCCTGTTCAACGCTGCACTGGTGGTCAGCAGCATCGCGATCATCCTGCTCGGCATCTATTCAGCGTTGAACGTGTTCGGCGTGTTCGGGTGATCCGCCCAGCCGGCGGCCGTCATCCGGCCGCCGGCTGTCAATCCTTTCCCCAAAATCGCTCATAGTCGTCCCGCAGCAGGAACAAGGGCCGCTCGTCTTCCTCGATCGTGGCGAACCGGCCTACCGAGGCCAGGAACCGATTGTCCCGGTCGTCGTCGTTCACGAGCGAGACCTCGCCCATCAGTACGTCGTGCCGCCAACCCCATAGCTTGTGATAGCATCCTGGCAGGATCGTGATGCTCTCGCCGGGCTGCAGCCGGATCGCCGTTCCGGCATCGACAGTCCGCAGCACGCCATCCACCCGCAGAGTGACCGGCCGGTCGTCCACGTCCTCCGCCGGTGTCGAATGGTAGACCTGCACATGCAGGTCGCCGCCGCCGCGGTTGATGATGTCCTCCATCTTCTGCCAATGGAAATGCATCGGGCAGACCTGGTCGTGCTGGAGCATCAGGATCTTTTCGCAGTAGAGCTTGCCCCTGCCCGCCTGAAGATCCGCAACCGCGCCATTGCGGATCGTGAAGATCACGAGGCCGCACTTGCAGAACCGGCCGCGACCGAAATCGGTGATGTCCCAGCCCAGCCGATGCTGGACGATCTCGTCCGCTTCCGGGCCCTTCTTCCTCCACTCGTCAGGTGACCAGTAGGCGAACGGCGGCAGGTGGAAGTTCTGGCTGCGAAAGAACGCGTCCGCCGCGCGCATGATCTGGTTGATCTCGGACCGCTTCACGACCTGCCCCTCCCGATCCCTGTTTCTTCCCGAATAGCCGAAGGGGCGCGATTGTCCAGGAAGCCACGGTGCTCCTCGACGTGATGGGCAAGTGCTCGCGACTTGCTCCAGAATGCTGGAGAATGTTGGAAAGGCGATCACCCGAACGGTCGAAGAAGCCGCTGCCCGACGACAAGGTCGCAGGGAGGACCAGCAGCAGCCTATCCGGGGGAAGTCCTGGTGAAAGGCAACCGCATCAAGGCGGTGGCCCGAGGTGCCTAACGGATCGGGCGGGAGCGCGCCTTGGAGGTGATCGACGGCGCCGGCCAGTTCCTGATGCCGGGCGTGGTGGCAGGACACTGTCATCTGGAGCTTCATGGGGCCCGCCCGCAACCAGGACCTGGGCGAGATCCCGCCGGAGGAGCACCTGCTGCGCACCTGCGGCAACGCTACCCTCATCCTCAACCGTGGCTTCACCTCATGCTAAGCCGCGGCGTCTGCCAAGCTCCGGATTGACGTGCGCCAGGAGATCGAGGACGGCTATCTGGCGGGACCTCGCTATCGTGCGACCGGGCCCGAGATCACCGTGACAGGCGGGCTTGCCGACGAGCGCAAGCAGCACATGCATGCCGAGAGCTTCGGCATGATCGCAGACGCGCCCGACGAGATCCGGCGCGCCTGAACGGATCTGTTGCCGTGAAGGCGTGGACAACGTGAAGTTCAACGTGTCCGGCGACGAGTTCGTGGGCCATGCCCGAGCCGAGATCGTCTCGCTCAGCGAGGAGCACTGCGCGTCGGCGTGGAAACCGCGTATGACTGGGGCAAGCATGTCGCCTGCCATTCCCGTGCGGCGGAATCAGTGAAGCGCGCGGTGCGCGCTGGAATCGACTGCATCTATCATTGTGACTTCGCCGATGACGAGGCGCTCGGCATGCTGGAGGCCGGCAAGGACCGCGTCATCGTCGGTCCGGCGTTCGGTCTCGTCCATAATGCGGTGTTCGAGGGGGACTTGGTCGGGCTGACCAAGGAGGTGGGTGACGGGATGGGCCTGCCGCGCAAGTTCGAGCACATGATCCGCACTTATCACGAGATGCGCCGGCGCGGCATGCGGGTCGTGGTCGGTGGCGACTACGGCTTGATGCTGACACCAATGGGGCAGAACGCCCGCGACATCGGTCATTTCGTGAAGTTCTTCGGCTACAGCCCTGCCGAGGCGCTGAAGTGCGCCACCGCCGTGGGCGGCGATCTGATGGGTCACAAGGGTGAGCTCGGCGTCATCACCGAGGAAGCCCTCGCCGACCTGTTGCTGGTCGACGGCAACCCTTTGCAGGGTCAGTCTGTCCTGGTGGGCCCTGATCGATGCTCGATGATCATGAAGGCTGGCGCCATGCACCGCGACCCTCGTTCCAGGATCACGGTGCCGCAGCGCTTGGCAGCAGAGTAGAGCAGCCGTCCTGATCAGGAGGTCGCATGCACCCGCTCAGGCTGCAGGTCGAGCACCCGCTCATGCTGGTCGAGGTGCTCGCGCAGCATGGCCATGTTCTTGAGGTTGGCACGGTAGAACGCGTCGCCGAACCAGCCCACGATCGGGACCGCGCTGATCACCAGATCGATGCCCACATGGCCAACCATGCGCGCCAGCTTTGCCGGCGGCACGCCCAGGCGCCGCGCCTCCCAAATCAGGTAGCCGGACATAGCCTTGGCGGCGACCGTGCCTACGCCGGGAATGACGTTCAGCAACGCATCCGCGCCAAAGCGGAATTCAGTTCCGGGTACGCGGATGGCGCTGTCCAGCAAACGCGCCAGCCTGTCCAACCGCCTACGCGCGTCTTCGATGGACCGATGCTGATGACCAGATGCGTGTGCGCCAAAGGATGCAGCCTGCATCAGGAACTCCCAAGATCAGAGTACCAACAACAGTACTCATCAGGTGGAAGAGTCCGACATCGCAGTCCCTGTCGAGACTACCAGAGGGGCCCGGACCCCGATGCTACTGTAGATGGTAAGAGCTGGAGCATTTTCAAGTCCAATTTGTCTTGAAGCTCCCGAAGCTATTGCTGGTCCTCAGGAGGATGTTCATGCACAAGCAGCGGCTGGCATGCAGCTGCATGTTGCGCCATTGCGACAGCTGCGGACGGCGCAGGAACAAGTGAGGATAACTTTGCTTGCTCCTGGCTGCTCCTCCTCGCCGTCGCGTGTTCAGGTCAGCGCATGGCGTCCTGAAGCTGATGCAGATAGAGAAGCGGCGTCCTGAACCAGGCGTTCCCCGTATAGAAGGGCATGGTAGGAAATGATCGGCCGTCCAGTCCGGTCACGGCATCGGGGGCCCGCATCAGCTTTCGGCCGAGCATCGTGCCGAGGTAGGTCGACATGGCGATGCCAGTACCGTTGTAGCCGGTCGCATAGTGGATGCGGCCATGGCTGCCGATGTGCGGCAGATGGTCGAAGGTAGCGCCGACCATCCCGTACCAGGCATGGCTGATCTTCACGTCCACCAGGTCGGGAAACACCCTGAGCATGTTCGCCCTGGCCATGGGCAAGCTCTCGAGCGCATGCGCCTCCTGCAGTGGCACGACCGTCCCGAACAGGATGCGTTGGCCATCCGGTGTCGGCCGATGGTAGCTGACGTTCTTGCGCGTGTCGTAGACCATCCGGGCACCTGGATAGAGCCGGGCAACCAGGGCCGGATCCATCGGCTCCGTCGTCAACACGTAGCTCGCCACGCTGACGATCCGGCGCCGGAGCCATGGCAATGCGCCGTCGGCATAGCGGTCCGTGCCCACCACGACAGCCTGGGCCTGAATCATCCTTCCGGCGACGGTGACCCGTGCATGATCGCCTAGATCGTCGATCTTCTCGACACGGTGGCTCGGCAGGATCCGCGCGCCGGCCGCCAAGGCCAGGCGCAGCAGGGCGCGGTGGTAGCGGCCGGGGTGGATCGAGCTCCAGTCGGGCAGCGCCAGGCCCCCGTGGAAGTCGTCGCTCTCCACGAACGCTCCCTGCTCGCTGCGCGGCACGATGACGGCTTGGCTGCCGAACAGCCGCTGCTCCGCACCGAATGCCTCCAGGTCCTTCAGCCGGCCGGGGGAGTGGGCCCCGATGAAGTGCCCGCACACCTTGTAGTCGCAGTCGATCTTCTCGGTGGCCACGAAGCCGCGCAGGAACTTGTGCGCCGCGGCGCCCGTGCCGAGGATGCGCTGCGCCGCTTCCGGCCCC
>JAESGR010001022.1_pt1 | contig 11600 bp, 13 predicted proteins | sample 9269771 | NCBI WGS metagenome assembly JAESGR01 (sample SAMN15739572, study PRJNA653492) | algae metagenome | isolation source: Chroococcus sp. CMT-3BRIN-NPC107 and co-occurring heterotrophs from well... | place: USA: Clark Mountains Wilderness, California | collected 2010-04-18
ATCCTGCTGCCCTGCAGCAGCTCGATATCTGGGCCGTGCATGGTTACCAGGATGGGGTAGTGCCTACAGCTACATCCGAGCTGGCGCGCTTATGGACCACTACCGGTAATGAACACCGCATACCCTCCGGCAAGCCCTACTGGATGACGGAAACTTCAGGGTACGGCGAAAGCTGGAAAGGCAGTGGCCCCGGCAAATCAGGAGCCCTGCAGCTGGCCATGGATATGCATGCAGCCCTGTATTACGGAAAGGTATCGGCCTGGGTGTGGTGGCAGGGCAGCCAGCTCGATGGCATCGGCGATTATAACCTCATGAAAGGGTCTGTTTCCCGGGGCAAGAAATATTATGTGTCGAAGCACTATTACCGGTTCATCCGTCCGGGCGCCCGCATGGTGCAGCTTCAGTCGGATGAAGGAGCCGGCGTGCTGGCGACGGCATATGAACATGCGGCGATGGGTACATTCACAATGGTACTGATCAACAGCTCGGATAAATCCGTAAAGGTGCAACTGCAGGGAGAAAACCTCCCGGAGCAGTTTGATTACTATATCACCGATGCCGGGGTGCAGGACTGCAAGCTTACCGGTACGGTTGCCCGGAATGCCGTTACGCTGCCGCCCGCTTCCGTTGTCACCCTGATCAGCGGACCCTTCAAAGAGTAAAGGGACAGGCAATGGCTGCGTCGCATTGCTGGCATGCATTTTTTGTTACTTAGGGAAAACGTGTTATGGATAAAAAAGAAATTCCCCTTCAGGAACAGGATGCACCACTGAAAAACGGAGATGATGCCTTTGTACAGGTAAGTGAAGACGGATCCCCCCGCTTTCCGGAGCAGGACTCCGCACAGGATGAATCGGCTGAGGAGCGTACAACGGACCTTGACAAACGCTAGGCTAGCCATTGGCTGCCTGCAGCAGCCGCTCTTCAATCACCTGCTGAAAGAAGTGCTTCGGCAATGCACCGCGTTGCATCATGGGGCTTCCTTCTTTCGGAATGAACAGGAATGTTGGAATACTCTGGATACCGAACAGGGCGGATAACTCCGCCTCCTGGTCGGTATCTATTTTATAGATGGTCACCCGTTCTTTATATTCTTCCGATAATTCTTCCAATACGGGGGCCACGGCTTTGCAGGGGCCGCACCAGTCGGCATAAAAGTCAATGATCGCCGGAAGCCCGCCCTTGTAGGACCATGATTCTTCCTTTGTATAATCGAAAATTTTTTCCTTGAACTCCTCTGTAGTTAATTTCTGTGTAGGCATAGCCAAAGATTATAAACGGGGACAGCACAAAGAAGGTGCCTGATTGGTAGGGACAGGCCTGCCGGTAACAGTAAGGAGGTTGCGGGTAGGGCATCTTCATTTTCCACATGCGTACACGCGGTTACAGTGGGCTGATCACCCGTAGGCTGCTATTCATTTTTCCGGTTGACTCTATCGCTTTCCGGAATCAGCCATGGATTCCCGGCGGTATCCTGCTCTGTTCATTTATTTTCCGGCATATTTCTTGCTCGTGTGCGCTCAACAGTGAGACGGTTGCCCGGAGTGGCTGAAGCGGAAGGTTCCTCCTGGCAGGGAGGTGTGACAAAATATCAGTATACAAACTTTCAAGTGTAGTGGTTTCATAAGTAGTGCTTTATGTATGCGCCGTAGTTTTCCCTGTACCGAAAAGCTATGAGTTGCCGAAAGGCCGGTCTACTTTTGATCCGATCTTACACCGATTGCAAGGCCCTGAACCGCCGGAAATGAAAAGCCTGAAAAAGTCGTCCCCCGGTGCATTCAATCCCTGCGATCTCCTTTATCCATGATCAGCTAACCTAATCCAAACCCTCAGGGCCGGCATTGTTTTACCTAACCCTTAAAACGATGTTGAAATCAAAAACACGCAAAGCCCGCCTGCTGGCCAAAGGATTCCTGTTGTTGTCCGGGTCCGCACTGGCAAAATCGGAAACCGGGGTCGCCTCCGCCGCCCGCTTCCAGCAACAGCAACCCGCACTCCTGGCTTCCGGTCAGCGACTGGTACAACTCGCACAAACCGATTCCGACACGGCGCAGTCAGCCGACACGGCTGCACAGGCTGCAGCAGCACTGCCGGTACCCATGAATGCCCAGGCCTCTTCTTACATGCAGGGCTACCTGAAAAAAAACGGGGAATGGCTGCAGAAAGTTAAAGACCGCAGCCCGCGGTATTTTGAGATTATTGATGCCGTATTCGAAAAGCAGGGCCTTCCCCTGGAATTGCGCTACCTGGCCGTAGTGGAATCGAAGCTGCACACCACCGCGCTTTCGCCGGTAGGAGCCCGGGGTCCCTGGCAACTGATGCCTGCCACTGCTAAAGAGCTGGGGTTAAAGATTTCCGGTAAGCGCGATGATCGCACCCATTATTACAAAAGCACGTCGGCGGCGGCCCATTACCTCAAAAGCCTGTATGCCGAATTCGGCGACTGGCTGCTGGTGTTGGCCGCCTATAATGCAGGTCCCGGCAATGTACACAAGGCCATACGCAAGGCCGGCAGCCGTAACTTCTGGAGGCTGCAGGGATTTTTGCCCCCGGAAACCCGGCTTCATGTAAAGCGCTTCATCAGCGTGCATTATTTCTTTGAGGGAAAAGGCAGCCTCGCCACGCTCACCAGAAGCGAGACCCTGCAGTACCGTAAGGAACAGGAAGCCTTGCTGCGCAAACAGGCTGCACTGACGCTGGCTGTTGAATCCGTTCCGGTGGAATGCCCGCCCGACCTGGCGCCGCCGGATGTTCCACCGGCTGAACAGCACGATTAAAGAAGCCCGGCTCCTGAAATGTAAAGAAGTTAACAGAATTAAATAGAAAAAGCGCATGTGTATGGCTGTTACACCTGCGCTTTTTTTGTTCCGGTCCCTGTGCCTATTGCGCCTGCAACTTATTCCTTTCCGCCGGGTCCCCGGTAATAGCTGGCCGGATCGGTCAGCACTTTGGTCCATTGACGCTGGTGGCTCGCCTGCCATTTCGGGTTGTCCTGTATGGTCCAGTCCACCCCGGAAAGCTGTGCCTGCACAAAATCCCTTTGCTCGGGATGCACGAACAGGGGATGCCGGTAAAACCATTCCCGGTCTTTGGTCAGCTCTTCCCAGAAAGCTTCAAAGGTGGCATACGCGGTATGAAAAACGGAAGTTTCATCACGGTCTTCATCATACGTGCTGTGCTCATACAAAAACGTATACGTGCCGTCCGGCTCCTGTAAACGGTACAGGCTGCCGCCACTGGTATCGGCATGGATGTCGAAGTAGAGTTCCCGTGTGGCCATAAGGGGCTAAAGGTAGCGGTCCCCGGGTAAGCGCCTGTACTTTTTTCCACAATTTCCTGGCGGTGCGGCGAAAGAATGTAAATTGAAAAACGTTTAAACAAGAACCCAATGATTTTTTCTTCCCTCCGGATGGCTGCCGGCCTGCTGCTAGGAGCAGGGTTCCTGCTGACAAATGAGCCCCGGTACTTGAATCCTGCAAACGATCATACCTTCACCATGCACTATTCTCCAGCTGATTCCTTCGCCCTGGTAAAGCCGGGCGCAACACTGCAAAAGATTTCCGGCCAGTTCAGCTTTACGGAAGGCCCAGCGGCCGACCGCCAGGGCAATGTTTATTTTACCGACCAGCCGAATGACCGTATCTGGAAATGGAATACGGACGGGCGACTCGAACTGTTCCTGGAAAAGACCGGGCGGTCCAACGGCATGTATTTCGACGGGAAAGGCAACCTGCTGACCTGTGCGGATGAAAAGAACGAGATCTGGTGTATCAGCCCGCGGAAAAAGATCACCGTGCTGTTCTCCGATTATGAAGGCAAAAAACTGAACGGTCCCAACGACCTCTGGGTGCATCCGAAAGGCGGAATCTATTTTACGGATCCTTATTACCAGCGGTCATACTGGACCAGGAAAAAAGGAGAGTTGCCCGGCCAGGATGTATACTATCTGCCCAAAGGAAAAAAGGAAGCCGTTCCGGTGGATACGACCCTCGAGCAGCCCAACGGCATTATCGGTACACCGGATGGAAAAACCCTGTATGTGGCGGACATCCGTGCCGGGAAGACCTACCGCTACACGATTGAAAATGACGGACGGTTATCCGGCCGTGTCCTGTTCGTGGAGCAGGGCAGCGACGGGATGACGCTGGATGCCCAGGGCAACCTCTACCTTACCGGGAACGGGGTAACCGTATATAACGCAGGCGGAACGAAAATCGGCCATGTAGCCGTACCGGCAAAATGGACCGCCAACGTCACTTTTGGCGGCCCGCAAAGGAACCTTTTATTCATAACCGCTTCCGAAGCCGTCTATACCCTGGAGCTGACCGTATCCGGGGCACAATAGTCCGGCGTATGAATTGGTTTCGGCGGCTATACTGCTGATTTTTCCGGCACCAAGAAATCTATGTATAAGGGTGCCTTAGCCGGCCGGGAAACACCGACCAGCCCCAATGCGCTACAGCATAAAAGCAACAGAGCCCTGCATGCAGGGCTCTGTTGCTTTTGGCGGGAAGGGGTTTTAATATCCGTAGGGCGTAAAGCGCTTTCCGAATATGAGCACATTGGCCCGGCCTTCGAGTATGTTGCCCGTCGTGCGGTATTTAAAGCGGATGCGGTCGATGCGGCGGCCTTCGGCAGCCAGCTCAATGACCCTGCTGAACTGGTCGGCCGGGATCACATCATCGAGTGAGGGCTCGAGCTTGTCGCCGTTGTCAAAAACCACTTCCAGTTCATTGAGGCGGACGTCGCGGTCTTCCACCCGGAAGCGCAGGGCCGTGAATTGCGACCGGCTGCTGACAGCGATCTCGTCCATGTCACGGACAAAGTTGACTTTCCGTTCGCCCAGCAGTTCCCAGCCTTCTTCAATAGGGATACTGCGGCGCGAGGCACAGGAAGACAGAAAAAGAACTAAGGCCAGCAGGCTCAACTGAACGGGATAACGCCAGGTAAATCGAAGATTCATAATTCGCTTTACCTATGCTTTTCAAATTTCAGGCCGTGCCGTTCAGGCGCAGACCTCCGCCTGTACTTTGGCCCGGAATCCGGCAGGCAGCTCGGTTTCCGAAAGCCGGAGCAACTGCTCGAATACGGGCGCAGGCGCTTGTTGGCGCACGGTGGTCAGCCAGCGGGTGGCTTCCGTTTTATTGATGCCCCGCATCATCCAGCGGGCCGCAGCTGCTTTTTCGGTTTCCGGCAGGGAAGCCTGCACCCGGGCGTTCAGCTGCTGGATTTCAGCATCGGTATAATAATTCCACAGCACTGCATTGAGCACGGTTTCTTCACGGCCCATGTGTTCCAGGTTAAACACGAGAAAGTCGCGGAAGGCTTTATTGATGGCTGATCCGCAAAGTACGCGGGCTTCCGCCTCTTCAACGGCTTCGAACATGAGCAGCAGCTGGACCAGTTTCCGGCCGAGCGCTTCATCGTGTTCATGTTCCTGTTCAAAGGCATCCACCAGGGCCGGCTCGTAAGCGGCGATCGCAGGCAATACGTAGGCGTCTTCCAGGGCCGCATGCTGCTCGAATTGCTGCACCACCAGCCGGACGCGCCCGATGGCGGAAGCGGCTTCTTTCGGGTCGGCGAAACAGGTTTGCTGCAGTTGGAGCGCCGTATCATATAACAGGGCTCGGAGGCCTTTGTGGATCAGGTTAAACGGATTGAAGCGTTGCATGGCAGTGAAGTTTTGGTTCCGGCAAATATGCGCCGGCGAAAAGCCCGGGGCAAGTCCCGTACGCATGAACTGCAGGCTTCCGGTCACGGGCTGCGTACTTTGTGCCGCCGGCTGCCGGCCGCACGACGGGTAGGCTGGGGAAGCCGGGGAAAGGCCGGAAGATCAGTGCTACCCGGAATGCGCTGTTGCCAAAGGAGAAGGCTTCCAATTCTATTTTGTTTATTGCGTTGTGCCACCTGCCGGAAGGAGAAGGCCTTCGGGAATGGATACAGGAAATATGGACCATGCTGTTTGCTGCCGTACCGCCCGGTGGCATGAACATTGCAAAATACAGGAGAACGCTAAAGGACATACGATATGATCAGAGGAGTACTGTCCGGATTGTTCTTTTTATCGCTTTCCGGCGCCGCCCAATCCGATACCGCAAACATTACCGCTACCGATTCTGCCCGGTGGAACCATACTTCCGAAGCCCGGGCCCTGCAGCCCGAAACCGCCGGGCCGGTGTATAAGCTGAAGCCTGCCGTGGATATACCGCTTACCCTGGTCGCCGGGGGCTGGTCGGGCTTTGCCTTTACCAAAGTCTATTCAAAGGATCCCTCCAGCCCGCAGACCATACAGCAGCTGCGCCCGGAGGATATCAATGGCTTTGACCGCTGGGCTTACGATATTTATTTGGAGAAGGCAGCCGATGCCAGCGACCTGCTGTTTTACGGCTCCATGCCGCTGCCGGTAGTGCTTTTCCTGGATAAGAAGATCCGTAAAGACGCCGGCAAAGTTGCTTTCCTGTACCTGGAAGCGATGTCGTCGACCGGGCTGCTGTACACCGGTTCCACATTTCTTTTTGATCGCTACCGTCCTTACACCTATAACCCGGCAGCGCCAATGGACATGCGGGTGGATGGCGGCGCCAAAAATTCCTTTTTTGCGGGGCACGTGGCCCTGGTAGGTACCGCCACATTTTTTGTAGCGAAGGTGTTCAACGATTACCACCCGGAATCGAAAGCCCGCTGGGCCTTTTTTACCGGGGCCGGGCTGGCTACGGCGGCTACCGGTTACCTGCGTCACCGCGGAGGCCGTCATTTCCCGTCCGATGTACTGCTCGGTACCGCCGTAGGCACGCTTTCCGGCATTCTGGTGCCGCACTTCCACAAAAACCCGCTTTTTAAAAATAAAGACATCAGCCTGATGCCGTTCACCGGACTCTCTCACGGATTAAGTTTCCGGTACCGGCTGTAGCCGTCGTACTTACGGAAACCCCTGCTTCCGGCAGTGGTGGCTCGATCTATACCGAGGCTCCCCGGTGGGAAAGCCTCTCATTTTTTCCCGGTTGTTGTTATACAGCAGGAGCGCTGAAATCTGCCCCTGGCCAACCCGTTGGCTTCATTCCCTGCTTACCGGTGAAACCACACGGGCGGACATTCTGTGGCACGGAATTTCCAGCATTTTATAAAACAACCATATGGACCCAAGAGATCCGAACGGCCGGCCCAAGCCGCCGGAAGAAGTGACCAACCAGGATACCAGCCTCACCAATCAGGACACGAGCCTGACCAACCAGGATGCCAGCCTGGTCAATAATGAACAATACCCCATGGATACCCAGAAAATGAGCGATGCGGCTACGGGCGTCAACGATGACAACCTGACGCAGACGGCCAGCGATGGGGAAACGGCGCCTGAATACGGTGATGCTGCCGATCCTGCATTCGAAGCGATGTAAAAAGCCCAAACTTATTCAGTCAATAAAAATTTACCGTTATGAACGATCAGCCGAAAGACTCTTCCCTGGACACGCCCGGGGAAGCCAACCGGGGCAAGCACATCAACTTCCTGGCGTTGGAAGAAGAAAATGATGACCGCGCAGCAGGCGGCCAGTTGTTTGCTTCCGGAAAGGAGGAAGATGGTCCGGATGTCAACCGGGACGACATGAATGAAAATGATACAGACCGGTTGGCCGGTTCCGACCGGGCGGGAACCGCCGAGCGCAAGGACAACCGGATCGACGAATAATCCCGATCCATAAAAGACCGGAACAACCGGTACCCCGATCCTCGTAGCCGGCAGCTACACTTTCAGGTTTCCGGCCGGCCATTCCGGTACATAGTCCGGCGGCAGTGATTCGTCGGGCGAGAGGCTTTTCGGGCGCCGCTTCAGGGGCTGCCGGTGCATCAGCGTGCCGGAACGCCAGAGCCATTCCACCGGTCCGTAATGGAAGTATCGAAGCCACCAGTGACTGATGCCCACCTGCAGGACGAAAAAGGCTATTGCCAGGAGGTAATTCAGTCCCGGGCTGGTGAGTCCATACAACCCGAACCCAATGCCAAAGAACAGCAGGAGTCCGAAAGCCGTCTGCGCCAGATAAGAAGTCAGTGCCATTTTCCCCACAGGGGCCAGATGCCGCATCCATTGCTTCCCGGATTTCCGGAAGGTGGCGAGCGTCAGCCCGGTAATGATGCTCAGGGTCAGCGCCGCATTAAACAGGTCGTACAATCCCATGAACCCGAAATTGATCCAGGGATTCTGAAAAAAGCCCAGGTTCCAGAGTTTGCTGGCTCCTGCGAGTCCGAGTGCAAGAAGCAGGCAAACGGCGGAAAGGGCCAGCGTCCGTTTCCACACCTTTTGGAACACAGGGCGGCAGTGAAGGCCCAGGTCGAACCAGCCCTTGCGTCCGGTATACATGCCCAGCAGGAAAAAGCCCAGGGTGATGAACAGGCGGCCGCTGACCACCTGGAACTCGAACTTGGTACCGAAGTGCATCAGGTTGAACCGGAGAATATCAGCCAGCGATCCCCGGGCGACCACGGCTTCATAAGCCTGGCCCATGGATTCAAATCCGGCAAAGCCGGCCGGCATGCTGCCGGAGAGCAGTGACACCAGTCCCATCATCCGGCCCGGAACATTGGCCACCAGTAACAATCCCAGCGCCAAAACCCAGCGGTCGGAAAGCCGGCGCAGGAGCAGCAGCACAAATCCCAGCGGAACATAGATGGACAGGATATCGCCCAGCCAGAAGGCGTGGTGAATGAGTCCGATCAGCATCAGCAGGGCCAGCCGCCAGGCAAAGCGGCGTACGAAGGTCTGCGGCTGGTCTTCCAGGCTGCGCAGCTGCAGGTAAAAGCTCAGGCCGAAAAGGAAGGAAAAAAAAGAAAAGAATTTTCCGGTTACCAGCAGGTTATTGATGATTTCCGCTGTGCCAGTACCGGCATCCCCGAACTTGTTGAATACCGCCTGCGGCAGCGGACCCGCCGTATACCAGTGAATGAAGTGAGCGAGCATGATGCCGAAGAGGGCAAAGCCGCGCAGGATATCAACGGTGTCCAGCCGGGGGCGTTTGGTGGAGGGATGCATATCGAATACAGGTTGTTTTGGTTGACTAAGGATCCTTCGGCACAGAGATACCGCCCGGGTACAGGTGTGTGAACGGGCAGGGCCGTCATTCGCAGAGCAGGTCTTCTCAGGAAACAGAAAGGGCCGTTCGCAGGGTACGGTGTGCGGTCCAGGCTACCGGCAGCCCCACCATCAGGATTACCGTGGTCAGCCCGGTCAGCAGGCCCGTGCGCGTCAGCGGCTGGGCAGGGGCTGCGCTCAGCGGCAGTACCACGCCGTTCATCATCGCCCAGACCAGCGCTCCGAAAACGAGACCCGAAAGCAGCCAGTACCGGCGTACCGCTGCGGAGCTCCGGTACAGGAAGACAAAGATGCCGGCAGAGGCGATGGCAATCACAAAATGCAGCAATACGCCGAGGGCCACCATGCCGGTCCCGCCGGAGAAAGCCGCCCGGCCTGCGATTCCACTGGCAATATACAGCGGAACCGCCGCGGGATTTTTACCGGTCATCAAATAATAGGTGAGGAGCGCGGCCAACAGATCCAGCAGCCCGGCCAGCCAACCTGCCTGCAGGATAACAGGCAGCAGCGGACGGGAAGCCGGGGCTGAAGGGTGCATGGGCATGACTTTGTTCCGGAAACTACAAAAGGAACGTTAGCATTTCAAGCGGCAGCCCGCTTTTTCAACCGGGAGCCGGTACTGGAACGATTTCAGTAGGTTTAGGGTATGAATTATTTCGTGGCGCCGGGATCGATCGTCCGGCAGGTATGGGGCAAGGGAGATACGATCCTGTTCATTTTTGCCGGGGCGGCAGCAGAGTTTGCCCTGAATAAAGCGGTGGACTGGCTGTATTTCACCGGGCGGCTACCGGCCGACCCGCTGGGCCGTCTGTTCTCCACCGTGGCCTATGCCCGGCAGATCGTTTTCTCGGAGGAAGAAACGGCCTTTAAAGCCATCGACCGGATCCGCGCCATCCACACAGGCGTGGAGCAGGCGCGCAAGGACGTGATTCCCGACTGGGCATACCGCGACGTGCTGTACCTGCTCATTCATTATTCCATTGCCGCGCAGGAAGTGCTGGAAAAAAAACTTTCGCCCGACGAAAAGGAAGAACTGTACCGCGTGTTCCTGCGGATCGGCACGCGCATGGGCATTCCCGGGCTGCCGCCGGATTATCATTCCTGGCTCCCGGAGCGGGACCGGCACCTCGAGCGCGACCTCGAAAAAAGCCGCTATACGGAAGACCTGTTCCGGCAGTACCGAAAGCACCTGGGACCGGTGCGCTACCTGTTGCTCCAGCAGGCCCAGATCCTGGTGGTGCCGCCGCATGTACGTCGCCTTTTGCGCCTCAGCCCGCCCTATCTTGTACGCCCCCTGATTACCCTGTACAAAGGCAGCCGCCTCATTGGGGCCGACTACCTGCTGAAGGAACTGATCCTGCCCGCTGAGTACAAAAAGCAGATCCGCGACCTGGACCGTCCACCGGCTGAAAGAGCAGGAGCAAAACAATAGGGGATTCAAAGTTCTGCATCCATCAGCCTTGCCCAGAACACAACCGACCCTGGATTAAGGGTGCTGCTCCATGCTCATTAATGGAATGTTCCGAACCTGTTTAAAACCGCTGTTAATGGTAAGAACATCTATCAATAACCTCCGCGACTTTGCGTTCCCTCGCGTCTTTGCGTGCTACCACCTCGCATATTTCGCTGCATCTGTCCCGCAAACAGGTTGCTTGAAAACACATTCCGGAACTCCTTCACATCCACATATAAATCCTTATCCTGCTCGTTCTTCCCCCATTCTGTCCATCCGCGCTTACCCTGGCACGTTATTCTACAGCATTCCTGCATGGCAAAGAAACCCGGCATATTCCCCACGTTTTTTATCTCCGGCTTTGAATGCTCTACCTTTTTGTGGAAAGAGCAGGGGCGGCGGAACCTGGTGGCAGAAACCCAGCACGACCGGTTCGCGGCGGAGGATTATGCGCTGCTCCGGGACCTGGGCATTGCCGTTTCCCGTGAAGGCATTCCCTGGCCGATGGTGGACCGCAACGGTTCCTATGATTTCAGCACCATTGACCCGATGATCGAGGCCATGAACCGCAACCAGGTGCTGCCACTCTGGGACCTTTGTCATTACGGTTACCCGGACGACCTGGACCCGTTTACCGACGCCTTCATCGACCGGTTTGCCCGCTATTGCCGGGCGGTTGCAGAATACGTAGGACCCCGGCTGCGCGGCCCTTATTTTTTCACGCCCATCAACGAGATCACCTTCTTTTCCTTTTGCGGTGGCGAGTGGGGCTGGGTGGCTCCTTACCGCAAAACGAAGGAAGACCGCTTCCGGTTCCGGGAGCAATTGTGCCGGGCGGCCATTGCGGGGGTGAAAGCGATCCGCGAGGTGCTGCCTGAGGCGCGTATGGTGCACATCGATCCGCTGGTGCAGGTGGTGGCACCCCGCGACCGTCCCGACCTGCAGCAGGCAGCCTGGGAAGAGACTTACGTGGATACCTTCCTGGCCTGGGACATCCTGTTCGGAAGCGTGCACCCGGAGTATGGGGGCAGCCCGGACGTGCTGGACATTGTCGGTGCCAACAAC
>JAESGR010001023.1_pt1 | contig 11573 bp, 9 predicted proteins | sample 9269771 | NCBI WGS metagenome assembly JAESGR01 (sample SAMN15739572, study PRJNA653492) | algae metagenome | isolation source: Chroococcus sp. CMT-3BRIN-NPC107 and co-occurring heterotrophs from well... | place: USA: Clark Mountains Wilderness, California | collected 2010-04-18
TGGGGACGGGGGTTGAAGACTTCGAACAGCGCGGAGCGGCGGGCCGTGGGCCCTGCGGGATCCGAGGTTTCGAGCAATGCGCGGTAGAAGCCGTAGTTCAGGCGCAGCGCGCCGAAGTCGACCTTGAAATTCGCCTGGCCTTCCGGGCCGACGCGCAGTCCGCAGGCGCGCTCTTCCAGCACCAGGAGGCCGTCGAGCCGTTCGATGCGCAGGCGCGCATCGAATGCAGAACCGGCTTCGCCGCGCACCTGCGCCGCCAGCATGGCCGGTTCTCCGGTCACGAGCGTCGATGCGGTGAGGCCCTCGGAGGAGTGCATCGCCAGTTCCGCGATGTCCCATCCCGCTTGCAGGCTCTGGCGGACGACATCGCGCTGGAAGCGCTTGAGCAGCCCGTCGCCGTCCTTCTCGCGCACCTCCTGGACGTACGCGTCGGTCACTTCCTTGGGGTTTCCGTCCCGCCGCATCGCGCCATCCTGCAGCCAGATGCAGCGCGTGCACATGTCGGTGATCGAGCCCATGGAGTGCGACACCAGGATCAGGATCTTGCCCCTCTGGGTCAGCTCGCGCATCTTCTGCGTCGCCTTGGCCGCGAAGCGCGCGTCCCCGACCGACAGTGCTTCGTCGATGATCAGGATCTCCGGCTCGATGTGCACGATGGTGGAGAAGGCCAGGCGCGCCTTCATGCCCGTGGAGTAGGTGCGCACCGGCCGGTCGATGAACTCACCGAGTTCCGCGAAGGCGACGATGTCGTCCACGAGGGCGCCGGTCTGCTCGCGCGTGCGGCCTTGCAGCTCGCCTTCGACGAAGATGTTCTCGCGGCCGGGGAGGTCGTCACGCAGCGCCATGCCCAGCGTGAAGATCGCGGTCACGTGACCCTGCACATGGAGGCTGCCGCCGCTCGGGTCGGAGATGCCCGCCAGCAGCTGCAGCAGCGTGGTCTTGCCGGCGCCGTTGGGCCCGATCAGACCGAGGCGCTCGCCTTCCTGGAGCGAGAACGACACGCCGTCGACGGCCTTCTTGATGCCGCCGTGCACCGCGTAGTGCTTCTGCAGGTTGTCCGCGCGGACCGAGAGCGCGCTCATGCCGCCTCCTCCACCCAGCGCAGCGCGAGCGGTGCCACGCCGGTGACCGGCGCGCCCTCGACCTTCAGGACCAGGCCGGTCCCGTAGGTCCAGCCGCGGGTGTCGAACACCTGCCGCGCCCCGGTGTCGGTGGCAGGGGAGGCGAGGAACAGGTTGAGGGTGTAGTCGGCGGGGGCGAGCGGCAGCTGTGGCACGCGCAGTTCCACCGTGTAGCGCCCCTTGCGGGTCCCCACCTCGTGGTATTCCGACAGGATCACCGATTCCCAGCCAACCCCCAGCTGCAGCGCCTCGATGGAGACAGCCACCTGCACCGGGACGTCGGCGACGAGCTCCACCTCGAGGCGCAGGACGAGGTCCTCCCCGCTCGTGCCGGTGAAGGTGGCCCCCTCCTCCACGAGAAAGCGGGCGAGCGTCGACTGCGGCTTGGGCAGGTCGAGATAAGCCGCGACCACCGCGTCGGACCGGCCTTCGATGGCGACCTTGCCCGAAGAAAGCACCTTCGATTGCCGGCAAAGCTTGATCACGGCGGACCAGTCGTGCGTGACGAGCACGCCCGAAGCCCCGTTGGCCAGGTGCTCGCGCATCCGCGCCCACGACTTGGTCTGGAAATGCTCGTCACCCACGGACAGGATCTCGTCGATCAGGTAGATCTCGTGCCGGATCGCCGTGGCCGCGGAGAAGAACAGGCGGGCGGACATGCCCGCCGAATAGGTGTGGATCTTCTCGTCGAAGTAGTCGCCGAGTTCGGAGAACTCGCGGATGTCCTCGCAGAGGACGGGCCATTCGGAGCGCTTGACGCCGAACAGCTGCAGGTAGCGCTGCGCGAAGTCGCGGCCGGTGAGCTGCGCGTTGCCGAAGCCTCCCAGCTCGAACAGCCCGGCCACGTCGCCGCCGATGACGACGGCGCCCTTGTCGGCCGCATAGATGCCCCCCAGCAGGCGCAGCAAGGTGCTCTTGCCGGCGCCGTTGCGCCCGAGCACGCCCATCACCTCGCCCTGCGGGACCTCGAGCGAGACGCCGTCGAGCGCGGTGAAGCGATCCTGCGGACGCAGGCCGACGACGACGTCGCGCCACCCCATCCTGCCGGACTTGGGGAAGTACTTGGTCACGCCCTTGGCAATGACGGCCGGTTGCGGCATCAGGAGGTTACGAGCTCTCGGGTTCGGGCAATGCCGCAGTTCATCAGCACGTCGATGATGGACATGCCGGGGACGAAGAACTTCGCGCCATGCTGCGGATATTCCGGATGGGCGAAGCCTTGGTATTCTAAGTGGAGCCCGGCCGTGGAGAACAGCGCGTCGTCCTGGTAGCCGCCGGCGCCCCCTCCGGCGAGGTAGGAATCACAGCCCGCCGCCCGAACGAGTTCGACCAGGCGCTGCGTTGCGGACGCCTGCACCGCGTAGCTCGACGCGGCCACGAACTCCGCTTCCAGCTCGAGCGCGGTGGCGATCGCCTTGATTGCATGCAGGTTGTAAGCCGCGACACGGTCGTCCGGGTGGGCGACGAGCGGCTCGAGCAGGTCCATCGTTTCCGTGAAAAAAGGCGCGCGTCCATATTGCAGGCGCACCGTCTTCAGCAGCTTGTCGCGCCAGGGCTGCACGGCCCACTCCACCTGGTCCAGGCGCTGCACGCCGTGCGCCGGCCTCTGGATCGGCGCCGTGACCCACCGCGCCTCGCCTGCGAGCAGGAGCTTCACGCGATTCGACCAGCTGCTGCCGGTCTTCTGGTACTGCGCGTCGTCCAGGACGACGAACACGTCCGCCCGTGCGATCTTGTTGAAGTAACCGAGCCAGGGGAAGAAGTTCGGCTGGTGGATGGCGGCGACGCGGCTCATTGCGCCAGGATCGCCATGCACAGCAGGTCAACGAAGCGTCCCTCGATGAAGGCTGCCTCGCGCGCCACCCCCTCGGCTTCGAAACCGCAGCTGCGGTAGGTGCGGATGGCCCGCTCGTTGTCCGTGCGCACCGTCAGCGCGATGCGGTGCAGCCCCAGCTCCCCGAAGCCACGGCGCACCAGCTCGCGTACCGCGTGCGTGCCCAGGCCCTTGCCGCGCGCGTCGGGCTCGCCGATGCGGATCTGCAGGTCGGCGCTGCGGTGGCGCCGGGAGATATTCAGCAATTGGCAGGTACCCACGAGCCGGTCCGACTCGACTTCGACGATCGCGAAGATGCGCACGTCGCCAGCGCGACGGATGGCATCGAACCAGCGATCGTGGTCGGCCCGCGCCACCGGCTCGAAAGGCGCGTTGAAGACCACGGTGTGCCGGTCGTTGATCCACCGGAACAGCGCGTCGGAGTCGCGCGGCTCGAGCGGCCGCAGCAGCACCGGGGAACGAGCTTCGGCGGCAGTCACCAGTCGATGTCCTTGCGCCCGTGGTTCGCCAGTGTCGCCGTGTAGTCCGCCAGGATCGAGGCGCCGAGGTGCTGCACCGTCCGCTCGATCTTTTCCCTGGGCGACATCACCTGCGCAGTCCACCACGTGGGATGCGTGAGCACCTGCAGCGGTCCCGCGGCCGGGCGCGCGAGCACGTCCTCGAGCCTCTCGTGACGCCAGTGCCCGTTGGAATCGGAGCAGTAGGCCACCTGCGTGCGGAAGTACGCGCCGTACGTGTTCACCAGTCCGCCGTAGCTCTGCGCGTCGAAGGCGAGCGCCTCGGGCGTCGGATTGTGGAAGGAGAAGGCGCGCACCGGCACGCCGTACTGCGCCTGCAGGAACCCGGCTTCCTGCTGCACCCTCGCCGCCAGCGCCACCGCGTCCTTCACGCCCGCGAGCACGAAGTCGAAGTGCAGGCCGATGTCGTGGCCCAGGGCAGCGATCTCGGCCACGGCACGCAGGCTGCGCGCATCGAAGGGATTGTAGAAATCGCAGTGCAGGTGGACGAAGTACGAGGCGCGCACGCCGGCCTCGGCCTCGATCCGCGCCAGCGGCAGCGCATCGACGATCGAGAAGTCCAGGTCGTGCCGCCAGAGCACGAAGCGCTCGCCAGGCCCGAAGCTGTCGTAGCCGCGGAAGACGTACTGGCGGCTCGCCAGCGCCAGCAGGCGTGCGTACGCTTCGTGCGTGAAATCCTCGAAGCGGTAGGCCTTGGAGTTGTCGGTGGCGGGCCGCATGCGTTTCCCTATTCCAGCCGCGAGCGCGCCGAGCGCACCAGGCGCGCCGGCGGCAACACTGCGCCATCCGCCTCCACCAGCTTGAGCGTCAGCAGCCCGCGGCCCGTCGCCACGTCGATGCTGTCGGCGCCGATGCGCGCTACCTGGCCGGGAACGGCGAGGTAGTTCTCCTCGGGCCCGAGGTCCGCATCCCAGACGACCATCGGCTTGCCGTCCAGGCGGCAGAAGGCGCCGGCGTAAGGCTTGTTGCACGCGTTCACCAGCCGCAGGATGTCTTCCGCGCTTGCGCGCCAGTCGATCCGCCCGTCTTCGGGACGGCGCGGATGGCAGCGCAAGGCGTCCTTCGGGTCCTTGCTCTGCACCTCCAGCACGTACCGGGGATCGCGCTGCAACTTCGCCACCGCCTCGCCGAACAGTTGCGGAACGCGGTGCTGCATCCATTCGTGCACCGCCGTCACCTTGGTGCGCAGCGTCAGGGGGAAGTAGTCACGGGCGATGATGTCGCCGCTGTCCAGTTCGTCGGGCACCATCGAATGCACGCACAGGCCGACGCGGTCCTCGCCGTTGAGGATCGCCCAGGCCTGGCACGCGTTGCCGCGATACCGGGGCAGGTCGCCCCCGTGCGCATTCAGCACCCCCAGGCGGAACAGGCCGATGATCGAACCCGGGATGATGCCGCTGTAGTTGTAGCTGATGCCGATGTCCAGCGGCGCCGCGGCGCGCAGCAGGCCCTCGGCCTCCGTGATCTTCGCCGTGTGCAGGAAGGGCACGCCCCAGCTTTCGGCGAGCGCCCGGAAGTCGGCCGACCCGCGCGTGTACTCGGGCGCTTCCTTCGCGGTGACGACGGCGCGAACCTCGTGGCCCGCAGCGCGCAGCAGCAGCGCGGTGTCGTACATGATCTCCGAGCGGCCGATGATCGCGACCTTCATGCAGCCCTCTCCAGCAGTTGCAGCAGCCAGGTCCGCGTGCCGGCGCCGGCATGGCGGTGCGCCAGCAGTTCGCGCGGACTGCGGTGCAGGGGGCGCGTGCGCTCATAGCGCTCCAGCGTCTCGGTGTTCAGGAACACGTGGATGGGGTGGAAATCGTAGACCTGCAGGCCCGCCGTCGCTGGGCCCTCCGGCAGCCCCACCCCATAGGCGCAGGCCAGGTCGTCCTCCCAGAAATGGGGCACCTTGACCAGCCCGGTCCACAGCGGCCAGGGTCGCAGCGCGATGCCCGACTGGTGCGGCACGTAATGGTTGCAGTCGTGCGTGAGGCCGCGCGCGGCGAACAGCTGATGCAAGCCGGTGCTCTGCACGAGCGAGTGCGAACGCACCGAGCGCGCCTGGGGCACCAGGCCCAGCAGCCGCTCGAGCACCGCCTCCGGCTTCATCGCCGTCTCGCCCGCCAGCAGCGGATTGAAGTTCGGGTGGATGCCCAGTTCGAAGCGGGGGTTGGCCACCAGCCGCTGCAGCAGCGGCGTGTCGTGCGTGATGAACCAGGTGGCGGCCACGCCGGCTTGCTCGACGAGATCGATGCAGGCGGCAAGCACCTCGTCGTGCGCCCAGTCGATGTCGAGCGTGAGGAAGACACGGTCCTGCCAGGTGCGCTCCGCACCGGGGTCGATCTCGCTGATCCTGCCGAAACGCTCCACCCTCGCTCCTTGCCCGCTCATGCCCACCGGCCCGTGGCTTCCATGTCGCGGCCTTCGACCTGCACCTGGCGCAATTCGAGGGCAGTGCCCGCACCGGCCCCGGCGAGCACCAGGTTGCCGATGCGCCGGATCTCGCCCGGCGCGAGCGGCGGCAGGACTTTCGTGTCGGTCGCGACGCCCGCGGACCATACCACCACCTTCGTGCCGCGGTCGAGGAAGAACGCACCGGGATAAGGCTTCGTCTGCGCCCGGACGAAGTCGTACAGGCGCGCCGCCGGCCGGGTCCAGTCGATCAGCCCGTCCTCGGGGCCACGCTGGGGGAAGCTGCTGCCCTCGGCGGGATCCTGCGCGCGGGCGACGGCAGTGCCGTCCGCCAGGCGCGGCAGCGTGTCGCGCAGCAAGCCTTCGCCGATCTCCTCGATGCGCGCATACAGGGTGGCGATCGTGTCTTCCGGCGCGATGGGCGTGCTTGCCTGGGCCAGCACCGGCCCGGTGTCGACGCCATCGTCGAACTGGAACAGCGTGATGCCCGTCTGCCGCTCTCCCTGGATGATGGCCCACACCAGCGGCGCGCCGCCACGGTAGTGCGGCAGCAGCGAGGCATGCAGGCCATAGGCCGGCGCCAGCGCGCGCCAGGCCTTGGGAACCATGTGGTACCAGCCGGCGACGATGAAGGCGTCGGGCCGCCAGGCCTTCACCTGCGCGAACAGCTCCTCATCCTTCATGCCGGCAGCGGGCAGGTCGACGCAGGGGACTTCCGCCGCGGTGCACACCTCGTGCGCGTCGGCGTGCAGCACGTTGGTGACTCCACCCGGGCGGTAGGAGATGGAGAACGTGCGGGGCGCGGTCACCACGCCCGCGACTTCGCAGGCGGGTGCGGCCAGCGCGGTGCGCAGGCAACGCATGCCGAACTGGCTGGCGCCGAGGAACACGAGGCGCATGGCGCTCACCCGGTGACGTCGAACTGCCGGAAGCAGTTCTCCAGGCTGATCAGCGACCAGATCAGCAGGCGCCGGTTCTCGCGGCCTTCCAGGTGATCCGAGACCAGTCGGCGCGTGGCCACGGGGTCGAGGAAGCGGTAGATACGCGCGTCCGGGTCGTCGATGATGGAGCGGACGTACTGGATGCTCTCGCCGCGGAACCAGCTCGCGTCCGGGGCCGAGAACCCCTGCTTCTGGCCGTAGGCCACTTCATCGGGAACGAAGCGCGACACCATGCGGCGCAGCGCCAGTTTGCCGTCGCGGGTCTGCTGGAAATAGCGCGCCGTCTTGGGGCCGGGCTCGTTCTCGTTCAGGCGGATGACGTCGCCGAGGCTGCCCAGCTTCAGCCGCACGGGCATCCGCATGGCGAAGTCGACCAGGTCGTTGTCCAGGAAGGGGAGCCGCGTTTCGAGGCCGTGCGCCATCGCGAGCTTGTCCTCGATGGCCAGCAGGCCGTGCAGGAAGGTCTTGGCCTCGAAGTAGAGCGAGTGGTTCACGTACTCCTGCGGCGAGCGCAGCTCGTTCGCGTGCTTGTCGAACACCCCGGCGAAGATCTTCTTCGGGTCGACGTGGGCGACGTCCTGCCAGATGGGGCCGAGCACCTGGCGCAGCTCGCCCGGCGGCAGCAGCCGGTGCCAGAACTGGTAGTACTTGTCGACGTAGTGGTCGAAGTCGTCGTTGACCACCGCGCGGTAGTAGCGCCAGGGGTAGCCGCCGAACAGTTCGTCGCCGCCGGCGCCGGAGAGCACGACCTTCACGAACTTGGAGGCCAGCCGGGCCACGTACATGTTGGGATAGCTCTGCCCGACCCGAGGCTCCTCGACGTGCCAGGCGAGCTTCGGCATGACGCGTTCGAGGTCGCCGGACTTCAGCACAATCTCGTAGTGCTCCGTCTTGAACAGGTACGACATGCGCTCTGCGCGGTGGCGCTCGTCGTACGCGAGCTCCACCCCGGAGGCCGACGTCGTGTCGAACCCCATGGTGAAGCTCTTGATGTAAGGGTGGCTGGTCGCCGCGATCGCGGTGATCGCGCCGGAGTCGATGCCGCCGGACAGGTAGGCGCCGATCTCCACGTCCGACACCAGCTGCCGCTTCACCGCCTGCCGGAACAGCCGCTCGAGCTCCTCGATGTATTCGTCGTCGCTGCTGTCGTCCTCCGCCTCCTGGAAGTGCCAGTCCCAGTACTGGCGCGGCACGGGCTGGCCGCGGTCCTGCACTCCCACCTCGACCCAGGAGCCCGGCGGAAACATCCGCAGGCCCGCGAAGAGCGTGCGGTCGGTGAAGAAGTTCTGGAAGGTGAGGTACTCGGCCAGGGCCTCGCGGTCGACCGTGTATCCCTGCCCGCCCAGTGCCTTGAGTTCGGAACCGAAGGCCACGCCCTCGGCGTCGCAGCGCCAGTACAAAGGCTTGATGCCGTAGCGGTCCCGGGCCAGCACCAGCTTGCGCTCGCGCCGGTCCCACAGCGCGAAAGCGAACATGCCGTTGAAGCGCGGGAGCGCCCCGGCGCCCCACTGCGCCCAGGCGTTGATCAGGACTTCGGAATCACTCGCCGAACGGAAGCTGTGCCCCAGCTTCTCCAGCTCGCCCCGCAACTCGCGGTAGTTGTAGATCTCGCCGTTGTACGTGAGCACATAGCGGCCGTCGGCACTGTGCATCGGCTGCGCGCCGCGTTCCGAAAGGTCGATGACGGCCAGGCGCCGGTGCGCCAGTCCCAGTGGACCATCCTGGAAGAAGCCCTCGCCGTCGGGGCCGCGGTGCGCCACCGCCGCGGCCATGCGCTGCAGCGTCGCCAGCTCCACGGAGCCGCCGTCGGTGCGCAAGACCCCAGCGATGCCGCACATTGCCGGCTCCTCAGCGGATGGCGCGCAAGGCGGCCACCACCCGCTCGTAGTCGGCAGCGTCCATCCGGTTGTGCAGCGGGATGGCCATGGTATTGGCGTCGCAGGCCGCAGCCACCGGGCAGTCGCCCGGCGTGTAGCCGAAGCGGTCGCGGTACAGGCCCAGCAGGTGCACCGCGTGCGTGCCCGGGCGGGTAGCGATGCCCTGGTCGTGCAGCAGTTGCATGATCTCGTTGCGCGGGCGCGGTGCCCGTACCGGATCCACGTAGCAGACGTAGGACTGCCAGCCGTGGCGCGAACCCTCAGCCGCGCGCGGCACGCGCAGCCAGTCCAGGTCGGCCAGCTGCTCGCCGTACCAGGCGGCGCGGCGGTCGCGCTCGTCGATGTAGCGGTCCATCTTGCCCAGTTGCACGAGGCCCACGGCACCCTGCAGGTCCGTCATGCGGTAGTTGAATCCGAGCAGGTTGAATTCGGGCAGCAGGTAGGGCTTGGCGCCGCGATGGCGCTGTTCCTCGGAAATGCTCGCTCCGTGGCTGCGCAGGATGCCGACACGCTCGGCAAGCGCATCGTCCTGGGTCGTGACCATGCCGCCCTCGCCGGTCGTGATCGACTTGCGAGGATGGAAGGAGAAGGCCGCGGCAAGGCCGAGGGTGCCCGCATGGCGACCGTGGTAGCTGCTGCCCGCCGCGCAGGCCGCGTCCTCGATGATGGGGATGCCGGGGGCGGCCGCCGCGATCGCGTCCATGTCCGCGCACAAGCCGAACAGGTGCACCGCAATGATCGCGCGCGTGCGCGGCGTCACCGCTTTTCGCACCGCCTCGGGGCTGATGTTGAAGGTGACGGGGTCGACGTCCACCAGAACCGGCGTGGCGCCGCAATACAGCACCACATTGGCGGTGGCGACCCAGGTGAATGCGGGCACGATGACCTCGTCGCCGGGCGCCACCTCCATGGCGGCCAGGACGAGGTGCAGGGCCGTCGTGCAACTCGTGGTCGCGAACGCATGGCGCGTGCCGTGACGCTCGCCAAAGGCCTTCTCGAAGGCCGCGACCTTGGGGCCCTGCGTGAGCCAGCCGCTTTCCAGCGGCTCGCGGGTGGCCTGCCACTCGTCCACGCCGGTGTCCGGCAGGGAAATCTGGATCTGTTTCATGGGACGGGGGTCTCGGCCGGCAGCCCGATCCGGATGGAGCGGCGCAGCATGGCATCGTAGGCGAGTTCGTAGCGCGCCGCACCGGCGGCTGCCGCGTGCCACGCCAGCGCGTACTCGCGCGAGCGTCGCCCGAGGTCGGCACGACGCTGCGGATCCTGCACCAGCCCCCTCAGGACGTCGTAGATGGTGTCGACCGTGGCGTTCACGACCGGCGTCGTGGTGAGGGCCTCCAGCACGTCGGCGGGATCGTGCTCGTAGGTATTCACGAAGCCGACAACGGGTTTGCCGAGCATCAGCGATTCGCGCCCGTTGGCACCCCAGCTGCCGGCCCAGAGCTGGTCGACCACGATGTCGGCCTGGGCCTGGTAGAAGCGCACGATCTCGTTGGGCACGCTGGAAAAGAACATCAGGCGCACCGGGAAGCCTTCGGCCCGCAGCCGCTCCACTGCCTGATGGATGGCGGGGGTGCCCTTGATGTTGCGCCCCTCAGTGCCGCGCACGTCGTAGTTGCCGAATGCGTGGTAGACCAGCACCTCGCCGGGCTCGCGCTCGAGGCGGAAGGCAGCAGGGATCTCCAGGTCGGGACGCCAGAGCTCCGGGTCCAGCACCATGCTGACCGGGCCGCGCACGACGTTCGGGTGCCGGGAGGAAAGGCCGTCCAGCGACGGCTGCAATTCACTGAACACCAGGTCGCAGTACTTGTGGACCTTGGCCGCCCATTCCAGGTTGCCCGCGTCCGAACACACCTCGGGGCGGTTCTCCCAGGGGCAGTTGTCGCACATGCCGCGGCCGTTGGCCTGCCGCGACCAGGCGCGCACGCTGGTCTGCGCCGTGGCACTCTTGCAGCCGCTGATCGTGTAAGCGACTCGCTTGCCCAGCTTCTTCCATTCGACGATGTCGGGGGGGTCCGGCAATGCGTAGTTGGATGGGAAGAAGCTCATGATCCCGTCGCCCGCGAAGTGCAGCAGGTCGAAGTGGTCCTTGGCGAACTCGTACAGCGCTTCGATGTTGGCGATCTGCTGCAGCGGATCGGGATCGTGCAGGTTCAGGTCCTCGCCGTGGTAGTAGTTCGCATTCGCGCCGTTCGGGTCCTCGAAGCTCACGGACAGGGCGCGCCAGCCGCGACGTCGCAGCTCCTTGGCGAGATAGAAGAAGTGGTAGTAGCTGTTGTGCAGGAACAGGACGTTGCGCATCGGCCCGCTCAGGCGCAGGTCCGGCAGTTGCCCGATCTGCGACCAGAGAACGTGCTCCGCACGCATGCGCCGCGCCTGCAGCTTCTGGGCCGCAATGCCTTCCAGCGCACTGTCCGTCTGCCGCCCGATGGCCTCGATGCGAGCATCGGCATTCAGCTGCAACTGGTGCACCACGCCCAGTTGCATCTGCACGCCCTGCAAGGCTGCGATCTGCCCCTGTTCGACGGCACCGAGCCTTTGAATGAGCGCCTGTTCGCCGGCGGCTGCCCGCTGCCCGCTGCTGGCCAGCAGCTCCGCGAGTTGCCTCGTGAGCTGCTCCGTGAATTGCTGCGTGAGTCGCTCCCCGAGTGCCTGCTCGCTGGCCGCCAGCCGCGCGATCATGCTCTCACGGGTTTCCAGGACCGCCGCCTGCAGCCGCTGCTCCGCTGCGCGTTGCTCCGCCTCCAGGCGGTGCTGCTGCGCCGCGCTGTCCGAGCGGACGACGTTTTCGATGCGGTCCAGGCGCTCGTACAGCGCCAGCCGGTCGGCCGCGAAGAGCTTGTCGATCAGCCAGCGTTTAGCGGATCCGAGGACGCGCAACACTGCCT
>JAESGR010001024.1_pt1 | contig 11573 bp, 12 predicted proteins | sample 9269771 | NCBI WGS metagenome assembly JAESGR01 (sample SAMN15739572, study PRJNA653492) | algae metagenome | isolation source: Chroococcus sp. CMT-3BRIN-NPC107 and co-occurring heterotrophs from well... | place: USA: Clark Mountains Wilderness, California | collected 2010-04-18
GGTCTCGTCGCCTCGACCAAGGGCGACGCCGCGGGTGCGATCAAGGGCGCGGCCAAGGTGCTCGAGGCCGAGTTCAGCTTCCCCTACCTCGCCCACGCCTCGATGGAGCCGCTCAACGCCACGATCTAGCGGGCGGCCGACGGCAGCTACGACGTCTTCGCCGGCTGTCAGCTCCAGACCGTCGAGCAGGCCGTGATCGCCGCCCATCTCGGCGTCACGACGGACAAGGTCCGCCTGCACACGCAATGGGCCGGCGGCTCCTTCGGACGGCGCGCGACCCCGGGCGCGGATTACCTCGCGGAGGCCGCGAGCATCATGCGGGCGACGGGCGGCAAGGCCCCGGTCCACCTCGTCTGGACCCGCGAGGACGACATGGCCGGCGGCTATTACCGCCCGACCGTCTATCACAAGCTCAAGGCCGGCCTCGACGCGAAGGGCGCCATCACCGGCTGGACCCACACGATGGTGGGCAAGTCGATCCTGATCGGGTCGCCCTTCGAGGCGATGATGGTCAAGAACGGCATCGACTCGACCACCGTCGAGGGCGCCTCGGACACGCCCTACGCGCTGCCCGCCTATCACTTCGAGGTCCATAACGGGCGCGAGGGCGTGCCCGTGCTGTGGTGGCGCTCGGTCGGCCACACCCATACCGCCCATGCGATGGAGGTCTTCATCGACGAGCTGGCCCACGCGGCCGGCGCCGATCCCGTCGCTTTCCGGCTCGGGCTGCTCGGCGGGGCGCCGCGGCTCTCCGGCGTTCTCAAGCTCGCCGCGGAGAAGGCGGGCTGGGGCGCGGCCAAGGACGGCTTCGGCAAGGGCCGCGGCCTCGGCGTGTCGGCGCATGAATCCTTCGGCTCCTACGTGGCCATGGTGGCCGACGTCAGCGCGGAAGAGGCCAAGGTGACGGTGAACCGGATCGTCGCGGCCGTCGATGTCGGCATCGCGGTCAATCCGGACGTGATCCGCGCCCAGGTCGAGGGGGCCGTCGGCTTCGCCCTGTCCTCGGTGCTGCGCAACCGCATCACGCTGAAGGACGGCGTCGTGCAGGAGCGCAACTTCGACACCTACGAGCCGACCCGCATGAGCGAGATGCCCGTCGTCGAGGTCCACATCATGCCCTCCACCACCGCGCCGACCGGCATCGGCGAGCCCGGCGTCCCGGTGCTCGCGCCGGCCGTCTCGAACGCGATCTTCGCTGCGACGGGCCAGCGCCTCCGCTCGCTGCCGCTGGACCTCAGCGGGCTGCGGGGGGTGTAGCGCCGCTGGCCCTCCGGGACGGATGGCGTGCTCGGAAGATCGTGCGGGACCGAGCGCGGTCGATGCCGTCAGGCGACGCGCTCGATCACGCCATGTATCGCATAGCCGGCAAAACGCTGCCTGGCCTGCGTGTGGAAGCGGGGGCTCGCGGCGATCTCCCCCATCACGGCGGGCAAGGCGGGGCGCGGCGTCACCGAGAACGCCGCCAGCCAGCGGTTGAGCACGGCGCGGAACGGCGCCGGAAGACCGGCCTGATCCCCGAAATCCAAGACGTGGAGCGCGCCGCCGGGCAAGAGGTGCCCAGCCGCCTCGCGCAGCACCGCTTGCCAGGGCGGGATCATCGACAGGGCGTAGGAGATCACGATGCGGTCGAAGGCGGCGCGGCCGAACAGAGTCTCCGCGTCGAAGCCCGTCGCATCGGCCTGGGCAAGCCGGATGCGATCGCAGAGGCCGGCACGGGTGACGGAGGCTGCAGCCGTCTCCAGCATCGCCGCGGAAACGTCGAGGCCGTAGCAAGCGGCCTCCGGATAGGTCTTCGCGATGCGAACGAGGTTGCGGCCGGTGCCGCAGCCGATCTCGAGCACGCTGCCGCCGGCAGGAAGCGCGAGGTCGGCGATCAGGGCGTCGCGCCCGAGCAGGTAGAACTTGCGGCTGGCGTCGTAGATGTGGCGCTGGTGCCGGTACATCCGGTCCATCGCCCGCGCCGCCTCGCTCACGGCGCGCGCCGGTAGAGGTGGAAGGCGCCGTAGATCGAGGAACGGTCGCGCTCGCCCAGCGCCCGGCTCTCCTCGGCGGCGTAGATCCAGGCGTCGAGGAGCGACGAGGGCACGCGGCCGGGCAGGCGGCGCTCGTCCGCGGCGGTCCGGAAGATCACGCGGGCACCGGGCCGGGCGGTGCGGGTGATCTGGGTCCAGAGGGCGGTGAGGTCCGCGTCGTTCATCCAGTCCTGCGCGTCGAGGAGGACGAAGGCGTCGACGCTGCCCTCGGGGCTGTCCTCGAGGAAGGCGGTCATGGATTGCTGGCGGTAGCTCACGCGGTCGGCCCGCGCGCGGATCGCCGCGAAGTTCCTGGGCTGGAGATAGGGCGGGAGGGACGCGTCCGGCGCGGGCTCGTAGCGGCGCCCGAAGGCCTGCCAGGCGAAGTAGTTCGACTTGATCTCGAAACCGCAGGCGAGGCGCTCCAGCCGATGGCGCAGCACCGCCGCCATGCCGCCGGGCCCGTCGCCGGCGAGCGCGCGATACTGCGCCGGGGGGATGCCGAGGCCGTAGAGGGAGGCCGGCTGCCGGATCAGCCAGCGCACGAAGGGCTTGTCGAACAGGGGCGCGAGGTTCGTCTCGAACAGCGCCCGCTGCTCGGCCAGCGAACGGGCCTTCAGGATGGCGCCGAGGTCGTGGCCGTAGCGGCGGGCGAGCCAGTGCCCGGCGCCGATGAAGCGCCCGAGCAGGCCGTGCCGATAGAAATTCTCGGCGAAGGCCTCGATCCGGCGCCGGCCGTTGTAGCGGCGCGCCTCCCAATAGGCCCGCGTGACGGGATCGAGGCCCGGCCCGACGAGGCGGTCATAGGCCTGGACATTGGCGGCGCTGTCGCTTCCGCCGAAGAAGCGGAAATAGGCCTCCTGGTCGGGCAGCAGCCGCAGGGCGGCGAGCTTCAGCCGCCCGAGTGCGATATGGGCGCCGTTGAGGTCGACGGCGCTGATCCTGGCCGGGTTCGCGGTCAGGTAGGAGAGCACGTTGCAGCTTCCCGAGGCGATCGCCACGACGTGGTCGTCGGGCCCGAGCCGCAGGGCCTCCATGTCGACCACCGGGTCTTCCCAGATCTGCGGGTAGACCAGCCCGCTGAAGGCGGCCGTGAACAGGCGTTCGAGCAGCCCGGCGCGCGAGAGCGGCCGGCTGCGGTGGACGGCATCGATGAGGCCGAGACTCGTCTCGCGGCGGATCGCCCGTGCTGCGCGCGTCATTCCAGGGTCTTCGCCGGCTGATCAAGGAAGGTTCGACCTGCGCCGTTACGCGATCCGCATGAAGCTCCGGTGACGGCCGGCCACCCGCGCGCAAGGAGTCTCCTCTCCTGGCGGTCGAGGAAAGAGGTTTGGCGCTGTCCGCGTCCCATCGCGGGGCAGAATGCCGCTCACGGACGCGCCTCGCGGTCCCCGCGCGCAGACCCCATTTCCGAAGGAACATGCCACCCGCGACCCCCTTCGACGCGACGGCGCGGGCGCTGCGCGCCTGCCGCCTCTGCCGCGACGCGCCGCTCTATGGAGCGCCCCTGCCGCAGGAACCGCGTCCGATCATCCAGGGCAGCGCCCGCGCGCGGCTCTGCATCGCGAGCCAGGCGCCGGGGACGCGGGCGCATCGCAGCGGCATCCCGTTCATGGACCCGTCCGGCATTCGCCTGCGCGCCTGGCTTGGGCTCGACGGGCCGGACTTCTACGACGCGTCCCGGGTCGCGATCGTGCCCATGGGCGCCTGCTTTCCCGGCCTCGACGCCAAGGGCGGGGACAAGCCGCCGCGGCGCGAATGCGCGGAGCGCTGGCGCGCGGAGGTGTTTTCCGGGCTGCCCGATCTCGACCTGATCCTGGTCATCGGCCAGTACGCGCAGGGCTGGCACCTCGGGCGCGGGGAGGGCGGGCTCACCGGCACGGTGGCGCGGTGGCGCGAGATCCTTTCCGAGGCCCGGCGCCCGCGGGTGCTGCCCCTGCCACATCCCTCCTGGCGCAACAACGGCTGGCTCAAGGCCAATCCCTGGTTCGAGGCGGAGCTGCTGCCGGTGCTCAAGGCGGAGGTCGCCCGGGTGATGGCCCCGCGTTGACAGCGCCGCCGCCGCGGTATTTCCGTCCGGCTCACCTTCGGAGAGCCCGATGACCGAGATCGACGACCCGCGCGACCGCCTCATCGTCGCCCTCGACGTGGCAAGCGTCGCCGAGGCGGAAGCCCTGGTCGAGCGGATCGGCGACGCGGCGACCTTCTACAAGGTCGGCTATCGCCTCGCCTATGCCGGCGGTCTCGACCTCGTGCCGCGCCTGGCGCGGGCGGGTCTCAAGGTCTTCCTCGACCTGAAGCTCCACGACATCGGCAACACCGTGGAGGAGGGCGTGCGGGCGATCACGGATCTCGGCGCCACCTTCCTCACCGTGCACGCCTATCCGCAGACGATGCGGGCGGCGGTCCGGGGCCGGGGCCGCGACGGCCCGAGGCTTCTCGCCGTGACGGTGCTGACCTCCTACGACGAGGCCGACGCCCGCGAGGCCGGCTACGCCTTGAGCGTTGCCGATCTCGTGGCGCGCCGGGCCGCTCAGGCGGCGGAGGCGGGCATCGACGGCGTCGTCTGCAGCGCGGCGGAGGCGACGTCCGTGCGAGGGATCGTCGGCGCCGAGCGGCTGATCGTGACGCCGGGCATCCGTCCGGCCGGCAGCGGGACCGGCGACCAGAAGCGGGTGATGACGCCGGGCGAGGCCCGCGCCGCCGGCATCGACCACGTCGTGGTCGGACGTCCGATCACCGGCTCCGCCGATCCGCGCGCGGTGGCGCGGGCGATCGTGGCGGAGCTGGCCTGACCTCAGGTCAGGCCTCCGGCGCGCGAAGGGCCCGGAGCAGGAACGCGATCATGGCCTCGATCGGCGGACCCGGCATGTTGGGGTATTGGCTCACCAGCCCCGGGTGGCAGTAGCGGAGGATCGCTGCCTGAACGCAGAGGGCCGCGACCTCGGGGTCGGCGACGCCGAACTCGCCGCTGCGCACGCCCTCGCCCACGACGCGCACGAGGACCGCGCTGATCCTGGTGACATGGTGCTGGCAGGCCTCCCAGCTCTCCGTCATGGCCGCCTCCACGATCTCGTGCATGCGCGGATTCTGGCGGCAGCGCTCGACGCAGTCGTGGTGAAGGGCCCGCACGATCTCGCCGACGCGGTCGGAGGCGCTGAGCCCCGGGGCCTCGGCGATGCCGGCGATCAGGATTTCGATGTCGCGGGTGATGCGCTCGACCACCGCCTCGTTGATCGCCTTCTTGGAATCGAAGAAGCGATAGACGTTGGCCGGGCTCATCCTGAGCGCCTTGGCGATGTCCGACACGGTGGTCTTCTGGTAGCCGATCTCACGGAAGAAGCGCTCCGCCGTCGCCAGGATGCGGCATCGGGTGGTCGGTGCCGGTTCCTCCGTCGGGAGTGAGTCCGCGAGCGCGTCGTTCATCATTCAGGAAAACTACGTTGCGCGGCCCCCAGCGTCAAAATTCTGCAACATCCCGGCTCGGCGCCAGGATTGGCCCGGCCGGCGGCGACGGAACCAGGCGGCACGCGCGCGCTTCCTGAAGGATCGGCACCGGCCTTGGCCGGGCTCACCCACGATCACGACGGGTCCCGAGATCATGAAGCTTCAAGGCCGAAAAGCCCTCGTCACCGGCGCGGATTCGGGCATTGGGCGCGCCATCGCCGAACTTTTCGCTGCCGAGGGCGCGGATGTCGCGATCACCTACCACAGCGACGAGGCCGGCGCGGCCGAGACCGCCCGCCTGATCGAAGGGGCGGGGCGCAAGGCCCTGGTCATCCAGAACGACGTCGGCGACCCCGCCTCCGTCGCCGCGACCTTCGCGCGGGTGGCCGAGGAACTCGGCGTGCTCGACATCCTCGTCAACAACGCCGGCCAGGGCATGAGCGACATGGAGGTCGCCGAGATGGAGGATTCCAAGCTGGAGCAGATCCTGCGGGTGAACCTGATGGGCCCGCTGTTCTGCTGCCGCGCCTTCATCAAGCTGCGGCGGGCCGAGGGCGGGAGAGGCCGGATCGTGACGATCTCCTCCGTCGCCCAGCACCTGCCGACGCCCGGCAGCGCTCCCTACGGCATGTCGAAGGCCGGCATCGGCTCGCTGACGCGCAGCCTGGCGCGGGAGCTCGCGAAGGACAAGATCAACGTCAACAACGTCGCGCCCGGGCTGATTCAGACCCCGATGACGCAAGCGCGCTTCGACGAGCCCGGAAAGATCGAGCCATCGCTGGAGAAGATCCCCTGGCACCGGGCCGGTCAACCCGACGAGATCGCCAAGGTCGCCCTGTTCCTCGCCTCCGACGACGCGGACTACGTCACCGGCCAGACCTGGGTGGTCGATGGCGGCCTGACGATGCAGTGGGGCGGAGCCTGAAACCTAGGCGCGCACTTTCGTTCCTTTCACGTGCTGATTACAGGGCAATACTGCAGACACGAAGGCTTAACCCAATCTTAGAATGCTCGGTCGTAGTCTTCGGCCATGCTTTTCCTCCGGCGCAATCGAATCCCCGACGCTCCGGCCGGCCCACAGCAGCCGGACCCTTCACCCGTGGTTGCACCGCCGGATACGATAGCGCCGAGTGAGGTGCTCGACACGATCGAGACCGACGTCCGCACAGCGATCGAGGGGGTGGGCGGCTCGATCGCCGCCGCGCGCGCCGATGCCGGCGACATGCAGGCGGGTCTGGCAGGCATGCGCGGCCAGATCGGCGAGCTGACCCGGGCTGCCCAGGACGCGGCCGCGGCCAGCGCGGCCCTGGCCGAGCAGACGAGCCAACTCTCGTCGGGGTCCGCCCGGATCTCCGCCGCGATGAGCGAGGCGGGCGGCCACCTCGATCGCGCCACCGATCTCGGCGCCGAGGCTCGAGCGCTGATCGCTGCCCTGGCCCAGGCCGGGAACGAGATCGCGGGGATCGTCGATTCGATCACGGCCGTGGCGAACCAGACCAACCTGCTTGCCCTCAACGCGACCATCGAGGCTGCCCGCGCAGGCGAGGCGGGACGGGGCTTCGCCGTGGTCGCGAGCGAGGTCAAGGCGCTGTCGGTCCAGACGGCGCGCGCCGCCGAGGACGTTCGCTCCCGCGTCATGCGTCTGCGGGACGGAGCGCTCTCCTCCGGCGCGGCGATCGAGGCGGTCGCTGGCGCGATCGACTCCGTCCGGCCCGCCTTCGGGACGGTCCGGGACATCGCCGAGGCGCAGGCCGGCACGGTCGCCGGGCTCGTCGACGAGGCGGTGCGGACGTCGAGCCTCGTCTCGACCGTGACGAGCGACGCGGTGGCCGTCACCGCCGCAAGCCATCAGCTCGACGCGCAGGCCCAGGCCCTCCAGGAGACCGCCGCGCAGGCGGCCGAGCAGGCCTCGGGCCTCGGCCGCCGCTTCGTCGCCGTGATGCGCCAGAGCGAGATCGGCGACCGCCGTCGCTTCGACCGCCTACCCATCGACCTGCCGGTCCAATGGGGCGAGGGGCGGGGCACGCGCACGATCGACCTGAGCGAGGGCGGGCTGCTCCTGGCATCGCCCGCGGGCGAGCCGATCGCCGCCGGGGCGAGCCTGAACCTCGAAATGCCGGGCATCGGCACCGTGCCGGTGGACGTCGTGAACACCAGCCCGATGGGCCTGCATTGCGCCTTCCGCCCGACGGAGCCCGAGACGCGCGAACGCCTGATGGCGACCCTCGCGCAGGTCCAGGCGGAGCACGCGCCGCTGATCGCGAGGGCGCAGTCGGTCGCGGCCCGCGTGCAGACCCTGATGGAGGCGGAGCTCGCGGCCGGACGGTTGACCGAGGTCAGCCTGTTCGATGCGGACTACATCCTCATCCCGGGCTCGAACCCGGCGCAGTACCGCACGCGGTCGGTCGACCTCCTCGCCAGGCTGCTCTCGCCGGTGCTGGAACCCGAACTGGCGCAGGACGGGCGGATGCTGTTCTGCATCGTCACCGATCGGAACGGGTTCCTGCCGATGCACAACCTGCGCTACGCGCAGCCCCAGCGCCCCGACGATCCCGTCTGGAACAACGCCCATTCGCGCCACCAGCGCATCTTCGACGATCGCACCGGGATCACCGCCGCGCGCGCGACCCGCCCGGCCACCGTGCAATCCTATCGGCGCGAGGTCGGCAACGAGACCTACATCGTGCGCGAGGTCGATGCACCGATCCGCATCCTCGACCGCCATTGGGGCGCCTGCCGGACCGCCTACCGGTTCTAGGTCTTGCTCCGCGATGGCATCGTCGCGGATGCGGACGTGCTCCGCTTGGGGACGGCGACGGGCGTCTTGCGCGCTGCTGTCGCCTTTCCGACCGTAACCATGCTACATCCTGAGGCATCCCGCCCGAGGCCGATCCGCGTTGAGGGTGTGTGGAGTGCCCCTGCGGCCGCTCGACCCTTCGTTCCGAGCCGGCCACTCGCCGCCAGATCCGCCTCTTCGAAGACGGAGCAGGCCGTCGCCCCCGACGCGCGACGCTGTGCGGACAGGCCAGGGCGCATCGAGGAAGGAACGCGATGAGCGACGAGACCGACGCCCGGACCCGATCCGAGGAGCGCGCGGAGCGCGCCGAACGGATGGCCAAGGAGGGCGCGCAGGCGATGGCCGAGCATCTGGCTTCGGTGAAGGCGGTGGACGAGCGGACGGTGAAGCTGCGGGCGCTGCGGCTCGCCAAGGAGGCGGCCGACGCCGAGGCGAAGGCAGCGGCTCCGCCGCCCGCGCCCAAGCGCAAGCGCTCCTGAGGGGCACGAGGGAGAGCGAGATGGCATTCGACCGGACACGCCGCACCAGCGACCCGCGCCAGGCGGCCGAGGCCGCCTTCAAGGCCGCCACCACGAAGCCCGTCGAGGCTCAACCGGCCCCGGTCGCCGCGCCCGCGGCACCTGCGCCGCCCGGCGCCCGCGAGATGGTGACCCTGCGCATCGACCGGGCCGTGCTGGAGCATTTCCAGAAGGACGGTCCCGGCTGGCAGGACCGCCTCAACGCCGCGCTCAAGGCCGCGACGGGGCTCTGATCGTCATCCGAAGCCCGCCCGCTTCAGCCGCATGATGGTGCGGTCGAGCGCGCCCAGATAGGCCGAGCGGTCGCGGGCCGAGAAGGGTTTCGGGCCGCCGGTGATCGCGCCAGCCTCGCGCAGATCCTGCATCAGGTTGCGCGTCGCCAGCGCCAGGCCGATGCCGCTCTCGCTGAAGGGCTTGCCGGTGGGCGCGAGCACCTCCGCCCCCGCCTTCACGCAGCGGCTCGCGAGCGGCACGTCGGCGGTGATGACGACGGCACCGGGCGCGGCCCGCTCGGCGATCCAATCATCGGCCGCATCGAAGCCGTCGCTGACCACGACGCGCTCGATCCAGGGCTCGCGCGGCAGGTTCATGAAGCTGTTGGCGACGACGTAGACGTGCAGGCCGTGGCGGGCGGCGACGCGGTAGGTCTCGTCCTTCACCGGGCAGGCGTCGGCGTCGACGTAGATGACGATCGGTCCCGTCATCGCGCCCCGGCCGCGACGCGCGCCGGCCCAGGGTCCTGATGTGCCGATGCCTCGGCCTGCAGAGGCCCGGAAGCCGATGCCGTCCCGCGCTCAAGGGTCGAGACGCTGAGCGGCTGGCCGCGTCCGCGCAGCGCGTGGGCGCCGAGCGAGCGGGCCGCGATCCCGGGCGGGAGGCCGGGCAGGCGGGCGAGGAGGTCGTCGGAGATCAGGATCTCCGTGCCGAGCGGGCGGCAGAGCGCCTCGATCCGCGCCGTGACGTTCACGGCATCGCCGAAATAGGCGATCTTGTGCCGGTCGATCCCGACTTCGGCCGTGACGACGGCGCCGCCGTGCAGGGCGGCGCGCAGGCGGGGCACCGTGCCGAAGCGGGCGCGCCAGGTCTCGGCCTCCGCCTCGATCCGGTCGAGCACGTCGAAGACGCAGGTGACGCAGCGGCCCTTCTTGAGACCCCGCTCCATCGGCCAGGTGATCATCGCCATGTCGCCGATATAGTCGTCGGTCGAGCCGAGATTGCGCCGCACCGGCTCGGCGAGCGCCGCGAAGATCGCGCTGAGATAGGCCTGGGCCTTGAGGTCGCCGTGGGTCTCGGCGAAGGCGGTGGAGCCGACGACGTCGAGGAACAGGAAGATCCGCTCCTCGCGCACCGGCCGGTGATAGCGCCCGACCAGGAAGTTGACGAAGACCTCGCCGCCGATGAGGTCGCGCATCCGCACCACGAAGACGAGGATCGCCGAGACGGCGAGCGAATAGGCGAGCACGCGCGGCGTGATCCACATCGCCTCGAGGAGCGTGTCCGGCGTGAGCCCCAGCGCGCAGACGATGGCGCCGCCGAGCGCGATGCCGAGGCAGATCATCACGACGTAGGCGAGCTCGGCCGCGGGCACGTAGATCATGGCCGGCAGGCGGCGCATCCGCGCCTGCAGGCCCGTCAGGATCAGCCCGCGGTCGAAGGCGAGCGCGATGCTGCCCACGGCGAGCCCGTAGATGAGCCCGGCGAGCGGCGTGGCGCCGCCCGCGAAGAGCAGGTTGTAGAGGAGCCCGGCCCCGCCGCAGGCGACGAGCATGATCGCCCAGAACCATCCGTGCTGCGGCAGCATCAGGCGCGGCCTCTGCAATGCCGCGGACCGGCGGCGCACGGGGGGAACGGGGCGATGCGCACGGATGCCCTCTCGGGACGGCTCCCCGCGGCGCCGGACGCGCCTCGCTTGCGGAGCAGACCCCGTGCTCAATGCCGCATGATGGCGCGAGTAAGGCCGGGCGTGCCGATGGCACGCGAATCGCTGCGCCGAGGCCGCTGTCAAATCGCAAATGATGCTGCGGCGTCGCGCCGACCTTGCCAGGGTGCCGCAAAGGACGCCACACTCCCCCACAAGCCTCGGCACGAAGGGGGCATGAATTCAGGACATCGACGCATGACTCATGGCGCTGCGCCGGCCACGACCCTCGACGACGGCATCGTCGCCACCGCCGAGGCCTGCCTCGACACGGTGGGCCAGGCGCGCGAGGCGATCCATACGGTGATCTTCGGTCAGGAGCGGGTGGTCGACCTTGCCCTGATCACGATCCTGGCCGGCGGCCACGGCCTGCTGGTCGGCCTGCCGGGGCTCGCCAAGACCAAGCTCGTGGAGACGCTGGGCACGGTGCTCGGCCTCGATGCCCGGCGCGTCCAGTTCACGCCGGACCTGATGCCGTCCGACATCCTCGGCACCGAGATCCTCGACGAGGATGCCGACCGCCATCGCTCGTTCCGCTTCGTGAAGGGCCCGATCTTCACGCAGCTCCTGATGGCCGACGAGATCAACCGGGCGAGCCCGCGCACGCAATCGGCGCTGCTGCAGGCGATGCAGGAGCACTTCGTCTCGGTGGCCGGCGAGCGCCACGACCTGCCGCGTCCCTTTCACGTTCTGGCGACCCAGAACCCGATCGAGCAGGAGGGCACCTATCCGCTCCCCGAGGCGCAGCTCGACCGCTTCCTCCTCGAGATCGACGTCGGCTATCCCGACCGCGCCGCCGAGCGCCGCATCCTCATCGAGACGACCGGCGTCGACGAGCACAGGCCGCAGGCGGTGATGTCGACGGACGCCCTGCTGACCGC
>JAESGR010001025.1_pt1 | contig 11550 bp, 10 predicted proteins | sample 9269771 | NCBI WGS metagenome assembly JAESGR01 (sample SAMN15739572, study PRJNA653492) | algae metagenome | isolation source: Chroococcus sp. CMT-3BRIN-NPC107 and co-occurring heterotrophs from well... | place: USA: Clark Mountains Wilderness, California | collected 2010-04-18
CGCGGCGCGGACCAGCTGCTCGATGCGCTGCATCTCCTCGGCCGATCGGGGCGTGTAGGCGCCGGGCTGGCCGTTCGCGCCGGCGGCGGTGGCGCCGTCCACGGCCACGGCCACCGAGATCCGCTTCAGCTCGCCGGGCTCCTTCACCTCGGTGCGCAAGGTCTTGCTGATCTCGTAGTTGGTGGTCGATTCCGAGCGGCCGGAGTTGGAGCTGTTGGTCGCCTCGCCGAAGTCGCCGGCCCCGCCGGGGATGTTCGCCGAGGCGGTGACGGCGCCGTTCTCGTCGGCCTGGTTCTCGGCGGCGGTTTCCTCGACGGTCTGCTCGGAGCGGACCACCTGGCCGTCGGGGTCGAAGGTCTCCTGCTGGACCGTGACCTTGGCCAGGTCGAGCTCGGCGGTGACGTTCACGCGGCTCTTGCCGGGGCCGACGACGCCTTCCACCAGGCCCTTCACGGTCTTGGCGATGCGCTGCTCGATCTCGCTCTTGCGATCGTCCGCGGCGGCGCCGGCGAAGCCTTCCTGCCCGCCGGACAGGGTCTTTGCGTGCTGATCGACGACGGTGACCCGCTCGGGCTTCAGGTTCGGAACGGCGCCGGCGATCAGGTTCTGCACGGCGCGGACCTGGTCCGGCGTCGGCTCGCGGCCGCCGACGGCGATGGTCACCGAGGCCGACGGTTGCTCGGATTCTTCCTCGAACAGCTGGCGCTTGGGGAGAACCAGGTGAACGCGGGCCGAAGTCACCCCGTCCAGGCTCATGATGGTGCGGGCCAGCTCGCCTTCCAGGGCGCGCTGCTTGTTCAGCTGCTGGACGAAGTCGGTCTGGCCCAGCGCATTGGCCTCGTCGAAGATCTCGTAGCCGACGGAGCCGGAGGTCGGCAGCCCCTTGCTCGACAGCATCAGGCGGGTGGCTGCGACCTCATCGCGCGGGACCATGACGGTCGAGCCGTCACCCTTGAGTTCATACTTCACCCCGGCTTGGTCGAGGGCCTGGGTGATGGACCCGGCCTCCTTCAGGTCGAGATTGGAATACAGCAGCGCCTTGGGCTCGCGCAGGCCCAGCGACAGCGCCACGAGCACCGCGGCGACGCCGGCCCCGATCCCCAGGATCGCCGCCAGCCGCCCGATGCCGAATCGCTGAATCGCCCCCGATAGCGGATTCAAACCCTGCGCCCCTTCCCCCGAACGCGGAGGGAGCACTGACTCTGCCCACCGCTAGGCAGCTTTTACCCAGTCCATGGTAAACGACTTGTTTAAGAAGTGGCTTAACCGGGGGACGTCTCGCCGCAGCCGACCTCGCCCTTCCAACACGCAGCGCCAGGTGAGATGTTTAGGAAGCAGCCGGTGCGAGACCGCCGTGCTTCCCGTGTTCTTCAGTCCGGGGCGGTGACGGCGGAGCTTTCGGCGCCGGCAAGAACGCCTGCCAGTATCTCGGGATCGCCTGAGGCCATGGCTGCCTCTACGAATGCAGGCTCGCCTAGCGGGATGCGGGCCATGATTCCGGCGCGCAGCATGCGCTCCACAACGCTCTTCCTGCCCAACCGGATAGCCAGCCAGAGCGGTGTCCTTTTCGCTCTGAAGTAACTCACGCCGGAGAGCGGGTCTGCGCCAGCCGAGAGCAGAGTGTCGACGGCTCCTTCTCGCCCCCTGGCTGTTGCCCAGGCGAGTGGCGTGAAGCCAAAGGGATCCACGTCGTCCACGACTGCGCCGGCCTGAATCATCCGGCGAATCTCAGAAGTCGTCCCTCGCCGCGCCGCCTCGTGCAGCGTGCGCACTGGTCCACGCACCTTTCGGACCGGTGTCGCCGACGACAGGATCATCTCTTCGTCCGTGCGCGGCGCGACAGAGTCGCTCTTGGTCAACAGACGGCAAACGTCGCGATGAGGAAACTCGTGCCGGTCGGCCAGCACGCGATTGTACGCATGTCCATACAATGCAACCGACCGGTCCCATTCGCACGTAGCTCGTGGACTGTCGCAATCCTCGGGATTGTCGCTGTAGGTGACGGTCATCAGTTCGAGCGGCCGTCCGCCCCACCGTCCTGTATCCGGGGCGTTACAAACGAGGCCAAACGGCCAACTCCCGCCCATTGTGGCGCCCCAAACCAATCGGAAGTCTCCGTCACGGGCCGCAGCGGCCGCTTCCTTGGGAGCACTGCGGGCCTCCCACTCGCTCGCCGCCGCGGTGTGTGGGGCCAGCGGGAGAAGCAGCGCCAGGACGAGGGCGCCAGGAGCCCTTCCCGTGAGCCTCATCATCCCGACCACCTTTCTCATCCAATCTCACCCCCAGGGCGACAGGGCGCCCCAGTTGAACAGCACGGCCGAGAAGGCGGCGTAGATCAGCGTCGTGAGCGTGAAGGCGAGCTTGCGGCCAGGCGACCACGAATCGACCCGCCGCCCGCCTTGCCAGATGATCGGCAGCAGCACGACCGTCACCGCCGTCAGAACGGCGGCGAACAGGGCGCAGGCCGAGGCGATGATCAGCGTCGCGCCGGGCCAGTTGTAGACGACGTTGGCGATGTCGCTGGCCTGGGTCGCCCAGACGCCGAACAGGGCCAGGGCCGCCAGCCACAGCAGCGCCTGGGTGTTCTGGATTAGGCTGGCGCGGCCCTGGACGGTGCTCTCGCGGTGCTCGCGCTGCATGCGCCGCATGATACCGCCGAGTGTGGCGATCGCCGCCAGCGCGGTCAGCAGGGCCAGCAGCGCCAGCACCTGCGGCTGCTTCATCAAGCCCGCCCGCTCCAAGAGGGCGCCGTTGGAGCTGGTCTGCAGGCTCGCAGCCCGGCTGTCCTGGAACGCGAACTGCAGCCGATCCTCGCCGGTGACGGAGACAAACCGGCCCGCGGCCGGGTCGCCCTCCGGAACGAAGAGGCGCGCGGCGTCGAGGCCGGGAGCGGCTAGCATCAGCCGCCCGTCCTGCGTCACCCGCACCTGCGCGCCCGACTGGAAGAGCATGACGAAGCCTTCCAGGCCGCCGTGCGCCCGGCGCGAGGCCAGATAGTAGCCGTCGAACCGCTCCGCCTGCTCGGCGAGCGCCGGCACGCCGGGCCGCGGCGGCGGCGCGGGCGCGACATAGAACTGCTGGACCACCTGGTCGGCCAGGTCCTGGACCAGCCGCCCGCCGGTCTCGGTATTGGCGCTGACGAAGATCCCCAGGCCCAGCTGCGGGGCGAGCGTCATGTTCGACATGAACGAGAGGGTCGCCCCGTCGTGGCCGTAGCCGGTGATCCCGCCGGGCAGAGCGTACTGGATGAAGCCGTGCGTCCAGCCGTTGATGCCGGCCGGAGTGCGGCGCAGCGGCGTTTGGAACAGCTGGGCCGTGCGCGGCGAGTAGATGACCGCGCCGTCCAGCGTCCCGCCGTTCAGGATCATCTGCATGTAGCGCGCCATGTCGGCGGCGGTGGACGAGGCCGATCCGGCCGGCGCCACGTGGCCGATGTACTCGAACTCGCGCGGCGCGAAGCCGGTGGGCGTCCAGCGGTAGGGCTGGCTGACGTGCTGGGCGAGCGCCGCCGGCATCGGGGCGGGCAGGCCTTGCAGCGTCGGCCGCGGCTCGCGGAAGGTGGTGCGGGTCAGGGCCAGCGGCCCGGTGATCCGCGCCTCGATCAGCCGCTCGAACGGCGTCTGCGAGACGTGCGATGCGGCCGCGCCGGCGAGGCCCACGGCGTAGTTGGAGTAGCTGGAGCGGGCGCCCGGCTCGGCGACCCGGCTGGGCCGCTCCTGCTGGAGGTAGGTGGCCAGCGGCCGTTCGCGGCCCGGACGCTGCTCGAACAGATGGCCCAGCGCGCGGTCCTCGAACCCGGCGGAGTGGTCCATAAGGTGGCGCACCAGGACCTCGTTCTCGAAGCCCTGGTCGGGGACCTGCAGCCGCTGGGGCAGGTAGAGGTTGACCGGCGCGTCGAGCCGGATGCGGCCGGCCTCGACCTCCTGCATCAGGGCGATCCAAGTGAAGGTCTTGGAAATGGAGCCGATGCGGAACAGGGTCTGGTCGGGATCGACCCGCCGGCCCTTGGCCAAGTCGGCGTAGCCGTAGCCCTTCTTCATGGCGATCTGGCCGTTCTGCACCACCGAGACGGTGACGCCGGCGATGTGGTCGCGGGCCATCGCCTGCTTCACCACCCCGTCGACGAAGGCCTCCAGCTCGGCCGGGGCGATCGGCTGGCCTGGCGCGAGCCGCGCGCCGGAGGGCAGGGTCGGCGCCGCCGCGGCGGGGGCGAGGCCCGCCCCGGGGCCGGCCGGCGCGGGGCCAGCGGCGGGCGCGGCCGCCGGGCGGGCGGCCGGACGCGGCGGGCGCAGCTTTGGCGCGGGCGGATTGGGGACCGGCGCGCTGGCGACAGGCGCGGACGGCGCAGGCGCCGGACCGGCGGCCTCCGGCAGCGGCTGGGCTGGAGCCGGCGGAGCGATCGACAGGACGGCGAACAGCGCGGTGAAAACCGCTTTGACGAGGGGACGCATCGCGCGGATTCCATCGAGGCGGCGGGATGCGACGGACCCTAGGGTGCTTCGCCCGCCGGTCAAAGGCCGGCTAGTTGTCGCGCCCGGCTGGTGCGGCGAAGCTCAGCAGCGGCAGCACAGGACTGAGCTCAGCCCCCACGAAGACCTGCGGCTCCGAGGGCGGGCTCGCCCCTTCCTTGACCTCGCGCTCGGCCACGCACCGCCGCACCGCCGTCGCCAGGGCGGGGAAGCCCGCGCTGCGGTCGATCGACTGCAGGAAGCATTCGTCGAAATAGGGGTAGCGGTCGGCCTCGCCGCAGCCGAACGAGGTGCGGTCGCGGCGCGCCGCGGTCAGGATCATCCGGTTGGGCGCCGCCAGGTGCGGCACGAACACGCCCGAGAAGCACGCCGAGATGACCACCACGGTCGGCTTCTTTCCGCAGGCCCGGTCGAGCATGCTCGCCATCACCGGCGGCGGGACGATCCGCTCGCCGATCACCACGCCCTGCGGCAGGCCGTGGGAGGAGACGTAGAAGAGACAGCCTTCGGCGCCCGCAGCGGAGAGTTCGGAAAGCGTCTCGTAGATGCGCCGGGGCTCGGAGGGCTGGGGACGGGTGTCGGCGTAGCGCCCGGGACGCACCGAGAACTGGCCGATCCTGGCGGGCTCGAACCCGGCCCGCACCAGCGCCCGGGCGACGTCCCGGCGGGCGTTGTCGAAGGCCTCGGTCGGGCCGCCTTCGCTGCCCTTCCAGTCGCCGGCGACGACCACGGCGGCCCAGTCGGAGAAGGGCGCGGCCGGCGCGGGCCCGGCCCAGATCAGGGCCAGGGCGAGGAGCAGCGCGCCGAGCCCGCCGCGCACGGCGGCCTACTTCTTGTAGCTCTGGAAGGGCGTCGGAATGGCCGTGCCGGTGGCCTTGGCCAGGAGCCGGCCCTCCGGATCGTAGAGCTCGCCTTCGGTGAACGCGACCCGCGAGCCCCAGCGGACGACCTTGCCGATCCCGCGGATCTTCCCGGGCGCCGCCGGGCGCAGGAAGGTGGTCTTCATCTCGGCGGTGGGCGCCACGTGGGTCATCCCCGAGGCGACCATGCAGGCCACCGACATGCACTCGTCCAGCATGGCGCAGAGATAGCCGCCCTGGATCTGCTTCATCGGGTTGAGCAGCAGCTCGGGCTTGGCCTCGAACTCCACTTCGACCGACTTCTCCGCCTGGCTGACGGCGACCATCTTGAAGCCGAGGGTCTGGGAGCCGGTCGGCTGGTTCTTGGTCCTAAGGAACCGCTGGAGAATCGCCTCGTCGGTGAGGGCTTCGCTCTCCTGCGAGGCGACGTCGGTCATTCAGGCCTCATTTCTTCCGGAACTTGTCCAGCGACACGATCTTCGGCGGCTCGCCGGAAGGCGGCTCCCCGTCCGGCGGCTCCGCCGCTGGAGGTACGATGGCGTCGGTCTGCTCGCCTGCCGCGGCGGGCGGCGGCTCGAACTGCAGCAGGAACTGCACCGACGGGTCGTAGAAGCGGGTAACCGCCGCGTAGGGGATCGAGAGCCACTTGGGCTGGCCGCCGAACCGCAGCGTCACCGAGAAGAAGGTCTCGCCGGGGGCGAGGTCCCAGTACTGGTGCTGCAGGACGATGGTCATCTCGTCCGGGTACTTGGCCAGCAGGTCCGGCGGGCCGGAGACGCCCGGCGCGTCGGTCTTAAAGGTGATGTAGAAATGGTGCGCGCCCGGCAGCCCGCCTGGGGCCGCGGCGCGCTTCAGGGCAGCCTTCACGACGCCGCGCAGGGCTTCCTGCGCCATAGCCTCGTAATGCATCAAATCCTGAGCCGGAGGCTCTTGGGCCATCGGTGTCACCGCGGGAGGAAACGTACGCCCAAAAGGTAGCGTCTGCGCGGCCCCGCGCAAGGCGCGATGACCCGGTGCGGCAAGGACTTTTCAGCCCCGTGGCCGAAGGGCCCGATATCCGAAGGGAAGTGGGGGCTTCTGTTGCCAGGCGCCCCCGAGCCCCGCCTGGCGCTGCTAAGACACCAGGGCTTTAGGTCGACTACCGTCGCACCGCTTACGCGGCGAGGCGGATGTCTTCAGCGAAGTTATCGTTCGCAGTTAGATTAAGACCCGAAACGGTGGGTCAGGCCGGGAGAAAGCAACGCCTTTAGACGTCTGTCGATGCTGATCGGCCCCGCACAGCTCCGGCGATACCCGGAAGAAGATTGGTGGAGCCGCCGGGAATCGCACCCGGGTCCAGTCCGCTTATTACGCGCGCGTTTATCCCCATAGTCCGGTCGCCCGGACAGAAAGCAATATAGGGGATCGGGGTTTCCATTTGAAGAACCTCCGTCTCGAAAGCTGTCGCCGCGTAAGCCTTCGCCGTTGGCGCCGCCCGGCCGCGGGGCTAGCCTTTGGCCATTCAACGACAAAAGCATTTGGAGGAGACGACGATGGCGGGACGTCTGGCCGGCAAGGTCTGCATCATCACCGGCGCGAGCCGCGGCCTGGGGCAATATTGCGCGGTGGGCTACGGCCGCGAGGGGGCCAAGGTGGTGGTCGCCGCCCGCACCGAGAACGTCACCGACGAGCGGCTGCCGGGCACCATCTATGACACCGCCCGGCTGGTCGAAGAGGCCGGCGGCGAGGCCCTGCCACTGGTCTGCAACGTCGCCGACATGGAGAGCGTCGAGCAGATGGTCGAGCAGGTCCTGGCCAAGTGGGGCCGCATCGACGTGCTGATGACCAACGCCGCCGTGCAGCCGGCCGGCTTCATCTCCACCATCAAGCCCAAGTCCTGGGAGCTGGAGTTCAACATCAATGTCCACGGGCCGTTCCGCTGCATCCGCGCGGCCCTGCCGGCCATGCAGGCCCAGAAATCGGGCTCGATCATCAACATCTCTTCGATCGCGGCCACCGGCGGGTCCCACTACGGGGCGACCAAGCGCGCCATCGAGTCCATGACCATCGGCCTGGCCCGTGAGCTCAAGGACCAGGGCATCGCGGTGAACGCCATGAAGCCCGTCGGGGCCATCGAGACCCCGGGCCTCTTGTTCGGGCGCCCGCAGTCCCAGCGCCCCGGCGGCCAGGCCCGCCCTGAGCTGCCGCGTCCGGACTCCTATGTGGAGGCGGCGATCATCCTGGCCGCCGCGACGCCCGAGGCCATCACCGGCCAGGTGCTCAACGACGCCCAGATCGTCGAGCGCTACGCCCAGCCCGAGCTGAAGGACCGCTTCCGCGCCGAGAACCCGCAGAACTGGGTCGCGGCGATGACCGCCTAGCGCTCCGTCCCCGCCGCGCCGGTCGCCGCGTTCGGGGCGGCGGCCGCGCCTTCCTCGACCACGTTCGGCTCGGGGGTGAAGCTGGGGGCCTGGGCGCGGTTGGTGCGGGCGGCCTGCAGCCGGCCGCCGCTCTCGATCAGCTGGTTGTAGGCGGTGCGCTCGCGGGCGAAGTCGGCGCCCCTGGGGAACAGCACGTCGAAGCGGGTGTCCTGGCCGAGCGCCCCCTTCAGCGCCGCCTCCAGCGCGTCGGCCACCTGGCCGATCTCGGCTCGGTCGCAGGCCCGGCGCAGGGAGACGGCCCGGCCTGGGACCATCAGCGTCACGTCGTACGCGGTGCCCTCGACGCAGATCGCGTCGGCGGTGTCCTCGGCCTCGGTCACCCGCACCTCCCGCGGCGCCGACCACATCTGGTGGTTCCTGAGCGCCTGCAGCTGGGCCGCGGAGCCTTCCGGCAGCTCGGCGTTGATGTCGACCCGGCGGGCGATCCCCGGCTGGCAGCAGGCCAGCCCCGCCCGGGCCTGGACGAAGGCTTTGCCGTCTTGGCGGACCACCACCCGGGTCACCATCTGGCGCACGCTGCCGGAGGGGCGGACCCAGACCTCCAGGATCATCTCGTCGCCACGCAGCACCTGCCACTGCAGGGGCGGCAGGCCCCACAGGCGGTAGAGGGTGGCGTCGATCCCGTTGTCGACGGCGGTCATCCGCTCGCGCCGGCCGGCGCGCCGCCCGCCCAGCGGATCCAGGGCCTCGGCCGCCACAGGCCATTCGCCGTCCCACCAGTCCTTGGCGTCAGGGGCGGGGTAGGGCCAGGGCTGCACGGGCCCCGCCGGCTCGAGGACTTGCGCAGCGCGCCGGCCGAAGAATTGCGCCTCGGCGGAAGAGGCGAGGATCAGGAGCGGGGCCAGGGCATAGGCGAAGAGCCGGGCCATGGGCGCCTCCTCACATCGCTTCAGCTCCCCGGGTGATGGAAAGCACGCCCGTGCGCGAGAGTTCCACCAGCCCCAGCGGCCGCATCAGCTCCACGAAGGCGTCGATCTTGTTGGGCGCGCCGGAAACCTCGAACACGAAGCTCTCGTGGGTGGTGTCGATCACCCGGGCGCGAAAGATGTCGGAGACCCGCAGCGCCTCGACCCGTTCGGAGCCCGTGCTCTTCACCTTCACCAGGGCGAGCTCGCGCTCCAGGCCGTTGGGGTCGCGGGTCACGTCCTGGACCTCGCGGACCGAGACCATCTTCTCCAGCTGGGCCTCGATCTGGCCCAGCACGTGCGGCGTGCCGCGGGTGACGATGGTCACCCGGCTGGTGTGGGCCCGCCGGTCGGTCTCGGCGACGGTCAGGCTCTCGATGTTGTAGCCGCGCGCCGCGAACAGGCCGACCAGCCGGTGCAGCACGCCCGGCTCGTTGTCCACCAGCACCGCGAAGGTCGCCAGGTTCTCCACCTCGGCCTCGTGGGCGAGCTCGTACACGGATCCGGGTTGCGGGTCGGGCATGGCGGTCCTTCCGAAAGGTCGGCGGAGGGGTGTCACAACATCGGCTCTGCCGCAACTCCCGCCCCCAAACCGCTCATCCCGGCGAAAGCCAGCACCCGCCGGAGGCGGGGACAGCGAAGAGTCAGTCTGGCTCCCGGCATTCGCCGGGACGAGCGGGGATGGATCTGGCTCTCGCGCGGGCCCGCAGGGTCCGGAAGGTCACCGAGTAGCGCAGGGCCTCCACCGGCGGGATGGAGTGCTCCCACTCGCGGCGGGCAGGGCCGTCGATGACGTAGGCGGAGCGGGGCTCCACGGTCAACGCGGCGCGATCGAAGCCGCCCTGGCGGCGGCGGCGCAGGCGGAACAGGCCCGGCGCGGCGAGCGAGACGCCGATAACCTTGTCGAAGTCGGGCCGGTCCTTGTGCCAGCCAATGCCGGCGCCCGGCGGGTACTGGCTGACCATGACGTGCTCGAGGGTGTCGGGGGGCAGGCCCGCGAACGCCGCGGCCCGCTCGCGCAGCGGCAGAAGGAAGTCGGGGACGTCCTCGGCGCGCCCGAGTCCGCCGCCGTTGAAGTCGTAGCGCCAGCCGAAGGAGACGACGCGGCGCTTGCCGAGGAAGCCGTGGAACTCGAAGGCCTTGAAGGCCAGGGCCTCGAAGTGCGCGACGAGCGCCTGCTCCTCATCCGGCGTGATGATCTCAGGCTCGTAGCGGAAGCCCTCCGGCAGCTGCGGCTGTGTGTCGAACAGGCTGGGTTGGGCGAGAGCCATCGGCGGGATGTGGGGGGTGCGCTTGTATTTTTGAACCGCTCGTCCGGGCGAGAGCCGGGATCCATTCCGGAGGCCGCGCCCGCGGAGAGTCAGCCTGGATCCCGGCTTCCGCCGGGACGAGCGGAATGAAGTTCCCCAGCGTCACGCGTGACAGCGCCGCGCATCGGGCGCTTACTTCCCATCATGCGGTTCGACGAATATGCCGCCCACGACGGGCTCGGCCTGGCCGAGCTGGTCCGCAAGGGCGAGGTCACCGCCGCCGAGCTGGTCGAGGCGGCCATCGAGGGGATCGAGCGGCTCAATCCCCGCCTGAACGCCGTGGTCTACAAGGCCTACGACGAGGCGAGGGAGACCGCCCGCGGCCCGCTCTCCGGGGCCTTCGCCGGCGTGCCCTTCCTGATCAAGGACCTGGGCCTGGAGGTGAAGGGCTGGCCCCGCACCTCCGGCAGCCGCTTTGCGCCTGACGCGCCCGACGCCCGCGACAGCGAGCTCGTCACCCGCTACCGCGCCGCTGGCGTCGTGCTGGTCGGCAAGACCAACACGCCGGAGTACGGCATCCCGGGCGTCACCAACTCCCACCGCCTCGGCCCCTGCGGCAACCCCTGGAACCCGGAGCACATCTCCGGCGGCTCGTCGGGCGGCGCGGCGTCGGCCACGGCGGCCGGGATCGTTCCCCTGGCCCACGCCAGCGACGGCCTGGGCTCGATCCGCATCCCCGCGGCCTGCTGCGGCCTCGTCGGCCTGAAGGTCACGCGGGACCGCAACCCGAACGGGCCCGACGACTACGACCGGGCGATCGGCTTCTCCGTCGATCATGTGGTCAGCCGCACGGTGCGCGACAGCGCCGCCATGCTGGACGCCACCGGCTACCCGGAGGACGACAGCCCTTACGCCCCGCCGCCGAAGGCGCGGTCCTACCTTCAGGAGATCGCCACGCCGGCGGGCAAGCTGCGGATCGGCTTCTCCAGCCGCACCGCCTCGGGCCGGCCGATCGATCCGGAGGTGCAGGCCGCCTTCGAGGACGTTGTGAAGCTGCTTGAAGGCCTCGGCCACGAGCTCGTGCCGCACGACCTCGACATTGACTGGCGCAAGCTCTACCGGGCCCAGAGCCGGGTCTCGGCGGCCAACTTCTCGGCGGGCATGAAGCGGCGGGTCGAGGCCCTGGGCCGCGAGCCCGAGCCGCACGAGCTGGGACCGCTCGCCCGCCGGGGCTATGAGGCCGGCAAGCGGATCTCGGGCCAGGAGGCGCTGTGGGGCTGGCAGGAGCTCCGGGCCATGAACCGCCAGATCCTCCGCAGCCTCGCGCCCTTCGACGTCTATTTCCAGCCGGTGCTCGGCACGCCGCCGCCCAGGCTCGACGAGCTCGACCCGACCGGCGAGGATCTCGAGGCCTTCGACAAGGCCCAGGGCCGCCACTTCCCGTTCACGCCGCCGTTCAACTTCACCGGCCAGCCGTCCATGTCGCTGCCGCTGGCCTGGAGCGCGTCTGGCCTGCCGCTCGGGATGATGTTCACCGGCCGCTACGCCGACGAGGCGACCCTGTTCCGCCTGGCCGCCCAGCTGGAGCAGGCCAGGCCGTGGGCGCACCGCCGGCCCGAAACGGCGCTGCTCGCGCATGCCTGAGT
>JAESGR010001026.1_pt1 | contig 11523 bp, 10 predicted proteins | sample 9269771 | NCBI WGS metagenome assembly JAESGR01 (sample SAMN15739572, study PRJNA653492) | algae metagenome | isolation source: Chroococcus sp. CMT-3BRIN-NPC107 and co-occurring heterotrophs from well... | place: USA: Clark Mountains Wilderness, California | collected 2010-04-18
ACTTTGCCTCAAGCTCGTGGCACTAGGTTTTAATACGACCTCTGTTACCAACTGCTTATCTTGAAAGTTAGCATATTTTCATGCTTGGTTGTGCGCTTCTGCGCGTGATGACTTTGCCGAAAACATCCAGCCATTTCTACAATCTAGACTAGCAAAGCGATCGCACTTGCTACCTGCTCTGGATTAACGTCAAGGTAGCGTTGCAGAGCAGTCAAGGATTGATGTCCTGATATTTGCTGAATTACGCGGATCGGCACGTTGGCATTACTCATATTCGTTAACGCTGTACGGCGAAAGGAATGAGTCGAAGCCCCTTTGATCCTTACTCGTTTACAGGCAGAAGTAAGAATCAGGTCTGCACTTGCCCTCGTCAATGGCTTATCGCCGTAGCGCCCTGGGAATAATAGACCTGGCAGTGGGCTGTAAATCTCTAAGTACCTATTTAGCTTCGGGTGCATGGGCAAGGTACGAGTAGCGACTTTACCTTTTGTCGTTGACTTACGTAACGTTACCGTACCACCTGCTAAGTCGTAGGTAGTTAATGCTAAAGCTTCGCTGATGCGGCAGGCGCAGTAGTAGGCGATCGCAAACAGAAGTTTATCTCTAGGGGTAACTAATCCGCGCTCAAACAGACGGTTGAGTTCGGCAGAAGTAAGAATTTTAGCGCGTCCATTACCCCCAATTTTCATAGTTATTTGTATATTTGTTCCTACTCCTCATTATGATCTATGACTTGACGTTTTGTAATTTTCGTCAAGTCGCACGAAAAGCCGCAATCGCTGCACTCACAATTGTTTCGACCGCCCTTTGTCAATTGGTTGCAACAACGAATTGACGAATTATTGACAGCTATTCCTAATTGGCTAGGGCAGTCATTAATGACGTGCAACTTAGAAATTGCGTCAATTAATTCCCAACGCGATACAGGTGGCAAAGTCTTTAGTTTCTTAGTTTTAGGCGCTGTCATGCTACTCCAGACGGTTGATTATCTTTCCAGCCTGTTTTATATTTGGTTAGCCAAAATTTTCTAGGACAAAGAAACACATTAAGCTAAAAAGTTCAGTAAGTATCGACTCCTCGCCTAACTACAAGCAAAAATTAGCAGCACCACAATTGCTTCCAACATTTACCTAGCTCAAATGCTAAGGAATTTCCTTTGACAACATGAATATGTGTAAGTAGTACCCTTGCACTCTCTAGTACCTGCCCATAGAATAGCAACGGTGTTAGGAGTTACAAAGGTCATGAATAAAGCTGAATTAGTTGATGCGATCGCCCAAAAAACCAACCTGAGCAAGAAAGAAGCTGATGCTATCTTAACGGCAATGATAGAAGAAATCGTGGCAGCAGTTGCAAGTGGCAACAAAGTAACTCTTGTCGGCTTTGGCTCCTTTGAGCCGCGCGAACGTCAAGCGCGCTCTGGGCGTAACCCCAAAACAGGTGAAACTATGACTATTTCAGCTACGCGCGTTCCTGGCTTTTCTGCGGGTAAGTCTTTCAAGGACAAGGTTGCTCCAAGTAAGTAAGCGTTAAACGGCAATCCTAATTTAGGGCAATCCTAATTTAGCTATCAACTGCTATGGCATTAATAACTAAATTGCCACCAATTGCAACGCAAGGGATATCTAGGAAGTAGAGACAGGGAGCAAGTAAACCTGATAACTGCTCCTTCTCCTGATTTCCTTATTCGGTTTACAATAATGCCCTCGCCCGAACAAAAGCAGTAGTATTTGACCAACCTACTGTTTGGTTGAGTAAACAGCGGGTGAACAAGTCTTGTACAGTTTTAAGTTCTGCCCGTTTGAGGAAACGCGCTAGATGCTGTGCATAAGTAGGTCGCTCTTTTTTAGAATTGGTGGGAGCAAACCAACGCTCAAGTAATATAGATGTAATATGCAATTTGCTCGAAGTTCGCTCGTTGATAACTTCAACAACCAAACCTGCTGTCTCAAAAGCCAGTTTTAGATCTTCAACATCCCAGTTCACCATTGGGTCTGATTTTGATGTATAAATTGCCTCCTCAGCAGCAACTAGGCGCTCGTATAAGTCAAGATTTAGCTTTGCTCGGTCAACTAGGTGATAAAGTCGTTGCGTGTGACGAGGTACTGTTTCCGCTAACACCAGAACTCCCGACGGTCTGAGCAATTTAACTAACTGTTTTATGGTTGCTACTTTATCGACTTCGGACATCAAGGCATTACGTCCGAGTATGCGGTCAAATAGCACATCAGGGGCTTGATGTGACAAGATAGTTGGTAGCTCGGTTAAAGTTGCTGACAAGACAATTGGACGCATCAATTCTGGTAGCGCGGCAAATTGCTCCTCTAAGGCCTTGCTTTGCAAGAGCGTCCAAGTACAGGCATATACTGCACCTTCAGGTACGCGACGTAGTGCTTCATTCGTCACTAGACCAGTACCTGCATTGAGGTCTAGTAATACATGATGGCGTTGGACTTGAGCTAAATCAAATAAGCGTTCGCGAACCGCAGCTAGCTGTTCGCTCACCTGTCCTAACGTGCGTTGCAACCAACGTTCATAATCTCGATCTGTTGGTCCGTTCGTTAGCACCTCTATCGGTACTACACCTACGCCCTCTACTGAAGCTGCTAGTTGAGCTTCGCGATGACGAGCTACTTGCGGACCAATTTCTGCTTCAAATCCTTGCTGTGATGGTTGATAAAAGACAAATCCTTGCAGTGTCGCAGGCAGATATTGTTGCGCCACCCAATGGTCGCGGTAAGCATGAGGATAAAGGTAGCCCATACCATGTCCAAATCCCTTCTTGTCACGACTGGCATCTTTAAGGTGAGTGGGTACTTCTGCTTCTCGTTCTTGCTCCACCGCCGCTAAAGCATCGAAAAAGCCCATCACGCTGTTCGACTTCGGCGCGGTTGCTAAGTACAGCGCTGCTTGGGCTAGATGGTAGCGTCCCTCTGGCATTCCTACACGGTCGAAGGCTTCTGCACACGCATTGATCGCTATCACGGCATTAGGGTCCGCTAGTCCCACATCTTCACTAGCTAAAATTAGCATTCGGCGAAAAATGAACCGGGGGTCTTCTCCGGCATACACCATTTTTGCCAGCCAGTATAAAGCTGCATCTGGGTCAGAACCGCGCAAACTTTTAATAAAAGCGCTAATCGTATCAAAGTGGGCATCTCCTTCTTTATCGTAGAGTACAGCCCTGCGCTGAATTGATTCTTCTGCTACATCTAGATTAATGTGGATAACACCAGTATGATCCGGCAGTGTAGTTTCCACTGCTAGTTCTAAAGCATTGAGCAACGAGCGCGCATCACCATTTGCTACATTGACTAGGTGACTTACGGCATCAGGCTCCACTTTGATTTTTAGTTTGCCATAGCCGCGTTCTGGATCGCTTAACGCCTGTCGGGCAACGCGAACTAAATCTTCATCTCCCAGTTGCTTCAATTGAAAGATCCGCGAACGGCTGACTAATGCCTTATTGACTTCAAAGTAAGGATTTTCTGTAGTCGCCCCAATCAGGACAACCGTACCGTTTTCTACCCACGGCAGCAACGCATCTTGCTGAGATTTGTTAAAGCGATGAACTTCATCAACAAACAGGATAGTCCTCTGTTGGTACTTGGTACGCTTTTCTTGAGCAATTTCAATGGCCGCGCGAATCTCCTTAACGCCAGAGAGAACCGCATTGATAGCAATGAAGTGAGCGCTAGTTGTATTAGCAATAATCCGGGCTAGAGTTGTCTTGCCCGTGCCTGGTGGTCCGTAAAAGATAATTGAGGAGATTTGGTCAGATTGAATTGCACGGCGTAGTAAGCGACCGGCTCCAAGAATGTCATCTTGCCCAATAAACTCATCTAAGCTGCGAGGGCGCATCCGGTCAGCTAGTGGGGATTGAGTTGATGTCAATTGTTGCTAATGCTTGATAGATAGTTAGGTTCTGCCTTAATCATCATACAAAATCGGTAAGTAATTAGTTATAACTCTACTATCAACTTGCCCCAGCAATTCTCCTAAAATGCATCCTTGACAAGTTAAGAAGATGGGAAAAAAGTCAAGCGAGGTTTAGGAAATGGTGATAAGTCAAGCGGAGACTCTTTTTTACGGATTTTGACTACTCTCAAATCCCGGTTTTCAGGTGCAGCAAAATAGCTTACTGGATCGCTTGCCTTACCCTTGTCGTAGGCAACACCAAAGTGATACATTCCTCGATACAACATTTCTAAAGAAATAGAGTCGAAGGGAACTCCCACCTCATCAGCCACAGCATCTCCCAGGTCTACTAATACTGCATAGAATAGCCAAGTAGCCCAAATCTGTAACTGTACCCCGTTAATTGAACCAGTCCAGAGATAGGATAGTCCGAGCAAGCGCTTCACTGTAAAGAAGGCTTCTTCAATACGCCATCTGCGACGATACAGGTCGGCAACGACATAGGGTGGTAAGCGCTCAGGCTCCACTACTGTAGTGATGTAACTGTACCAAACCGAGCCAAATTTTACCTGTACTAATCGCATCTGCAACTGTGGCGCTCCCTTACGTTTGACTCCTAAGCGAATTAGCAGATCTTTGACTTGTGCTTGGTAAGTCTAAGTGCGCTCCACTGTGTAGGCGGCTCCCGCCTTCAAGCGGCAGATAATGTCTACTCCCTTAGATTGAAGTTGCGACCAGAAAAGGAAGTGGTAAAACCCTCGGTCAACAATGAGCAGAGTTTTTGCTGTCACCAAGCTCAACAGATCGTCTTCAAAGCAAGTGTCACTGGCTTTAGGATTAGGCTCAAACCAAATCTGCACAGGTAGCCGGGTAACTAAGTCCACTACTGTACCCATCTTTCCAGCTAGAGTGCCTACAGTCTTATCCTGTAAGCTCTTAAGCTTGAGAAATAGCGCTTCCAATGTCGAGCTATCTGCAATCCATATGTTGTCAAAATGATGCCGAGCATACTCTACACTCTTTGGTAAAGGACGCTGTTCTCGTTGCTTCCATCGCTGCTTAAACTGGGGGAGCAAATCAAAAAACACTTGTTCAAACAATGTTGCTGGAAAGCTGAGAAACCGCTGGCTCAAAGCCTGCTGGGAAACAATAGTAGCTTTGCACCATAGTAAGTCCTCTCGGGCTAACATTCGAGTTAACTCTTGCACGCTTGGTACTTGCCTCCATAGCATTGTTAGTACCGCAGCCAGCATTAACGATAAGTTGAGAATGCGATTCCTTAACCCCAAAGAGCGGAAGTAAAGCCGCTGGTTATTAACAGCTGGAGTAAGTAGCGCTTGTAATTGCTCAACAATTGCTTCGTTGCTACGACTAGGACACTGTTGTTTATGTGCGTGATCGCGATTACTTCTTTTGGATTTTTTTGCCATCGGGGGAGTTTCTCCATAGATGCACTCCCTTACAGTCGCATGACCATTCAGGCTGGTCTACTGTGTATTTGTACTCATTGACTAACAGTCCTAGAGCTTAACTTGTTAAGGATGCCTAAAATGAAGCCTAGCTACAATTGTTAGTGCCAGCATTGGCTAATGCTGCCATTGGTTCGGTCACATCCGTCTGTTGTAGTTCGCTCTTTGCCCCCCACTCTCCTGCTTGCGGATTAGTTCGTCCTTCCTCCTCTACTAGAGCCTGCACTAATGATTGTTCTGATGATCGCTTACTCTCTAGTAGCAACGTATCGGTTGTAGCCTTTGTACTTCTACTAGCGTTCTCTTGCTTTTGCTGCATTAGCTTAGGCTTTCCCAGCGAACCACGCACAAAACAGCCCTTACCCAAAACCAGGGTCGCTTTTTGCCGTTGCACTTCTAATTCCCAAATTTGCCCTACAGATTCGGCAGGCAAACTACCCACAATTTTTAAGGCGAAGGGTTGATATTTGAGAGCCTCCTCTTTACCTTTACGTCGCTGTTGATTCCGCCGGATAACGATAGTAATCTTTTCGTTTATCACCGACTCGATTTGCCCTATTAGCCTAAACCCATCAACTTTTCTTTGATTTTCTTTCCTTAGCTTAGGAGCAGACGATCCTAATGATTCTAGGGCGTTAATATTGACCAGTTCAAATTTTAGTGGCTCCGTGCTTGGGTAAACTGTCCATAAAACATCCTCTGGGAGCAAATCTTGCTTTGTGCTGTAGTTAGGAAACTTCTTGTTCAGTTGATGATGCAAGCGCCCCTTCAGTTGTGCAGGGACAGCAATACCATCAGGAGTGACCAGCATCCCAGAATCTGGATTGTCTGCACTTGGCTGATAATTGCCAGTAACCCAACCGATAGCCTGATAGGTAATTGCTTTGTTACTCCTTTGAGCTTGGTTTTTCTCAGTTTCCAATTCCATAATTTTGCTCCATGAACATCAGTAATTTATCTTCAAAATCGTCTAGATAGGTCTGTCGTCCAAGAGACTCCAAAATTGTATATGCACAACGAGACAGCAAGCCACTTTCTCGCAAGCGCCTAATTCGTCTGAGCGTTTGGGGTAACTGACGGCGTACATCTGGCAAGTCAATGGGGTCGAGGTTGTCTGGTTTCACAGTCAAGGTGTTGTCGTAAACGTCAACGGCTATTGTAAAATCTCTTAGCTCCGATGCGATCGCCCAGCAGCCATTATATTTACGCTCCCCTCCTTCTAATCTATTCAGGATAAAGGCATCGCCCATAGTACAAAAGTCACTAGCTTTAACTAAAGGCTTTTCTTTGAGGCGCTGCACGATGTCTTTGACAAGGCGACCCGTAGGAACTTTACCACCAGCTTCATTTACTGCTTGCTGCCAAATTTGTTGCTGTGCGTCTGGTTCCAAAGTTGTCAAGGATCTAATTTGTTCAATTGTTGTTGGCATAATTTGTCTCCGATTCGGAGACAAATTGTTTTGCATACTGATCGGACATAAGTTATCTACAACTTTCGCAGCATCAATCAAACGGTAGGGATGAGCGCGACTAAATCCAAATCGGTCGCGGCAGTACGCTTCAAAAGTCCTATGAGTTGAGCGGTACAATCGCTCGTCTCTTAGTTGTCGCAGTGCGCTTCCCGCTTCATAAAACGCTCGTTCTACCTTTGATTCCAACCGATGTCGCTCTTTTTCCTCATCTTCGGTTAATTCCTCAACCTGGACATTTTCAGTAATCATGAGTGTGATTTCTGGCGTTCTGTCTCCTAGTTCTTCTGTTGGCGGACTACCCATTGGAATTTCCTGGTTAAAAACAGTGTTGTGTATTAAATCCTCATCTCCTTCACTCCCAATCGAATTAGGAACTTTCTGCCAATCTTGGCGCTCAAAAACTATCTCATCGGTTGTCTCAACCGCCCCACGCGCTAATAACCGCTCTACAGTAAAGATTTTGCCAGCTTCTTCATGACCATTAAGAATTTTTATGCGATTGCCATTGCTTCTTGCAAAAGGATTAATTTCTGACCGAGATTCCACAAATTCCCTCCGTACCAAAAACTGGGATATTTCTACCACTCGAGGCTTCGCAGAACACCCAAAGCTCTTTCGGACTGCCCAAGCCCTCCACAGACACGAAAGACAAATTTTCGACTTGCTCCAGGCGCGCATCATCAATAAAATCACCACCGATCCGCGAAACAGTAAAGGTTAAACGCTTAAATACCCAATTGAGCATTTTGATTGGTATCCAAGTTAACTCGTTAATGTTTTGTGGTTCAGAGCAGAGAAATTCGATTAATACTGAAGCAATTTTTTTCCTTTGAGTTTTATCAAAAGAATTCATTACGTCAATCAGTTTTTGGCTGTCTTTTTGTAATGAGTTAGCTATTTCTATCCAGGTAGTTGATTGCAATAGTAGTAAGGCTAGATTAGGAGTTGGTGCTATTGGTGGACTATTGGTGGTATCACCAACCGCCTCTATCCCAGTTACAGAAGTAGTCTCAGCGTTGTTGTTGGTGAATTGGTGAATTGGTTGCTCCGGTAAGAGTTGGTGTGGTGGTGGAGCTTCTTGCCTGTGGTCTTCTGGAGTTATAACTATAGAAAAATCACCAGGTGTTACAACTTCACCAACTTCACCAATTGTTGGCTGTATTCCATCTATAGATAAGGTTTCAGCGATTGGTGACTCCACCAATTCTGCACCAATCTCCACCAATTGTTGAGTTAGGGGAATGTATCTCATCTCACTACCCTCCCCCTCAATTCGCCCATGTCCTGCCACCGCTAATGCTTTGAATACCACCGTGCGGATTTTCTCTGTTGCCCAACTTTTGAGGGCGTTTATCCGAGTTTTGAGAAAGGAAGCATTTAGCCCCTGCTGGGATTTGGCAAAATATTTCTCTGCCTGAGTTTGGACTTTAAAAAATATGCCCTCCAGCTTTCTGGTTGGGGCATTGTTGCCGTGAATTAGTTTTTGCTGCCATAGGTAGAAAGAAGCTATTTCTATAGCCCAACGCATTGTCTCACCAGAAATCGTTGGTTCAGGTAACTTGCCAGCACAAACGGCGTTAACTATGTGCAGCCACAGCGCAATTCTTGCCGCATAAGCTTCGATTTTTGCGTAAACGATGGAGAAGCCAAAGTAGTTTTCTTCTCTCTCGTCGTCGGCTAAAGTATGATTCCAGGCTTGGAATAGCACTTTCGCTTCCCGCGTTAACAAATAGTCTTGCTGTGGTAATCCCTCTAATTGCTCGTACAACCACTCTAGAGTCTCGGTAAAATTGCTATTCATCTTTGGAGTAAGCAAATCTAGATACCGGGGTGGTGCATCAAGAATTGAGCAGTACAAAAACCTGGCGCTGTAGCCGCTTGAAATAAAATTCACGTCATCGCCCATTAACCGCGCTAACGTATCCCACTGGTAAGTGCCTGTTTTACTAAAAGCAGTGCGGCTCAAAAATAATCTCGCATCGTGGCGGTCGTAGTTGCAGGCAGCACCATTGAAAAAACTTAGCTCTAATTGCAAATCATCTCCTTTCCCACCCCCTTTGTATTGGTTTAGGCGTTGGTAATCGGCAACAAGTTCGTCTATATATTCGAGCAGTCCGCGCGGGTTTTCTTGGTGGATACGGATTTTAGTGGAAGTCGTAACGTTACTTAAAAGTCGCCGCATTCTTACGGGCGGTTTCTCCTCAGATTTCTTGTCTCGTTCGTAATCACAGAGATTTGTATCGTAAATATCTTTTGCCTCTCCTTCCATCTTTTCCAGGGGGGAGATTACTTCTTTTTGCGGCGGCGTTTTAGCTTGCCCTGAGTGGGCGACGTTTGCCGTCCAAAATATGCAGTCCTGGGTATAGCCCGACACCGGATCGATAACGATCCTGGCGGTTGTACCGATTCTTGACGCACAAGCAGGCAAAAGAGTATTAAACAGGTACTCTGGTGCTGTAGGCATTGCTAGAGCTTTGGCGATTAGTGGTTCGGCAAGGATGGGATTGATATATCGCCGGATATCTAAGCGCTTGCGGCAGTTCTTAATTATCGGTGTAAAAGATTCAATGGCAGCAACTACTTCGGTTGCTTGCTCTCCTTCACTCTGAATGATTCGGGCGAGGTTTTTAATTTCATTGAAGGATTTTTTAACGTCGGCAGCTAAGTCCATTAATGCCGCCGTTTGGGTTGATTCAGTTTCATAGCTGGCAAGAATGCTTTTTATGCGATCGCATAGGGTTATTCCTGGCATCGAACTTGGCTGTTTATTACTGCTAGGACTAAAACCTTTGAAAAGAGTATCGTCTTTGACATGATTCTTCCAGTACCAGGCGCGGAGACAGTTTTCTACACCATCAGGGGTACAACTAGGAGCGGGGTTGCTTTTAGCCGCCGATGCCCAAATTGATTCAATTTCTTTTGTGGGCAAAGGGGGAGAGCAACGAGTACCGTAATTTTCTAGTAACAATTGTGGATTGCCATCAAAACTTTGTCTGATGGTCTGCAAGTAAGAGGCTGTGCCGATTAAGTCACGGGCTAGTTTAGCGCCACCAAAGTTACGCCCTCCTTGGGCGCAGCCTGACTGGAGTAAACTGCGGGATTCTTTAGATAAACAAACTTCAATTGGTACAGTTTGGGGTACGGGCAATGAAATATCCTCGTAGCGCTGGTAACTAGCCGTTAGAACTTCTGGGCGCTTTGTGCTGAGGGTAGCGGGTTTTGCTAAAGCTTGGAGACGTTCTCTCAATTGCTCGTAAGAATATTTTTGCCCTGAGTCCTGGACTATTTCTGTTCGTCTCGGTTCTCGTCCGGGTTTAACGTGCCAGCCGCCAGCAAGTCTAAATACTCTTGAGGGGTTTTTATTGATGGGGTCTGCGCCCATAATTTCAATTAGCAATAATTGCAATTCCCGCCACTGTTCTACACTTATTGGCGTATCGAATACCCAATAGGGTTGTGCTGATTTATCGCCGCTATACACCGTAAAAGTTGGCTCGAAAAAGCCTAGGGTTTCCCAATGTAATAATTGGTCTTCAACAGGTCTGTCGTCCCACTCGCAAAAAATAGCGGCGCACTGCTTAATATCTTTATCTTCGTGTCCGCCGTTCGCGCCATTAACTACTACATAGGTTCCGCGCTCGTCTTTTTGGTGAGATGCGATCGCGCCCCAGTCCAGATTGTTTAATTTTCTTCCCTTGTCATCGCCCTTTTTAGGATTATCTGAGTGGTAGAAAAAACGTAAAGACACTTGGTTTGAGGTGTAACCGAGGTAGGCTAATTGCTTTTGAGCTAATTCGCGGTCTGTTTGAGGAAATGGATAGTTGTTCATTTTGGTTCTCGTTATTTATGTTGAACCAAGACAAGCCCTAAAAACAAATTATGCTTATTTGCTAGATTTTGCTAGACTTACGATGGGTGTCAGGTCGTGGCAGTCTAGTCTAGGTTTATTTCTAGATAGGGGTTGTCCCGGCTTTTTTATTGAGTAATTTCAGCCAAGTTCAAAATTTGTAATGCTAGGCGCGCTCGACTTAAGTTCATGCGACAAGCACAAGTCCTATTAGTCATACTTTCCCAAGTTTCGTTATTATCAGAGCGGCGAGTTATACGCGCGTAAATACGAAACTCGTAAGGATCTAGCCCGTAGTCATCTATTTCTCGTCTGACGAATAGGCTTAACTCACTTTTTTCCTTGACGGCAGCACTCATAGGGCTACCTCCTTTTCTTTGAGGGTAGCCGTAGGGGCTGTAATTCCTATGCTGCCGTTATCTAATGTCTTTGACCCAAAAGAATTTGAAATTATTTTGGGAAATAACTTGCCAAAAGGCACACTAAAGTTGCACAATACTATTAATAGCATTGACTGTTTCGACCTCCAAATAAAGGGTGTGTGGTCGGAGCCTTCGGTGGCGGAAGATAATAGTCTGCTGTCACAGACTTTCCTCACCCACGAAGCTTATTCGATTGTGAATATTATACGGGATCTAGCAACCAAAGCTGAACCCAGTACAAGAATTTTATATATTTGTAGAAGTATAAATAATTGTTCATTTGTCAAGCACCAAAGGTTTGATTTTTAAGAAGGTGAAAGCACAGATTTGATTCATCTTTTTCTAGCTAATTCGCTCTACTTTTAGTCCTGCTAGTTTCCAATCAGAGACAATAG
>JAESGR010001027.1_pt1 | contig 11523 bp, 8 predicted proteins | sample 9269771 | NCBI WGS metagenome assembly JAESGR01 (sample SAMN15739572, study PRJNA653492) | algae metagenome | isolation source: Chroococcus sp. CMT-3BRIN-NPC107 and co-occurring heterotrophs from well... | place: USA: Clark Mountains Wilderness, California | collected 2010-04-18
ACCGCGACCCAGTCGGCCACCGAGGCCCTGCGCGGCACCGGGAGCTGGTTGTCGTACCTGGTGGTCGACGGGCGCCCGCTGGTGCCGGGCGCCCGCAGCCTCGCCATCGACCGGGCGTCCATCATCGCCACGCTCCTCGTGGCCGGGGTGGGCATCGCCGGGCTGATCCGGCGCGACCTGCGCGAGCGGACCTGGCTCGTCACAACGGCGCTCGTGGGGTTGGTCGCCACCGGCATGGCCTTCGTCGGCCCGCTCGACGGGCTGGCCGCCGGCCCGATGCGCGACCTCCTCGACGGCGCGCTGGCGCCGTTCCGGAACGTGCAGAAGTTCGCCGCCCTCGTGCGGTTCCCCTTGGCCATCGGCGTGGCCCACCTCCTCGCGGTGGCAAGGCTCCCCGCGTGGACGAGGGTCGGCCGCTCGCCGCAGGCCTCTCGCATCGTGCTCATCGCCATGGTGGCGGCCGTCCTGCTGCCCGTGGCGCGCGCCCAGCAGAGCGGTCTCAGCCCCGACGGCTCCTTCGAGCGCATCCCGGCCTACTGGACCCAGGCCGTGCGGTGGCTCGACGACAACGGCGAGAGCCGCCGGACGCTGCTGGCGCCCAGCAGCCCCTTCGCCGAGTACACGTGGGGCCGGCCGCTCGACGAGCCGATGCAGGCCCTCTCGAACGAGTCGTGGGCGGTCCGCAACATCATCCCGCTCGGCGGCGCCGGGCCCACGCGCCTGCTCGACGAGCTCGACCGGCGCCTGATCAACCGGCAGCTCGGCCCCGGCACCTCGGAGCTGCTCGCCCGCCTCGGGGTGCGCCACCTCGTGGTGCGCAACGACCTCGACCGGGCCCGGACCCTCTCCCCCGCGCCGGGCGTCATGCGCGCCGCGCTGGAGGCCACCCCGCAGCTCGACCGCGTGGCCGCGTTCGGCCCCGAGGTCGGCCGCTCCCTCCTGAGCGACCAGCTGACCTCCGAGTTCGGGCCGGCCGGTGGCGAGGGGATCCGCGCCGTCGAGGTCTGGCAGGTCGCCACGCCCACCAACCGCGTCATGGCCTACGACGACGACGTCACCGTGGCGGTCGACGGCGGCCCCGAGGCGCTCTTCGAGCTGGCCGACGCCGGGCTGATCGCCGGCCGGGCCACCGTGATGGCGAACGTCGGTGACGACGTCACCACCGCCGACGCGTGGGCGGTCACCGACGCCGCCCGCCGGCGCGACGCCACCTTCGCCACGGTGCGCGACGGGGTGTCCTACACGCTCACCCCGGACGAGGACGCGCCGGGCACCGGGAGGCCGCCGCTCGACCGCCTCGACCCGCTCCTGGAGGACCAGCTGGCCACCGCCGCCCTGTCGGGCGCGGCCGAGATCCGGGCATCGTCCTACGCGCTCAGCAGCCAGACCCGGTTCCCGGGGAGCCAGCCGTGGGCGGCCTTCGACGACGACCCCACGAGCGCGTGGTACCCCACGACGTCAGGCACGCCGCTCGGCGCCTGGGTCGACGTGGCCCTCCCCGAGCCGACGGAGATCCCGAGCGTCCGCGTGTCGCGACCGGCCGGCGCCCTCTCGAAGGTGCTGGAGGTGGAGGTGGTGACCGATGCCGGCTCGGCACGCGCCAGCTTCGGCACCGACGACACGGCGACCGTCCGCCTGCCCGCAGGCGCCACGAGGACGGTGCGGATCGTCATCGCCGATGCCGTCCGCGCCGGCTCCGGGTTCGGCTCCCCCGGCCTGAGCACCATCCGCCTCGAGGGCGTCGAGCTCGACCGGCCCGTCGCGCCGGTGTCCACCCGGCCCGAGTTCGCCCGCACCGACGGCGCCCCCGTGCTCGTCTTCGACCGAGCCCGCAGCGATCGCAGCAACCGGCTCAAGCGCGACGAGGACGCGCTCCTCGACCGGACCTTCGAGCTCGACACGGCGGCGACGTTCGACGTCGCGCTGAGCGCCACGCCGCAGCCCGGGCCTGCGCTCGACGCGCTGGTGCAGCAGCTGCGCACCGACCTCGGGGCCGTCGACCGCGGTGTGCGACCCTCGTCGGTGTGGCAGGGGCTCGCTGCGTTCGACGGGGACGCCGCCCACGACGACGACCTGACCACGTCCTGGGTCGCCGCCGTCGACGACCGCGACCCGTCGCTCGAGGTCACGTGGGACGAGCCGGTGACGCTCACCCGCATCCGCATCCAGGGCCCCGGGTTCCCCGGCGAGCCCATCGGCCGCATCCGCCTCGAGTCACCCAGTGGCGTGCGCACCGTCCAGGTCGGCGACGACGGCGTCGGCCGCTTCTCCCCGCTGACGACCCGCTCGGTCACCATCCGCCCGACGGCACCGGGTGCCGCGTCGCTCGGGGTCGCCCAGCCCGAGGTCCGCTCGATCAGCGAGGTCTCGTTCGACACGCCGATCCCGCCGGTGCGCTCGATCGACCCGGACCAGGAGGTCGGCGTCGGCTGCGAGGAAGGTCCCGTCGTGCGCATCGACGGCACCGAGGTCCGCACCTCGGTGGCCACCACGTGGGCCGAGCTCGAGGCCCAGGCCCCGGTCGTGATGGTGCCCTGCACCGAGCAGGTCGCCCTCCAGCCCGGGACCCACCGGCTCCAGGCGAGCGGCGGCGCGGCGTTCAGCGTCGACGGCGTGGTGCTCGACCCGGGCGGCCGCACCGATCCGACGCCCGCCCGCTCCACGCGCGTGGAGCGGTGGGACACCGACCGGCGCCTCGTCGAGGTCGGCGGCGGCGAGGCCGCCATCCTGGCCACGACCGAGAACGCCAACGACGGCTGGGTCGCCGAGTACGAGGGTCGCCGGCTCGAGCCGATCGTGGTCGACGGCTGGCGCCAGGGGTGGCGGCTGCCCGAGGGCCGAGCGGGGCTGGTCCGGCTCACGTTCGAGCCCGGCGTGACCTATCGCGCCTTCCTGGCCGGCGGCTCGGTGCTCCTCCTGCTCCTCGTCCTGGCCAACGTCGCCGCCGTCCGACGCGTGGTCCGGCGCCGCCGGGTCGCCCCCCGGCTCGCGGCCGAGCCGATCGAGGGCCTGCCCACGCTCGTGGTGGGGGTGATCGCCGTCGTGGCCGTCGCCGCCCTGGCCGGGCCGGCGTGCCTCCTCGTCCCCGTGCTGTTCCTCGCCCGACGGGCCCGGGTCCTGACGCTCGTGTTGGGGTCGTCGATCGCCCTCGCCGCCGCGATCGCCCTGCGCGAGCCCCTCGGGTCGACCGTCCAGGGCACGGGCTCGTTCTCGGCGCTGGCCCAGACCTCGGCCACCCTCGCCATCGGAGCCCTCGCCCTGGGGCTGCTCCGGGGCGGCGGTGCGCCGGCGGCCGCCGACGACGGCCCGGCCGGCGCGGGCGACCCGGACCGGCCGCCCGAGCCGCTGGCCTAGCCGCCGTCGCCTGCGGGCGCGGCCGGGAGGATCCGGACGTCGTCCCAGTTGGCGAAGTCGCGGGCGTCGATGGGCTCGGGACCGGACTCGTCGAGGAAGGCGAAGAGGCCGACGGCGGTGCCGTCGACCTCGAGCTTGGGGTCGTCGAAGGAGTTGCGGACCGTGCCGTTCGTGAGGACCTCGACCTTCGAGCCGACGGCGCGGATGCCGATCACGTCGTCCACCCCGACGCCCGAGAGGTCGGTGTTGCCGATGATGTCGTCCTCGGCGAGCTCGCCGTTCTCGAACCGACCGAGGGTGTAGGTGCCGTAGTCGCTCGTGGCGAACAGCCCGATGAACCGGTCCGGCGACGCCACGCGGATGGCGATGCCGGCGCGGTCGACCGGCGACGGCAGCCGGACCTCCACGGTGACGTCGGCGGCACCGGCGTCGACGGTGGCCAGCTGCAGCGGCGAGTCCGGGTCGACGGCCACGGTGCGGGCCGTGCCCTTCTCGACGCCGATGGTGCCGACCTGGTTGGTCCAGGCGCCGGCGCCGGGGAAGGCCCCCAGGTCGCCGTCGGGCCGCTCGAAGTCATCGGCGATGGTGGCCGGGTCCTCGAGCTCCGGGTCGTTGCCGGGGTCGGGCACGGTCGAGGGCGGGGCGCCTCCGCCGGCGGCCGGCTGGCCGCCGGCCGGTGCGGGTTGGGTGGCCGGCGGGTCCGACGCCTTCTCGTCGTCGTTCCCGTTGAGGGCGAGGAAGACGACGACGCCGACCATCACGAGCACGACCGCGCCGATGATGAGGAGGAGCGACGAGGACTGGCCCGCGGGGCGAACCCACTCGTCGGCCACGTTGCGGCCGGGCTCGGCGCCGGTTCCAGGGCCGGTGACGGGATCGTCGCCCCAGCCGTCGTCGGCGCCCGCACGGGCCGGCGCAGGACGAGCAGGCGCGTCGAGGTCGGCCGCGAACGGGCGGTCCTCGAGGTCGAGGGGTTCGTCGTCGTTCGTCATGCGCACTCCCGATCTGGTCCCGGCCCGGTGGACGGCCCGAGGGCCGAGGTCAGCTGCCCGCGCCAGCGGGCATGGTAGCGGTCGCCTCGCGCGCCGCCGGGGCCGGACGGCGGCGCTGGCGGCCACGCGGTGCCGACGGCCCGCGGGACGGGTCGAGGTGCTGCAGCGGGCGCTCCACCACCAGGTAGAGGACGGCGGCGAGCACCGACGACGCGGCCAGGGTCACCACGGCCAGCCAGAGGGTCGGGAGCAGCTCGTCGCCCAGCTGCAGGTGCTCCTGCTGGAGCCACGCCATGAGCGGGAGGTGGATCAGGAAGATGCCGTAGGACAGCTCGCCCCACCACTGCACCGGTGGGCGCGACAGCGCCCGGCCCAGCGGGCTGGTGCCCTCCCGGTCGGCCACGAGCGGCATGACGAGCAGGGCGGCGACGACGACCTTGGCGAGGTCGCGCAGGGTGCCCTCGACGGTGCTCACCGGCTCCGGGAACGGCGGGAACTGGTACCAGCTCAGCACCAGGACGAGGCCGGCGGCGGCGATCCAGGGCAAGCCACCGAGCTTGCCCAGCAGGGTGAACAGCCGCCCGGGCCGCCGGCGCTCCTGCTCGGCCACGCTGAGCACGGCGAGGGCCATCCCGACCGCGAAGGCGTCGAAGAAGCGGAGGAGCACGCCGAAGCCGAGGACGCGCTGCGGGTCGCCGTAGAGCCACACCTTGAACCCGATGGCCACCGCGGCGAGGACCGCGCAGGCGATCCACTCGTCGACCACGCGCTTGCCGGGGACGCCCCTCGACAACCGCATGATGCGGTCGTGGAGCGGCAGGTAGGCGTAGAACGACACCTCCGTGCAGAGGCTCCAGGCCACCACGAGGCCGAGGCCGAACGCGATGGCGACCGAGTCGTAGATCTGCAGCAGACCGGCGATGCGCCAGGGCTGCCACCCGGTGCCGAGCTCCGCCTGGCCGAGCAGGGCGGCCACACCGAGCACGACCCAGTAGGCGGGCAGGATCCGGCGGAACCGGTGCCACGCGTAGCGGCCGACCGACTTGCGGGGCGCGCCCGTGAGCCGGGCTGCGACCATCGGGCGGTAGAGCAGGAAGCCCGACAGGACGAAGAAGACGGGCACGCCGAGGTCGAGCAGGGAGAAGAGGGGTCCGAGGCCGCCGTCGCGGTCGAGCCCGGTGCCGGCGCCGGCCGACGCGGCGTGGAACACGACGATGAGCACCGCGCTGAGCAGGCGGAGCCCGTTCATGGCCTGGAAGCGGGGCCCCGCCGGCGTCGGCCTGGTGTGCTCCGGCACCGGTGCCGATGTCTGGCTCGCGACCATCGGGGCATCGTAGGGCCTGGTCCTGCGGCCGCCGGGACCTGGTCACGGCGCTGGGCGGGCGGGCCGCGAACCGCTCAGCCCGGCTGGGGCTGGTTCCACTCCGTCCAGCCGTGGCCGGTCCGGCCGTCGGCCGCTCGGAACGTCGTCCACGCGCGCGGGAACCGGCTGGTGCGGCCGTCGGGCGCCTCGAGCAGCACCGGCGAGAAGGCCACGGGTTCGAGCTCGAGGTCGAGGTCGCCGACGCGCCACGTGGCCGACGTCGGGAACCCGTGCGCGCCGAGCACCTGGCCGCGCTCGGCCCGGTCGGTGCCGACGAGGGCGCCGCCAGGTGGCTGCACGTAGCCGGTGCCGAAGATCGGCGTGCCGTCGATGTCGACGCTCGTGCCGTGGAAGCGGGTGCCGTCGTCGAGGCGCCCGGCGGTCCAGCTCCAGGCCATCGACCACCAGTCGCGAACGCCCCAGGAGTGGTCTCGCTGGCCGAAGCCGTCGAGCTCGATCCGCTCGTCCCCCACCAGCACCTCGCCGTGCACGCGGCACGGCACCTCGTAGCGGGTGACGCCCGGGTACGCGTAGGTGCCCCCGTCGGTCTCCCACTCGAGATCGAAGCCGAGCGGCACGCGATCCCCGCGGAGCGCGCCGTACACCTCACCGGCGTCGTCGACGCCGACGCCGAAGGCCTCCAAGCCGACGGTCACGTGGTCGAGCGGCGTCTCGACCGTGTAGTCCGCCCACAGGCCCTCGGTGCGGATCTCCAGCGAGCGGGCCGGCGGCAGGGGCACGTCGTGGTCGATCACGGTGACGAGCGGCCGGTCGGGACCGACGACGCAGCCCCAGTACCACGCCCGCCCCAGCCCCTCGCAGAGCCCGAGGCGCACGTAGCCACCGATGCCTCGCTCCGGGTCGAAGAAGTCGAGGTAGTAGCTCTCGCTCCAGAGCTGCTCGCCGCCGGCCTGGTGGCGGGCCTCGTCGGCGGCGGCCGCCGGTGAGGTCGGCGCGGCGCCGGTGGGTGCGGGATCGTCGGGCACGGGCGGACCTCCAGGTCTCGGCGGCGCCGATCGTACGTCGGGCGCCGGGCGGGCGCGGCGGTCCTCGCCGGCTGACCGGACGGCCGGTGGGGCGCCGGTAGCGTGGCCGGGATGTTGGCGTTCCTCTCCCCCGCCTGGGTCGCCGCCCTGCACGACGCCGCGAGCCGGGACCAGCGCCTGGCGGCCGCCGCGGGCGACGTGTCCCTGGTCGTCGAGCAGCACGTCACCGGTGGCCCCGCCGGCAACGTCACGTACCACGTGGTGCTCGACCACGGCCGCGTCGCGGTGGCCCACGGGCCGGCTCCGGCGCCCGGCCCGGACCTCCGCCTCGTCCAGGACCACGCGACCGCGGTCGGCATCGCCGACGGGACGGGGTCGGCGCAACGGGCGTTCATGGCCGGGCGCCTGCGCGTGGGTGGCGACCTCCGGGCCCTGCTCCGGCACCAGGAGGTCCTGGCCGGGCTCCACGACGTCTTCGCCGAGGTCCGCGCCACCACCGACCTCGGCTCCAACCCCGCCCCGGTCGGCGGCGAGGCGGTCTGACGTGCCCGAGCTGCCCGAGCTGCAGGCCCACGCCGAGCGCCTCGACGCCGCCTTCGCCGGTGCCGTGCTCGAGGGCTTCCGCTCGCTGACCTTCACCGCGCTGAAGACGGCGACGCCCGACCCGTCCGACGCCGTGGGCGCCCCGCTCGTCTTCGTCGGCCGCCGCGGGAAGTACCTGCTGCTCGACCTCGGCACCGTCACGTTCGTCGTCCACCTCATGCAGGGCGGCCGGCTCCTGCCCGACGAGAAGCAGTCGGCCAAGCCACGGGGCGGGATCGCCCGGTGGACCTTCGACGACGGGCGGGCCCTGCTGCTCACCGAACCCGGGACCGAGCGCAAGGCCGGCGTGTGGGTGGTGGCCGGCGACCCCGAGGGCCAGGAGCCGCTGCTCGGCCTGGGACCCGACGCCGACCAGCTCGACGCGGTGGCCCTCGGCGACCTGCTCGCCGCCCACCCCATGCGCCTGCACGGCTTCCTGCGCGACCAGCGGGTGCTGGCCGGCGTCGGCCGACGGCTCGCCAACGAGGTGTGCCACCGGGCCAAGCTCTCGCCGTTCGCCAACACCGCCAAGCTCGGGCGCACCGAGGTCGAGCAGCTGGCCGAGGCCCTGCGTGCCTGCATCGGCGAGTCCCTGGCCGAGGAGCGGGGCCGCGACCTGATGGTGAAGTCGGCCGAGCGGGGCGGCAACGTCCACCACCGCGTCGGCGAGGCCTGCCCGGTGTGCGGCGACACGATCCGATCGGTCGAGTACCGGTCCTACACGGTGGCGTACTGCCCCACGTGCCAGACCGCCGGCCGGACCCTCGCCGACAACACGACGAGCAAGTTCCTCAAGTGACGGGCGGGGCCGACGCCTCGGCCCCGCACCGCCCGGCGATCAGATGAGCTTCAGCTCAGCCACAGCGTCGCGCTCCTCGGCGAGCTCGGCAACGCTGGCGTCGATCCGGCCGCGCGAGAAGTCGTCGATCTCGAGGCCCTGCACGATCTCCCAGCGACCGCCGCTCGTGGTGCAGGGGAACGAGCTGATCAGGCCCTCGGGCACGCCGTAGCTGCCGTCGGACGGCACGGCCATCGAGACCCAGTCGCCCGACGGCGTTCCGCTGACCCAGTCGCGCACGTGGTCGATGGCGGCGTTGGCGGCCGAGGCCGCCGACGACGCGCCGCGGGCCTCGATGATGGCGGCGCCGCGCTTCTGCACGGTCGGGATGAACGTGCCCTCGAGCCAGCCCTGGTCGCCCACGACCTCGGCGGCGACCTTCCCGCCGACCTCGGCGTGGAACAGGTCGGGGTACTGGGTGGCCGAGTGGTTGCCCCAGATCGTCATCTTCGAGATGTCGTTGACGGTGGCGCCGGTCTTGGTGGCGAGCTGCGCCTTGGCCCGGTTGTGGTCGAGGCGGGTCATGGCCGTGAACTGGGTGGGGTCGAGGTCCGGGGCGTTGCGCATGGCGATGAGCGCGTTGGTGTTGGCAGGGTTGCCGACCACGAGCACCTTGACGTCCTTCGAGGCGCTGTCCGAGAGGGCCTTGCCCTGCACGGTGAAGATGGCGCCGTTGGCCGAGAGGAGGTCGCCCCGCTCCATGCCCTTCGTGCGCGGCCGCGACCCCACCAGGAAGGCGAGGTCGGCGTCCTGGAAGGCGACGTTCGCATCGTCGGTCTTCACGATCCCGGCGAGGAGCGGGAAGGCGCAGTCCTCGAGCTCCATGGCGACGCCGTCGAGCGCGCCGAGGGCGGGCGTGATCTCCAGGAGCTGGAGCACGACCGGCTGCTCGGGGCCCAGGAGCGCGCCGCTGGCGATGCGGAACAGCAGGCTGTAGCCGATCTGGCCGGCGGCCCCGGTGACGGCGACGCGGACGGGCTCGGTGGACATCTGGTCTCCTCGTGCTCGGCTCGGCGCGGCGGGGCGCCCGGTGCCGGGCACCCTACCCACCGGCCGCGGGCCCTCCCGAACGGCCGTGGCGGGCCGCAGGCCCTCAGTCGGCCGTGGCCAGCGCCGGTGCCGCCGGCTCGCCGGCCGGCGCGGCCCGGTCGCCCGCCGGCACGCGCTCGAAGTCGTCGAGCCGGGGCCGGCGGGTCCGCAGCCAGTAGGTGATCGTGGGTCCGGACCAGTTGTTCGTGATCCGCCCGGACGCCGTCTTGTACCAGGAGTGGCAGCTGGCGGCCCACACCGTGCGCTCGAGGGCGGCGTGCAGGCGGCGGTTGGAGCGCTCCTGGACGTCGGGGCGGACGTCGAGCCATGCCAGCCGATCCTCCACGAGCGCCCGGATGCACGTGAGCACGTAGCCGATCTGGCGCTCGAGCATGAACACGATGGAGTTGTGGCCGAGGTTCGTGTTCGGGCCGTAGAGCAGGAACAGGTTGGGGAACCCGGCGACGGCCAGGCCGAGGTGCGCCTCGGCGCCGTCGACCCAGTGCTCGTGCAGCTCGACGCCGCCACGCCCGATGACCCGCATCGGTGCCAGGAACCCGGTCGACAGGAAGCCGGTGCCGAAGATCAGGGTGTCGGCCGGATACCGCGTGCCGCCGGCCACCACCGCGTCGGGCTCGACCCGCTCGACGGTGTCGGTCACCACCTGGACGTTCGGCCGCAGCAGCGTGGGGTACCAGTCGTTGGAGATCAGGAGGCGCTTGCAGCCGACGGGGTAGTCGGGGATCACCGCGTCGGCGGGCAAGGGGCCCACCAGCTGCTGCAGCCCCTCGTCGAAGCGCCCCTGTGCCATGCGGCCCATGGCCGAGTCCTTGCGGAAGAGCATCCAGCGGGCGTCGAAGCGGACCCAGATCGAGGCCCGGTACGCCTTGCGCAGGAGCGGGAGGCGGGCGAAGGCGGCCTTGGCGCGGTCGCTGAACTCGCCGTCGGGCTTGGGGGCCACGTAGTTCACGCTGCGCTGGAAGAGCGTGACGGTGCCGGCCCGCTCGGCGATCTCGGGCACGAACTGGATGGCGCTGGCCCCGATGCCGATGACGGCGACGTCGCGCCCGGTGAGGTCGTGGTCGTGGTCCCAGCGCGCCGAGTGGAACGCGGTGCCGGCGAACGTCTCCAGGCCGGCGACCTCGGGGGTGTGGGGTCGGTTGAGCTGGCCGGTGGCGGAGACCACGACGTCGACGGTGTCGGCGGTGCCGTCGGCGAAGGCGAGGTGCCAGACGCCGGCGTGCTCGTCGAAGGTGGCGGAGGAGACCTCGGAACCGAAGCGCACGTGCGGCCGGAGGCCGAAGTCGTCGACGACCTGCTCGAGGTAGTCGAGGATCTCGGCCTGCTCGGGGAACTTGCGGGTCCAGTCGGCCTTGGGGGCGAACGAGAGGGAGTAGAGGTGCGACGGGACATCGCAGGCCGCACCCGGGTACGTGTTGTCGCGCCACGTGCCGCCGATGCGGTCGGCCTTCTCGTGGATGGCGAAGGTCTCGATGCCCGCCTGGCGGAGCCGGGCCGCCATGCCGAGGCCGCCGAACCCGGCGCCGATGATGGCGATGCGCGGCGTCGGGGTGCCGGCGGCGACCGGCGGCGCGGCCGGCCCGGGGAGCCGGGCGGCCCGACGGCGGAGGGCGCCCGGCAGGCGGGCGGCCAGACGGGCCGTGGCGCTCGGGCGGACGGTCGCGGCACGAGGGTCGGGGGGCATCGGCGCCGAGCGTACCCACCTTGACCCCCCGGTCAGGGGCCGGACGGCGGCCGGGCGGGTGGCACACTCGGGCGGTGCCGGCCGCCGTCTTCGTCTACGGCACGCTCATGCCGGGCCACCTCCGGTGGGCGCTGCTGGCCCCCTTCGCCACGACCAGCCGGCCCGCGCGGGTGGCCGGGGTCGTGCACGACACCGGGCGGGGCTGGCCGGCGGCCCGCTTCGCCCGCCCCCTCGTGGCCCGGCCCGTCACCGTCGACGTCACCCCTGCGCCCGACGACGCCATCGAGGGGTGGCTGGTCGCGCTCGACCCCGCCACCCTCGACGAGGCGCTGGCCGTCCTCGACGAGGTCGAGGGGGCGGTCCCCGACGACGGCAGCGGACCGATCGCGCCGGTCGGCGGCGTCACCGACGGCGGCTACCGCCGCATCCTGGTGCGCGGCCTCGACGGCGAGGAGGCCTGGGCCTACGAGGCGCTCCGCATCGACCCGGCGTGGCCCCGGCTGGCGGCCTGGACCGATCAGCCCGAGCGCTGAGCCCGGACGCGGATCGGCCGGGCCCGCAGGGGGCCCGGCCGGTCCTGGCCGGCGCCTGGAGGGAGGGAGAGGCGCCGACGGGGGTGGATCAGAGCTGCAGCGACTTGGTCTGCACGAACTCCTCCAGGCCGAAGCGCCCGA
>JAESGR010001028.1_pt1 | contig 11516 bp, 10 predicted proteins | sample 9269771 | NCBI WGS metagenome assembly JAESGR01 (sample SAMN15739572, study PRJNA653492) | algae metagenome | isolation source: Chroococcus sp. CMT-3BRIN-NPC107 and co-occurring heterotrophs from well... | place: USA: Clark Mountains Wilderness, California | collected 2010-04-18
ATGAGTGATCAGCCCGGGCCGCCCCGCACCGATCTCGCGGTTGAGCAGCGCGACGCAGCCTGCCGGCAGCACGAAGGCCTCGATCAGGTCCGCTTCCGCCATGGCCTGCATTCGCGGGGACCAGGACCAGTGGCCGCCGATCACCCGCCTGACCATGCCCTCATGGGCAAAGCGGTTCAGGCCCTTCTCCTTGCCGTCGCCGATGCCCAGCGCATGGACCAGCGTCAGGTCCCGTGGATGCCCCGTCGTCAGGAAGCGCCGCTCGATCGCGGCATAGACGAAGTCGGCCTCAATGAGCCCGCCGCCCGAACCGCAGAGCACGATGGTGGCGCCATCCTCGACCGTGGCCGCCACCGCGTCCGCGTCGATCCGCTTGTCCAAGGCCCGCTCCCTGCCGCCGATCCCTGATAACTATCCAGTTACTTACCTAATCCGGCCCGGCACGGCAAGCGGCGGCTTCCGTTCAGCGCCGTCCGCTGCGCGCCAGGGACAGCATGAGCCCGCCCACCAGCAGGCCCCAAAAGGCGGCGCCGATCCCGAAGAACGAGATGCCCGACGCGGTCGTCACGAAGGTCATGATCGCCGGGATCCGTTCGGATTCCTTGGCGAGGGCGCCGGACAAGGCGCTGGTGAGGGCGCCCAGCAGCGCCAAGCCGGCGACCGCCTGGATCAGGAGGGGCGGCGAGGCCGCGATGAAGGCGGCAGCGAAGCCTGCGAACAGGCCAAGCAGCAAGTAGCCCACACCGTTGGTGACGGCCGCGATGTAGCGCCGGTTCGGGTTTGGATGCGCCTCGGGACCGGCGCAAAGGGCGGCGGTGATCGCGGCAAGGTTCACCAGGTGGCCGCCGAACAGGCTGGTCACCATGCTGGCAAGGCCGCTCGAGACGAAGATGGGCGAGACGTCCGGCCGGTAGCCGTTGGCGTGCATCACGGCGAGGCCCGGGACGTTCTGCGAAGCCATCGTGACCAGGAACAATGGCAGGGAGATGCCGATCAGCGCGTCCATGGACAGGGTCGGCAACACCAGGACCGGGTGGGGCAGGATATTGTCGAGTGCGCCCGGGGGGACGGGTGTGGCACCCAGGACAATGGCCGCCGTCACCACGACCGCGATCGGTACGGCATAGAGCCGGGCAAATCGCCAGGCGATCGCCCAGACGAGGATGATCGGCAGGGCAAGGGCCGGCATGGCACCTACGGCCCTTACTGGCGCCAAGCACAGGTCGAGCAGCACGCCGGCCAGCATGGCATTGGCGAGCGACGAGGGAATGGCCGCCACGGCACGCCCGAACCCCTTCCAGACGCCCGCCACCACGATCAGCGCCGCCGCGACCAGGAAGGCACCGACCGCACCGGAGAACCCGCCCTCTGGCGTGCCGGTGGCGACCAGAAGTGCCGCACCGGGCGTGGACCATGCCACCGAAACCGGCATCCGCGTGCGCAGGCTGAGGAAGATGGCGAGCAGGCCCATCACGATTGACAGCGCGATGAGCCCGGACGCAGCCTCGGCAGGCGAGGCACCTGCGGCCGCCAGCCCCTGCAGCACGATCGGGAACGAGCTGCCGAAGCCCACGATGGCGGCTAGCAGGCCGGCCGTAACTGGCTGGAACAGCCCCACCTTCTGCGCTTCGCCCGCCATCATCGCCGTACCGCTCCACTTTTTGCGACGGCGACGTGTTTGCGCGCGCCGCGCCAACTCCGCAATCGCGGGCGCTTGCACACGGCGGCGGTTGGGTGCAAATAACCATCTAGTTACTTACTGGAACGAAGCTCGGGGACAGGCTGGATGTTGACGGAGGAGCATCGCGAGGTTCGCGATACGGTGCGCCGGTTTGCCGCCGACGTGATCCGCCCGATCGCGAACGAACTCGACGAGAGCGAACGCTTCCCGTCCGAGATCTACGCCCAGATGGCCGAGCTGGGCCTGTTCGGGATCACGGTGCCGGCGGAGCATGGCGGGGCCGGCATGGACGTGCTGTCCTATGCCTTGGTCATGGAGGAACTCTCCAAAGGCTACGCCTCGGTCGCCGACCAGTGCGGCCTGCTGGAGCTGATCGGCACGCTGTTCACCCGCTACGGCACCGACGCCCAGCGGGCGCGCTGGCTGGCCCCGGCGCTCAAGGGCGAGCTTCGGCCGGCCTATGCGATCACCGAGGCGGATGCCGGGACCGACGTGTCCGGCATCCGGACCTCGGCGACCCGAACCGCCAACGGCTGGCGCCTCGACGGCGGCAAGCTATGGATCCACAACGCGCCGGTCTGCGATTTCGCCGTCGTGCTGGCGCGAACCGACAAGGCGGCCGGCCATCGCGGCATGAGCATCTTCATCGTCGACGCCACGTCGCCGGGCTTCTCCAAGGGCGCGCGTGAGCACAAGATGGGACAGCGCGCCTCGCCGGTGGGCGCCCTCCATTTCGATGGGGTCGAGCTTCCCGACGATGCCCTGCTCGGTCCGGAAGGCCGCGGCTTCCACATCATGATGAGCGTCCTGGAAAAGGGCAGGGTGGGCATCGCCGCGCTGGCGGTGGGTATCGCTCAGGCCGGCCTGGAAGCCGCCGTGGCGCAGGCCCAGGCACGCCGGCAGTTCGGCCAGCCGATCGCAGAGTTCCAGGGCCTGCAATGGCTCTTGGCCGATATGGCCAAGGACATCCAGGCGGCGCGCCTGCTCACTTGGGACGCCGCGGTGAAGCTGGAGAACGGCGATCCCGCCGCCAACATGGCCTGCTCAATGGCCAAGTGCATGGCCGGCGACGTCGCGGTCGCCCGCTCGGCCGATGCTGTCCAGGTGTTCGGCGGCACCGGTTACGTGAAGGGCTACGAGGTCGAGCGGCTCTACCGCGATGCCAAGATCTGCCAGATCTACGAGGGCACCAACCAGATCCAGCGCACCATCATCGCGCGCGAGCTGCTGAAGGGAGCCACCTCATGACCACCCGCCCCGTCGCTTGGGTCACGGGCTCCGGCCGTGGTATTGGTAAGGCAGCGGCGGTGGCGGTGGCCGGGCGTGGCTTCGATGTCGTTTTGCACGAACGAACCCGAGCCGACGATACCGCCGAGGCGCAAGCGGCGGTCGCGGCGGCGGGTGGCCAAGCCCAGGTGGTGCATGGCGATGTCGCGGACCTGGACGGCCAGCAGGCGCTGCTTCGCGCTGCCTGGCAGGCCTTCGGCCGTCTGGACTGCCTCGTGGCCAATGCCGGCGTTTCCGTCATGGTACGTGGCGACCTGCTCGACGTAGGCGTGGAAAGTTTCGACCGCTGCCTCGCGGTCAACACGCGCGGCCTGTTCTTCCTGCTCCAGGCCTTTGCCCGCCAGCTTCTGCAGGCGCAACCGCTTGAGGGCATCCATCGCTCCATCGTCGTGACCACCTCCAGCAATGCCGAGGCGGTCTCGATCAACCGGGGCGAGTACTGTGTCAGCAAGGCGGCGGCCAGCATGGTGACCAAGCTGTTCGCCGCCCGTCTGGCCCCCCACGGGATCGGCGTCTACGAGGTGCGACCGGGCATCATCAAGACCCCGATGACCGCGCCATCGACCGAGAAGTACGATGTCTTCTTCGCCAATGATGGCGCACCGATGCCACGCTGGGGCGAGGCGGAGGAAGTCGGCCGCTGCATCGCGACTCTGGCTGCGGGCGATCTGCCTTATACGGTCGGGCAGGCCATTGCGGTGGATGGCGGCCTCACGCTCAAGCGCTTCTGAGCGCAGGCATACGCCGATGCATGCCAGGCATGGCCGGGCAATGCCGTACCAGATGCAAGCTCGGCTATGATGACAGCTCCTCTGGCTCGGGCCTGGAGCTGAACCATGGAAGACCTGATTAACGAGATCTCGACCAAGTCGACGATTGTCGAGATCGACGACCAGCATCGCGCCGTCCTCGACTTCGGCCAGCATAGTGCCGCAAAGGGCTACCTGACCTGGCGCGAGCTTACTCATCTTCTCGACTACCAGAGCCATCGTCCCCTGCGGCACTGGCGGCGGTTCGACGAGGAACAGGTTGTGGAGGCGACCAGGGCTGCGTTCAGCCGCCGCGACGAGCCGGCCAAAGCCCTGGCCCATCTCCATGCACTACCCGGCCTTGCCGTGCCGGCTGCGTCCGCCGTCCTCGCCTGGACCGATCCCGACCACTACGGCGCGATCGACCAGCACGCATGGCGTACCCTGCACCGCTTTGGCCTGGTCCAGTCATGCGCGCCCGGCGCAGGTTTGCGCCAGCAGGACTTCGTGACCTTCACCGACATCTGCCGCACGGTCAGCACGCGCCTGGATCGCCCGGCGCACTGGGTGGATCTGTGGCTTGATACGCGGGCGAGGATGGAAAACGGGCGCTGGCACTGACCGTCTGGTCTCGCGGGGCTAGCCGTCGTCGGGCGAGGGGAGAGGGACGACCCATGACTTGACCCATCGCCAGGGGCGCTCAAGCGACCTTGCCAGTCAGGCGATTGATGGCGGCGACGACTCTGTCCGGGCTGGCATGGTGCGGCATGTGCCCCTGACCCGGCAGCGCGACCATGCAGCTTTCACGGATTTGGTGGTGCAACCTCAGGGAGTGATCGTTGATGTCCACGATCGCGTCGTCCGCACCGGCGATGATTACCGTGGGCAGCGCAACCTCGCAGTAGCGGCGAGCCAGCAGGGCGGCGGTCGGCGTCATCACGGCGTATTCCTCCGCGCTGGCACGCAGCTGCGAGGGCCGTACCGTCAACTCGATCGGATAGGTGGCGAAGGAACCCGGTACGGGTGAGGGCGCAAAGAGCTTGCGCAGTAGCCTTGGCGCCAGTACCCGCCCGGCGATCGGCAGGATCGTGTGCCGGAGAAGGTCGCCCAGGCCCGGCAGGGCCAGCAGCGACAGGAGGAGCACGTCCTTGCGCAGGGTCGGGAAGAAGTAGCCCGACAGCAGCACGATGCCGCGGATCTCCAGCGGATGCCCGGTCGCCAGCGCCATCGTCACGAGTGCGCCCCACGAGTGGCCCACGACGATGGGCTGCTCGATCCCCAGCTGCCGGAACGCCTTCTGCATCAGCTCGGCTTGATCGGAGGGCGTCCAGAGCCGGTTTCGCGGGCGTTCGCTGTAGCCATAGCCGGGCCGGTCGAAGGCAATGACGCGGTAGCGCTGGGCCGCTAGCCCGAGTACCCGGCTATGCTCGAAGTCCTGGATCATCGCGCCGTTGCCGTGAAGGAACACGACGGGTTGACCCTGGCCCTGCTCGACATAATGGAGGCGCACCCCGTCCACCGTGATGAACCGGCCCATCGGCGGAAACGCTGCTTCTCCCTCGCGCGCACGTCGGTGGTTGTAGAAGGCCATCGCCGCGAGCGCCGTCGCCGACGCGACCAGGATGGGCAGCCACGCCGATCGACCCGGGCGGGATCGACCCACCGCCAGATCCTGACGGCGCGGGTACATGGGCAAGGATGATGACGTCATGATCTGGTCCGGACAGCCCGCTACGGCGCGCCGAAGTGCTCACCCTTGCGGCTCAATTGGTTCAGCGTGGCAACGTCCGGATACGGGATGGGCTCCGCTCCCGTCGGATCGGGTCCCCGGTGCGTCAGGCGGCGAGACGGCAGGGAACGGCCAGGGTCGTCTTCGGGTCGAACAGGCGGAGCCTTTCCGAATCAAGATAGACGGAAATCGCGGCGCCGGCCGGCAGGCTCGTATCCGCACCCACCCGCATGTTGACCTCCTGCCCGTCCTGGAGGCTGGCGACGAGGATCGCATCGGCGCCCAGGGTCTCGACGGCCACCACCGTCGCCTGGAGTGGCAGATGCCCGGGCCGGGGTGCCAGCACGGCGTCCTCGGGGCGGAAGCCGATGGTGACGGGGCCGGCCGGAGCAGCTGCCTGAACGGGTGCAGATGTCTGAGCGAACGTCAGCATGCCGTTGTCCAGCCGCCCTTCGAGCAGGTTCATCGGGGGGCTCCCGGTGAACGTCGCCACAAAGGTGTCGGCCGGATTGCGATAGACTTCCATCGGTGCACCAATCTGCGCCACCTTGCCGTTGTTCATGATGCAGATCCGTTCGGCCATGGTCATGGCCTCGATCTGGTCATGGGTGACGTGGATGATGGTCCGACCCACCCGGCGGTGAAGCTTCACCAGCTCAGTGCGCATCTGGGCACGCAGCTTGGCGTCGAGGTTGGATAGAGGCTCGTCGAGAAGAAAGGCGACCGGGTCGCGCAGCAGCGCCCTGCCCAGGGCGACCCGCTGGCGCTGACCGCCCGAGAGCTGGCCCGGCTTCCGTTCGAGATAGGGACCAAGACCCAGCATGCCCGTAACCTCGGCCAGCCTGCTCTGCTGCGTCTCCGCGGGCACGCCGCGCAGGCGCATCCCGAATGTCAGGTTGCCCCGGACGGTCAGGTGAGGGAACAGCGCATAGTTCTGAAAGACGAAGGCCAGGTCCCGGTCCTTCGGGTCCACCTCGTTCATGCGCCGGTCGCCGATGAACAGGTCGCCGCCCGAGATGGGTTCAAGCCCGGCGATCATGCGCAGGGTCGTCGACTTTCCACAGCCCGATGGGCCCAGCAGGACGAAGAACTCGCCGTCCTTGATGGTGAGGTCGACCTTGTCGACGGCGGTCTGGCCGCCCGGATAGGTCTTGGTGACGTTGGCGAGGCGGATCTCGGTCATGGGGTCAGGCGGCCAATGAGCGCATGTAGCGGTGGAGCCAGGCGGTGAGCAGCAGGACGGCCATGAGCAGGATCACTGCCATGGCGCTGGCCTGCGAGATGTCGAGGCCCACGAAGGCCTGCCGGTAGATGAAATAGCTGACCAGGTCGGTCGCCTGGCCGGGACCGCCGCGGGTCATGATGTAGACGATGTCGTAGGTCTTCACGGCGAAGATCAGCCGGATCAGCAGCGTGACGACGATCACCGGGCGCATCAACGGCAGCGTCAGCCAGAAGAAGCAGCGCAGCGTGCCGGCACCTTCGAGGCGTGCGGCCTCGTAGGGTTCCTTCGGCAAGGCGGAAAGTCCTGCCAGCAGGAGAACCACCATGAACGAGACCTGGTGCCAGATGTCGACCAGGACCACGGTCCAGAATGCATTGGCCGGGTTGCCCAGCCAGTCCACGGGCCCGAGATTGGCGAGGCTCAGCAGATAGTTCACGATGCCGAGCGTGGGATGGAGGAACATCCGCCAGATCAGGCCGACCACGACCGGGTTCATCAGGAGCGGGAACAGGAGAACGACGTAATAGAAGGTCTTGCCATGCTCGACCTTGTCGAGCGCCAGTGCAGCGGCAAACCCGATCAGGAACTCCAGCAGAACGACGGCCAGCACGAACCAGAGTGTGACCGACAGCGCGTGCAGGAACTCGTTGCTCTGGAAGGCGCGTGCATAGTGGGCAAGGCCAACAAACGCATCGTTGCTCGGCTTGAGGAGGGTGAAGTCAGAGGTGCTGGTCCAAAGCGTGAAGAACACGGGGAACAGCACGACCAGCATGAGCGCCAGCAGCCCAGGCGCTGACATGAGTAGGCCGAACCGCTGGTCACGTCGTTCGATCGCGGTCATGGGCATCCGTCAGGATGGAGCCGGAGACGTTGGCGCCTCCGGCGGATCTGCTAGCGGGAACGGAGGCCATGGATGCCATGGCCCTTCTTGGCGACTATTGGAGCTTGCCGTCCTTGCGCAGCATCTCGGCAAACTCCCGGTCGACCGTCTCCAGCGCCTCCTTCGGGTCCTTGCCGTCGGTCACGGCCAGGCTGAGCTCACGGCCGAGCACCTCGACGAACTGCGGCGTGTAGGTGAAGACCGGGAAGTTGTGCGAGGTCTGCAGGAGCTGCTTCAGCTGCGGGTAATAGGAGTATTTCGCGATCAGGTCGGGATCGTCGAAGATCGCTGCCTGGGTCGCCGCCCCACCCAGCGCCGCGCGCTTCTTCGCGATCTCCGGGCTCTCGATGAACTTGATGAACTCCCAGGCAGCGTCCGCGTCAGGCGAGGATGTCGGAATGGCCCAGCCCCAGGATCCGTTCAGGCTGCCGCCGGGAACCGGCGTGATTTCCATCTTGCCGACGACCTGCGAGCTGGCCGGGTCGTCATAGACGGGCCGAAACATGTTGAAGGTCAGGTAGCTGTAGGCCTTGCCCTGGGCCGCCACGTTGAACGCGTCGTCGAACGAGAAGTTCGCGGCACCGATCGGGCCGTACTTCTGGATGTTGTCGCGATAGTCGACCAGCGCCTGGATGCCCTCGGGCGTCGCCAACGTGGGCTGCCAAGTTTCCGGGTCGTAGTAGCGGCCGCCGCGGGCGAACAGGTAGTTCGACCACTCCATGGCGATCGGATCCGGGCGCAGGCCCTGATTGACCACGCCCTTGAAGCCCTCGATCCCGGCGTCCTCGGTGAAGTACTTCACCTGGTCGAGATACTCTTGCCACTCCGTCGGGACCTTCAGGTCACGCCCGTACTTGGCCTTGAACGCTTCCTGATGCTTGGGGTCGGCCAGCAGGTCCGTCCGATAGGTGAGGCCCATCGCGTAGTTGTAGAACGGCAGCATGTAGGTCACGCCGTCGACCTTGCCGGTCAGGTTCATGATCGACGGGATGTAGCGGTTCGTGTCGATCCCGTCGGCGGCGATCCGCTCGTCCAGCGGCTGCAGCCAGCCGGCCTTGATGAATTCGCCCACCCAGTAGAAGTCGACGATCAGGACGTCGTAGGAGCCTTCGGGCGAAACCAGCTGCGGTACCAGCTTCGTGTGCATCTCGGCGTAGTTCACGACCTCGAGCTGCACGTCGATGCCCGTCTTCTCCTTGAACTCGGGCAGCATCTCCTGGACGTAGCGCGTGTCCGGCACACCCTCCATGAGGATGTTGATCGTCTTCGCGTCGGCGCCGAAGGCCGTGGCGATCAGCATGCTCGTGGCGAGCAGGAATTTCTTCATGGCGGGCTCATTTCCCTTATGGTGGAGGCTTACTTCAATGCACCGAGCGACAAACCCTTGATCAGATAGCGCCGCAGGAACGGCATCAGCAGGAATACGGGCAGGATCGCCACCATGTTGGCGGCGGCGAGCAGGGCGATTTCGACGCCGCGATGGGTGTCGAGCGTCGAGAGGCCGACCGGCAGCGTCGCCGTACGCTTGCCGGACAGGATCAAGGCGAACAGGAACTCGTTCCAGGACATGATGAAGGCCAACAGGCCGGCGGCCAGCAGGCCGGGCGCGGCCACCGGAACGGCCACTTTCCAGAAGGCCTGGAAGCGGGTCGCCCCCTCGATCCTCGCCGCTTCCTCCAGCTGGCGGACTTCACCCTCGAAGAAGGCGATCAGCATCCAGGCAAGGAACGGCAGGTTCATGCCGACATGCGCGATCACGAGCGCGGCACGGCTGTTGAGCAGCCCTATGCCGAGGAACACCGCGAACAAGGGCAGGACCATCACGATCGGCGGCAGCATCTGGCTGGCCAGGATCGACAGTCGGAGCGGTGCGCCGCCTGTGTTGTACCGGGCGAACGAGAAGGCGACCATCGTTGCCAATGGCAGAGCGACCAGCGTGGAGAACAGGGCTACGGTGAAGCTGTTGGAGAACCAGGTCGCGAACGGGTAGGCGGTGAAGATCTCGATATAGTTGCCGAGATGCGGCTCAGTCCATTGCGGCGGGATCTGGTAGGCGGTGCGCCTGTCGGTGAGGCTGACGCGCAAGAGCCAGAGCAGCGGCAACACAATCGCCAGCGAGAATGGCACCAGGACCAGATGAGGAACGAGTCGCCGGATCACCCTTCGCATGCGACGCTCCCTCAGCCAACTGCCGACATGTTGCAGTTGGCGCTGTTCTTCGGGGCGTCTGCAGAACGGCACGAGCTGACGACCAAGGCAGCAAATCCTGGCAGTAAGATGTTCATGTGGCAGGCGCCTCAATTCATGACACGCCTGCCGCACTCATGCCAAGAGGATATGCACCCAGTCGTCTGACAACTACCCGATAGGCGGCCCTATCGCTTGATGTGCGGCCCGAGCAACGTGAGGTCTGCAGCGGAGAGCCGGTCCGCGGCGGTACTCGCCTGGTGCCAGTAGGGATAGAGCAAGGCCGGCGCGCTCACCTCGTCGAGACGGGTCCGCTCCTCGGCAGCCAGCACGAGATCGGCCGCCTGCAGATTGTCCTCCAGCTGCTGCTCGTTCCGTGCGCCGATGATCAGCGACGCCACACCTGGACGGCCCAAGAGCCAGGCGAGCGCGACCTGGGCACCGGATACCCCATGCGCCTCGCCGATCTCGACTAGGACCTCGACGATGTCGTAGAGCTTCTCCTGGTCGCGAACCGGAGGCTCGCCCCAGTTTGCAACATGACGCGTGCTGTCTGGCGTCGCATGACCCCGCCGGTACTTGCCGGATAGCAGGCCACCGGCGATCGGGCTCCAGACAAGGATCCCGACACCCTGGTCGATCGAGATCGGCACGAGCTCGTACTCGGCCTCGCGGGCCTGCAGCGTATAATGGATCTGCTGGCTGACCGGTCGGACGTACCGGTGGAGTTCCGTTACCCCCAGCGCCTTCATCAGGTGCCAACCGGCATAGTTGGACACGCCGACATAGCGGACCTTGCCGGCACGGACGAGGCTGTCGAGCGCCTCGAAGGTCTCCTCCAGCGGTGTCTGCCCGTCCCATTCGTGAAGCTGGTAGAGATCCAGATAGTCGGTGCCGAGGCGCTTCAGGCTGGCTTCGCACGCGGCGATCAGGTGATGGCGGGACAGGCCGGCGTCGTTCGGGCCGGTGCCCATCTTGAAGCGTGCCTTGGTCGTCACGAGGGCCTTGTCGCGCCTCCCAGCGAGTGCCTGGCCCAGGATCTCCTCCGACAGGCCGGCTGAGTAGACGTCGGCCGTGTCGAAGAGATTGATGCCGGCATCGATGCAGCGGTCGATCAGCCTTCGTGCGCCGGCGACGTCGGTCGAGCCGGTCTTGGCGAACGCACCTTTGCCGCCGAACGTCATCGTGCCGAGCGTCAGGACGGACACGCGCAGGCCGGACCGGCCGAGCTGACGGTATTCCATGATCGTTTCCTCGTGATCAGAAGGTGCTAACGGGCTCAGCGGGCAAGGCGAGGTCGGCGAACCGTGCGCAGAGCACGTCCAGCGTCTCGTCCATCGGCCGATGGTCCCAATCCAGGCCGGAGAAGATCTCGACCTCGATCATGCCGCGCCAGCCAGCTTCCAGCATGTCACGGTGCATGCGCTTCAGGTCGATGACGCCGTCGCCGATCATGCCGCGGTCCTGCAGCAGATCGCGGGTGACGGCCCGCCAGTCGCAGATCTGCCAGCCGAGCAACCTGTCCTGGCCGGCCCTTGCCAGTCCCGCCGCAAACTCCGGATCCCACCACAGGTGATAAGCGTCGATCATCACGCCGAGGTCCGGGCCGATCCGGTCGCAGATGTCGAGTGCCTGGGCGAGGGTCGAAATGCACGAGCGGTCGGCGGCGTACATCGGGTGCAGCGGCTCGACCGACAGGCGCACTTGGTGCGCCCGGGCATGCGGCACGAGCGCCGCCAGCTGCTCGGCCACCTGGTCCCGTGCCTGCGCCAGATCCC
>JAESGR010001029.1_pt1 | contig 11510 bp, 4 predicted proteins | sample 9269771 | NCBI WGS metagenome assembly JAESGR01 (sample SAMN15739572, study PRJNA653492) | algae metagenome | isolation source: Chroococcus sp. CMT-3BRIN-NPC107 and co-occurring heterotrophs from well... | place: USA: Clark Mountains Wilderness, California | collected 2010-04-18
GGCGGCGGCCTCTGGTTCGCGCTCCCCTACATCGTCATCCGCGTCGTCGGCATGGCCCTGCAGGTGCGCATCGACCTCGAGCGCGACGTCGATGACGGCCTCTCGATGCCCTGGGTCTACGTGTCCACGTTGGGGCTGGTCTTCGTGCTCGCCGGCGCGCTGGCCGACGAGTCGCTGCGCCCGTGGCTGTGGCTGGTGGCCCTCGCCCTCGACCTCGCCGCCTCGGCCGCCGCCAGCGGCAACGCGACCTGGGACATCAGCCCCGGGCACTTCAGCGAGCGCCACGGGCTGTTCGTGATCATCGCCCTCGGCGAGTCGCTGATCGTGGCGGCCAGCGCGGTCGCCGAGGAGGAGCGCACCGCCGACCTCGTCCTGGCCGCCGGTGCGTCGCTCGCCGTGGCCTGCCTGCTCTGGTGGACCTACTTCGGCTGGTTGAAGGAGGCCATGGAGGAGCGGTTCGCCTCGGGGCGCGCCGGCGCCTTCGGCACCGTCGCCCGCGACGCCTACAGCCTCACGCACTTCCCCCTCGTCTGCGGGATCGTCGGCTTCGCGGTCGCCGTGGAGGAGATCGTGCTGCACCCCGAGCGCCCGGCCGAGGGACCGGTGATCGCGTCGCTCGTCGTGGGCATCGCCCTCTTCGTGGGGGCCACGACGCTCGCCTACTGGCGGACCACCCGCCACCTGCTCGTGTCCCGGCTCGTGATCGTGGCCGTCACCCTGGTCGTCGTGGTCCTGCTGCGCGACGCCGACCCCGTCTGGCCGCTCGCCGCGGTGGCGCTCGGCCTGCTGGCGGTCATCGTGGTCGAGGAGCTGCGGGACCGCCGCCGGGCCGCGGAGCACGACGCGGCGCTCGCCGCCGTGCCGGCCGGCACCTGATCGCTCAGCTGGGTGCGGGACCGGGCCGGCGGGTGCCGGCGGCCAGGTCGAGGGTGAACGAGCCGGCGTCGTCGGCGATCGCCACCACCGGGTCACCGGTCGCCACGGTGGCGAACGGGTTGTCGAACCTCGGGTAGCCGGCGATCGCGACCTCCTGGCCCTCCACCAGCAGCGGCCCCGTCCAGCCGACCTCGATGCGCCCCTCGGCCGGCGACCGGTAGGCGACGTCGAACCCACGGTGGGCGCCGTCGGGCCCCCACCCGTGGTCGACCACGTCGACCGCGGCTCGCACCACCTCGTCGCGGAAGCGCTCGAAGGTGCCCCACCGGTCGACGTCGCCGACCTCGATGATCCACACGTTGTCGGGCCCACCGTCGGCGACGAGGTCGAAGCGCTCCGTGAGGCCGTTCGTGAAGACCTCGGCGGGATCGTGGTCGAGCCACCGGGTGGGGCGCCACGACCAGACGGCCACGTAGCCGCCGCGCCGCCGGGCGATGGTCCAACCGCGCTCGTCGACCACCTCGTCGAAGCGCTCGGTCGGCACGTAGGCGTGGGTGCGCGCCTCGTAGGCGAAGCCGGCGAGCACGTCGAGCTCCGGCGGCGCGAAGGCGGGCGCGTACTGCTGGATCACCACCCGCCCGTGCTGCACGGCGCGCGGCAGGGTGGCGCTGCCGGTCCAGTAGCGGTCGTGGTCCAGGTAGTCGCCGGCTCGGCCCGTCGGTCCGTGGCCCGGGTGGGTGGTGAACACCACGGCGTGCTCGTCGAGCGTGGCCTGCGAGATGTGGTGCTGGTAGCCGACGCAGCCGGGCCGGTAGGACTGGGCGGTCGAAAGCATGGCGTGGCCGTTGCGCCAGGTGCAGGTGTCGACCCGCTCGAGGAGCCCGGCGTTCACCATCGGGTGCAGATCGTGGGCGAGCTGGCGCATCACCGCGGTGTCGTGCCCGACGGCGTCGCGCACCAGGCGGAACTGGGCGAAGAGGCGGCTGTCCCAGAGGCGGTGGCGATCGAGCGCCTCCATGGTGAGCGGCACGAGCTGCCAGGGCGTGAGCGCGCCGCGGTCCCACCAGAACGGCACCAGGTCCGGGTCGGTGTACGAGAGGCCGTCGGCCCGCGTCGGGTGGTCGACCAAGGGCTCGCCGGGGTCCAGGGGCACGCCCATGCCCTCGCGATCCAGCAGCTCGCGGTCGGTGCGGGCGATGCGGCGGACGACGTCGGGCGGCCGGTAGCGCTCGCAGCGAGCCAGGATCGTGCCGGCCTCGGTGGCCGGCAGCAGCTCCTGCTCGTCACCGTCGTCGATGGGCCAGGGCTCGTCGGTGCGGTCGAAGCAGAGCTTCAGGGCGGCGAACACCGTCTGGGTCGGCGCCGAGGCCTTGAACCGCATGTAGGACCGGCCGTGGGTGACGCCGTTGTTGTCCCGCAGCGAGTGGAGCGCCAGGTCGAACAGGACCAGGTCGGCGAAGGTGGCGGCCCGCTCCGCCAGCGCCGGCGGCTCCGCGAGCTCGGCCAGGGTGACGAGCGGCGCCAGGTCCTTCTCGTAGTAGGAGTCGGCGTGCCACTCGCTGAAGCCGTCGACGGCCTTCTCGTCGAACCAGGCGGCGAGGGCCCGCCCGGCGCGTGCCCGGTGCTCGGCGCCGGTCCACCCGGTGGTGGAGAACCGCTCCTCGGGCAGGGCCTGCCCTGCCAGGTGCTCGCAGGCGTGGAAGATCAGGCGGTGGTTCTCGGACCAGTACCAGCGCTCGTCGGTCACGTCGTCGGGGAGCGGGTCGGTGTACCAGTAGCGGAAGGCCACGAACCGGGCGCGCATCGCGTCGATGGCGTGCCCCGGCAGCAGGTCGCGATACCGGTACCAGAGGGTGAGGAGGCGCAGCACGTCGAAGTCGGCGCAGTCGAGCCAGTGGTCGATCCGGTGGCACCAGCGCCCGACGACCTCCGGCGTGATCGCCTCGAGGTCGACCACGTGGCCCGGGTCCCGACGGGCCCGCTCGAGGTGGTCGATGACGTTCAGGGGCGACCACGGCACGAACACGGTGGTGGCGGCGGCGAGGTGGTCGTCCTGGCGGGCCCGCCACCAGGCCGGGTCGACCAGGCCGTCTCCACCCCCGGGCGCCGCGCCGCTGGCCATGGGCGGGGACCGTAGCGCCGGGCGGGCTCGCCACCCGGCCCGCACGTTCCCCCGACGGGGGGAAAGCGCCGAACGGGCGATGTGCCGGGCTGGCCCGAGGCCTACGCTCGAATCGAACGATCCGCCCGGGTCTCGAGCAGCTGGACCCGGGGACGCTCGCCGCCAAGATCGCAGCACCCCATGGCACACGGCACGCAGATCCTCCTGGACTGCCCCTCCTGTTCGGTCCGCCTCTCGTTCACCACCGCCTCGCGCCTCCGGCGGGGCGCCCCGCTGCACGCCCGGTGCCCGGGGTGCGGCGCCTCCTACGACCTCCTCGGCGGCGACCTCCGGCGGACCGACCTGGGCGATGCGGCCCACTGGGTCGACCGCCACCCGCGGGCACTCGACCGAGGTCGACGGCAGCCCCACGGCGGCGGCTGACCCCTTGGGCCCATCGGACCTGGCCGTCTCCTCGAAGGTGGAGGGCGGCACCGCCACCATCGCGGTCACCGGCACCATCGACCTGGCCACCGCGCCTCGGTTCGACGCGGCGATCGACGACGCCCTCGCCGACGGCGCGGCCTGCATCGTGCTCGACTGCGCCGGCCTGGAGTTCATGGACTCGACCGGCATCAGCGTCCTGGTCCGGGCTCGCGCCCGCCTCGCCGGCACGGCGGCGCGCCCGGTCGAGGTGGTGGACGCCCGGCCCGGCATCCGCCGGCTGCTCGAGGTCTGCGGCCTGCGCGACCTGCTCGCCGACTAGCGACGAGCCCCGCCGGCCACGCCGGCAGGCCGGGTGAACCGCCCGGCCGGTGGGCGCGCCGTGCGGCGGAGGCGGACCAGCACGGCGCCGGCGGCGAGCAGGGCCAGGCCGACGGCGGCCGCGGTGGTGACCGCGGCGCCGGTCTCCGGGAGCGACGCCGCCACCCGGGCCGGCCAGGACCGGTCTGCGTCGGTGGCCGCCGCAGCCGATCGGGGGGTGCGGGCGTGGAGGTCGTCCTGGTCGCGGTAGCGGGTGCCGCTGTCGCGCCCGGTGGCGGTGACCGTCGCCGTGTTCGTGTGGCGGTCACCGAGGGCGAGGGTGAGGCTGCCGGTGCAGTACACGTGCTCGCCGGCCTCGAGCGGCCCGGCCCAGGTGGTGCCCGAGGGCGGACCGCCGACGGGCGAGAAGTCGCACGACAGGTCGGTCATCGTGCCGCTGCCGGCCGTGGTGCGGTCGGAGACCACGAGGTCGACGAGCGGCTCGGTGCCGGTGTTGGCGATCGCGATGCGGATGGTGCGGGCCCGGCCGGGCTGGTACGGCACCGGGCGGTCGGCCCGGTCGCCGTCGGCGTCCTGGTCGCGGCCGACCGCCCGGGGGTCGTAGCGGTTCGGAGAGCCGAAGGCGCCGTCGAACTTCTCGACGTCGATGCCCTTGCCGGGCGGCGTCTCGGCGTGGAACGGGTCCTCGTCGTCGACCTTCGGGACGCCCAGGGGCTCGCCGGTGACCGGGTGCAGCGGGGTGCCGGTCACCGAGCCGGTGTCGACGTGCATCGAGCCGGGGGTGAGGGTCAGGGTGCCGCGGCAGCGGAACGATGCGCCGGCGGCGAGCGGCCCCCGCCAGTTGGTGCCGGCGCTGGGGCCGCCCAACGGCGAGAAGTCGCACGACAGGCCCTGGAGGGCGCCGCTCTGGGTGCGGTCGGCCACCTCGACGTCGCCGAGGGGGACGGCCCCGGTGTTGGTGATGACCATGCCGACGGGTTGGGGCCCGGTGGTGGTGCCGTCGAGCGGCGTGATGGTGGCCCGGCCGGCGGTGCGGGGCGGCGCGCCCGGGTCCGTCGGTGCCGGGTCTGAGGCGGGCGGGGCCGTGGTCGAGGGCGCCGCGGTCGTGGTGGGGGCGGCGGTCGTGGGCTGCCCCCTGGTCGGGGTGCTGGCGGTCGACGGGTCGGTCACGGCGGCCGACCCGGAGGTCGGGGCGCCGCCTCCAGCGACGGCGCCGGCGCCGGCGCCAGGGGTCTCGCGGACCGACCGCTGCCCCTCCTCGGGGAGGAAGGCGGCGCGGAGCCCGGAGGTGGCGACGACCACCACGAGGGCGGCGGTGACGGCAGCCATGGCGGCGACGGCGACGGGGTGGCGCACGGCGCGGCCGTGGCCATCGCCCCGGCGGAGGCGCAGCCAGCCGAGGCGGGCCGGGCCGAGCAGCAGCAGCGGTCCCACCACGGCCCGGAACGACGCGGCGACGTCGTCGAGCTCGAGCAGGGCCTCGGTGCACCGCTGGCAGTCGGCGACGTGGTGCTCGACCTTTCCGAGCTGGCGCTCGGTCAGGTTGCCGCGCACGTAGCCGCCGAGGAGCTTGGCGGTCGGCCGGCACGCGTCGGGCAGCTGGAGCTGGAGGTGGACGTTCAGGTAGGACTCGCGCAGGGCCTCCCGGGCGCGGTAGGCGAGGGCGCTCACCGCGTTGGGCGAGAGGCCGAGGATCGGCGCCACCGCCGCCGGGGACATCTGCTCGGCCTCGACGTACCAGAGCACCGCGCGCCAGCGCTCGGGGAGCCGGGTGAAGGCCTCGATGACGAGTTCGTTGTCGGCCCCGTCGAGCAGGTGGACGCTCTCGCTGAGCGCCTCCATCTCGCCGGGCTCGACCGGCTCGTTGCGCCGGCGCTTGGTGTTGAGGTCGTTGGCGGTGTTCTTGACTGCCGAGTACAGGTACGGCCGGAAGGCGTCGCGTGGGCCGTGGCCCCGGCGGATGGCCGAGAGGACCTTGGTGAACGCCTCGGACACCACGTCGTCGGCCGCGCTCCGGCTCCCCGTGAGCCGCTGGGCGAAGCGGTGCACGGCCGACTGGTGGCGCCGGTACAGCTCCCCGTAGGCGGCCTCGTCGCCGGAGCGAACGAGGTCGATGAGCTGATCGTCGCCGACGTCGATGCGCATTTGCGTCAAAGCAGACAACCTGACTTCTCGGACAATGGTGGCGGGCGTCTTCGGTCATCAGGGCCACATGGCCTCGACCGGACCGGCAGACCGTGGTGCGGCGTGCGCCTCGGCAGCGTAACGATCTGACGGCCGTCTGGTGCGGCACCCCATCGGATCGACCATGCGGGAACCGAGACGGTCATTTCGGATAAATACGGAGGATCGGAGATGGCCGACAGCCCCGGACCTCGTCGGGGCGACGGGGTCCGGGGCTGCACAGCCGTTGGGGGAGCTGACGTGGAGAGGAGCCGGCAGTGGTGCGGCTCCCCTCCACGAGGGGTGGCGTGAGCGTTCGGGTCAGCCGGCGGTCGTGCTCCGACGCCGGCGGCTGAGGACGAAGCCCAGGGCGACGAGCCCGAGGCCGAGGGCCGTCATCGAGGCGATGCCGGCACCCGTGCGGGGCAGGACGCCCTTGGCGCCCGAGCCCGAGCCGGTGCCACCCGGGGCGGGCGGCTGGGGCGGGGTGACCCGCTCGTTGGTGACCTCACCGGTGGTGCCGTGGAAGTCGTCCTCGTCGCCGTAGGTGTCGCCGCTCTCCGCACCGGTGGCCGTGACCGTGGCCCGGTCGGTGTGGTCGGCGGCGGCCCCCAGGGTCAGGGTGCCGGAGCAGTAGACGTGTTCGCCGGGCGACAGCGGGCCTTCCCACGACGCGCCCGTCCCCGGGCCGCCGAGGGCGGAGAAGTCGCACGACAGGCCCTCGATCTGACCGGTGCCGGAGGTGGTGGCATCGGAGACCTCGAGGTCGATCAGGTCCTCGTCGCCGTCGTTGCTGATGGCGATGATGACCTTGCGAGCCTCACCGGCGGTGAACGCCACCGCGTTGGCCGGGGTGTCGGCGTCGAGGGCGAGGGCGGCGTTGACCTCGTCGGCGCTGTAGGCGTCGGGGGTGCCGAAGCCCTCGTCGAACTTCTCGACGTCCACGCCACCGGTCGGCTTCGGCGGCGTGGTGCCGGTGAACCGGTCCTCGTCGTCGATCGGCGCCTCGGGCACGGTGGTCTTGGGGTTGACCGGGGTGCCCTCGGCCGAGCCCGAGTCCTGGTGGGTCTCACCAGGCGCCAGGGTCAGCGAGCCGGTGCAGTCGAAGGTCTCGCCGGGGTCCAGCGGTCCCTCCCACTCGACGCCCGTGGCCGGACCACCGAGGGCGGTGAGGTCACAGCTCAGCCCGGTGACCGCAGGACCCGACAGGTTCGCGTCGGTCACGCTCACCCCTTGGACCGGGATGGCACCGTTGTTGGTCACGACGAAGCCGACCTCGTAGGAACCGGCCGCCGCGTAGGTGACCTGGTCATCGGTGGTGTCGGCATCGACGGCGACGTCCCACGCACCGGTGGTCGGGCCGTCGAAGATGCCGTCGAGGTCGTCATGACCATCGACCGGGTTCGCCGGCGCCGTCTGGCGACCGTCGAACTTCACGATGTCGATCGACGACGTGTAGGAGTGGAAGTCGTCGGTGTCGGTCACGCCGGTCCCGTCGAGGTCCCTGGCCTCGACCGTCACGGTGTTCAGGTGGTTCACGTCGCCGCGAGCCATCGTGAGCGTGCCCGTGCAGTCGATCTGGGCGCCGGGCGCCCACTCCGCCGCCCGGGGGGCGCCACCGGCCGAGAACGTCGCCTCCCAGCGGATCGACTCGCCCGGCAACGCCGAACCCGTCGTCCCATCCGGGAACGTGCACTCGAAGCCGGTCATGTCCGGACCGGTGATGGTCTCATCGGAAACCACGACATCGACGAGCGGCTTGTCACCGGTGTTCACCACCGGGATCACCACGTCGACCGACGTGCCAGGCCGCACGTACACACCCGTCTCGAGCGTGTCCGCATCCTGCCCAGCCGCCGACTCCTTCTCGATGTCCAGCTCCGGGACGCCGGGCTGGCGGAACTCGCCGAAGTCGACGTCGATCCGGTCGGTGTCGAACTCGAGGGTGAACACGCCGGAGTTGCGATCCGGTGACACGATCCCGCCGTCGAGGTCGTAGGTGGGCGTCAAGCCCGCCGGGATGGTGGCCGGGTCGAGGTCCACCCGGTACGTGCCCGAGTGGAGGTTGCCGAAGGTGTACTGGCCGTCGGCGTTCGTGGGGGCCGTGCGCAGCTGCGTGCCGGCGGCGTCGTAGAGCCGGACGGTCACGTCGGGGATGCCGGCCTCGCCGGCGTCACGGACGCCGTCGCGGTCGTCGTCGTACCAGACCGTGTCGCCGACCGACGACGCCACGACCCAGATGGGCTCGTTGGGCGTGGCCGGGATCGGCTCGGGGAGGTTCGCGGTGCGGCCCTGGGCCACGTTGTTGACGTAGATGTCCTCCTCGACGTTGCCGCCCGGCGAGACCCGGATGCGGGCGCCGCCGAACTCGCCGTTGCGGAAGTCCTCGTTGATGATCTTGAACGCCGTCACCGACGCCATGGACGTGGGGCAGCCGGGGGACCCGAACTGGGCCTCGGCGCACCAGGTGCTGGTGTTGGTGGCGGGATCCCGCTCGATGGTGGCGGGGTCCTGGCTCGTGTAGACGACGGACACGTCCGCCACGGAGCCGAGCAGGTCGATGCCGAGCAGGCCGAAGGTGCCGCTGAACGAGGTGCCGCGCCCGTCACCGTTGTACGGGAGGACGTCGATCAGCTCGGTCCGCCCGGCGGTGTCGGGCAGGAGCACCGTGTTGGACCACGACATGGTCCACGAGATGTCGTCCGGCTCGATCTCCACCGGCGTGAAGTCGGCGGTCTTGCTCACCCGCACGGCGCCGGGGGCGGCCACGCGCTGGGTGAAGGCGTCGGTCCGGGACTCCTCGTCCTGGGTGTTGCCGTCGGCCGAGATGATCGCCGTGTTGGTGATGCTGCCGTTGTTCTCGACGAACGGGCTGACGGTCACCGAGTAGCGGATCTGCTGGACCGGGACGTTCGGCGTCACGAAGGGCGCGCGGTGCACGAACGTGAGGACCGCACCGCTCTCGCCGTCACCGGTGCAGGGCAGGCCGTCGGGGCCGTTGTTGGCCGGTGTGGTGAGCTCCATGATCCAGTCGGTCGACGAGGCGTCGAGCGCCGGGCCGAGCTGGCAGGGGTCGAGGGTGTCGGTGATGCGCAGGCCGGTGACGGGCGGGGCCGCCGGGTTGCCGGGCACGGTGACCGAGGGGTCGAGCGTGAAGGTCACCGTCGAGCCGGTCGAGGTGTTGATCTGGTTGGTCGGCGAGGTGTCCTTGTCGACCTCGAGGAACTGCGGCGTGATCCGGTACCCGTTGCGGCTCACGGGGCTGCTGGTGGCCATGCCATCAGCGCGAGCGCTGAGGAAGTCGGGAGCGGGACCACCGAGCGTCCCGGCGACCATCGGGACGGTCCAGTAGATCTCGCCCGACGGCTGGGTCTGGAGCAGCGTCACCCGCACGCCGGTGATGGCCCCGGGCCCGCCTGCGGCGGCCACGGTCGTGAACCACGGTCCGTCCGTGGCGGCGTCACCGGGGAGGCCGCAGCCGCCGGCCTGGCGAGCGGTGTCATCCGCGTAGGCCTGGTTCGTGTACTCGATGCGGTAGTCGGCCTCGGCCACCGCGCCGCCGGCACTGCCGGACAGCGCGATCGGCCGGGTGGGGTCGAACTGCTGGCGGGCGGGATCCCACTTGTCGCAGAGGACCACGCCGGTGGCGGGGCCCTGCACCCGCAGGAGCATGAAGGCGTTGACCGGCGTGCCGGGGACGGCGTAGCCGTTCTCGCCACCGGTGTCGCCTTGCAAGGGCGGGCAGGTGGCGCCTGGGAGGCACGGCGTGCCGTCGTCGTTCGTACCGGAGGCGAGGCTCTTGCTGCCGGAGATCACGCCGGCGGCGCCGGGCCCGTCGACGTGGGCAAGGGCGCAGTTGTTGTTCGGCGGCGCCGAGGAGTCGGTCAGGTTGCGGCAGTCAGCGCCGGGCTCGCTGCCCTGCTCGGGGGTGCCGCCGAGGTTCGGCGTGCCGTTGATGCCGGTCGGGAGGAAGTCCGTGAACTGGTTGATCAGGTCCTTGCCGACCGGGGCGGGCGGGATCTCGGACTGCGGCAGCCGCGTGATGACCCGAGCGCTCCACACCGTGTTGGTGGACCCGTTGAGGCCCTCGGCCGGGGCGGTGTCGGCATCGGTGACGGTGATGGTGGCGGGCGCGCCGGGCCCGGCCTGGGTGAACGTCGCCGTGCCGGAGGACTCGCTGTTGACGTCGACCACGACGGCGTTGGGGGAGATCTGCGAGACGTTGTCGACGAAGGTGAAGGGGCTGGCGAGGGGCTCGAGGCCCTTGGTGTTGTCTGCATCCGGCACGACGATCGAGGCAACCCAGGCGGTTTCTTGTGCCGGCACCAGGCCACTGCCGAAGTCGTGCTCGACGATCGCCCCGCCGAGGATCGCCTTCACGAGGTCGTACCGAGGAGCGGAGCGGACCGTGACCGCCTCGGCGGCGGAGGTCTGCACGACGCCACCCTCGGTCAGCGACAGCTCGGCGGCGTAGGTGGACCCGTTGGGCACCACGGAGCCGACGTTCGCCGTGACCGGGATCTGCAGCGTCTGGACGATGTCGCCCGTCGGCTGGTTGATCACACACGTCAGCGTGCGCCCGTCGGCCGAGATGGTGCCGACGCCGGTCCACTCGAGGCCGCTGCCCTCGCAGGCGGCGATGGACAGGTCGTCCCACGTCCAGCCCTCGGGGAGCGTCTGGGTGAACGTGGCGTCCTGGGCGCCGGACGCGTTCATGTTGAAGCCCCAGCCCCACGTCACCGTGTCGTTGGTGCAGACCACGCGGTCGCTGTCGGTGGCGTCGACCAGGGTGCCCGGGGGGTCCTCGAGCTGGCACTGGAACTCGGAGCCGTGGCCGCTGCCGTCGTCGATCACCGTGATGCTCGACGACTCGATGGCCGCCGACGCCGGCTCCCAGGAGAACGGGATGGCCAGCGTGGTGGCCATCACGAGCAGTGCGAGCAGGGCTCGGAGTGCTCCGGGCCGTGCCGGCCCTCGTGTGCGGTGGGAGAGGCCCACCTTCCGACCTGACGTGCGCTTGGTCTGCATGACGTACTCCACTGCTCGTAGGAATCGGACCACCGGAGATCGGCGGGCCGATCGGCGAACGGACGGGTCCTGGCCCCCGACGGACGTCGAGAGCCCACCGCTCGCACTGGCCGAACAACCACTGCGCTCTGTGGTCATGACGCCACGCATAGAAATTTCCTGGCCGAGTTGTCCATCCGCCGCCACGAATCGTGGCGGCTCGGACACAGCACGCCCGCGGAACCCTCGACCTCGACTGCACGGTCAGTGACCGGATCGTCGCGATCGAAGTGGCGGCGGCTCGGCGTCGTCCTGTCCCGTTTGACGCCGATGAGCGGCGGGCAGCGGTGGGGCAGCGCCGAGTGCCGCCAGGCTCCGGACGCGGCCGGGGCCCTCGTCTCCCTCCCCCCTGCGGCGGGGGCCCCGACGCCGCGGCGCTCGTCGCGGCATGGCCACCGAGGTCTCGGGTAGAGCGGGCCGCGTGACGTCTGACCCGATGCTGACGTGAGGCGGTCCGTGCAGCTGCCCCGCACCGCGGACTCGGTGCATGCGGCGCGCACGTGGCTCCACGAGCAGCTCGCCGCCACCCCGACCGCCG
>JAESGR010001030.1_pt1 | contig 11485 bp, 11 predicted proteins | sample 9269771 | NCBI WGS metagenome assembly JAESGR01 (sample SAMN15739572, study PRJNA653492) | algae metagenome | isolation source: Chroococcus sp. CMT-3BRIN-NPC107 and co-occurring heterotrophs from well... | place: USA: Clark Mountains Wilderness, California | collected 2010-04-18
CGACCAGGTGATCGCGATCGACCTGCCGGCCTGGGAGAAGGAACTGCAGCTGCACCAGGAGCTGTTCCAGCAGCTGTCGTATCGGCTGCCGCAGGAGCTGAAGGCCACCAAGGCGCAGATCGAGAAGCGGCTGGCGGCGTAAAGCGCCACCCCGCGCAAGCGGGGCCAGGGATCCACGCAAAAAGGCCACCTCGCGGTGGCCTTTTCCGTGGGCCGGCTCAGGGCGCTTCGCGCACCGTGCTGGGCAGCCCTGTCGCCTGGCTCACCGCGATCTGCCAGCCCCTGCCGGTCTTCACGTAGGTCTGGGTCCAGCGCACGTCGAACCACTTGCCGTCGCTGGCGCGCTTGATGGGACTCAGCGCCCGCGCCACGCACATCGACTCGCCGAAGCAGGAAAGGTTGAATTCGGGGGTCGGTGCAAGCTCCACCGCAGGTTCGGCCGCGATCACGCTCACGATCCTCGCGTCCTTGCCGTCCACCTTGCCGCTCGTGTGCGTGTGGGTGAAGTCCTCGGTATAGAACCGGCGCAGCGCCACGGCGTCGCGCGCCGATGCTGCGGCGGCGAAGTCCTTGCGGAAGGTCGCGATCTCGCCGGCCATCCTGGCTTCCGTTTTCGGGACGGGTTCGATGGGATGCGCGGCGGCCGAGGCGCAAATGCCGGCGCTGAGCACGCAGAGGAGGACACGCGGGATCGGCGATGGCATGAGGGTCTCCTGACCGTTGTTGACGTATGACGAAGCATACGCACACGCGCCGCCGGCGGATTCAGGTGCATTCCCGCAGTCGGATCCTCGCCTGCGCGGCGGTGACGGATCAGTCCCGCCAGGGCTTCAGCCGGTACTCGATGGTCGAATCCGTTTCCGAGGGCAGGCGCCGCTGCCACCTGCGGATGCGCTGCTCGGCGCGGCGCTTGGCGACGCCGTGCGACCAGGCATCCAGCGCGCCCAGCAGGCGGCGCGGCAGGTGCTGCAGGAGCTGCGAGACCAGGCCGGTGTGCGCGACGGCGGCCATGCCGGTCTTTCAGTAGTAGCCGCGGACGTCCCGCTGCGCGTCCTTGCTCATCGCGCGGCTCAGGTCGGCCATCACGCGGGCATCGGTCAGCGCGATGTCCCACAGCTTCTCGTCCTCGCGGCGCTGCTTGCGCGCGGCGGCCAGCGCGCCGAACGCGCGGGTCAGCGGCGAGCCCAGGACCGCAAGGCCGTGGATGACGCTGCGGGTGATGCTGAAGCTGGCCAGGGCTGCCAGGCCGTTGGCGACGCGGTTCACGCCCGCGTGCTGGACCGGATAGTCGATGTTGATCATGCGTGCCATTGACTCTTCCCCTTTTCAGTCGCTTGCGGCGTAAGTGCCGCTTGCGTGGGATGAATACTAGGGTTGTCCCTGATATTTGGCTACTTTTGGTTGGTGATGCCTATCATTCAGGATCCGCATGAAAGCGCCCAACTTCCGCACCCTCGACCTCAATCTCCTGCGCGTGTTCGACCAGGTGATGGCCGAGCGCAACCTCACCCGCGCCGCCCGCAACCTCAACATGACGCAGCCGGCGGTGAGCAACGCGCTGAGCCGGCTGCGCGACGCGCTGGACGACCGGCTCGTCAGCCGCAGCGGCTACGGCGTCGAGCCGACGCCACGGGCGCTGGCGCTCTGGCCGGCGGTGAGCGAGGCGCTGCGCCAGCTGGAGGCCAGCATCACCCCCGGCACCTTCGACCCCGCACGCGCCAGCAACAGCTTCACACTGGCCATGGCGGATGCGACCGCGGCAGAACTCGTCCCGGGCTTGGTCGAGATCCTGGAGCGGGAGGCGCCCGGCGTCACCGTCCGGCTGGTGCCCCTGACCACGCGCGATCCGCGCCGCCTGCTGGACGAGGGCACGATCGACCTGGCCGTGGGCCACTTTCCCGCCGTGCTCGCCGACCTGACCGCGCAGGCCCAGGGCGGCACGCTCCCCGGCTTCGAGCACGAACGGCTCTACGACGGCGTCTACGTGTGCGTGATGCGCAAGGAGCACGCGCTGGCGCACGAGCCGCTGACGCTCGACGGCTTCTGCGCCGCGCGCCACATGCTGGTGAGTTTCTCGGGCAGGCCCTTCGGCTTCGTCGACGAGGCGCTGGCGTCGCTGGGCCGCCAGCGGCGCGTGGTGCTCACGGTCAACCAGTTCTTCACCGCCGGCCGCGTGGTCGAGGTCTCGGACCTGCTCACGGTGCTGCCGCGGCACTTCGTGCGCGTCACCGGGCGCGAGAACGCCCTGGTTCAGCGCGAGCTGCCTTTCGACGTGCCGCCGGTGCACGTCGACATGCTCTGGCACCGCCGCCAGGCACAGCGCAGCGACCATGCGTGGCTGCGCAAAGCCGTCGCGGAAGGGGCCCGCAAGGGTTTCGAGTGGAGCATCAGCTAGCGCTTTGCCAGCACAACGGGCATGCTGCTTGCGTTGGCGCTGGTCACGCCATTCCGCGTGCAACGAGGAGATCTCCATGAGCCGCACCCCCGCCGCCCTGCCCCGCCGCCGCTTCCTGCAAGCCCTGACTGCCGGCGCGGCATCGGTCGCCCTGCCCGCGTTCGCTGCCTGGCCCGACAAGCCGATGAAGATCGTGGTCACTTTCGCCGCGGGTGGCGCCAGCGACATCGTGGCGCGCGTGCTGGCCGAGCAGCTGGCCGGCAAGCTGGGGCAAGCCGTAGTCGTCGACAACCGTCCGGGTGCGGGCGGCAGCGTCGGCGGCCTCATGGTGGCGCAGGCGCCCGCGGACGGCTACACCCTGATGCTTTCCAACTCCACGCCGATCTCCATCGGCCCCTTCGCGCTGGAAAAGCAACCGTACGACCCGGTGGAAGCCTTCACCCACATCGCGCTGATCGGCAACGCGCCCTGCGTCGTGATGGCCAATCCGAAGTCGGGCCTCAAGACGCTGGCCGACCTGGAGGCCATAGCCAAGAAGTCCGGGCGCCTGGACTTCGGCTCCGGCGGCCCCGCCTCCATCGGCCACATCTATGGCGAGCTGATGAAAAAGGAACTGGGCCTGAACATGACGCACGTGCCGTACCGCGGCGGCGCCCCGATGACGACGGACCTCATCGCCGGCGTCGTGCCGGTGGGCATCGACGTCATCACGGCCTTCGTGCCTTACTTCAGGAGCGGCCAGATCGTGCCGCTGGCCGTGACCTCTGCGAACCGATCGCCGCTGGCATCCGATGTGCCCAGCGTGGTGGAGAGCGGCCACCGCAAGCTGGTGCTGGACAACTTCTTCGGCCTGTCCGGCCCGGCGAAGATGCCGGCGGACGTGGTGGCACGCCTGAACACCGCGGTCAACGAGATCCTCGCCAGCGCGGAGATCAGGAAGAAGATGGTGGACCTTGGCATCACCACCTCGCCGGTCAGCCAGGCCGCCTTTGCTGGCTTCGTGAAAGAGCAGGTCGCCCAGCTCGCGCCCACCGTGAGGGGCTCTGGCGTGAAGCTCTAGGCTAGGAGCCTGGGCGGCAGAGAAACGGGCCTGCGTTGGGCCGAGAAGGGGCTGGAGGCTAGGCGCGAAAGCGGGTCAAGCCTGGACGGCTTGACCCGCTTTTTCAACGACGCATCCGGCCCCTTGTCGGCCCAACCCTACGGGCCGGGACTTGGAAGCGCGCCATGCGTCGTTGCAGGCTCCTTGAGTAGTCCACTACACGGCGTCGCCTGCGCCTAGCCTGGCACACTTCCAAGCCCCGGCGCAGGCCCGTTTCTCTGCCGCCCAGGCTCCTGGCTGCGGGGCGATGCCTGACAAGCAGTTGATCGCTCCCTGAAGCCTGTCGGCTGGCGCCTGCCCGTACCATCGGGCCCGTGAAGATCCAGCTGATGTCCGACCTGCACCTGGAGGGCCATCCGAACTATGTCCCCCGTCCCGCGCCGCAAGCCGACTTGCTGGTGCTGGCCGGCGACGTCGGCTCCTACCAGCGCGGCTCCAGGCTGCAGCAGGACGACTTCGGCCTCACGCGCTTCTCGCCCAAGCACGGGTGGCCGGTGCCGGTGCTCTATGTGCCCGGCAACCACGAATACGACCTACTGGATTTCGACGCCACGCATGCCCGGCTGCGCGAGACCTGCGACGGGCTGGGCATCACCTGGCTGGAACGCGAGGAGGCGGTGTTCGGTGACGTGCGCTTCCTCGGCACCACGCTGTGGGCGGACTTCGATGCGCTCGTGCTGCAACCGGGCCGCCCGGAGGCCACGTTGCAGGAGCAACTGAAACTGCGCCACAAGGCCTTTCGCGCGGCCAACTTCTACCTGCAGAAAGCCGCGGCCATGCGCCACGGGCGGCCATGGCTGGCCGAAGGCTGGCGCGAACAGGCGCTGGTGTGCCAGGCCTGGTTGCGCGAGGCGCTGGCGCGCCCTTTCGCCGGCACCACGGTGGTCGTCACGCACTTCGCGCCCAGCCTGCAAAGCGCGGATCCGCGCTACGGCGTCACGCCGGCCACCACCGCGTTCTGCAATTCGCTGCAGCCGCTGATGGCGCAGGCGCAGGTGTGGCTGCACGGCCACCTGCATTGCCAGTTCGACTACGTCGAGGAAGGCTGCCGCGTCGTGGCGAACACGCTCGGGTACGCGAGCAAGGGCGAGCAGGAAGGCTTTCGCGAGCAACTCGTGCTGGACATCGCGGCCGCGCACGCGGCGCATTAGGTCTTTCGCACTCGAATGACAGCTGTCCGTCAGCACTCGGACACATTCACGTCAGGGCCTTTACAAACGCCATGCGCGCCCTTCTCGCGCCAGGCGCACACTTCTTCCTGTCGCACGCAAAGTGCGAAGGGAGAGAAACATGAAACCGCTGTGGGCCCAGACCCTTGCATGGATCGCTGCCGCCTTGGCCGCCGTGCTGCTGGCCATGGCCAACCCGGACAACATGGGCCTTCCGTACGGCGGAACGCTCGTGACCACGCCGGCGCGCTGATCACGCTGCCGCGGGCACCAGGCTCGTGGCCGCCGCGCGCGTGAGCGCGGCGCTCAGTTGGTCGAGCACGGCCGACTCGAGGTTCCAGCAATGCCAATACAGCTGCACCGGCACCGCCGTGTCGGGCAGCACGTTGACCAGCCGCCCTTGGGCGAGCAGGCCACGCGTGAGCAGCTCGGGGACGACGCTCACGCCCCACGCCGCCAGCACCGCACGCACCTGCCCCTCCGAGCTCGGGACGAACAGCTGGTGCAGCGACACGCGCTTGAGGCCGAAGGCCTTGCCGACGAATTCCGCCTGCATGTCGTCCTTGCGGTTGAACGCCACGAACGCGGCATCGCGGAAGTTGTGCGGCGTGAGTCCCTGCGGGAACTGCGCCTGCATGTACTCGCGGCTGGCCACGGCGATGTAGTGCATCGCTCCGAGCGGCACGACCCTGCAGCCTCGCAGCGCCTGCTTCACCGTCGTCACGCATCCGAGCACCTTGCCCTCGCGCAGCCACTCGTGCGTGAAGTCCTGGTCGTCCGTCACGATCTCCAGCGGCAGCCCCTGGCGCGCCAGCGTGTCCAGCGCCGGCAGCGCCCAGGTGGCGATGCTGTCCGCGTTGACAGCGATGGAGATGCGCTCCTCCTCGCGCGCGCCGCCGGTGGAGCTGGGCGCGAGTTCGCGCAGGTCGCGCTCGAGGTCGGCGCGCAGCAACCTCAGCTGCCGGGTGTGCTTGAGCAGCAGCAGGCCGGCCGAGGTGGGCTTGATGGGCCGGCTGCGCACGATCAGGACCGTCCCGACCTGCGCCTCCAGCGCGCGCAACCTCTGCGATACGGCGGACTGGGTGATGTTCAGGCGCTGCGCCGCGCGGTCGAAGCCACCCTCCTCCACGATGGCAGCCAGGGCTTCGAGCGCGGCGGGATCGTAGGTCTGCATGGATTAGCCGAATTGATGGCCGGCTTCAAAGTTTAATTCGGCTTTTGAAAACGACGCCTTCGCCGCAAACTGGGAGGCATGAAAACACTCGTCCTCGGCGCCGGCATCATCGGCATCAGCACCGCGTGGCACCTGGCCGAACGCGGCCATGAAGTCATCGTCGTCGACCGCCAGAAGGACGCGGCCCTGGAGACCAGCTTCGCCAACGCCGCGCAGATCTCGGTGAGCTATTGCGAGCCCTGGGCCAACCGGCATGCACCCGCGAAGCTGCTCAAGTGGATGTTCCGCAACGACGCGCCTCTGCTGTTCCGCCCGCAGCTGGACTGGCAACAGTGGCGCTGGGGACTGCAGTTCCTCGCGCAATGCAACGACGCGGCGTTCGAGCGCAACGTGCAGCAGCTGGTCGCGCTGGGCGCGTACTCGCATGCGGCACTGAAGGACGTTGTCGCCGCCACCGGCATAGCCTACAACCGCCTGGAGCGTGGCATCGCCCACTTCTACACGGACGAGAAGGCGTTCGCCGATGCCGCCGTCGCCGCCGAGCTGATGCAGCGCTACGGCGTCGATCGCAAGGTGGTGAGCCGCGAGGAGCTGTTCGCCATCGAGCCGGCCTTCCGCAACTTCGACAAGATCGTCGGGGGCACCTACACGGCCAGCGACGAGAGCGGCGACGCCCGCGTCTTCACGCAGCAGCTGGCGCGGCTGTGCGCGCAAAAAGGCGTGCAGTTCCTGTTCAACCAGGACGTCGAGCGCCTGGAGGCCTCCGGCGGCGGCATCGAGTCGGTGCGCGTGCGTGACCGCGCCACCGGCATCGTGCAGCGCCTGGTGGCGGACGACGTGGTGGTTGCCTGCGGCTCGTACAGCGCGCCGCTGCTGCGCCAGGTGGGCGTGGACCTGCCCATCTATCCCGGGAAGGGCTACAGCGCCACCTTCAAGCTGAAGAAGCCGGGGGACGCGCCCTTCGTGAGCACGATCGACGACGAAGTGAAGGTGGCGATGAGCCGCCTGGGCAACGAGCTGCGCGTGGCCGGCACGATCGAGGTGTCGGGCTACGACGCCACGCTGAACTCGCAGCTGGCGCAGGACCGCTGCCGGATGCTGGCGGCGCGCATCGAGAAGGTGCTGCCGGGCGTGTGCGACACGCGCCTGCCGGAAGAGGGCGGCGACCCGAAGTTCTGGACCGGCCTGCGTCCCGCGACGCCGACCAACATTCCTTTCATCGGCCGCACGCACGTCGCGGGCCTGTGGGTGAACGCGGGCCACGGCACGCTGGGCTGGACGCATGGTGCCGGCTCCGGCAAGGCGATGGCGGAGCTGATCAGCGGCAAGCTGCCGCGGATGAACTTCGACTTCCACGGCTTCGGGAAGAAGGACCGGGAGTTCCGGGAAGAGGTTTACTCTTAGCGCGTCATTCCCGCGAAGGCGGGAATCCAGGGCTCCCCAATGAGAAGGCCGCGCACCACGCGGCCTTTTTGCTTTTGAAAGCCCTGGATCCCTGCCTCCGCGGGGATGACGATTCCTACGCCCCGCTCAGGATCCCCCACACTTTCGCCGGCGTCAGCGGCATCTGGATCTCCTTCGCCTGGTCGGCGAAGCCGGCACGCGCCAACGCGTCCGCCACCGCATTCACCACGCTCGGCGCCGCGCCGATCGTCCCGAGCTCGCCCACGCCCTTGACGCCCAGCGGGTTGTTCTTGCAAGGCACCGTCTCGTTCATCTCCGTGACGAACTCGCAGGCCATCACGTCGAACCGGGGCGCCGCATAGTCCATCAGCGTGCCGGTCACCGGCTGCCCGCTCTCGGGGTCGTACGCCATGTATTCCATCAGCGCCTGCCCGATGCCCTGCACGGCGCCGCCATCGAGCTGGCCGCGCACGATCATCGGGTTGACGACACGCCCGATGTCGTTGACGCTCGAATAGCGCACCACCTGCACCGTGCCGGTCTGCGGATCGATCTCCACCTCGCTCACGTGGCAGCCATTCGGCCAGCTGGGGCCGGCGACGGCACTCGTGTGGTCGGTGAAGATGCGTCCCCCGGGCTGCTTCGCGGCCAGGTCGAACAGCCCGATCGCGATGTCCGTGCCCTTCACGGTGAAGCGCCAGTCCCCGTAATCCAGATCGGCCGGCGAGGCTTCGAGCGACTGCGCCGCGAGTTCGCGCGCGGTCTGCAGCGTCTTCTCCGCCCCGAGGTACACGGCCGAGCCGCCGGTGAAGAGCGAGCGCGATCCGGCGCTGCCGAAGCCGTCGCCGCGGTCCGTGTCCCCCAGCACCACGCGAACCTTCTCGATCGGCACGCCGAACACGTCCACCACCAGCTGCGCCAGCGTCGTCGCGATGCCCTGCCCCATCTGGTTGACGGCGGAGAAGACTTCGATGACGCCATCCGCCTTCACGTCGACGGTGATGCGTTCCTCGAAGCTGTTGCCGCTGGTCCACTCCAGGAAGGTGGAGATGCCCAGGCCGCGCAGCAAGCCCCGCGCCTTGCTCTGCGCGTAACGCTGCTCGAAGCCGCTCCAGTCCGCGAGGTCCAGGCCTTCGTCCATGATCTTCTCGAAGGCGCCGACGTCGTAGACCTGGCCCATCGGGTTCTTGTACGGGAACTGCTCGGGCCGGATGAAGTTGCGCCGGCGCAGCTGCACGCGGTCGATGCCGGTCTGGCGCGCGGCCTCGTCCATCAGGCGTTCCATGATGAAGATCGCTTCGGGCCGGCCGGCGCCACGGTACGCGGCGGTGGACGCCGTGTTGGTCATCACGCAGCGGATGTGGAAGTCGATCAGGGGCACGTCGTAGACGCTGGTCTGCACCCACGGGCCGACGATCATCGGGATCGTCATGCCGGTCGCCGTCGCATAGGCGCCCACGTTGGCCAGCGTGCGCAGGCGCAGCGCGAGGATGCGTCCGGTGGCGTCGAGCGCCAGTTCCGCCGTGGCGCGCTGGTCGCGGCCATGGAAGGAGGAGAGGAATTCCTCGCTGCGATCGGCCACCCACTTGACCGGCCGCTTGAGCGTCCACGCGGCCCACGCCGCGGCTGCATCCTCCGGATAGATGCCGGTCTTCATGCCGAAGCCGCCGCCGACGTCGCCCACGGTCACGCGAACCTTGTCGCGCCCGATCCCCAGTACGTCGTTGGCCAGCGAGTTGCGCACGCCGGACGGCATCTGGCTGGACATGCGCAGCGTGAGGCGCCCGTCCTCGGCGACCCAGGCCAGCACCGAGCGCGGCTCGATCGACACGGCGGCCACGCGCTGGTTCACCACCGTGAGTTGCACGACATGGGCCGCGCGCGAGAACGCTTCGTTGCTCGCCGCTGCATCGCCGAAGCGCATTTCGGCGGCGACGTTGTCGGGCGCCTGCTCGCAGATCACCGCGGCTCCGGGCGAAACCGCGGTCTCCAGGTCCACCACGTGCGGCAGTTCCTCGTATTCGACCCACACGGCTTCGGCGCCGTCGCGCGCGGCCTGCAAGGTCTCGGCGAGCACCAGCGCCACCGGCTCGCCGACGTAGCGCACGCGCTCGTGCGCGAGCGGGCGGCGCGGCGCCGTGGCGGCCGGCGTGCCGTCGGCGCGCTTGAAGGCGGGGTTCGTGGGAATGGGCTGGACGCCAGCCTGCACCAGTTCGTCGCCGGTGACCACCTTCACCACGCCGGGGATCGCCGCGGCGTTTGCCGTGTCGATGGAAACGATGCGCGCATGCGGATAAGGCGAGCGCACGAAGATGGCGCGCAGTTGCCCGGCGGGGGCGAGATCGTCGGTGTACTGTCCCAGGCCCTTGAGCAGGCCTTCGTCCTCGATCCGCTTGACCGCGCGGCCGCTGCCGAAACGGGTGGGGTTGTCGTCCAGAGTGTCGGTGGTCATGGGGGTGAGTTTGTCCGAAAACTCCCTCTCCCGCATGGCGGGAGAGGGTGGGGGTGAGGGCAGTCGCACGCCTCGACCCTCACCCCTGCCCTCTCCCGCAAGCGGGAGAGGGAGAGGGAACCTACCGAACATCCCCCTGGATCTTGGCCGCGGTCCAGCGCAGCAGGTCGATCCACATCTGCCGCATCTCCGCATCCAGCGGCGTGCGCTGTGCATTCGAAAGTTCGATCGTCACCACCGGCACGCCCTTGTGCACGCCACCATAGTTGCCCAGCGACCCGGGGAAGATGCCCACCTGGTCCAGGTACAGCCGGCCCAGGCGCGAAGGCGGCACGGAAGGGCCGTCGAAGTCCAGCACGCCATAGGGCGCATGGATCGACACGATCAGGTGCGGCTTGAACTTCTCCATCTGCTCATGCAGGAAGCGCGTCTCGGGTTCGGACAGGGGCTTGGGCCCAGGCCAGCGCCGCGGGTCCTTGCCCGTGCGTTTCTCCCAGTAGTTGGCCGCATCCCTCTCCCAGTTCGGCGTGGGGAAGTTCCGGTTCAGGTCCACGCCATGGGCGTTGGTGCGCTTGGGCGGACGCGCCAGCATGCCGTCCGGGTTGATCACCGGCAGGAAGCGCCAGTGCACCGGCTGCGGCATCTGCACGTGCTCGTCCTCGGCCAGCTTGATCCAGTGCAGCGCCAGCGAGGCCGCCGACAGCTCGTCACCATGGATGGCGCCGATGATCAGCACGCGCAGCTTGCCGTTGTCGGTGCCGACGTCGCGCATGTAGAGCGGCTGCCCCTGCACGGAGTTCACGCCGCTGTCCTGCAGCTTGGCGGCTTCGCACAGCGGCTTGGAGACGTTGGGCAGCTTGCCCACGTAACGCTCGCACGCCCCCGGGCCCGCGGCATGCGCGCCTGCGGCCATCGCCGCCAGCAGCGCGGCAGCCCACAACTTCTTCTTCACTCGTCCTTCTCTCCGGGTTCGTACAGGGCCTCCCGCCCCATGCGGTCCAGCACCAGTTCCGCCGTCCATGGCAGCATCAGCGAGCCGCAGCGGCTGTCGCGATAGAGCCGTTCCAGCGGCAAATGTTTCATCATGCTCTGCCCGCCGCAAGTGCGGATGGCCAGGCGGCAGATGTCGTTGGCACCCTCCATCACGGTGTACTGCGCCGCATACAGGCGAAGGCGTTCGTCCTTGCCCGGATTCGGCCTGGCCTCGTGCACCGCCCGCAGGAAGATGCTGCGCATCTGCTCCAGCTGGATGCGCATCTGCGCCACCGCCACCTGCTTGGTCGGGTACATGCGGCGCTTGACCGGCGGCTCGCCGGGAACCTCGCCCCGCAGGTACTGCACGGTGAAATCGTACGCCGCATTGGCGATGCCGAGGTAGGTGGGCGCCAGGGTGAAGAACATCGCCGGCCAGGTCTGGGCACCTTTGTAGTACACGCCGCGCGGCATGAGCTGCTCGTCGTCCCCGACGAAGACGTCCTTGAAGCTGAGGTTGCGGCTGACGGTGCCGCGCATGCCCAGGGGGTTCCAGTCGCCGCTGATGGCGAAGCCTGCGCTGGTGGCGGGCACCGCCAGATACAGCGTGTCGCGTGCATCCGGCTTCTCGTCGCCCCTGTCCTCGGTGCACAGCACGCCGTAGTAGTCGGCGGCGCCGGACAGCGAGGCGAAGATCTTGCGGCCATTGACGAGCCAGCCGCCGTCGACCTTGCGGGCGGTGGTGCCGAAGGGCGCCCGGCCGGCGGCGGCAGCGCTGCCCTCGGAAAAAGGCTGGGCGTAGATCGCGCCGTCGTTGACG
>JAESGR010001031.1_pt1 | contig 11483 bp, 10 predicted proteins | sample 9269771 | NCBI WGS metagenome assembly JAESGR01 (sample SAMN15739572, study PRJNA653492) | algae metagenome | isolation source: Chroococcus sp. CMT-3BRIN-NPC107 and co-occurring heterotrophs from well... | place: USA: Clark Mountains Wilderness, California | collected 2010-04-18
CGCCGGGGTCGCGGAGGCTCTGGCGGCCCTCGACGTCGCCGCCTCCCACGCCGAGCTTGCGGTCGAGCTCGACTGGACGCGCCCCTTCGTCGACGAGGGCCTCGGCTTCGTGGTGGAGGGCGGACGCCACCCCGTCGTCGAGGCGGCCCTGCGGCGCTCGGGCGAGCCATTCATCGCCAATGATTGCGACCTTTCGGGAGAGGGGAGGGGCCGCATCCGCCTCGTCACCGGCCCGAACATGGGCGGCAAGTCGACCTTCCTGCGCCAGAACGCGCTGATCGCGGTGCTCGCGCAGATGGGCGCCTTCGTGCCGGCGCGCCGCGTCCATCTCGGCGTCGTCGACCGCCTGTTCTCCCGGGTCGGGGCCGCCGACGACCTCGCGCGCGGGCACTCGACCTTCATGGTCGAGATGGTCGAGACCGCGGCGATCCTGAACCAGGCGACTCGGCGCTCCCTCGTCGTCCTCGACGAGATCGGCCGGGGCACCGCGACCTTCGACGGGCTCTCGATCGCCTGGGCCTGCCTCGAGCACCTGCACGAGCAGAACGGCTGCCGGGCGCTGTTCGCGACGCATTTCCACGAGCTGACGGCGCTGAGCCAGCGGCTCAGCCGGCTCGACAACGCCACCTTGCGCGTCGCCGAGCACAAGGGGGAGGTCGTGTTCCTGCACGAGGTCGTGCCGGGCGTCGCCGAGCGCTCCTACGGCTTGCAGGTCGCCAGGCTGGCGGGCCTTCCGGCCAGCGTCGTTGCCCGGGCCGGTTCCATTCTGAAGGGGCTGGAGAAAGCCGAGCGCGAGCGGCCCTCGCGCCCGCGCATCGACGATCTGCCGCTCTTCGCCAGCCTCGCTCCCCCGCCTCCGCCGGAGCCGCCGCAGGAACGGGCGGACGTGCTGAGGCTCATGCTCGACGGCATCGATCCCGACGCCATGACGCCCCGCGAGGCGCATGAGGCGCTGTACCGGTTGAAGGCGGAACGGAATTCGGAGCCGTCGGCCTGACGGCCGTCAATGCCGGAGGTCCGGCCCGGTACCCTCCGCCCCGAACTCCGTATCGCCCTCCGGCATGGCCGCAAGCCGGAACCCGTCGAGGCCCTCCGGGGGCGGTGTCCGTCCGGCGCGGCGTTCCGCGACGTAGTGCAGGGCGTTCGCGACCGCCCGCTCCGAATAGGGCTTGGCGATAACGCCGAAAGCGCCCGCGAAATCCGGCGGGATGCGCTTGCTGTTGGCCGTCATGAACACCACGGTGGTGCGCTGGTCGGCGCTGAGCGCGCGGGCAACCTCAATGCCGGTCGGTCCGTCAATCAGGTGGATGTCGACCAACGCGACATCGGGCGCCGCGCTGCGGCCGAGCGCGATCGCCTCCTGCGAATTCCCCACGACGCCGATGGTGACGTGGCCAAGATCGTCGAGCAGGCATTCGAGTTCGAGAGCGATCAACGCCTCGTCCTCGACGACGAGGATGCGCAGCGCTCCGTCGATGGCCTTCTCCGGTATGACACCCGTCATGAGGTCGAACCGCTCAAGGTCGCGGCATCGAGGGGGATCTTGATCTCGACGCGCGTGCCGGGCCCGTGCTCGTCCCAGTCGATCGTGCCGCGGAGTTGGCGTACCACCATGTCGACGAGCGAGCGGCCGAAGCCGGCGGGATTAGGCACGCCGGCCGAGATGCCGACGCCATCGTCCTCGATACGGATGTTCAGGCCTCCGTCCCGCCGCCGAGCCGAGATCGTGAGGCGGCCCTCCCGATTGTCGGGGAAGGCATGGCGCAGGGCGTTGGTGGCGAGTTCGTGCATCATCAGCGCGAGGGGCGCGGCCATCGCCGCCGAGACGGCCACCGCGTCGATCTCCGCGTTGATCGCCATGCGGTCGGTGTCGACCCCTGCCGTCAGGTCGGAGAGGAAATCGGCGGCGAAATCCTGGAGGTTGAAGCGGGTGACGTCGCCCTCCGAGTAGAGCATGCGGTGGGCCGTGGAGAGCGCGCCGATCCGCTCGGCCATGCCCTGCAGGGCGTCGCGGGCCTCCCCCTCCGGGGTGCGCCGCGCCTTCAGCAGCATCAGCGAGGAGATCACCTGAAGGTTGTTCTTGACCCGGTGATCGACCTCGTGGAGCAGCGCCGTCTTCTGCTCCAGCGCCGCCAGCAGGTCGGCGGTGCGCGCCTGAACCTGACGTTCCAGATCGTCGTTCGCGCCTTTCAGAGCCGTCTCCAGCCGGTGCTTCTCCGTCATGTCGGCTTGGGCCGCGAAGTAGTAGCGCAGGTTCCCGGCCTCATCGCGCACGGGCGTGATCGTCATGGCGTTCCAGAACCGGGAGCCGTCCTTTCGGTAATTGAACAGCTCGACCTCGAGCTGCGTCTCGGCGGAGATGCTGTCTCGGATCTGGCGAATGGTGGTCGGGTCGGATGCCTCGCCCTGAAGCATCCGGCAGTTGCGCCCCTCGATTTCGTGACGATCGTAGCCGGTGAGGGCGAGAAAGGCGTCGTTGGCCCAGACGATGGGATTGTCGTGCTTGCTCGGGTCGGTGAGCACCATCGGCGTCGAGCTCGCGCTGAACGCAGCTGCGAAGGCCTCCGTTGCGACCTCGGCCGCAGACCCGGGGTTGACCGCGCTACTCCGCATTAGGATTCCGGTCTTTACTCATCGACGGAAGGACCCCGAAAATAGCAAATGAAAGATTTTCCTCCAGCCCAGCTAGCAAAATTCCACGGCCCTCCGCTCTCGTCGCCGATTGTCGTCGCCCGGGCTGGCGCGACGTGGCATGCACATCGCGCGGCGCCCGGCGAAGGCGCAAGGCTGCCACGATCATGCGGGATCAAGGCGCGCCGGCCATAGGAGTTCCGTCATGTCCGCGAGCGATGATACGAGCGCGAAGCCCGGAAAGTTTCGCATGCGCGATATCGTCGAGGATTCGCGCGTCGCCTTGATGCTGGCGCTGGGCTTCGCCTGCGGCCTGCCGATCCTGCTCGTCTTCTCGACCCTCTCGGCCTGGCTCGCCACGGCGGGCATCCAGCGCACCAGCATCGGGTTGCTGAGCTACGTCTCCTTCGCCTACTCGCTGAAATTCCTCTGGGCGCCCGTGATCGACCGCCTCGACCTGCCGGTCCTGGCCCGCTGGCTCGGCCGGCGCCGGGCCTGGATGGTGGCGGCCCAGATCGTCGTCGCGGTCGGGCTCCTAGGGATGAGCCAGGGAGACCCGGCGAGCAACCTCTCCTTCATGGTCATTTGCGCGCTCGTCACCGCCTTCGCCTCGGCGACGCAGGACATCGTCGTCGACGGCTGGCGCATCGATTCGGCTCCGACCGAGCGCCAGGGCGTGATGCTCGGCGCCTACCAGCTCGGCTATGCCGTCGCGCGGGCCTTCGCAGGCGCCGGCGCCCTCTACATCGCGCCGGCTGGTCGGCCGCCTACGGGGCCATGGCCCTCCTGATGCTCGTCGGTCTCGTCGGCGCGCTCGCCGCCCCCAGGCAGGACCCCGTGCCCGTCGCCGGCGAGCGCCGCTCGGTCGCGGATACCCTGCGGATCGCGGTGGTCGAACCCTTTCGCGATCTGATGCGCCGGAAGGGAGCCCGGCTCGTGCTCATCCTCGCGCTGATCATGCTCTATCGCCTGCCCGACATCATCTCGGGCGTCATGGCGCAGCCCTTCTACATCGAGCAGGGGTTCTCGCTGACCGAGATCGCCAACGTCACGAAGATCTACGGCGTCATCATCGGCATCGTCGGAGCGCTCGCCGGGGGCTTCGCGGTGCTCCGCTTCGGGCTGCAGCCGACCCTTATCGCGGGCGGGATCGCCGCGGCCGCCTCCAACCTCATGTTCTCATGGCTGGCGGTGAGCGGCCACGACACGACGCTGTTCGTTGCCAGCATCTCCATCGACAACTTCGCCGGCAACTTCGCCGGCACGGCGCTGATCGCCTACATGTCGAGCCTGACCTCCTCGGCCTTCGTCGCCACGCAATATGCGCTGCTCTCCTCACTCTACGCCCTGCCGGGCAAGTTCGTGGGCGGGTTCTCCGGCTACATGGTCGATTACTTCGGCTACGCGCAGTTCTTCGCAGTCTCCGCGGGGATCGGCATCCCGGTCGCCGTGCTGTGCCTTGCCCTGAGTGCGCTGGGCGAGGGCAAGGATGCGGGATCGGGCGAGGCCGTCGCTCCGCCCGAGGAGGAAGCCATCGCCGCCAAGGCATGAGCCGGAACCAACCGCCAAGCCGGCGCTTGCCTCCACCGACCGTAGCCGCAACAGCATGAGGCGTTTCCCGTGGGCGACATGACCTTGGCCAGCGACAGCCTGCCGGTTTCGACGAAGGCTGAGGCTCGCGCCTTGAGCGAGGCCGACCTCGCCGTCCTGCGGCAGGCGGTGGCCACCCTCGAGCGGCCGAGCCTCGCGGCGAGGCTCTCGGCGGCGGCCGGTGCTCCCCTCGACATGATCGGCCGGGCGCTGCCCGCCCCCGTCACCGACGCCGTGGCGCGATCCACCGAGGCGGCGATGCGCGGCGCCTTGCGCGTGGCGCTCGCCACGCTGCCCCAGGGCGCGGTGGGTTCGACGCTGCCGGCGATCGGAGCCGAACCGCAGGGCCGCCTGGCGCGGCTGTTCGGCTCGAGCGACCGCTCCCACAAGGCGATGGCCGCCCTCTCCGGGGCTTTGGGCGGCGCTTTCGGCCTCGCGACGCTCGCCGTGGAGCTTCCGGTCTCGACCACCCTGATGCTGCGCTCGATCGCGGAGATCGCGCGGCGCGAGGGCGAGGATCTGAGCGACCCGGCGAACGCGCTCGCCTGCATGCAGGTCTTCGCGCTCGGCGGCCGGTCCGGGGCGGAGACGGCGCTGAACGAGAGCGGCTACTTCGCGGTTCGCGCCGCGCTCGCCAAGACTATGGCCGAGGCGGCCCGCTATGCCGGCAACCGCGCGCTCCTCGAGGAGGCCGCACCGGCGCTGATCCGGTTCTCGGCGCAGATCGCGGCGCGCTTCGGGATCGTGGTCTCGCAGAAGGTGGCGGCGCAGGCCGTCCCGATCCTCGGCGCGGTGGGCGGCGCGGCCGTCAACGCCGCCTTCATGGACCATTTCCAGTCGACGGCGCGGGCGCATTTCGCGATCCGGCGGCTGGAGCGGATCTACGGCCAGGCCACGGTGCGGGCCGCCTACGAGGTCGAGAAGGCGGCGCTCGCGACCTGAGCCCTCAGGCCGGGTACCGTCGCTTGAGCAGGTCGTAGACGAGGCGTGCGGTCTGGACCTCGCCGCCCTCCGGCCGGCCGGGCTTCGTCGAGGGGTTCCAGCCGTAGAGATCGAAGTGGACGTGGGCCTTCGTGTTCGGCGCGAAGCGGCGCAGGAACAGGGCTGCCGTGATCGCCCCGGCGAAGGGGCCGCCGGAGACGTTGTTGAGATCGGCCACCTTCGAATCGAGCAGGCTCGCGTAGGGGGCGTGCAGCGGCAGGCGCCAGACCGGATCGATCGCCGCCGTGCCGGCAGAGGCGACGGCTGTGGCAAGCTCCTCGTCCTCCGTGAAATAGGCCGGCAGATCGGGGCCGAGCGCCACGCGGGCCGCCCCCGTCAGCGTCGCGAAATCGATGAGGAGCTCGGGCCTGTCCGCATCGGCGAGGGTCAGGGCATCCGCGAGGATGAGCCGGCCCTCGGCATCGGTGTTCCCGATCTCGACGCTGAGGCCCGCGCGGCTGCGGATCACGTCGCCGGGCCGGAAGGCGTCGCCTGAAACCGCGTTCTCCACGGCCGGGATCAGCAGGCGCAGCTTCAGGTTCAGGCCGGTGCCCATGATCATATCGGCGGCGGCGAGCGCGGCGGCGGCTCCGCCCATGTCCTTCTTCATGAGGAGCATGGCGCTCGACGGCTTGATGTCGAGGCCCCCTGTATCGAAGGCGACCCCCTTGCCGACGAGAGTGACGCGGGGCGATCCCTCCGGTCCCCAAGTCAGGTCGATCAGGCGGGGTGCCCGCGGCGAGGCGGCACCGACCGCGTGGATGAGCGGAAACTCGCGGGCAAGGTCCTCACCCCGCGTCACCGCGATCCCGGCCCCGTGCCGTTCGGCGAGGGCACGAGACGCGGCCTCGATCTCGGCGGGGCCAAGATCGTTGGCCGGCGTGTTGACGAGGTCGCGCCCGAGCGCGACAGCGCGGGCGATCCGCCCGATTTCGGCGGCGTCGACGCCCTCCGGCGCGACGAGGCGCGGACCATCCGGCCCCGGCTCCCGGTAGCGCACGAAGCGATAACTTCCCATCAGCCAGGCGAGCGCGGCGGCGGAGGGGTCCGGCGTGCCCTGCAGGCGGTAGGTGCCGGGCGGCAGCAGGCTCGGAAGCTTTCCGGCCGCGAGGCGGTCGCCTCCGCTCGAACCGGGATCGCCGAGGCCGAACAGGACCTGCGACAGCATCCCGTCCTCGGCCGGCAGCAGCGCCACGCGTCCGGCCTTCGGAGCGAAGTCGATCGCCCGGGCATAGGCTCTCTGCGCCGCGGTGAGGCTCGCCTCCACGGCCTCCCAATCGGCTGGGGCGACGCAGCGGATCGGGACGGCGCTGCCGTTCGGGAGGAGGTCGGGAATTGAATGATGCATGAGGCAGCGCGACCAGGGGAAAGGGTTAACCGACGATTAGGGTTAACGCTCTATCACCGCCAGGGCGGGCTGCGTGAAGTACCGGCCCCGTCGTGCGGAGCGTGTGATGGTCTCGCCAGGGCTCAAGCCTGTCCTCTCCTCGATGGCGCCGTCGTCGGTCCGGCGCGGGCCGATCCTCCGCGCGACGCTCGTCGCGCTGATCGCGGCCGGTTGCCAGTCGCGCTCCCCCGAGACCACGGGGTCCATCGGCTCGTTCTCCCTGCCGGGCCTCGGCAGCGCTGCGGCGCCAAACCGGATCACCCGCCGCGAGGTCGACAGCCTCGGCGAGAAATATGCCGCGGATCAGAACGACCTCGCCCTCGCAATGCGCTACGCCCAGGCACTCCGCGCGACGGATCAGCGGCCGCAGGCGGTCGCCGTGCTGCAGCAGGCGGCCTTGCGCAACCCGAAGAACCCCGCCGTGCTCTCGGCCTACGGCAAGAGCCTCGCCGATGTCGGACGCTTGGCGGAGGCCGCCGAGGTCCTGCAGAACGCCCACACGCCGGCCCGTCCGGACTGGCGCGTGCTCTCCGCACAGGGTGCGGTCGCCGACCAGCTCGGCGATCACGCCAACGCGCAGTCGCTCTACACCGCCGCGCTGAAGATCCAGCCCGAAGACCCGACCATTCTGTCGAATCTCGGCCTGTCCTACGCCCTCGCGCGCCGTCTCGATCAGGCTGAGGCGACCCTGCGGGAAGCCGTGAGCCATCCCAAGGCCGATGCGCGGGTGCGCCAGAACCTGTCGCTGGTCCTCGGCCTCAAGGGCAAGTTCGCGGAGGCCGAGGAGATCTCGCGCCGCGATCTCTCCCCGGAGGAGGCCGCCGCCAACACGGTGGCGCTGCGCGCTTTCGTCGCCCAGCCGAATGCCTGGAAGGCCATCAAGGCCTCGGACGCCAAGGCGGGGCGAGTAGCGCCCCGCGGCTGAAGCCGCGCAGGGCTCCTAATTCAGCGCATGATTTGGATGGCGGCCGGCGTCAGGATGACGACGAACAGAACCGGCAGGAAGAACAGGATCATCGGTACCGTAAGCTTCGGCGGGAGGGCGGCGGCCTTCTTCTCGGCCTCGTTCATGCGCTGGTCCCGGCTCTCTTGCGAAAGCACGCGAAGCGCCTGCCCGACCGGCGTGCCGTAGCGTTCCGCCTGGATCAGGGCGGTGGTCACCGCTTTGACCGGGTCGAGGCCGACGCGCGTGGCGAGGTTTTCGAACGCCATGCGGCGATCTGGAAGGTAGGACAGCTCCGCGGTCATGACTGCCAGCTCCTCGGCGAGCGCAACCGATTGCGTGGCGATCTCGGCACTGACCCGGCGAAATGCGTGCTCGACAGACATGCCGGACTCGACGCAGATCAGGCTCAGATCTAGAGCATCGGGCCATGCGCGACGGATTTCCGCCTGCCGTTTGCTGGTCTTGTTCGCGAGGTAGAGCTCAGGCGCCTTGATCCCGAGCAGGGTCGCCGCGATCACGATCATGAGGCGGATCATGAACGGTTGATCGATGACTTCGATGACGAAGACGTAGAAGGCCGAAAAGACAAACGTGATGATCGGCATCACGAGCCGGAAGAACAGGAAGCCCGTCTCCGCACCGGCCGATCGGTAGCCTGCCATCATGAGCTGGCGTCTCGCCGTCTCCGTGCCGAGCCAGCGGCTGAGATTGAATTGCTCGACGACCCGCTTCATGTACGCCTTGGGCGCGACGCGAAGTGTCGCCTTGTTGGTCATGCGCTCGCGCTCGCGTCGGCGGATCTCCTCGCGCTCGTCGCCTACCTGCTTCATCCGCTTGCCGAGGCGGTCCGGCTCCAGCACAGGCTGCAATAGCGCGAAGGCGGTCGCTGCCGTCGCGACGCCGGTGAGCACCATCCCGAGGAAGCGTGGATCGGTGATCTTTGCAGCGATCTCGGCAAACATTTCTTGTGTCCTGAGCGATGTCGAGAAGATTATGTGCTGATCAACCGGCCTCGGCGCTGTGTGGAAGCGGAGGAGCCTCATAGACTTATTGTAAAAATCAAAAGTGTTTAAGATGAAATGAGGGATCTCCATCTATTTTATAGTTAAATAAATGTCATCATGACACAATTTAGGCGTACCTCAAACCTCGAAGCTGATCATCTTCTTCATGGTGAAGACGCCAAGCGACATCCAGAATGCCGAGATGACCAAAGCGACCTTTCCCATGTCCGTAGTCCAAAGAAGGGATATGTAGTCCGGACTGGCGAAGTACGTCAGCAGCGCAACGATGAAGGGCAATGCCGCGATGATGCCACCGGACGCCTTCGCCTCCATGCTCATGGCCTGAATTTTGCCGGCCATCTTCTTGCGCTCGCGCAGCACCCGCGACAGGTTGCCGAGGGCCTCGGATAGATTTCCGCCCGATGAAGACTGGATGCTGATCACGATCGCGAAGAAGTTCACGTCGGCGACAGGAACACGCTCGTACATCTTGATCATTGCTTCTCCGAGACTCAGTCCAAGCGTTTGTGCCTCGACGATTTGCTTGAACTCGGAGCGGATGGGCTCCTCGGCTTCCCGGGAGATGATGCGGAAGCAATCGCCAAGGGGGATGCCGGCGCGGATGCCGCGGGTGATGATGTCGATGGCCGTCGGAAGTTCCTTGATGAAATGCGCGATGCGCCGTTTCCTCAGAAAGGCCAACAGCCATAAAGGTAGACCGCCTCCACCTGCGAAGAGGGCGAAGGCTGCGATCAGGGGATTGCCAGTCAAGACCAGGATGATGGCGCCGAAGCACAGCGCCATCACACCAGAGACGGCATAGAATTTCTGCTTCGACCAATCCAGCCCAGCCCGTGCGATCTTGAGTTCGAGCGTAACCTTTGTGCCAGCCTTCTTCGCTTCGACTTCCTTGAGGCTCTTGGCCACTTGCTCGCGCCGACTGACAGTCGCGGTACGGCTGCCAGCGCTTAAGACTACGCTCACGGCCTTGCGGCGCTGCGCAGCGCGGTTCTCGCCGGACAGGTAGGGAGCGAAGACAGCGTAGGCTACGGCAGCTGCGGTGAACGCACTGAGGCCCGCTGCTATGGCTAGGTTCATTCCCGCCATCGCTACCTCCCTGACGGTTCTGAAGCGCATGTCGTCACAGCGCACCCCCGCCCGGATCCGCGGCAGCGTCAAGGGCTGCGGCGAGCGCCTGCTCCTCGCCGTAGTAGCGCGCCCGCTCCCAGAAGCGGGGCCGGCCGATGCCCGTCGAGCGGTGACGGCCGATCAGCTTCCCGTTCGCGTCCTCGCCCTGGATGTCGTAGAGGAACAGGTCCTGGGTGATGATGACGTCACCCTCCATCCCCATAACCTCGGTGATATGGGTGATCCGGCGTGAGCCGTCGCGCAGGCGGGTCGCCTGGACGATGACGTCGATCGAGCCACAGATCATCTCGCGCAGGGTACGGGAGGGCAGCGAGAATCCACCCATGGTAATCATGGACTCGATGCGGGCCAGCGCCTCGCGGGGCGAGTTCGCGTGAAGCGTGCCCATCGAGCCATCGTGGCCCGTGTTCATGGCCTGGAGAAGATCGAAGGCCTCAGGTCCGCGCACCTCGCCGACGATGATCCGCTCGGGTCGCATGCGCAGGCAGTTCTTGACGAGGTCGCGCATCGTGACCTGGCCCGATCCCTCCATGTTGGCGGGGCGCGTCTCCAGGCGGACCACATGGGCCTGCTGGAGCTGCAGCTCGGCAGCGTCCTCGCAGGTGATGATGCGCTCGTCCTCGTCGATGTAGCGGGTCAGGCAGTTCAGCAGCGTCGTCTTCCCCGAACCCGTGCCGCCGGAGATCACGACGTTGCAGCGTACGCGCCCGATGATCTGCAGAATCCTGGCGCCCTCCGGGGAAATGGCACCGAACTTGACGAGCTGATCGAGTGTGAGCTTGTCCTTCTTGAACTTACGGATCGTCAGGACCGGCCCGTCGATGGCGAGCGGCGGCGCGATGATGTTGACGCGCGAGCCGTCGGGCAGGCGCGCGTCGCAGATCGGCGAGGCTTCGTCGACGCGCCGGCCGACCTGGCTGACGATCCGCTGGCAGATGTTCATCAGCTGCTGGTTGTCACGGAACCGGACATTGGTCAGCTGGATCTTGCCGCCGACCTCGATGAAGGCGCGGTTCGCACCGTTGACCATGATGTCGGCAATGTCGTCCCGGGCCAGGAGCGGCTCCAGCGGACCGTACCCGAGAACGTCGTTGCAGATGTCGTCGAGCAGTTCCTCCTGCTCCGCGATCGACAGGACGATGTTCTTGAGCCCGATGATCTCCGAGACGATGTCCCGGATTTCCTCGCGCGCGCTTTCCGCATCGAGGCGTGCAAGCTGCGGGAGATCGATCGCTTCGATCAGCGCGCCGAAGATCATGCTCTTCGTGCGAAAGTAATCCTCGGATTTCTTCTCCTGGACGGTCGCGACCGGCTCCGGCCGCCGCGGCGCCTCGACGCGCGGGGATCGGGTCGCGGGGTCGTCATGGACGAGCAGAGCCGCCGGGGCCTTCGGTGCAGCTGCACCGGAGGGCGGCACGACGACCTGCGCCGCATTCGTGCCGCTACGCCTACCGAACATGTCGCGCGTCCTCGGTTCTCAGGGCAGCGCGCATCACGACGCCTTGCGGCGCGCGAGCTTGGCCAGGAGCGGCTCGAGCAAATTTCCACGGGTCCGCTTCGCCTCGGGGCGCCCGGTGATCTTGGCCGCGAGATCCGCGAAGACCTCGGCCGCCTTCGAGCCTGCCTGAATCTCGGCGATCATCTGACCGTTGTTGGCCGCCGTCCCGAAGAGAGCGGGATCGAAGGGGATGGTCGCGATGAGGGGCGCATCCAGAGCCTTCGAGAACTCCGTCGCACTGATCTCGGGCCGCTTGGCCATCCCGGTCCCGTTGAGAACGATGCGCGGCCGGCCATC
>JAESGR010001032.1_pt1 | contig 11478 bp, 10 predicted proteins | sample 9269771 | NCBI WGS metagenome assembly JAESGR01 (sample SAMN15739572, study PRJNA653492) | algae metagenome | isolation source: Chroococcus sp. CMT-3BRIN-NPC107 and co-occurring heterotrophs from well... | place: USA: Clark Mountains Wilderness, California | collected 2010-04-18
CCCTTGCTGGCGCCGGCCACCAGCCCGGCAATATCGACAAACTCGACAATGGCTGGCACGATGCGCTCGGGCTTCACGATGTCAGCAAGCGCCGCCAGTCGCGCATCCGGCAGTTCCACGATGCCCACGTTGGGCTCGATCGTGCAGAAGGGATAGTTCTCGGCGGCGATCCCGGCCTTGGTCAATGCGTTGAACAAGGTGGACTTGCCGACGTTGGGCAAGCCCACGATTCCGCACTTCAAACTCATGTCTGTACCCGTTAGAGAAGCCGGAAAGTGTATGCCATGGGGCTTGGGCCGGCTGCTGGCCGCCTGGCTCATGCTGGCACTGGCCTGCTGTGCTGCGGCTGCACGGGATGTCGCGCCGCCGGTGATCACGCTGACCGACCGCGCGGGCAGCATCGACGCGCACCAGTTCGCGCGCGCCTGGGTCGATCCCACCGGTGATGCCTCCATCCAGGAGGTGGTGCACGGCGGCCCGCGCGTCGCCTTCGAGCCGGCGCGGCCGGAAGCCACCTACCGCCTGGGCGAGCACAGCGCGCTGTGGCTGCACATGCGCCTGCAGCGCGGCCCGCTGGAGCGGCAGGACTGGATGCTCGAACTGCCGATGCCGGTGCTGGACCACGTGACCGTGTACCAGGGCGACGGCGACGGCTGGCGCGCCGAGAGCGCGGGGGACACGCTGTCCGTGAACGACTGGGCCGAGCCGGGGCGCTACCCGACCTTCCGCGTCGCGCTGGAGCCCGGCCAGTCCGGCGACGTGTACGTGCGCATCCGCCACGCCACGGCGGCGAACTTCACGCTTTCACTGGATACCGGGGCCGTGCATGGCCGGCACCAGCAAATCGAATACCTCGTGCTCGGCTCCGCCTTCGGCGCGCTGCTGCTGCTGATCGCCGGCTGCCTGGCCAAGAGCCTCGCCTACCGCGACCCGGTGTTCGGCTGGTACGCGGGCTATGCGGCGCTCACCGGGCTGGCCGTATCGGCCTACACCGGGATCGCTGCCCACCTGTTCTGGCCGGGCCTGGGCATCCCCGGCGACCGGATCATGCCGATTCTCGTGTGCGCCGCATCGGGCACCGGGGTCCTGTTCGTGCGCAACATCCTCGGTCTACGCCGCCGTTTCGCCTTGCTGGATCGGCTGCTGCTCGGGATCGCGATCGCCTCCTTCGTCCTGATGCCCACCCCGGCGTTCGCCCCCAAGGCCACCGTGGTGCCCGTGGTGAGCGCCTGCATCCTGCTGGCCACCCTGGCCGCCGCCCTGGCCGCGGTCGCCTGCTGGATCCGCGGCGACCACGCCGCCAAGTGGGTGTTCGCGGCCTACGTCCCGATGCTCGGCGCGGTGCTCCTGAGCGTGCTGCGGGTGCTGGGCTGGATCCCGCTGACCTCCACCTCGCAGTACGCGGTGGTGGCAGCGATGACCGTGGAGGTCCCGCTGCTGCTCGTGGCCCTGTTCATCCGCTCGCGCGACCGCCACAGCGCGGAGGTGCGCGAACAGGCGCTGACCACGCACGACGCGCTCACCGGCCTGCTGGCGCCGCACCTGTTCCAGGATCGGCTGCGCCACGTGGTGGAGCGCTTCCGGCGCCACCGCGAGAGTTCAGCCGTGATGTACATCGACCTGGTGAACTACGGCCTGATCCGCCAGTACTTCGGCAGCTCGGTGGCCGAACAGAGCATCCTGCGCAGCGTGATCAAGCTGCGGCGGCTGCTGCGCGACGTCGACACCGTCAGCCGCGTCGGCGAGGCGCGCTTCGCCGTCATCCTGGAGGGCGCGGCCTCTCGCAGCTCAGTGACCGAACGCGCGACGCGACTGATCGCCTCCGGCCTGACGCCGCTGGAAGGCCTGAAGCCGGACGTCACCCTCCAGTTCCACGTGGCCGCCGTGCTGCTGTGCGAGCGGCCGATGGAAGCCGAGGAAGTGGAGCTGGCGCTCGCCGCCAAGCTGGCCACCATGTCCCCGCGCACGCGCCGGCCGATCCGCTTCGTCGACGCCGAGGCGGCGCCGGTGTCCGACACCGGGCGCGACTCGTCGCTCTTCGCGGAGCTGTTGCCGCCGCACGAAGAGGACATCGCCACTTCGCCCTGAGCCGCCCTCACCCCGACCCTCTCCGGCCAGCGGGAGAGGGAGCTCAGAACTTCCAGTTCGCCTCGATCTCCTGGCCCACGCGCAGCGTGCGGTCCTCGCCCTCGAGCACGATCGCGTTCATGGCGAAGCTGATGCTGCCGCCGATCACGTCGTTGCGGCGGTACGCCTGCAGCGTGTCGGCGATGATGGGGTCGACCTGCGCCGTCGCCGGGTCGATATTCGGGATGGGGCAGCGGGCACACGGCTTGACCATGCGCAGGCGCACTTCACCCTCGGGCGTTGCCACCCGCAGCACGTCGAGCCGGTCCTCGTCGTGGGCAGACACGCCCTCGAGGACGATGTTGGGCCGGAAGCGCTCGACGCCCACCGGCGCATGGCCCTTGCCCTGCAGGCGCGCATTGAGCTCGTCCATCGACGCCGTGCTCGTCACCAGCACCGGATAGCCGTCGGTGAACTGGTTCAGCGCCTCGTCGTCGCCGGTCCACTGCCGGTTGGACAGCCTGCGGTGCTCCGGATCGAAGCGCACCAGCCGCAGGGGCTGGCCGAGGAAGTCGGTGAACCACTGCGCGGCCACGGCGCCCATGTCGTAGGCGGCCACCTCGTCGTCCCAGATGCGCACGCGCACCGGCTCCTCGACGGTCTCGATGGACAGGTGCAGCGGCAACATGCCCGGCGCGCGCAGGATCACGTCGCTCAGGCGGATCTTGGGGACGACCAGCGCCATGCGCGGCAGCTCGCGTTGCGTGACGAAGTTGCCCTGCGCGTCCACCACCATCCAGGCTCGGTCGAGGTCGAACCCGGTTTCGGTGAGGACCGCCTCGCGCAGCTCCACGCCCGCGCAGGACTTCACGGGGTACACGAACAGGCGGGCGATGCGGGCGGTGACGTCGGAAGCGGTGCTCATGGATGGACAAGCTCGGGGACAGGTGGAAGCCAGCCGGGATTGTGCCCCGCTCCTACAATGCCCCTCATGGCCGCTCCCTACGACGTTTGTATCCGCGGTGCGGGCATCGTCGGCCGCACGCTGGCGCTGCTGCTCGCGCGCGACCGGCTGCGCGTCGGCCTGGTGCAGGCGCCCCCGCCCGCGCAAACGCGCGCCGACGTGCGCGCCTATGCCCTCAACGCCGCGGCGCGCGACCTGCTGCTGCGCCTGCGCGCCTGGCCCGACGACCTGCACGCCACGCCGGTCTCGGGCATGGAAGTGCACGGGGACGAAGGCGGCCGCGTCGAGTTCTCGGCGCTGGAGGAGGACGTGCCGGCCCTGGCCTGGATCGTCGATGTCGAGGCGCTGCTGGCCCGCCTGGGCGAAGCCGTGCGCTACCAGCCGCAGATCGAGCTGCTCGATGCCCCGGCCGCGGCCGCGCTCACCGTCGTCTGCGAAGGCCGCACCAGTGCCACGCGGGACGAGTTCGGCGTGAATTTCGAGGTCACCTCGTACCCGCAGCGCGCCATCGCCGCCCGGCTGGACTGTGACAATTCGCATGGCGGCATCGCCCGCCAGTGGTTCGACGACGGCAACATCCTCGCCTTGCTGCCGATGGGCGGCACCATGGGGAACTCGGTGGCCCTGGTGTGGTCAGTGCAGGAGCCGCGTGCCGACGAGCTGCTCGCGCTGCCGCCCGAGGACTTCCAGGCGCGGCTGCAGGCCGGCTCGGGCATGGAACTCGGGAACATGAAGCTCACGAGCGAGCGCATGGCGTGGCCGCTGCAACGGGCGCAGGCCGACCGCTGGTGCGGCCCGGGCTGGGTGCTGGCCGGCGATGCGGCGCACAACGTGCATCCGCTGGCGGGCCAGGGCCTGAACCTGGGCCTGGCCGATGCGCAGGTGCTGGCGCAGGTGCTGCACGATCGCGAGTACTGGCGCGGGCTGGGCGACCAGAAGCTGCTGCGCCGCTACGAGCGCGCGCGCAAGGCGGACGTGCTGGCGATGGCCTGGACGACCGACGGGCTGCAGCAGCTGTTCGCGCAGCCGGCCCAGCCCTGGGCCTGGGTGCGCAACTGGGGCATGCGCGGCTTCAACCGCAGCGGCCCCATCAAGCACTGGGCGGTGCGGCAGGCCATGGGGCATGCCAGGAATCTGATGAGAACGGGAAGAACATGAGAGCCAATGCGATGCGCGCCCTGCTGGCGGCTGCCCTGATGACGGTCGGCCTGGTCGCGGGCGCCGCGGGCGACAACGCGCCCACCGTGGCCAACGCCGCGCGGCAGGTGCCGCCGAACGTGGAGGCCACGCTGCGCAAGAACCTCGAACAGCGGCTGCCGACCATCGGCAAGATCGACGAGGTGACGCGCACGCCGATGACCGGCATCTACGAGATCCGCGTGGGCACGGATGTCTTCTACTCGGACGCGGAGGGCAACTACCTTCTGAACGGGCAGATCATCGACACGCGCGCGCGCAAGAACCTGACCGAAGAGCGCATGGAGAAGCTGCTGGCGATCAACTTCGACTCGCTGCCGGTCAAGGACGCCTTCACCGTCGTGCGTGGCAACGGCAAGCGCAAGATGGCGGTCTTCCAGGACCCGAACTGCGGCTACTGCAAGCGCTTCGAACGCGACCTGCAGAAGGTGGACAACGTCACCGTCTACATGTTCCTGTACCCGATCCTCGGGCCGGACTCCACCGAGAAGTCCAAGGGGCACTGGTGCGCCAAGGACAAGGCGAAGACCTGGGCCGACTGGATGCTGCGCAACGAGCCGCCGCCCAAGGCGGACGCCAGCTGCGACGTGGCGGCGCTGGCGCGCAACGTCGAATTCGGCAAGAAGCACAAGATCACCGGCACGCCCACGCTGATCTTCACCGACGGCTCCCGGGTCCCGGGGGCGATCGCCGCCGCCGACGTCGAGAAGATGCTCGCCGCCAACAGCAAGTGAGCCCGCGCCCCATCGGCCCGCACTACCGGGTCGAGGCGGCCGACCCCGCCGCCCACCTGTTCCAGGTCACGCTCACGGTCGCGCAGCCGCAGGCCGGCCAGCGCGTGTCGCTGCCCGCGTGGATCCCCGGCAGCTACCTGCTGCGCGAGTTCGCGCGCCACCTGCAGAAGCTCGCCGCGCGCCAGGACGGCCGGCCGGTGGCGGTGCACCAGCAGGACAAGGCCAGCTGGGTGGTCGACTGCGTGCCGTCGAGCCCGCTGGTCCTGACCTACGAGGTCTACGCGTTCGACAACTCGGTGCGCACCGCGTGGCTCGACTCGCAGCGCGGCTTCTTCAACGGCACCAGCCTGTGCCTGCGCGTGCACGGCCTCGCCCAGGAGCCGCACGAGCTGGAGCTGGTCGCACCGAGGGCCTTTCCGCACTGGGAAGCGGCCACGGGGCTCGAACCACTGAAGACCGGCAAGCGGGGCTTCGGCACCTACATCGCGGCCGACTACGACGAGCTCGTCGACTGCCCGGTGGAACTCGGGGCCTTCCAGAGCTTCGAGTTCCGCGCCGGCGGCGTGCCGCACCGGCTGGTGCTCGCGGGCGCGACCGAAGCCCTGGACGGCGACCGGCTGGTGGCCGACATGCAGCGCATCTGCGAACACCAGGTGCGCTTCTGGCACGAGCGCAAGCGTCCGCCTTTCAAGAGCTACCTGTTCCTGCTCAATGCGGTGGACGACGGCTACGGCGGGCTCGAACACCGCAACTCCACCGCGCTGATCTGCTCGCGCCGCGACCTGCCGCGCCTGGGCGATGCGCGCATGGGCGAGGGCTACACAACGCTGCTGGGCCTGATCAGCCACGAGTACTTCCACACCTGGAACGTCAAGCGGCTGCGGCCGGCGGAGTTCGCCCACTACGACTACAAGCAGGAGAACTACAGCCACCTGCTCTGGTTCTTCGAAGGCTTCACCAGCTACTACGACGACCTGCTGCTGCGCCGCGCCGGCCTGATCGACGACGCCACCTACCTGAAGCTGCTCACCAAGACCTGCAACCAGGTGCTGCAGACGCCGGGACGCGAGGTGCAGTCGGTGGCGCAGGCGAGCTTCGATGCCTGGGTGAAGTACTACCGCCAGGACGAGAACACCGCCAACGCCACGGTCAGCTACTACACCAAGGGCGCGCTGGTGGCCCTGTGCTTCGACCTCACGCTGCGCCAGGAAGGCAACACCAACCTGGACGAGGTGATGCGCGCGCTGTGGGCGCGCTGCAAGGCCGGCCCCATGGCGGAGGCCGACTTCGCCAGTGTGCTGAAGGAACTGGGCGGCCGCGCCTTCACGCGCGAGCTGGGCGCGTGGGTGCACGGCACCCGCGAGCTGCCGCTCAAGGAGCTGCTGGAGCAGCATGGCATCACCGTCATGGAGGAACCTGCGCAGCTGCAGCAGCGGCTGGGCGTGCGCGTCACCGAGTCGCAGGGCAGCATCACGATGAAGAACGTGCTGCGCGGCGGCGCGGCCGAACAGGCCGGCTTCGCCGCCAACGACGAATGGGTCGGCGTCGAGGTGGCGGGCAACGCGTGGCGCCTGGGCAAGCTGGACGACCTGATGCTGTACGCGGGCACGCACCGCAAGGTGACGGCGATCGTCGCGCGCGACCGCCGCCTGCTGCGCCTGGAGCTCGGCATCCCGCCGGGCGTGACCACCTGGCGCCTGGTGCTGCGCGATGCGGCGAGGGCGCTGACATGGTTCGGTCCGCAAGGCTGAAGCTCCTCCTGCTCGGGAGCGCCGTCGTGGTCGCCCACGTGCTCGGCCTCGAGTGGCTGGCGCGCCAGGCCGACCAGATCTCGGGGCTCACCGACTTCGCAGCGCCCATGTACACGCGGATGCTCCAGCCGGCGACGCCCGCTCCCGAGGCGGTGGTGGCAGAGACGGCGGCGCCCGCGATGCCCAAGCCCCGCGCCGCGAGCGTGCCGAAGCCGCCCGCGTCGGCGGCGAAGGGCGACGAGCAGCCGGCGCCGGCGCCGCCGGAACCCCCGCAGCAGCCTGCGGCCGCGGAGCCGCCTGCGCCTGCCGCTTCGGAGCCGGTGCAGGCCGCGGCCGCGCCGCAGCAGCCGGCCAGCGCCGCGCCGCCTTCGCAGCCTTCGCTCGACCACTGGCCGGTGGACACGCGACTGAGCTACCGGCTGGACGGCAAGTTCCGCAGCGGACCGCTGTTCGGTGACGCCCGCGTGCAGTGGCTGCGCGAGGGCACGAAGTACGAGGTGAAGCTGGATGTGGACCTGCAGGTGTTCGGCACGCACGTGTTTCGCAGCCAGGGCGAGGTGACGCCGGAGGGGCTGATCCCGCGCGCCTACGAGGAGACGGGCCCGCGCAAGCGGCGCGTCACGCGCATCGGTGACGAGGTGATCGTGCTGGACAACGGCAACACCGAGCCGCGTCCTGCCGGCGTGCAGGACACGGCCAGCCAGTTCGTCGAACTGTCGCAGCGCTTTGCCACGGGCAAGGAAGTGCTGGAGGTGGGGCGCAGCGTGACGGTGTGGCTGGCGCGTCCCGGCGGCGTGAATCGCTGGACCTACGACGTCGTGGCGCTGGAGAAGATCAGCACGAAGATGGGCGAGGTGGAGGCGTACCACCTGAAGCCGCGCGTGGTGGAGAAGCCGCGCGGCAACATCACCGCGGAGATGTGGTTCGCGCCGAGCCTGCAGTACCTGCCGGTGAAGATCAAGGTGCTGATGGGGAGCGAGGCCTACCTCGACCTGACCGTCGATCGCATCGAGCAGCGCTGATCCCGCTCGTCCTCCCCGCTCTCCCTCGTCATCCCCGCGAAGGCGGGGATCCAGGGCTTCCGGTTTCCCGGCGCGCCGTGGCGTTCATGCAGGTGAACGCAGGGGCGCAAAGCACGCAGAGGACGCAGAGGAAATCCAAAAGAGGTTTTCTCTGCGTCCTCTGCGTAACCTCTGCGTCCTCTGCGTTCCTTTTCTAGGAAAGCCCTGGATCCGCCTCCGCGGGGATGACAAGTCCGCGGGGATGACGGTTTTTACAGCCGCCGCTGGTCCACCACCCGCTTGGCCTTGCCCATGCTGCGCTCGATGCCGCCGGAGGGGCGCACTTCGATCTTCGCGGTGGTGCCGACGTAGGACTTGATGTGCTGCGCCAGCCGCTCGGCGGCGGCGTGCGCGCTGCTGTCCTCGTGCGACTGCCCCGGCGCCACTTCGACGGCGACCGTCAGGCAGTCCAGCGGCCCCTCGCGCGTCAGGATGCACTGGTAATGCGGCGCCAGCACGTTGTCGCGCAGGATCAGCTCCTCGATCTGCGTGGGAAACACGTTCACGCCGCGCACGATCATCATGTCGTCGCTGCGGCCGGTGATCTTCTCCATGCGCCGCATCGTGCGCGCGGTGCCGGGCAGCAGCCGGGTGAGGTCGCGCGTGCGGTAGCGGATCACCGGCAGCGCCTCCTTGGTCAGGCTGGTGAACACCAGCTCGCCCAGCTCGCCCTCCGGCACCGGCTCGCCCGTCTCGGGGTTCACGATCTCGGGATAGAAATGGTCCTCCCAGATCGTCGGCCCATCCTTCGTCTCCACGCATTCGTTGGCCACCCCCGGTCCCATCACCTCCGACAGGCCGTAGATATCGACCGCCTCGATCCCGACGCGCTGCTCGATGTTCATGCGCATGTCGTTCGTCCACGGCTCGGCTCCGAAGATGCCCAGGCGCAGGCTGCTTGTGCGCGGGTCCAGCCCCTGGCGCTCCATCTCGTCGGCGATCGCCAGCATGTAGCTGGGCGTGACCATGATGATGTCGGGGCGGAAGTCGGTGATCAGCTGCACCTGGCGTTCGGTCTGGCCGCCGCCGAAGGGCACGACGGTGAGCCCCAGTTTTTCCGCCCCGTAGTGCGCACCGAGGCCTCCGGTGAAGAGCCCGTAGCCATAGCTCACGTGCACCATCTCGCCCGGCTTCGCGCCCGCGGCACGGATGCTGCGCGCCATGACCGTCGACCAGGTCTCGATGTCGTTCCTGGTGTACGCCACCACGGTGGGCTTGCCGGTCGTCCCGCTCGACGCATGGATGCGCACGCACTGCTCGCGCGGCACGGCCAGCATGCCGAAGGGATACGCCTCGCGCAGGTCCGCCTTGCTGGTGAAGGGGAACTTGCGCAAGTCCGCCAGCGAGCGCAGGTCTTGCGGATGCACGCCGGCTTCGTCGAACTTGCGGCGGTACACCGGTGAGTTGCCGTACGCGTGGTGCAGCGTCTGCTTCAGCCGCTTGAACTGCAACGCGCGCAGTTCGTCGACGCTGGCCTTCTCGATCGGCTCGAGGGGAAAGGACTTCATGGCGTCTCCGGGATCACCGTGCCGGGAATGCTGGCGCTCTTGCCGCGGAACACCGCGACCACGTCGCCTTCCTGGTTGGTCACCTTCATGTCGTAGATGCCGTGCCGGCCCTGCAGCACCTGTTCGATGCCTTCGCAGGTGAGCACGTCGTCCAGGTGCGCAGGCTTCAGGAATTCGATGCTGCAGCCCGCGGCGACCGTCACCTTGTTGCGGCTGTTGCAGGCGTACGCGAAGGTCGAGTCGGCCAGCGTGAAGATCAGGCCGCCATGGCAGATCTTGTGCCCGTTGAGCATTTCCGCGCGCACCTGCATGCGCATGACGGCGCGACCCGGCTCGCACGCGAGCAGTTCGATGCGCATGAAGTCGGTGACCGCCGGGTCGTCTGCGTACATGGTCTCGGCCACCTTGGTGGCGAGCTCCTGCGGCGAGAGTTGCACGCTGCTCATTCGCCGGTGAACTTCGCGGGACGCTTTTCGCGGAACGCCATCACGCCTTCGATGTAGTCGTGCGTGCGGCCCAGTGCCGACTGGGTGTCGCGCTCCAGGTCCAGCTGCGCATCGAGGTCGTTGGAGGCGGCGGCGCGCAGCAGCTTGCGCGTCTGCACCAGGGCGGTGGTCGGCATCGTGGCCAGGCGCTCGGCCAGTTGCAGGGCCGCGGCGACGCAGTCCTGCCCCTCGGGCGCCACGTCCCAGATCATTCCCCACTCCTTCGCGTCCTTGGCGGAGACCTTGTCGCCCAGCATCGCGCAGCCCATGGCACGCGCGAGCCCCAGCTTCTTCACCAGGTACCAGGAGCCGCCCGCGTCGGGGATGAGGCCGATCCTGCTGAAGGCCTGGATGAAGCTGGCGCCCGAAGCTGCGACGGCGAGGTCGCAGGTCATCGCCAGCGATGCCCCGGCGCCCGCGGCCACGCCGTTGACGGCGGCGACGGTGGGCACGCGCAGGTCGACCAGCTTGCGCACGGTGGGATTGAAGGCCTTCTCGATCACGGGCCCGGGGTCCGCGCGCTTGACGAGGTCCGGGCCGGGTTCGAAGTCGAACTCCGCGAGGTCGGCGCCCGCGCAGAAGCCGCGGCCGGCGCCGGTGATGACCGCGGCGCGGATCGCCTTGTCGCCGTTGATGCGATCGAGGGCGGCCCAGAGCTCCTGATGCATCTGCCGGGTGAAGCTGTTGAGGGCCTGGGGGCGGTTGAGCGTGATCAGCGCGACGCTGCCGCGCACCTCGCACAGGACGGTCGAATCACTCATGGCGGTCTCCTTGCCGGCGAATCTAGCATCGAGGCGCGCGCGCACCGAAGCATGGTTTCCCTTGGTTATAGTTGCCCGCAACCAGGAGGACGCCATGGCCTATGAACTGATCACCGTGCGCACCGAAGCCGAGCGGGTGGGCATCGTCACGCTGAACCGACCGAAGCAGCTCAATGCGCTGAACGACCAGTTGATGGACGAGCTGGGGCAGGCGCTCAAGGACTTCGATGCCGACGACCACATCGGCTGCATGATCGTGACCGGCAGCGAGAAGGCCTTCGCCGCCGGTGCCGACATTGGCGCGATGGGCAGCTACACCTTCGCCGATGTCTACAAGGGCGACTTCATCACCCGCAACTGGGAAGCGATCCGCTCCGTGCGCAAGCCGGTGATTGCCGCGGTGAGCGGCTTCGCCCTGGGCGGCGGCTGCGAGCTGGCGATGATGTGCGACTTCATCATCGCCGCCGACAACGCGAAGTTCGGCCAGCCCGAGATCAAGCTGGGCATCATCCCCGGCGCCGGCGGCACGCAGCGCCTGCCGCGTGCCGTGGGCAAGAGCAAGGCGATGGACCTGGTGCTCACCGGCCGCATGATGGACGCCATCGAGGCCGAGCGCGCGGGCCTCGCCAGCCGCGTCGTGCCGCTGGACAAGCTGATGGACGAAGCGCTGGGCGCGGCGCTCACGATCTGCGAGTTCTCCCGCGTGGCGGTGCTCGCCGCCAAGGAGTCGGTGAACCGCTCGTTCGAAGGCGGGCTGACCGATGGCGTGATGTTCGAGCGCCGGATCTTCCATGCCCTGTTCGCGACCGAAGACCAGAAGGAAGGCATGGACGCCTTCGTGAACAAGCGCAAGGCGGTGTTCAAGCATCGGTGATGCGTTGAGGGAAAACGGTTACCGGGGTTCGGCGCGTCCCGCGCGCTCACCGCCGGCCTACGCGGCCCGCCTGTAG
>JAESGR010001033.1_pt1 | contig 11465 bp, 13 predicted proteins | sample 9269771 | NCBI WGS metagenome assembly JAESGR01 (sample SAMN15739572, study PRJNA653492) | algae metagenome | isolation source: Chroococcus sp. CMT-3BRIN-NPC107 and co-occurring heterotrophs from well... | place: USA: Clark Mountains Wilderness, California | collected 2010-04-18
GGCATCCAGCCGGACATCCTGCTATGCCGCACCGAGCTGCCGCTGCCGGCCGGCGAGCGGCGCAAGATCGCCCTGTTCTGCAACGTGCGCGAAACCGCCGTCATCCAGGCGATGGACTCGGCGAACATCTACGCCGTGCCGCTCGACTACCACGCCCAGGGCCTCGACCATGAGGTGCTGGACGTCTTCGGCATGCACGACGCCCCGCCGCCGAACCTGGCCCGCTGGCAGGACATCGCCCACCGGCTCAGCCATCCCGACGGCGAAGTGAACATCGCCATCGTCGGCAAGTACACCGGCCTGACCGACGCCTATAAGTCGCTGGTCGAGGCGCTGGTCCACGGCGGGGTCGCCAACAACGTCCGTGTCCGTTTCGACTGGGTCGAGGGCGAGGCGTTCGAACAGGTGGACGAGGCCTTGATCGCCGAGCGGCTGACGGGCGTTCACGGGGTGCTGGTGCCCGGCGCCTTCGGAGAGCGCGGCTCGGAGGGCATGATCCAGGCGGTCCGCTTCGCCCGCGAGCACGGCATTCCCTACTTCGGCATCTGCTTCGGCATGCAGATGGCGATGATCGAGGCGGCGCGGAACCTGGCCGGCATCAAGCAGGCCTCCTCCACAGAGTTCGGCCCCACCTCCGAGCCGATCGTGGGCCTGATGACCGAGTGGACCCGCGGCAACGAAAAGGAGATCCGCAAGGAGGGCGACGCCCTCGGCGGCACCATGCGCCTGGGGACCTACGAGGCCGTGCTGGCCCCAGGCTCCCGCGTCGCGGAGATCTACGGCGGGGCGACCATCAGCGAGCGGCACCGCCACCGCTACGAGGTCAACATCGGCTACCGGGAGGCTATCGAGCAGACGGGCCTGACCTTCTCGGGTCTCTCGCCGGACGGCGTGCTGCCGGAGATCTGCGAGCGGGCAGACCATCCGTGGTTCGTCGGCGTCCAGTTCCACCCCGAGCTGAAGAGCCGCCCCTTCGACCCGCACCCCCTGTTCGCCAGCTTCATCGGGGCTGCGAAGGAACGGAGCCGGCTGGTCTAGTGTAAGCTGGCTCGATGCCCACCCGAGACGACATCCGCCGGATCGCGCTGGCGCTGCCTGAGGCCTACGAGGCCGACCACCACGGCATCCCGTCGTTCCGCATCGGGAAGAAGATCTTCTGCACCGTCCACCTCGACCGGCCGCGGATCGTGCTGAAGCTGAACCGCGAGGTGCAGCTGGACATGATCGCCGCCCATCCACAGGTGGTCGAGGAATGCGACTACCAGCCCCAGCACGGCTGGACCTTCGTCTGGTTCGAAAAGGCAGACCTAGCCACGCTGGAGACGCTGCTGCGGCTCGCCTGGGCCGCCGTCGCGCCGAAGAAACTGGTGAAAGGCGCGGCTTGAAACGCGGGAGGCTTTCGGGCATACACCCGCGCTCACGTCGGCGGCCCTTTCCGGCCGCCGTTTGAATTTGCACGCCTAAGAGATTCTCAAATGGCCGTCCCTAAGCGAAAGACCTCGCCGTCCCGGCGCAACATGCGCCGCTCGCACCATGCGCTCGGCCCGAACGCGTACGCCGAGGACAAGGAAACCGGCGAGCTGAAGCGGCCTCACCACGTCGACCTCAAGACCGGCATGTACAAGGGCCGCCAGGTCCTGACGCCGAAGGAAGACTGATCTGGCGAGTCGCCGCCGAGGCCAGCGCCTCGGCGGCGCTCGCAGGCTACCTGCGGGCGGACAGGTCCGACGGGCTCGAGAGGGCCAGGTCGTAGCCGTCCGGATCGCGCAGGACGATCTCGTCGAGGCCGTACTCCTGGGCCTCCGGATCTTCGACCTGGAGCCCCTTCGCGCGTAGTTCGCGGACCAGGGCATGGACGTCGTCCACCGCAAAGCACAGCACAGCATCGGTGTAGCGATCGCGCGCCAGCCGGTGAGCGGCGTCACCCCCCGCGGCCGTTCAGCATGAGCTGAACCTCGCCGTGCTTGAGCCGCGCCCAGGCGAGGCGGCCTTCCCAGTCGAAGGTCGACACCACTTCGAATCCGAGCAGGTCCCGCCAGAAGGCGAGGCTGCGGGCGACGTCCTGCACGTTCAGCAGCGGGGTGACCCGGTTCATCCGAATGCCTTCCTGAGCCGGCTATTCATCGTCTTCGTCGTGGAACTCGCCCCACCTGGAGAGCCCGGCGATCTCAGTTGCGCCCTCTCGCTTCTGAACCGTTCGAACCTTAGCGGCTCCCAGTTCGGCAATGGCTCGCGCCAGAGACTCCGAGTGGGTGACGAGCAGCACCTGTGATCGCCTGGCCGCCTGCACCACCAGGCGAGCGAGCGGCTCCATCAATGCGGGATGGAGGCTCGCTTCGGGCTCGTTAAGCGCGATGAAGGGCGGCAGGCGGTACGAGAGCAGCGCTCCGGCGAGCGCCAGGTAGCGCAACGTGCCGTCGGAGAGTTCGGCGGCGTCAAACTCGCGATTCGGGAACTCCGGAAAACGCAGCCTGAAGCCGACATCGCGCCCCGAAGGATCCTCGACGACCAGGCTAGCGCCTGGGAACGCCGCCTCGACAGCCGCGTCGAGTTCGCTCGTGTCCTCCCGGATGTAGGCCAGCGTCGCCAGCACCGCGGCCAGATTGGAGCCGTCGGAGGCGAGCATCGGAGTCGCCACGGCCGGACACGGCCGGCGCAGGGGCGAGGCCGCATCCGTCCGGAGGTCGTGATAGAAGCGCCACTGCAGCAGCGTCCTGCGAACAAGCTCGAGGTCCGGATAGCGCGAGGGATCCTCCAGTCGTCCCAGCGCCGTCTCGGAGGCGAGCAGGTCGGCGTCGACTTCGACGACGCGCCCGGCCTCGTCGCGAACGGTGAGGGAATGGCCCTTGCGGTGCATCAGCTGCACCGGCCGGCGCCCGCTCAGGAAGGTGAGCGTCTCCTCCTTGACCTGCGGCTCCTGAGCGAAGGCCGGCGCCGCGACGCGCGGCGGAAAGCCGACGGTGACGTCGTAGCTGTAGCTCGGGCGGTCCTTGCCGGACTCGGCCAGGCCCACGGAGAAGCCCATTTGGATAGGTGAATTGCGAGGATGGGAGCCCGCCCACATCGCCGAGCCCATACCTTCCTGCGCCAGGTCCGATCCCAGGGTGTTTGCGGCGGCGGAACGCACCAACTCCAGCGCGCGGTAGATGTTCGTCTTTCCCACGCCGTTGGCGCCGACGAACACCTCCAGTCCGGAGACTGGATAGGCGATGCTCCTTAGAGATCGGTAGCCGCTCGCCCGGAATTCGCGCAGCTCAAGCGCCATGTCCGCCCTCCTCGAGCGGGCACGCTAGCGGGAGAGGGACGGCCCTTCCAGTGCAGGCTACTTCTGCGCCCGCGCCCTGGCCTGCACCGCCGCGCGGCGCTCCTCGACCATCTGCGGCGTCACGCCGGCGTTGTGGCGACTGGAGCGCTCGTGCTCGAGGGCAAGGCCGTCTTCCAGCGACAAGGCATAGCCGTCGTCGATCAGCGCCTTCTGGACGATCAGCATGTCGGCGTCGATCTGGGCCATCTCGGCGGCGAGGGCGAGGGCCGTGGGCATCAGCTCGGCCGGCTCGACGACGCGGTTCACTAGGCCCCAGTCGCAGGCGGTGCGGGCGTCGAGGAAGTTGCCGGTCAGAGACAGCTCCTTGGCGCGGTAGGGGCCAATCAGGCGCGGCAGCTTCTGGGACAGGCCCCAGCCGGGGGTGATGCCGACCCGGGCGTGGGTGTCGGCGAAGCGGGCGCTCGTCGCGGCGATCAGCACGTCGCACGCCAGCGCCAGTTCGAAGCCGCCGGTGATGGCCACGCCGTTCACCGCAGCGATCACCGGCTTGCGGCATGCCAGGACCGCTCGGGCCGGGTTCTCGGCGGGATCGGTCGCGTTGGCGGCCTGCATGCCGTTCGGATCGGAGCCCAGCTCCTTCAGGTCGAGGCCTGCGGTGAATGCGCGCTCGCCGGCGCCGGTCAGCACGATGACGCGGATATCTGGGTCGGCGTCGAGCCGCTGCAGCGCCTCGTGCAGTTGCGCCCGCAGCGCCTTGGAGAGGGCGTTCATCGCCTCGGGGCGGTTCAGCGTGACGAGGGCGACCCCGTCCGAGGGCGTATCGACGAGCAGCATCCGGTTCTCCTCTCGGTCGCGGGCATCAGCGCGGGCCGCGGCATCGAGTCAAGGCGAGCGTTGCCGGGGCCGCAATCCTTGCGCTAAGGCAGGCGCCTCCCCGAACCCAGACTGAGGCCGCCATGACCGAGATCGTCGACATCACCGCCCGCGAAATCCTCGATTCCCGGGGCAATCCGACGGTGGAGGTGGACGTCGTCCTCGAGGACGGCTCGATGGGGCGTGCGGCGGTGCCCTCCGGCGCCTCGACCGGCGCCCACGAGGCGGTGGAGAAGCGCGACGGCGACAAGTCCCGCTATCTGGGCAAGGGGGTCACGCAGGCGGTGGATGCCGTCAACGGAGAGATCTTCGACGCCCTTTCCGGCCACGACGCCGAGGACCAGCGCCGCATCGACCGCATGCTGATCGAGCTGGACGGCACGCCCAACAAGAGCCGGCTGGGCGCCAACGCCATTCTGGGCGTCAGCCTGGCGGCGGCCAAGGCGGCGGCCGGTAGCGCCAACCTGCCGCTATACAAATATGTGGGCGGGGTCTCGGCCCGCATCCTGCCGGTGCCGATGATGAACATCATCAACGGCGGGGCCCACGCCGACAATCCGATCGATGTGCAGGAGTTCATGATCTTGCCGAGCGGCGCGGAGACCTTCGCCGAGGCTCTGCGGATGGGCGCGGAGATCTTCCACGCCTTGAAGAAGGCCCTCCACGACGCCGGTCACTCCACCAACGTCGGCGACGAGGGCGGCTTTGCGCCGAACCTGGCCAGCTCCCAGGAGGCGCTGAGCTTCATCATGAAGGCCGGCGAGGCGGCGGGATACCGCCCCGGCGAGGACTTCGTGCTGGGCCTCGACGTGGCCTCCACCGAGTTCTTCAAGTCCGGCAAGTACGTGATGGAGGGCGAGGGCAAGACCCTCGATCCAGCCGGCATGGTCGACTACCTCGAGGCGCTGGTCGGCCAGTTCCCTATCGTCTCCATCGAGGACGGCTGCGCCGAGGACGACTTCGACGGCTGGAAACAGCTGACCGATCGCCTCGGCGGCCGGGTGCAGCTGGTGGGCGACGACCTGTTCGTCACCAACCCCGCGCGCCTGTCGGACGGCATCAGCCGCGGGCTGGCCAACTCCATCCTGGTGAAGGTCAACCAGATCGGCACTTTGTCCGAAACTCTTGACGCGGTGAACATGGCCCACCGGGCCGCCTACACCGCCGTCATGAGCCATCGCTCCGGCGAGACCGAGGACTCCACGATCGCCGACCTGGCGGTCGCCACCAACTGCGGTCAGATCAAGACCGGCTCGCTGTCCCGCTCCGACCGCATGGCCAAGTACAACCAGCTGCTGCGCATCGAAGAAGAGCTCGCCGACCAAGCCCTCTACGCCGGCCGCGGCGCGATCCGGGCGAGCTAGAAGTCTCTCTACCTCCCCCGGCGCAACGGCGGGAGGTAGGAGGTCGTGTCAGGCGCTGATCTCAAGCCCGAGTTCGCGGCGGAGATGGTCGCGACACGCGGTCTCCAGGCGGTGCGGCCATGACAAGCCGCTGCGCTCGGCAAGTCGCCGTGCTCTGGGAAGAAATGCTTCGGCGAGGGCGAGGTTGGCGGCGAGCGAAGCCTCGCGCGCCGCTGCCGGGCTCGGCAGCCCCTCGAGCAACGCGATGTCCTCCGGCGGCAGCACCCTCGACAGGCTCTTGGCGCCGGGCGGGACCACGGGGTTCTGTTCGGCGACCATCAGTTCGATCAGCAGCCCGCGGAGCAGTCCGGCGCCGGTGACGGCGGCGACGTAGTCGCGGCGCGCGAGCGGGACGGGCGCCAGCGCCAGGATGCGCAGGAACTCCTCGACGATCCGTCCGACCGCCTCAGGCTTCAGAGGCTTCGTCGGCGGGTGCGGCGGCAACGCCTCGTAGATCCCCGCGCGGTCCAGCAAGGGCCGGGTGCGGTCGCGGCTGAGGCCCAAGCGGTCGGGCGCTGTGATGGTGATGTCGAAGCGCAGCCACTCCGGGGTGATGGCGTGGAACAGCGGGTAGGGCGGGTGGACCTGCTTCCAGAGCACCAGTTCAGTCAGCGCCTCCACCCACGCACGCGCGTCGTCGACCATGTCCGGCAGGTCGCCCGGGGCAACCACCATGACCGTATCGATGTCGCTGTACGGATCGCCCTCTCCGGTCGCCAGGCTGCCGGTCAGGAAAAAGGCCAGGACACGCGGGTCGGCGCGGGCCGCCTCAGTCGCGGCGGCGAGGAGATCGTCTCTGGTCATGAGCGAAGGCTCGTCGCCGGCGTGTCCAGGCGCAATCGAGTTCTAGGCCGGGGCCTTGTGAGCGGACGTCACGAGCTTTCCACTGTGGGCGCGCTCCGGCGCTTTCCTCGGCTTGTTCGTGATCTTTGTGGTCTTGGTTGTCCCTTGTGTTTAAGGAGCTGGCGACGCCGTCGGCGTCGATGGCTGTTGCTCCAGCCCACACGATTTTCCCCAACCTGGGGACCGAAGTTGTACGGCTAAGCTCCGTGGTTAGCGTCGAATTAAGCATCGGGGCGCAAGTTGGGCGAAGTTCTCCTCCCGCCAGAATCGACCCGTGATCGTACGCCTTCGCCCCTACCTTCCGACCGCCGCCCTGGCGTTCCTGATCTTCTACTTCGGGTTCCACGCCTTCACCGGCGAGCGGGGCCTGCTGTCGTCGACGGTGCGCGACGCCGAGCTCTCGGCCAAGCGGCACGAGCTGGCCCTGCTGCAGGCCGAGCGGGCGGACCTGGAGGTCCGGGCCAAGCTGCTGCGCGATAGCAGCTTGTCACGCGATCTTCTCGAAGAGCGGGCCCGCTCCCTGCTAGGCTACAGCGATCCAAGAGACTATGTGATCCGCATCGAGCACTAGCCGGAACCCGCCAGGGGCGGTCCCGAGTTAGGGCTCGCACATGGGTTCTGGGAGACGCCGATGGCGCGTGCGCGGCAGGCCGCGAAAGCCGAAGCCTCGAAGGAGGCCCCCGAGCGGGCGGCCAGCAAGGACGAGCTTCTAAAGTACTACCGGGACATGCTGCTGATCCGCCGTTTCGAGGAGCGGGCCGGGCAGCTCTACGGCATGGGCCTGATCGGCGGCTTCTGCCACCTCTACATCGGCCAGGAGGCGATCGCGGTCGGCGTCCAAGCGGTGCAGCAGGAGGGCGACCAGGTCATCACCGGCTACCGCGACCACGGCCACATGCTGGCCTGCGGCATGGATCCGCGCGAGGTGATGGCCGAACTCACCGGCCGCGAAGGCGGCTCGTCCAAGGGCAAGGGCGGGTCGATGCACATGTTCTCGACCGAAGCCGGCTTCTACGGCGGCCACGGCATCGTCGGCGCGCAGGTAAGCCTGGGCACGGGCCTGGCTTTCGCCAACCGCTACAGGCAGAACGGCAAAGTGGCCTTCGTCTACTTCGGCGACGGGGCGGCCAACCAGGGCCAGGTCTACGAGAGCTTCAACATGGCGGAGCTGTGGAGCCTGCCGGCCGTCTACGTCATCGAGAACAACCAGTACGCCATGGGCACCGCGATCGAGCGCTCGAGCTCGGAGACGCGCCTGCACATGCGCGGCGCCTCCTTCCGCATCCCCGGCGAGGAGGTGGACGGGATGGACGTCCTGGCGGTCCGGGACGCCGCCGCCAAGGCCGCCGAGCACGCGCGCAGCGGCGAAGGGCCGTACATCCTGGAGATGAAGACCTACCGCTACCGCGGCCACTCGATGAGCGACCCGGCCAAGTACCGGACGCGCGAGGAGGTGGACGAGGTCCGCAAGACCCGCGACCCGATCGACCACCTGCGCGAGTTGCTGGAACAGCGCGGCTTCGCCGACGAGGCGGCGCTGCGCGACATCGACTCCGAGGTGAAGGCCATCGTCGCCGACTCCGCCGAGTTCGCCCGCACCTCGCCCGAGCCCGACCCGGCCGAGCTCTATACCGACGTCTACGTGGAGGCGGCCCAGTGACCGACGTCCTGATGCCGGCTCTCTCGCCGACCATGGAGGAGGGCACCCTCGCCAAGTGGCACGTGAAGGTGGGCGACAAGGTCGCCGCCGGCGACGTGATCGCGGAGATCGAGACCGACAAAGCCACCATGGAGGTCGAGGCGGTCGACGAAGGCGTGGTCGAGGAACTGCTGGTGCCCGAGGGAACCGAGGAGGTGAAGGTCAACACCCCGATCGCGCGTCTGGCCGGGGAAGGCGGAGCGGCCGCCCCGAAGAGCAATGGCGGTACTGCGCCGGCCGCTGCGGACGCGAAGCAGGAAGACACCGTCTCCGACCGCGCCTTCGCCAAGGAACCCTCGGGCGACGAGGAGAAGAAGGGGCCGTCCGAGGCCAAGGGTGATCGGCCGGAAGGCGAGGGGCCGGCGGCGGTGCGCCCGACGGCCGAGCCGCTGAAGGATCCGGAGCTGCCTCAAGGCGCGAAGATGGTCCGCCAGACGGTCCGCGACGCGCTTCGCGACGCCATGGCCGAGGAGATGCGCCGCGACGAGGCGGTGTTCCTAATGGGCGAGGAGGTCGCCCAGTACCAGGGGGCCTACAAGGTTTCCCGCGACCTCTTGCAGGAGTTCGGCGAGCGCCGCGTGGTGGACACGCCCATCACCGAGCACGGCTTTGCCGGCCTGGGCGTCGGCGCGGCCATGGCGGGGCTGAAGCCGATCGTCGAGTTCATGACCTGGAACTTCGCCATGCAGGCGATCGACCAGATCATCAACTCGGCGGCAAAGACCAACTACATGTCCGGCGGCCAGATCCGCTGCCCGATCGTGTTCCGCGGCCCGAATGGCGCGGCGGCCCGGGTGGCGGCCCAGCACAGCCAGGACTACGCCGCCTGGTACGGCCACGTGCCGGGGCTGAAGGTGATCGCGCCCTACGACGCCGCCGACGCCAAGGGCCTGCTGAAGGCGGCGATCCGCGACCCGAACCCCGTGGTCTTCCTGGAGCACGAGATGCTCTACGGCCAGGAGTTCGACGTCCCCGAAGGGGAGGACTGGGTGCTGCCGATCGGCAAGGCCAAGGTCCGGCGCCAGGGCGACGGGGTGACGCTGGTGGCCTACTCGCGGATGGTGGGCCTGGCGCTGAAGGCGGCCGAGGAGCTTTCGGCGGAGGGGCTGGAGGCGGAGGTGATCGACCTTCGCAGCATCCGGCCGCTCGACCACGAAACCGTCGTCGAGAGCGTCAAGAAGACCAACCGGCTCGTCACCGTCGAGGAAGGCTGGGGTCCCATGGGCGTCGGCGCCGAGGTGATCGCCCGGGTGATCGAGCATGCCTTCGATTATCTGGACGCCCCGCCGGCCCGGGTTCATCAGGAGGACGTGCCGCTGCCCTACGCGGCCAACCTCGAGGCCCTATCGCTGCCGTCGGTCCACAAGATCGTCAAGGCGGCGAAGGCGGTGAGCTATCGTGCCTAGGGGCGAGGACGCGTTCACCTGGCGCGCCGGCGGCTGCCACTGCGGCGGCGTGCGGTTCGAGGTGTGCCTGCCCGCCGAGGTGGAGGCGCAGACCTGCAACTGCTCCATGTGCGCCAAGTCGGGCTTCGTGCACGTGATCGTGCCGGAGAGCCGGTTCCGGCTGACCAAGGGCGCCGAGCGGCTGGCCGAATACACCTTCAACACCCGCACCGCCCGGCACCTGTTCTGCGCCGAGTGCGGCATCAAGAGTTTCTACCGGCCGCGGTCCAATCCGGACGGCTGGAGCGTCAACGCGCGCTGCTTGGACGAGACGGAAGGGCTGTCGCTGAACATCGCCGCCTTCGACGGCCGAAATTGGGAAGCGAACGCCGCGGAGCTGGCGCACCTCTCCAAGGAGTTCTCGTGATGGAGCTGGCTGGCCAGTGCCACTGCGGGGCGATCAAGGTGCTCTTCCATCCGAGCAGGCCGCCTGAGGAGCTGCCGCTAAGGGCTTGCCAGTGCGGGTTTTGCCGGCGGCACGGCGCGGCTACCACCTCGGACCCGGAGAGCCGCCTGTTCATCGAGGCCGCACCGGGCGCGCTCACCCGCTACCGGTTCGGACGAAAGCAGGTGGACGCGCTGATCTGCGCCGAGTGCGGGGTCTATGTGGCCTCCTACCTGCCGCTGAACGGTCGTGGCCTGGCCACGCTCAACGCCTGGGGCGCGGGGCTGGAGGCCTTCCAGGGCCGCACGCCCGAGCCTGTCACCTATGATGACGAGACCGACGAGGAGAAGCTGGCGCGCCGCATGGCCCGCTGGACTCCGACCGAACTCGTCGAAGCCATGCCGAGCGCCTGAGCCATGCCGATCGACGTCCTGATGCCCGCTCTGTCGCCCACCATGGAGGAGGGCGCGCTCGCCAAGTGGCACGTCAAGGTGGGCGACAAGGTCGCCGCCGGCGACGTGATCGCCGAGATTGAGACCGACAAGGCGACCATGGAGGTCGAGGCGGTCGACGAAGGCGTGGTCGAGGAGATCCTGGTGCCCGAGGGCACCGAGGAAGTGAAGGTCAACACGCCGATCGCGCGGCTGAGCGGCGAGGGCGCAGGGGTCCCGCCGACCAAGGCCGAGGCTGCGCCCAACGCCCCCTCCACCGCTTCGCAGTTCCCCTCCCCGGCGAGCGGGAGAGGAGAGAAAGATCAAACACCTGCGGGCAGATCCTCACCCGTCGCGGAGACGACGGGGGAGGTGGGGCAGCCGAAGGCTGGCGGAGGGGGCGCACGCGTCTTCGCCTCGCCCGTCGCCCGCCGGATCGCGCAGCAGAAGGGCATCGACCTCTCGGCCGTCCAGGGCAGCGGCCCGCACGGCCGGATCGTCCGCGCCGACGTGGAAAAGGCCCAGCCCGGCGCGAAGCCGGCCCAGACGCCCGGCGTGGCGCCCGCAGCGCGCGGCGAGCCTCGGCCGGTCCAGTCGCTGCAGCAGATGGGGATCCCGGAAGGCAGCTACGATCTCATCCCGCTGGACGGGATGCGAAAGACGGTCGCCCGGCGGATGACGGACAGCTTCCGGGACGTGCCGCACTTCCCGCTGAACATCGACCTCGAGATCGACCGGCTGCTCGAGGCCAGGGCCCGGATCAACGCCCTGCTGGAGAAGGATGGCGTCAAGGTCAGCGTCAACGACATGGTCATCAAGGCCGCCGCGATCGCGCTGAAGCGGGTGCCGGAGGCCAACGCCTCCTATTCGCCCGAAGGCATCGCCATGCACCACCACGCCGACATCGCCATGGCCGTGGCGGTGGAGGGCGGGCTGATCACCCCGATCATCCGCCGCGCCGAGGAGAAGGGGCTGGCCCAAATCGCGCGGGAGGCCAAGGACCTGGCCGAGCGGGCCCGCACCCGCAAGCTGAAGCCCGAGGAGTTCCAGGGCGGCACCTTCTCGATCTCCAATCTCGGCATGTTCGGGATCAAGAGCTTCGCCTCGATCATCAACGAGCC
>JAESGR010001034.1_pt1 | contig 11446 bp, 11 predicted proteins | sample 9269771 | NCBI WGS metagenome assembly JAESGR01 (sample SAMN15739572, study PRJNA653492) | algae metagenome | isolation source: Chroococcus sp. CMT-3BRIN-NPC107 and co-occurring heterotrophs from well... | place: USA: Clark Mountains Wilderness, California | collected 2010-04-18
AATGTGTCAAGGATGGGTGGAAGAACTTATGGGGTCTGTTCGCAATAAGCAGCCATTTTATCAACGAGGTTTGAGAGCTATGACTTTGATTCAGCAAGCACTTTAGCTATGTTGTCGCCCCCTGAACAAAATACCTTTCGTTATCTGTACTTCCGCCTTTGGAATGGGGATAAATCAGCCCCACGTCCGTTGGGTGGTGCATTTTCACGCGCCATTATTACTATCGGAGTACGTACAGGAAATTGGACGCGCGGGACGAGATGGAAAGGGTAGCATCGCTTTAATGCTTGCTAGCGAACCTACAGGGTGGCTAGATCCAGAAGACAAACAAAGACAGAGGTTTTTTGAGGAAAAAATGCGATCGCACTACACCAGCGCCCAAAAACTCGCCCAAAAACTGCCGATTCAAGGAGAAGTTAATTCAGGAAATGCGATCGCGCTTTCTCTACTTGCTAGCAGTAATCAATTAGAGTTTTTAGATCCCTTTCATTACCAAATCCACCCACCTGTATTAATTCAACCTCCTAAATAGTTCCCTGCCACCCAACAAATGGTTAAATACTTGACAACTAAACAATGTCGCTGGCAATTTCTCTTAAATGCTTTCGGTTTTACCACTGAAGCCGCAAATACCCGTTGCGGACATTGCGATAATTGCCGTTAAAGGCGGTTTAAAACTGCTGTAAAAAGCGCAAATCGCTGGCATAAAAGCGGCGAATATCATCAATTTGGTGCAATACCATAGTCAAGCGTTCAACACCCATTCCCGCCGCAAATCCGGTATAAACTTCCGGATCGTAGCCTACAGCTTTTAAAACATTTGGATCGACCATTCCGCAACCCATAACCTCCAGCCAGCGACCATTCCATTCCATATCTACCTCCGCCGAAGGTTCGGTAAAGGGGAAATAACTCGCCCGAAAACGAATGGGGACATCGCCAAACATTTGTTGCAAAAACTCTTTAACTGTTCCTTTTAAATCGGTAAAAGTTAGCCCTTCATCGATCGCTAAAATTTCAATTTGATGGAATACCGCCGCGTGACTCGCATCTACGGTATCGCGCCTGTAGCATTTTCCCGGTACAGCAATTCTAATTGGCGGCTCGTTGTCTTCCATGTAGTGAATCTGGACGTTTGAGGTATGAGTCCGCAATAAATTACCATCGGGCAAATATAGCGTGTCTTGCATATCCCGCGCTGGGTGATCGGGTAAGAAATTTAGCGCCTCAAAATTGTAGTAATCTGTTTCCATTTCTGGCCCATCGGCTACGGTATAGCCCAGCCCGACGAATATATCTAACACGCGGTCGATGGTGCTATTTAGGGGATGAACACGCCCTAAAGGACGGTAAACGGCAGGCATAGTTACGTCTAGAGTTTCGGCAGCTAGTTGCGCTGCAATTAAATCTGCTTGCAAATCTTCCCGCCGCCTGTCTAATTCTGTTTGCACAGCTTCTTTAACCGTATTTGCGATCGCACCTATTACAGGACGTTCTTCAGCGCTGAGTTTGCCCATTTCCCGCAATAATAACGATAGTTCGCCTTTCTTACCGAGGTAAACTAATCTAAGTTCTTCTATTTTTTCTAAACTATCGGCATTGGCGATCGCGCTTTTGGCTGCTGTGCGTAGTGCTTCTAATTGTTCCTCTAAATTGCTCATAGTTCTATAAATTTTTACTCTAAATGAAATTATTAGTTAGCAACGACGACGGTATTTTTGCCCCAGGAATCCGCAGTTTAGCCAATACTTTAGCTGCTGCCAATCATGATGTTACTGTAGTTTGTCCCGACCGAGAGCGATCGGCGACCGGACACGGCTTAACTTTGCATCAACCCATTCGCGCAGAAATCGTTACTGATGTTTTTCATCCTAGTATCAAAGCTTGGGCTTGTTCTGGTACTCCTTCCGACTGCGTTAAGCTGGCATTATGGGCATTACTAGACAGTCCCCCAGATTTTGTGGTTTCGGGCATCAATCAAGGTAGCAATTTAGGTACAGATATTCTCTATTCTGGTACGGTTTCGGCAGCAATGGAAGGAACAATTGAGGGAATTCCCAGTATTGCAATGAGTCTTACTAGCTTCACAATCTCTGAATTTCAACCTGCGGCGGATTTTGCTGTTAGTTTATTGGCGCAACTTGCAACTTCACCTCTAGATTTAATGCTACTTAATGTTAATGTTCCCGCCATACCTGCTAAAGACATTGCTGGAGTAACGATCGCACGTCAGGGTATCCGTCGCTACATTGATGTGTTTGAAAAGCGCGTCGATCCTCGCGGTAAAACTTACTATTGGTTAGCTGGCGAACTCTTAGAAGAAGTTGAAGTTGAACCTATACTTGCCGATGTACCCACTGATGTTGAGGCAATTCGGAATAATTATATTACCGTTACCCCCTTGCAATATAACCTTACTTATGCTTCTAAATTAAGCCAGTTAGCCGACAAGAAATTTAATTTTCCTTGTCCATAATTGGCGTTACATTTCTTTATTTATGGCAAGATGTAAAGGTGTGGGTTACTTCTTCTCTGACTAAAGCTTTAAAACCTACTGCTGTTGCCCTGGGAAATTTTGATGGCGTACATCGCGGGCATCAGCAGGTAATTCAACCTGCCAAACAAAAACAAGGGGAAACAGTTTCTACGGTTGTAACTTTTAATCCCCATCCCCAAGAATTTTTTACTGGAAAGCGTCGCAGTTTGCTAACGCCTCAAAGCGAGAAGGTAGAACAGTTGCAGCGATTGGGGGTAGAACAACTTGTATTATTACCTTTTGACAGGGAACTTGCTTGTTTGAGTCCGCAAGAGTTTGTAGAAAAGATTTTGGTGCAACAATTGCGATCGCATTCTATTAGTGTCGGACAAGATTTTTGCTTTGGTAAAGGGCGTACTGGTACTGTTACCGATTTAAGTGCGATCGCATCTAACTATGGTATTCCGACAACAATTGTACCTTTACATACTTGCGGAGGCGAAAGAATTAGTAGTTCTGCCATTCGCCAAGCTTTAGAACAAGGCAATACAGACCGCGCCAAACTCTTGCTAGGACGAGCTTACAGTCTTACAGGTACGGTAGTTGCAGGCAAGCAGCTAGGTAGAACTATCGGCTTTCCTACAGCCAATATTGACCTACCAATGGAAAAGTTTGTACCCAGGAACGGAGTTTATGCTGTCAAAGTTTACATTGATGAGGATAAATCGTCCGTTGCGGGAGTAATGAATATTGGCAATCGTCCCACAGTTAACGGGACAAATCAATCAGTAGAGGTATATTTGATAGATTGGTCTGGGGATTTGTATGGAAAAGTAGTTGCTGTACAACTAGAACAGTTTTTACGTCCAGAACAAAAATTTGAGTCTTTAGACGCATTAAAAAACCAGATTAAAATAGATTGCGATCGCGCAAAAGCTACATTGGAGACTTCACCTTTACTGTGAGACAGCTTCTCGACACCTTAACTCAAAATCTCGGTCGTACTATTGTTGGTAAATCAGAAGCAATTCGCCTAGTTTTAGTAGCTTTGCTTAGTGGCGGTCATGCTTTGCTAGAAGATGTCCCTGGTGTGGGTAAAACCCTGCTGGCGAAGTCTCTAGCGCGTTCTATAGATGGCAAGTTTCAGCGCCTGCAATGTACCCCAGATTTGCTTCCTACTGACATCACGGGAACTAATATCTGGAATCCCAGAAGCGGCGAATTTGAATATCTCCCTGGGCCTGTATTTGCAAATATTTTATTAGTAGACGAAATCAACCGTGCTACGCCTCGCACTCAGTCAGCCTTGCTAGAAGTGATGGAAGAACAACAAGTAACGGTTGACGGTGTTTCTCGCCGAGTTCCCACGCCCTTTTTTGTGATTGCGACGCAAAACCCCATCGAATACCAAGGTACATTTCCGCTTCCAGAGGCGCAAATGGATCGGTTTATTTTGTCTTTAACTTTAGGTTATCCCAGCCAAAGCGAAGAATTACAAATGTTGGAACGTTTGCAAGCGGGTGTAAAAGTAGAAGATTTACAACCTTGTATTAGTTTGGAGGAGGTGCAAGAATTACGCCGACTATGCAGCCAAGTTAAAGTTGAAACTTCTTTGCAGCAATACATTCTTAATTTAGTTAGGGCGACACGAGAAGATGAAGAAATCGCTCTTGGTGTTAGTCCTCGCGGTACGATCGCATTGCAAAGAGCAACTCAGGCTTTGGCTTTTTTGTGCGATCGCACTTATGCTATTCCCGATGATATTAAACTACTCGCGCCTCACATCCTCAGTCATCGCTTGATACCATCCGGGGGACGCAAAGCTAAAACGGTAATCGAGAAGTTATTACGCCAAGTTTCTATTCCTTAAATCTACTTGCGATATACTTGACATTTCTTACGTTTTTGCTAATATATTTACATCTCTTACACAGAGGTTGGAGTATGGCAGTTAAAGAGCGTAAAGATCGAATTAAATCAAAACCTCTTATAGATGAAGTAAAGATTGATCGGCGACTTGCAGCAACGGAGGCTCTTGTAAGGCTAATTAAAGGTATAGCTGGAGAGCTTGATGGTTTAGAAATTGAAACAATGACTAAAGCGATAGATGCCGTTTTAAATACATCAGATATTTCTGAGGAAGAATCTGCGTTAGCACTTAAATTAACTGGGCGACAGTATAGTAAACAAGATGCCGTAGTTTTAGAGATAACTTCTCTGATGCGATACTTTGATAAAAGAAAAGAGTTATTACAAAATTCTTTGACAGCTAGTACAGTTGCAGAGTTATTAGGTACAACTCGCCAAACTCCCCACGATCGCATGAATAATAAATCACTCCTAGCCGTTAAAGATAACGGTGTATGGAAGTTTCCATCGTGGCAATTCGACCCATCCGGCGCAGATGGAGTAATTGACGGCTTACCAGAGGTTTTAAAAGCTCTTGAAGGCTCGGAATTTACCAAACTTAATTGGCTAGTTTCACCGAACTGTTACTTAGAGAATCTTACACCTGTAGAAGCACTCAAGCAAGGTTTAAAGGCAAAAGTTCTTAAGGAAGCGATCGCTTTGGGGACTTGGTAGTTGGTAGAAATTGCGCCACCGCCTCCTAAAATACTACCTAGTAAGCCTGTTTTATATTCCATCGACGAAGGTGAGTGTCTTGTGAGGATATTTGATCCCACAAGATACAACATCAAGCCCTTAACTTTTCGTCATTATGGCCCGGTAGCAAGGTTCGATCATCAACGATATTCTAAGGATGCGCCAGCAACGGATGAAGAACGTGGGATTTACTACACAGGCTTTACTTTATCTTGCTGTTTGGTAGAAGTTTTTGGAGACAAAAGAACTATAGACGTTGGTAATTACTGCGTTGCATTGGTAGAACTTAAGCGCCCTTTAAGTCTACTCGATTTGTGCGGAACTCCAGCAATGGCAAATGGGACAGTTGTAGCTCTTTCCAGCGTTCCCCAAAGAGATATTAGTCAAAGTTGGTCGCGCTATTTCTACGAAAATTGCCACGTATATACTAAAGTTGATGGAATTATCTATAATAATGCCCACAATGGCGAACGATCTGTAGCTTTATATGAAAGAGCTACAGATGCCTTAAATTGTTCACCTAATGATGTAATGGCTTTGAGTCATAAGGCTTTGAGGACAGAGATTAGAAAAGTTGCTGAATTACACGGGTTGATCGTAGTTCCTTATTAATTGCATAGTAGTATTCAGCAATGCCTGTAAGTATTGAGTATGCCAACTAAAATAAAACTAAAACGCCGCCCTAAATCCCAAACGCGATCGCCTTTTTTCTTACTGCTACTAATTTTGCTGTGGAGTTTGGCAATGGGTTGGGGACTTGCAACCATTACCAGCGCCCAACCAGTACCTACCGAGGAGATAGGTACCGTTGATGTAGTTCCTGAGCGCTATCAATTAGGGCAAGAATTATATTTAGAAAACTGCGCCACTTGTCATATTGGGATACCCCCGGCGGTGCTACCTTCCCAAACTTGGCAAAGAGTATTACAAGATTCTCAACACTACGGCGTAACTATTAAACCTTTAGTTGATCCAGCAAGATTAATAGTTTGGCAATACTTACAAATTTTTTCGCGATCGCAACTCAAAGATGAAGAAGAAATACCTTACCGAATTAGCGAATCTCGGTACTTTAAGGCATTGCATCCGCAAGTAAAACTACCTCGTCCCCTAGAATTGAGTAGCTGTGCTGGCTGTCATGTGGGCGTAAGCGAGTACAATTTCCGCACCTTAAGCGCCGAATGGCAGTAATTACCCCAAAAAAGACTTCGCATCCCTCTACAGTCCTAGCCAAGGTCGAAATGATACGATTAGTGTAGTTTCCTAATTTGGAACAAGTGAGCTTCTAAATGGAGGAATGAAGTTCCAGCAACTTAGCCTTAATACGCTGCACAACTTGAGAGTTTTGATAACTCCCGACAAATAAACATATATTCTAAATATTTACCTGCCATGCTAAAAACCTTGCTGGGCGACCCTAACGCTCGTAAGCTCAAAAAATTCCAACCATTAGTTAAAGAAATTAACCTTTTAGAAGAGGAGATTCAAGTCCTCTTTGACGAGCAACTAACTGGTAAAACTGCTGAATTCAAACAACGCCTTGCTAAAGGTGAAAGTTTAGACGATTTACTTCCTGAAGCCTTTGCGGTAGTTCGAGAAGCTGGAAAGCGCGTTTTGGGATTGCGACATTTTGACGTGCAATTATTGGGCGGTACGATTCTGCATAAAGGACAAATCGCCGAAATGAAAACTGGAGAAGGAAAGACTTTAGTTTCTACCCTTCCCGCTTACCTCAACGCTCTTACAGGTAGAGGTGTTCACGTTGTTACCGTCAACGATTACCTAGCCCGCCGAGATGCGGAGTGGATGGGACAAATACACCGCTTTTTGGGGATGAGTGTCGGGCTGATTCAGCAAGGAATGGGCCCATCGGAACGTAAAAAAAATTACGATTGCGACATAACTTATGTAACCAACAGCGAAGTAGGTTTTGACTACTTGCGCGACAACATGGCTACTTCCATTGTTGATGTCGTGCAACGTCCTTTGCACTATTGCATAATTGACGAAGTAGATTCTATTTTAGTAGACGAAGCCCGGACACCCTTAATTATTTCTGGTCAAGTAGAGCGTCCCACAGAAAAGTACGTCCAAGCCGCCCAAATAGCCGCAGTTTTGAAAAAAGGCGAAGATGATCATTATGAGGTAGACGAAAAAGCTCGTAATGTGCTGTTAACTGATGAAGGTTTCGCCGAAGCTGAGAGACTATTAGAAGTTACAGATTTATTCGATCCCAACGATCCTTGGGCGCACTATATTTTTAATGCTTTAAAAGCTAAAGAATTATTTATCACCGATGTCAACTACATTGTCCGCAATGATGAAGTAGTAATCGTCGATGAATTTACCGGACGCGTGTTACCAGGAAGGCGTTGGAGTGATGGATTGCACCAAGCAATTGAAGCTAAAGAAGGGGTAGAAATTCAACCAGAAACTCAAACTTTGGCGACAATTACCTACCAAAATCTGTTTTTGCTGTACGATAAACTAGCCGGAATGACTGGGACGGCAAAAACTGAAGAAGCAGAATTTGAAAAAATTTACAAGCTAGAAGTAACCATTGTTCCCACAAATAGACCCCGTAGCCGTAAAGATTTGTCGGATGTAGTTTTTAAAGCCGAAGAAGGAAAATGGAAGGCGATCGCCACTGAATGCGCTGAGATGCACAGTCTCGGTCGTCCGGTACTGGTGGGAACTACTAGCGTTGAAAAATCTGAGTATCTCAGCACGTTACTAAATCAGCTAGAAATCCCTTACAACTTGCTCAATGCTAGACCCGAAAACGTCGAGCGAGAGTCAGAAATTATCGCTCAAGCTGGACGCAGAGGAGCGCTCACTATTGCGACCAACATGGCGGGTAGAGGGACAGACATTATTTTGGGTGGAAACTCCGAATATATGGCGCGGTTGAAGTTAAGAGAATACTTTATGCCTCGCATTGTTTTACCCGAAGATGAGGACGTTTTTGGCATAACCCAAGCTTCAGGATTACCCGCAAGTAGCAGTACGAGCGGTCAAGGCTTTGTACCTGGCAAAAAAATCAAATCTTGGAAAGCATCGCCGCAAATTTTCCCAACTCAGCTATCTCAAGAAACCGAGCAGATGCTCAAGCAAGCTGTAGAATTTGCCGTACAAAACTACGGAGAGCGGAGTATGCCTGAATTGGAAGCAGAGGACTTAGTAGCAGTCGCGGCAGAAAAAGCACCCACTGAAGACCCCGTAATTCAACGCTTACGGGCAGCTTACAACCAAATTAAACAGGAATACGAGCAGTTTACCAATACCGAACATCAAGAAGTGGTGGAGTTAGGCGGTTTGCACGTAATTGGAACCGAGCGCCACGAATCGCGGCGGATAGATAACCAGTTGCGCGGCCGAGCAGGAAGACAAGGCGACCCTGGTTCGACAAAGTTTTTTCTGAGCTTACAAGATAGCTTGTTACGAATTTTTGGGGGCGATCGCGTTGGTAAGTTAATGGATATGTTCCGAGTTGAGGAAGATATGCCGATTGAATCGGGAATGCTTACCCGTAGTTTAGAAGGCGCTCAGAAAAAGGTTGAAACTTACTACTACGACATCCGCAAGCAGGTGTTTGAGTACGATGAAGTAATGAACAATCAGCGTCGTGCTATTTATGCCGAACGTCGTCGAGTTTTGGAAGGACAAGACTTGAAGGAACAGGTAATCAAGTATGCCGAAAAAACTATGGATGACGTTGTTGATTACTACATCAATCCAGATTTACCTTCGGAAGATTGGGATTTAGTGACTTTAGTTAGCAAGGTTAAAGAGTTTGTCTACTTGCTAGCAGATTTAGAGCCGAATCAATTGGAGGATTTATCTATTACTGAGATTAAAACCTTCATGCACGAGCAAGTTAGGATTGCTTACGACATCAAAGAGGCGGAAGTTGACCAAATTCAGCCGGGACTAATGCGCCAAGCCGAGCGGTTCTTTATTTTGCAGCAAATTGATACTTTGTGGCGCGAACACTTGCAACAAATGGATGCGTTGCGCGAATCTGTTGGCTTGCGTGGTTACGGTCAAAAAGACCCCTTAGTTGAATACAAGAGCGAAGGTTACGAACTGTTCCTCGATATGATGACAAATATTTATCGCAATGTTGTCTACTCGTTGTTCCAGTTCCAGCCCCAAATGCAGCCCAGTATAGAAACCTCGTCGGAGCTAGTGTAAAAGAAAAACGCCCCTACAAGGGCGTTGTCGATCTTAGGAGAAATATTTTAGTTAGAGCGGGAGTAGATAGGATTAATTGCTGCTACTCCCTTTAATTTGAAAACTATTAAACCTTAGCCAATAGCCTGCCCGCGATCGCTAATATCGCGTAGAGTAATAATGTATTCTTGTATGCCTTGATTGGTGCGTTGTGAAACCGTAGACTCCAGCAAACGTACACCTTTACGGATCAGTTTAAGTTGACTTCTAACGGACCACTCATCCGGCGTACTTGGTAAAGAAATTAGTTTATTCAAGCGGTAACCAACCAAATCTTGACTTTTTATCTCAAATAATCTTTCCGCCGCTAAGTTGGTTTGGGTAATTCTACCTTGACTATCCAAAATCAAAGTGGCATCTAAAGCGTTGTAAAACAGATTTTCTGCTTTTTCCCGCGCTTCCTCAATCGCCGCAATTTGAGGTAACGTTATCCAACAAGCGATCGCAACTGCGATAAATGCCAAGGTCGCAATCAAAATAACTAAGAGATCGTTGTTTGCTTGAGCTACAACTGTATGTAATTTAGCGCTAACAACCCAACCGATAGTTACAGCACAAGTAATCAATGCTATCAAGGCACAAATACTTGCAAACCTAAAACATCTTGGTTCGTGAGCAAAAGGAATCCGCCGAATAGCCGCGTCTACAGCCAAAATAACCACCGGAAAAAGCAGTCCAATTATTAAGTCTTTCGGACTCCAAAGCCAGCATCCTACTACCAACACAACAACTTCGACGATGAAAAACCCAAGTAACAACCAAGGCCATCGCACCTCTGACCTATGACGATACAGCCACAATCCTAGATGGAATCCCATAATTGAAATTAAGTAGCCGACACCTGTAACTGTTACCACATCAGATAAATTGCCAATCAATAGACAAATTAAACTGAGTATTAAGGTAAATAATAAAGCAGGTGCTAAAACACCCCGCTTGGAAACAACTGTAAATACAGGTGAAAGATGTCCGTCTAAGGCGAGTTGGTATAGTACGCGGGAAGTATTAGCAACGGTAGTAGCCCTACTCACAAGGCAGCAAGTTGCGATTAGAATTGTAACCAAAAATGAAGCCGATTCGCCCCAAAATGGTTTGGCTGATGCCACAAGGTTTAGGTACAAGTTACCGTCATTACCTGTTCCCGCAGGTAGTGCTGATTGCATCATTACCCAAGAGCAACCTAGAAAGATGACAGGAATTAGCCAAGCCGCAATCCCCAGAAATCCTGCTGTTTGAGCAGGTTTTTTGCTATCAGCAACGAAGGAAGCCGCCGTTTCGCAGGAATAAACAGAATAGGTAGAGATGAAAAACCACTTTGCCCATTCCCCAAAGCTGGGTAGAGTCGATAAGTTGCTAGGCACAAGACCGGGACTCGCAGGCGCAAAAGCCAACCAACCCAAGCCTTGAACGCAAAAGGCAATTAGTAATGCTATTCCAGGTAAGACAAAACATACTTGCAAGATAGCCAAAGCACGAATACCGCTCAACCCGACGATATAAGCGATCGCCGTAAAGCCAATTTTGAGTAGCATTTCTGGTGGGTTGATACCCAAAGGTTGTAGGTTCACCTTAATCAAATCTGTCAGCACGATCGCATATACTACTGGAGCCGCAGCCCAGCCAACAAAATAGCCAATTGCTACGTAAGGTCCCAACTTGGGTACTTTGCCTAACAGCCTTGATGCGTAATTAGGTGTACCTCCTGCCATACTGGGCCACGCTTTCGCTAGGCGCTGTACCTGAAAGTTCAGCAAAAATGAAACTATCACGCCAGGTAGCTATACCCAAAAAGCTTTAGGACCAAGAGCAGCGTGGAGTACAGGTGCAGTGCCAATCCAGCCTACATGACCTGTCAAACCAAAGCTCCAAGTTTCCACAGCACCTAGAGTTCTCTGCAAACGCATTCCTTGAGGTTTCACAGCCTGGTCGCTCTTGACAATATTTGATGTCTTAGACGGATGTTGAGAATCGAAAGAAGAAACTGCCACAATACCTCCTTATAGATGCAATACGGTTCGGTTAAGGTCTAAGCAGTATTGAGTATAGAAAAGGTGAGTGGTTCGAGTTTGTCCCCTGCTCTCTTGTGAATCGGTTTCTTGGACGGAAACTTAGCTCTGGTTTTTTTGACTACGC
>JAESGR010001035.1_pt1 | contig 11446 bp, 11 predicted proteins | sample 9269771 | NCBI WGS metagenome assembly JAESGR01 (sample SAMN15739572, study PRJNA653492) | algae metagenome | isolation source: Chroococcus sp. CMT-3BRIN-NPC107 and co-occurring heterotrophs from well... | place: USA: Clark Mountains Wilderness, California | collected 2010-04-18
GAATGCGACCATTTTTCACCGTTCGGCAACAAGAGCAGTTAGGACAAGCAGGCATCGGACGTAAACCATAAATCAGTAACAACTACCTCCCTACTCTAGCATCATTACTTTTGTGGCACTACCAAATCGTTAAAGAAGCTTGAGGGTCCATATCAACTACTAAGACCCGGTAATAATCGCCTACTTTCTTGCTACGCTTATGCTTTTCCAAGTCAAGACGTTTACAACAAGCCAGTAAGTATCCAAGGTGGTGTACTAAAGAAGTTTTGCCTACTCCTCCAGCCTGGTTAAAAACTGCAATGACTTGGGGCATCTAGATTTATATCTGAAACTAATTAATTAAAGCATATATAGTTTGAGTCATTTTGTTGTTCAAAGCAAGGACTCAATGCCTGAATATTAGGATTTTTTGATGTTTAGACAACAAGGGAAATCACATCATAAGTACCTGATGCTAAAATTTAGCTGCTCAATTTTAGTTATTGTTATGCACGTTAGCTATTTTGTGATATCCCAACTAAACTTGATACTATGCCTCCCCCGCCGATAATCCCAAGGCATTACGGGCGACTTTTGATTCCAAAAGCCCAATCGCCGTTCTTTGGCTTGAGCTTCTGCTTGCAGGTATTGGTCTTTAGTGGCAGCGCATCCACTGAGATATTGGTGGTAAACTACTGCTTGTCCATCTTTTACCATTTGCAAGTTAACTGATTGCTTTCCTACATACAGTTCAACTACAGTCCTACCGTAGCGATCTTGCGTTATCTCTCGGACTTGTACCGCCTTACCAACAGGTAGCAATTGCTTGAGCCTAGAAGTTGATTGTTGCCCCCAAGGAGTTTGAGTCCGTTCAGGCGAATCTACACAAGCTAACCGGATTGTCGCCACTTGACCTGACTGACGGATACGCAAGGTGTCGCCGTCGCCGATGCTGACGACGGTTGCGGAGGTGTTTTGGGCTAGAGCGAGGGAAGAAGATAACAGTAGGGGGGAAAATAGAAGGGCTTTGAAGAATAAATTTTTCAAGGGTGTATTTAAAAATTTCTGCGGTGGATGCTAATAGCATTCCCATTTTTGCCACAAACATCACACTTTTTGCATCACAGCCAAAACCTTACGCGCTACTTCAACCGATACTGATGCTTTTGCCGCCGCATCGCGCAGGTGATCGCCCTGGTGCAGTGCTGCAATTACTCGTTGTGAAGAAGGTTGGGCAAGAAAGCGCTGTCTTAAGTTTGCCTCTAGTTTATTCCTGACTTGTACATCCCCTACTTTCATTTGTTCATTAGCTAAAAGCTTTGCCAGAAATTTATCTTGTTTTCCATCGACAATGTCTTGTTCTACTTTTGATAGCACTTTAGCTTGTAATTTATTTAGGTCACGCTCTACTAATTGAGTTTTATCTGCGAACCGAAAATACTCCGTCAGGCTGCCGATTGGGTAATTAAAGTCGCAATACCGATATTTAAAGTACCGTTCAACGTTAGCACGACTCGCCCAAGTTCCCAGCACTTCGATTGCTACAACTTTATAATGACTGAGCAAGTCTCGATATATTTCTACGCTCCTCTGATACATCGAGCGGGTTGTTATCCCAATCTTGTACAGGACTTTCCCGTCTGCCTGTACCCTTAAGTAGTACAAGTTGGAAAGTAACATCTTTCTCATCGCAGCATAATAGATCCGCAAATCAGTCAAGCGAACCCGTAATTCCTCAAGCGGCAACACTGAGCCAGAGTTATCGAAGACGGCTGCTTCCAAATGTGCCAGCTTTTGCTCAATCAGTGGCTCTTGCACATAATTGAATGCCGATAGGGGCAATGCACCAACCGGGATTTGCCCCAGCTTAGTAAACTGGTAAGCTGTTCGCCCTGTCCCAGCATTAATGTTTGGCGAAGGCTCTACTAAATTTTCCCTAGTAAAAGCTGGCAATATTTCTAGGCGGTCAATACCATTTTCGTGCGACTTATGCCTATGCCAAAGCTTCTTTAGTTGCTCTAATTCCTTACCTGTTAAGAAAATGTTGAAGGCATCGTACAACGGTAGGCGCGGGATGTCGCGCGGTTCTCTTTTGATAATTAAATTGCAGGTTTCGCCGCTATGAGCGAAGTGAGGTTCTTTTATTTTGCCCTTTTTAGCGATTAGCACTTTAGCGCAGTACGGGCATATTAGGTTGGTTCTACCGCTTGGGACAACATTTTCAACCTCAACAAGCTTATTCTCTGCATCAACGCCATGCCGCAGCCACATGCCAATCTCGCTTTTTACTTAACAGATTCCTATAAAACAATTACTGGATAATATGATCGCATCTTTCGTGCCAATACTGGGGCGTGATCGCTGTAAAATTAGCCGAAGCACTGACTTCGCGTCCTCTCCCTAATGGCTTACCAAATTTCCGCCACGAAACTTCAAACCTATCACCGTTGCCCCCAAGCTTACTATTTCCGTTACGAGTTAGGTTTGAAAGCTCCTGGATTCTTTGGTAATGCCGCCCTTGGCACAGCCTTACATCAAGCTCTTGCTAAAATTTACCGCGATTGGGACTACCTTGAACCTATACCGCCCCTAGACTGGGTTTCTTCCTGCTGGCAGCGATGTTCTAATAATCTCAGTCCAAATCAAGCTGAGGAAGGACAAGAGATTTTGGAAAACTACTATTATCAGTTCATTGCAGGGGAAACTGCGATCGCAAGGCCCTTGGCAGTTGAAGGTTTAATTAAAGGGCGCTTACTTGCTAATGACTTAGAGTTCAAAATCTCTGGGCGCTACGACCGCCTTGATTTTCTGGGAGACGGGTTAGAACTAATTGACTACAAGTCAACCAAAGAAGTCAAATTGCCGAAGCCCGATGAAGTAGACTTGCAAATTGGTTTGTACTACATAGCTTTGGAGCAACGATACCAATCCTGCTTACAGCAGTTGAGCTTACTTTACTTGCGGACAGGCGAGAAGATTGTTTTTGAGGCTAATAGCGAACATAAACAGCAAGTAGAAACTGTTATCGGTGAATTAGCTTGGCGATTACGCACGGATGAAAATTGGGAACAGAAGACTGGGGAGCAGTGTGAAGTCTGTAGCTATAATCGTTACTGCGCGGCGGTGCAAGCTCACCCAGAACCTCTACCGCAAATAGCTAATACTCCTCAACAGATCCAACTATCACTAAATCTGTAATGCTGCTATCCTCTCTCTTGCAGTAACAAATATCTTGAAGTAATTGCCTCTTTTGAGAAGCCCTATGATTATTGATAATCTGGTTGGAACATGGATTTTAATTGCTAGCATTTCAATTAACAGTGAAATTGAATTAATTGGAGGAGAACAGGATTCAAAGGAAGTTGAAAAATGGTTAATGGGCAAGAGTTATGAGTTACTTAATGAAGTAGAGCCTACAGAAGGACTTACTCTAACAATAACGTCTGACGGAAGATTTGAAGAAGAGAAAACAGGTTATCCCCAAGTTACCTGGTTTGACAGGGAGGGCGTATTGCAGTCAGAGGTTACGCCATTTCAGGGTTACTTAAGCTTTCATGAGACAAATATCTATTTCGTTCCTGCTGACCTACCTTCTTGGGCAAGGCCCGTTGATAGAGAGAGTAGGATAAAGCTTAGATATGATGATGGAGATACAAAAATAAGTGACTGTATTGAAAGACAAAATGATCGGCTGATTCGTACAGTCTCAATTGTTACTGATGAACTTTATTTGGATAGAGTTATTATTGTTTATCAAAGAGTTAAGCAATAGATTTTTTTGTTGCTGTCACAGTGTTTAGCATAATCCAACCTGAATTGTTGTAAGATTATTCGTTATCACGCCAGAATTAGGACGAGATCACGCCTTAAAAATGTTTAGCTCCTCAACACTTGACTACAGAAATTTCCTCCCAGCGTGTAGTCCAACAATTTGAGCAATGCTACGCCTTAGTTTGCAGTACCCAGTAGCAGCCGTAGTTCAGCTTTCTGTTTGGATTAACTAGACGAATTATTTCAATTATCCGCCCAACGCAGGCGACAATACACTTACCGACGCGATTTTAGGAGCAACTATGACGATTTCTATGTATCAAGCCTCAGTGCCTTCACTTATTCGTTCGCTCAATAATCTTGTAACTATTTTAGCAAAGGGTGCAGCCCACGCTGAAGCTAAGAAAATTGACCCTGCTGTCTTAATTAACAGCCGACTATACCCAGATATGTTTCCCCTAATGCGACAAGTTCAAATTGCCTCAGACATTGCTAAGAAAGGGGTCGCACGACTGGCAGGATTGGAAGCTCCCAAGAATGAAGATGATGAAACGAGCTTTCCTGAACTGATTGCTCGTCTTGAGAAAACTACTGCTTACCTAGAAACATTAACACCCGACCAAATTGATGGGTCAGAACAAAAGTCAATTGTCTTGCCTGTAGGTAAAGATACTATGACCTTTGAGGGATTACCTTTTCTCTTGTCCTTTATTTTGCCAAACGTCTATTTTCATGTAACAACAACCTACGACATTCTTAGGCATTGTGGTGTCGAACTGGGCAAAGCCGATTATCTCGGAAAACCTTAAATAAACGATCAATCAGTTACCTATTACCCGTTTAGTAGAGTAACTGATTAGGATATTTTTTGCTTAAACTCCTGATACTGCTTATCTCTAGTTTGCCAATATTTATCCACCGTCTTCCGCGCGATCGCTGCCTGCTCTAGCTCCATCCCCTGCTCGGCTAACAATCGCTCTTTCACCCGCTTACGTAAGTCTGAGACAATTTTGCCGTTAATCTTCCTTGTCTGCGCCCAGTCCAGTATCGGTGCTGGGTATGGACTCTCATTCAGGTACACTCCATTGAGGATTTCCGATAAATTGTAACCGCGCAGTTCTTCAACCCAGTGGTAGATAAACTTTACTTCGCCGTCTTTCTCCTCTAGATTTTTATTCGGATTGTAAATGCGGAATGTATCGGATAGAGGATTTGTTACCCCTGCTTGCATCTGCCATTGCCAGTTGTCTATTGCTAGATCGCCATCGACTAAATAGTTCATGTAATGCTCTGCGCCGTGATGCCAGGAGATGCCGCAGTTAATACATAGAAAAGTGGCGCACATCGCTCTCATCCGAAAATTCATCCACCCCATTGTTTTCAGTTGCCGCATCGAAGCATCTACTAAGGGGAAACCTGTTTGCCCTTCTTTCCATGCTGTGAATAGCTCTTGCTTTTCCTCATCTAACTCGGCAGGTGGATAATAATCATTGAACTCCGGGTAACGGTTGGTATCTACTAACTCTGGGTGGAAGTACAGCCGTTGAGTAAAACTATCGTGCCAGCGCAGCCGATTCCGCAGAGCGGACGCTACGCGATCGCGGAAAGCCTTGAGAGAAAACTGGGCTTTGGGATTGTTAGCTAATTCGGCGGCTTTAGCTTTGGTGCTTTGATAGACTTGGCGAACAGAAATAGTACCAAAAGTCAGGTGAGGCGATAAGTGAGACGTAGCACCTTGTTGAGTTTGCCAGGGGCGCGAGATTTTCCAATGATATCCGTGAAAGCGGGAATCTAAAAATGAGCTTAGTGTAGCTGTTGCTTGTGTCTCCCCGCCACTAAAATAGGTATTGTCTGTTTCCCAGAATTGACTGTATTTTTGCTTCAGTTGGCTGAAGGTAAGCTGCGGGATATCAAAACTTAATAGTGGTGTATTAATTTGTTTTGGCGTTGAATGCAACGGCTGCTGCAAATAGTTGTAGTATTCTTCCATCCACACATCACGGCGTTCATCATCAGTTTGGAGAAAGTTGTTTAGCCCTTGGTGGTAATCAAGGTTGTGTTCGCGGTAAAAATCGATTATTTGACGATCTCGTTCTATCCCGTATTGCACCTGCACATCATGATTAAAAAACAGTTTAGGGCGATCGCCTTTTTGAAGTAATTTGCTTGTAAGTTCTTGCAGTACGCTAATGCTACTGCCTTCAAATAGATATAGTTGACTACCTCGCTCTCTGAGGCTGCTATCCAAGTTTTCTAAAGACTCGAATAGAAATCTAACTCTGGCTTTGCCGACTTCTGCTTGGCTATAGAACCAGGGGTCGATGATGAAGCAGGGCAAGACTTCCGCGTTATCGGCGGCAGATAAAGTAACTATCTCGTTGTCGCTCAAGCGAAAGTCCCGTCTGAACCAGAGGATGTGCATTCTTGAGGCGTACTATTTTTGTACTATCTACTATTTTACCCATTTGTAGGCGATCGCTTGCTGCAAGTGCTGAGGTAATGAATAAATCTGAGGCAGATAAAAGATATGTATTATTTGATGCTAGTTTTAACTGCTGCCAGCCCTTCGGCAAAATCTTCACAAAAGGAAAATTGTGGCTGTACAACTACTTTACCTATCTTGTTGATATAGCCACACTTATCTTTGACTTTAACTACTGCTAATCCTTGAGAAAAGCTGTTTGCTGAATCAAATTGGGGGGTAATAACTTGTTTGCCAGTCCCGTCAATATATCCCCATTTTCCAGGAATTTCTACGGCTGTTCCTGGTAGTGGATTTCCATCAATAAATACCCGTTGTTGGCTACCAATTTCTATGGCTGCTAATCCTTGCGAAAAACTCTTTGCTTCACTAAACTTCGGTTTAATTACTAACCGACCTTGTTTATTTATATAGCCCCATTTATCAATGAAATCACCATCAGTGGATGCTCCACCCGAACCAGCCTCTGTTGCTACTGCTGCCAGTCCTTGAGAAAACTTTTCCGCTCTAAAAAAACCTGGCTCAATAACCATTTTCCCAGATTTATTAATATAACCGTAAGCGCATGAATCAAAGCGCACTCCACAAATACCATTGCTAGTTTCTACGGCGGCGAGTCCTTCAGAGAAGCCATATATTTCACTAAATTGGGTTTTGATAACAAGTTGACCTCGTTTGTTCATGTAGCCATTGTTTCTGGGATAACCATCTTCGTAAACAGTGACTGGTGCTAATCCTTCGGAGAACCAACCAGAAAGACTACCATCAAATTGTAGTCGGATTGCTTGCTTACCAGTTTGGTCAATATATTCCCACTTGTTGCTATCAACTGTAACTCCTGCCACTCCTTCAGAAAAACTGTATGCCTCACTAAACTGCGGTTTAACGACAACTCTCCCAGTTTTGTCAATATAGCCCCATTTGTTGTCAAGTTTAACTGCTGCTAACCCTTGCGAAAAATTAAGTACCTCACTGTACTGCGGTAAGACTAGCTGCTTTCCAGTCTTGTCAATATAGCCCCATTTGTCACCAAGTTTAACTGCTGCTAATCCTTGCGAAAAGTTTTTTACCTCACTGTACTGTGGTTTAACAACTAGCAATCCTTTCTTGTTTACGAAGCCGTAATTTTCTGCTTTTATTGCTCCGGTAGCAGGTGACAAATTGAAAATAATATTACAAGTTAAAAAAGTTGTTATTGCTATTAGAATAAGAAATAGTTTGGATTTCATAAAAACTAATATTTTGAAAGTTGCTTTTTAAGTTAAGCTTATTTTTTTATTAATATCAAGGTTAGAAAATGAGTGAAAATTTACATTTAGTAATATTAATAACTGGGACAGTTTTAATTGCCCTAGCACCTTTTGACGCGAAGGCTCAACTTCAAAACATCGAATTAGCACAAAAAAACTCGAAGGAACAAAATTGGATTGCTATAGATAAAAAATCAAGTCCAATGGGAGCAGCAAGTTTTACCCAGTTGAGACACAGCAATAACTCATTAGTCAGTCCTAAAAGTGCAGAAGTATATTTTGCTCAAGTATCAGAAGCTACTTTGACGCAATTTATTAAACTTAACCCTAATAACTCAGATGCGTATTTCTATCGAGGACTTATTCGTACAGAGGAAAGAAACTATAAAGGCGCAGAAGCTGATTATTCTCAAGTAATTAGACTCAAGCCTAATGATGCTGATGCCTACAATAGGCGAGGTCTTCTCCGTGAAGCCTTAAAAAATTATAAAGGCGCGGAAGCCGATTACAGTCAAGTAATTAGACTTAACCCTAGTAATGTTGATGCCTATAATAAAAGGGGTATTATCCGTGAAGAATTGAAAGATTACAAAGGTGCGGAAGCCGATTACTCTCAATTAATTAGAATTAAGCCCGATGAAGCCTACGTTTATAATAATCGAGGTCGCATCCGTAAAGAATTAGGAAATTACCGGGGTGCGGAAGCAGATTTTACTCAAGCAATCAAACTTGACCCTAAAGATATTGATACTTACAATAACCGGAGTGTTGTTCGCAAAGTGTTAAAAAACTACTCTGGTGCAGAATCCGACTTACAAGTGGCAGCACGACTATCCCGCCAACAAGATAATGTTGGAGCTAGAATCGATCAAGCTGATGCTTACATCCATCGGATTACTATTTCCACCGACTCAAACGACTTAACTAGCTTCCCAAATACAGAAGCTGAATATGCTCAAGCAATTAAACTTAATCCTAACAATGCAGATACCTACTTCCATCGCGGGGTTTTCCGCACCCAAGCAAAAAACTATAGAGGCGCAGAAGCAGACTTTACTCAGGTAATTAAACTTACCCCTACTGCCGCAGATGCTTATACTAACCGGGGTCTTCTCCGTAAAGAATTGAAAAACTATTCTGGTGCGGAAGCCGACTTTACTCAAGTCATTAAACTTTTTCCTGATGAAGAGAATACCTACGCTAATCGAGGTCTTCTCCGCTTAGAAATGAAAAATTACACTGGTGCAGAATTCGATTACTCTCAAGTGATTAAACTTAGCCCTAATAATATTGATGGGTATTACAACCGCGGTCTTCTCCGCGCAGAAGCAAAAAACTATTCTGGTGCAGAATCCGATTACTCTCAAGTAATTAAAATTGACCCTAAGTTTTCTTTTGGTTATTACAATCGAGGTCTCATTCGTAGAGAATTAAAAAATTACCTCGGTGCAGAAGTAGATTTTACGCAAGCAATTGAACTTAACCCTATTGAGGCTGATTACTACAACAACCGGGGCAATCTCCGCATCCAATTAAATAATTATCAGGGTGCAGAAGCAGATTTTACGCAAGCAATTGAATTTAGTCCCGATGACGTTGAGGGCTACACCAACCGCGGTCTTCTTCGCACCAAAGTAAAGAATTACCGGGGAGCGATCGCCGATTTACAGAAAGCGGCTCAACTATACCGTCAACAAAATGAGATAGGTGAGTACCAAAGAGTGCAAAAATTATTAAGGAAATTGCAGCCACTAGCAAAATAATCTGTTTTTTGTACTTAAATATTGCTGTAATTAAACCAACTTAGTTTTAGCAACAATAGCCATTACTGCATTTACAATTATTTCTGGCTCGTCTACCCATACAAAATGACTGCTTTTACTTGCGTCAACTTGCTGACAATTTGTTGACAACTTGCCTAACTCTTTGTGCATTTTATTCCGCAATTGATTAGCACCTTGCAGAGGTAGAAAAATAGTCCAAAAAGACGGTTTAAAGAAGGTACTAGATTTAATATTTACTATCGGCATTGTCCCTAGATGCCTAACTTTACTAACCTGACGCGAACTGGTGTCTAGATTTATTATTTCTCTACTCATCGTTATCCAGTGCTTGGGACGACAAAAGGAACGTTTCACCTTGGCAAGGGAATCTGGAGGACAGTTGCGTAATTGGGGTTTTATGAGTTCAAATACCCCGCCTACTTCCAGCAATCTGATAATTCCTAGTGTTGAGCCTATAGTTGACATCACAAAACCGGAGAGGAAAAATAGTTTCAATGCTTGCAGAGGTACGGACATCTTCAGCATTCCTGTTTCATGCAACGCATCTGTAAGTACAATTCCTACGACTTTTTGGGGAAACAAATGAGCATACAATCTTACATTGTAGCTGCCATAAGAATCCCCCACGAATATGTATGGTGGCTCGATTCCTGCTTTTGTGAGCAAGTTATCTAACTCCTTCACCATTTGATGGCTAGTTCGAGGATGTGGGCTGTGGTCACTCCAGCCATATCCTGCCCGGTCGTAAATACATACTCGTGCTACTTGTGCCAATTGCTCAATTAGGAAGTAACCTTCTACTCCTCCTAAGCTATGCTCTAGAACGATTGTTGGTTTAGCTTCTCCCTTTACACAAAGATGTAGTCGATATCCACCTACATCAATTAGTTGACCAGGTGGCGCTCGCCGATCTTCTAGTAAAACGGCGAGCGCTTGATAAAGGGTTGTGGCTACTGTTAGTAGAACTTGAATTAATAGCACATTTTTCCTGCTTAGTTTTGTAATATAATTATCTATCGGCGGCTTGCTGCCAGTGTTTTACACTATACTAATTTACTAAGTCAATACTGACATCAGCTTCCAGAAAATCATTGCCGTCAATGTTCAATTGGTACAATCCCATCTTCAGATCCTGGGCAAAGGTGGCAAGTAGCCCAGCTATAGAATTGGCTACGAGGAAAGTGGTTTAATATTTTTTACCAAGAAGCCTAATGCGATCTTTGGCTTGTTCAGATAGTAGATGCAGGGCAGGCGAACGCAATTCCTACTAGGAATTACGTTATTTTTGCGGAAATCGTCTCAATCATTTATTTAAAGTCTAACTTTCAACCTTGCCTAATTACCAGTGGAGATGAAAGCTGCCCAATAATAAGGACGTTGATTTATGGAAAAGTAGCGCGGCTGCAATACACCTTTTCGCAACACAGCCTAGCGCTACTTTTCGTCGTCAAGTTGGCGTTGCACTGAGGCTTACGTCTTTGAAGGTCATAAATATTAGTGTTGAACCAGTAGAACCGCGATATGCACCTTGTGCATCACAAAGTTTGCATGCCAAAGCAGTGAACTCCCACGCTTCAGACTCCGAGCAAATGAGTTCGCCTGTTGTTAGTTGTACAATGTTGTGTGTTTTTCCGTACTCGTATACCTGCCACGCATTTTCTTGCAGAGCAGGCTTTACAGATGGATGATCCCAGCCCCACCACCAAGTACCATTTTGGGTATTGTATGTACCGATAATTTGCACAGGACAAGTCGCAGTAACTCCCTGTGAGGTGGTGAAGACAATCGTACCTTTGTCTTGATCTACAAACCACGCTGCTTCACTAAGATGCCATGTCGCATCATGAGCTTGTGTTTTAAGACGTAATTCCTCCATGCTTTGGGCAATTACTCTTTGAAAATCTGATAGATTAGATGATGGCTTTTTGCCAAAAAACGAGGAAAAACGCTTCATGATACACTACCTTTAATAATCTTTGCGTGGGGATATATGCTCATAGTCCTGGATATGTAGCTTTTTAAGGTGAGTCTGTTAGTGGGACTTAGACAAAAATTACAGCAATTTTCAAATAAATAAGCCACAATGAGCGAACCAACCGAGCGCGTTATCGGCGCAAATGTGGTGGTTGATAATATCGGTTAATGCTTCATCAAGTGCTTCCTTGGTTCGAGCTTTGGCA
>JAESGR010001036.1_pt1 | contig 11430 bp, 9 predicted proteins | sample 9269771 | NCBI WGS metagenome assembly JAESGR01 (sample SAMN15739572, study PRJNA653492) | algae metagenome | isolation source: Chroococcus sp. CMT-3BRIN-NPC107 and co-occurring heterotrophs from well... | place: USA: Clark Mountains Wilderness, California | collected 2010-04-18
GGAGCTGGTCAAGCGGACGTTCCCGGAGCTGCGGCGCCGCTGCGAGGCGCGCGGCGTCGCCTGGAGCGAGGTCGACCTCCGCTGGGGCGTGACCGACGAGGAGAAGGCGGAGGGCGCGGTGCTGCCCATCTGCCTGGCCGAGATCGAGGCCAGCCGCCCCTACTTCATCGGCCTGATCGGCGACCGCTACGGGTGGGTCCCCGACGACATCGACCCGGACCTGCAGGCCGCCCAGTCGTGGCTGACGGGGGCGACGGGGCGGTCGGTCACCGAGCTCGAGATCCTCCACGGCGTCCTCAACGACCCCGACATGGTCGGGCACGCCTACTTCTACCTGCGCGACCCGGCGTGGGTCGAGGGCCGCCCCGAGGCCGAGCGGGCCACGTTCCTCGAGCTGCCCACCGACGACGAGGTCGCCGCGCTCGGCGCCGAGGAGGCCGAGGCCCGCGCCGCCCACCGGCGCGCCCTGCTCGACGACCTGAAGGACCGGGTCCGGGCCAGCGGCTACCCGGTGCACGACGGCTACCCCGACCCGATGGCGCTCGGCGCCCAGGTGCTCGAGGATCTCGGTGCCCTCGTCGACGAGCTGTTCCCCGCCGACGTCCCGGTGGACCCGCTCGACCGGGCCGCCGACGAGCAGGACGCCTACGCCGCGGCCCGCCACGCGCTCCACGTCGGCGGAGACGCCGGCATCGCCCGACTGGACGCCCAGGTCACCGGCGGCGGCCCCCCGCTGCTGCTGACCGGTCCGGCCGGCATCGGGAAGTCGGCCCTCCTCGCCACCTGGGCCGAGCGCCGGGGCGAGCCCCCGGCCGACGCCGGGGCAGCGCCGACGGTGGTGCTCACGCACTTCACCGGCGCGTCGGCCGACGCCGCCGACGGCACCGCCATGGTGCGCCGCCTGATCGGGGAGGTCGCCCGGCGCTGCGGCCTCGACGTCGACCTCGACGAGCTGCCCACCGAGCCGGCCGCGCTCCGGACCGCGTTCACCGACGTCCTCCGTCGCGCCGGCCAGGGCCACCGGCTCGTGCTGGTGGTGGACGGGCTCGACCAGCTCGAGGACCGCGACCAGGCGCCCGACCTGGCGTGGCTCCCGTACGAGCTGCCGGCGGGCGTCACCGTGATCGGTTCGACCACCGGTGGCCGTCCGCTGGAGGCGGCTCGCGCTCGCGGGTGGGCGGAGCACGAGGTGGCGCCGCTGGACGAGGGCGAGCGCGCCCGCCTGGCCGAGGCCTTCCTCGCCCGCTCGTCGAAGCGCCTCGACCCGCAGCTGGCCGCCCGCCTCGTGGCCCACCCGAGCGCCGCCAACCCCTTGTTCCTCCGCATCGTGCTCGACGAGCTCCGCCAGCACGGCGACCACTTCACGCTCGGCGCCCTGCTCGACCGGCTCCTCTCGGCACCGGACCTGGTGGCCCTCTACGGCCTGGTCCTCGGCCGGTGGGAGCAGGACTTCGAGCGCGACCGCCCCGGCCTCGTCCGCGATGCCCTCACCCACCTGTGGGCGGCGCGCCGCGGCCTGGCCGACGCCGAGCTGCTCGACGTCCTCGACACCGACGGGGAGCCGCTCCCCCACGCCACCTGGTCGCCGCTCCTCCTCGCCGCCGGCGAGTCGCTCGCGTCGCGAGCCGGCCTGCTCGGGTTCCTCCACGAGCCCCTCCGGCGGGCGGTCGAGGGCCGCTGGCTGGCCGACGACGACACCCGGCGCGGCGCTCACCGCGCCCTCGCCCGCTACTTCGGCGAGCGCGAGCTCAGCCCTCGCATGGTGGCCGAGCTGCCGTGGCAGCTCCGGCAGGCCGCCGAGTGGGACGACCTCGCCGACGCCCTGGCCCGGCCCGACCTCCTGGCCGCCGCCTACCGGGCCGACCTGCCCGGCGTGCGGGCCGCCTGGGTGGCGGTGGAGGCGGCGAGCGACCGACGCATGGTCGAGGCCTACCGGCCCGTCGTCGACCGGCCCGACCACCACGACGACGTGGCCTGGGAGGTGGCCCGCCTGCTCGCCGACGCCGGCCACCCGGCCGAGGCGACGTCGCTGTTGCAGCACCTCGTCGACCGGGCGCGTGGCGGCGGAGACGAGCGGCGCCTCGCCGCCGCGCTGGCGAACCTGGGCGCCGCCCACCTGGGCACCGACGACCTCGACGACGCCCTGGCCGCGTTCGCCGAGCAGGAGGCCATCGCTCGCCGCCTGGGCGACGAGGCGCTCCTCCACGTCGCGCTCGGCAACCAGGGCGCGGCGCTGCGGGCACGCGGCGACCTCGATGCCGCGCTGGCGAAGATGGCCGAGGAGGAGGCGGTCTGCCGTCGGCTCGACGACCTGCCCGGCCTCCAGAGCAGCCTCGGCAACCAGGGCCTCGTGCACCTCGACCGGCGCGCCTACGACCTGGCGACCGAGCGCTTCACGGTGCAGGAGCGCGTCGCCCGCCAGCTCGGCGACCCGACGCTCGTCAACCGGGCGCTGGCCAACCAGGCCCAGGTGCTCGCCGACCGCGGCGAGGTCGAGGCCGCCCTCGCCCTGCTCGGCCGCCAGGAGCGCGAGTGCCGCGACCACGGCGACCGAGCCGGCCTGGCCGCCAACCTGAGCAGCCGGGCGGCGATCCTGCTCGCCCAGGGCCGCCTCGACGAGGCCGACGACGTGGCCCTCGAGGGCGCCGAGCTGGCCCGCCGGCTCAGCGCCGAGTCCCCCCTCGTGCGGGCCCTGTTCCTGCGGGCCACCGTGGCCCACCAGCGCGGCGACCGGGCCGCCGCCGTGGCGCTGCTCGACGAGCTGGACCCGCTGGTCGCCACGCTGGGCGACCGCAGCGCCGAGGCGCTGGCCACGGGCGAGCGGGCGACGCTCGAGCGCGAGGGGGGCGACCCGTCTGCCGCGCTGCGGCTCCACCAGCGGGAGCAGGCGCTCTACGAGGAGATCGGCGACCGCAGCGGCGTGGCCACCAGCCTCTCGAACCAGGCCCTCGCCCGGCACGCGGCGGGCGACGTCGCCGGTGCGCTGGCCGTCCTCGCCGAGGCGGAGCAGATCGTGCGGGCGCTCGACCTCCCGGCGATCCTCCAGAGCACGCTCGGCAACAAGGGCGCGTTCCTGCTCAAGGCCGGGGACCTCGTCGGCGGCCTCACCGCCCTCGCCGAGCAGGAGCGGATCTGTCGCGAGACCGGCAACCGGGTCGGCCTGGCGGCGTCGCTCGGCAACCAGGCGCTGGTCCGCCTGCAGCAGGGCGACCCCGTGGGCGCCGACCAGCTCCTCGTGGAGCAGGAGCGAATCTGCCGCGAGGTCGGCGACGCCGACGGGCTCGTCCAGGCCCTCGGCAACCGGGTCATCGCTGCGGTCCAGCGCAACGACGCCCCGACAACGGTCCGGCTGCTCGACGAGCAGCTGGCCGAGGCCCGCCGGCTCGGCCCCGTCGGCGCCGCCGCGGTGGTGGCCAACCTGACGCTCCAGCTCCGCATGCGCCCGGCGATGGGCGACGTCGCCGGCCTCCACGCGCTGGTGACCGGCCTGGAGGCGGAGGCTCGTGCGTCGGGCGACCACGCCGTGCTGGCCCAGGCCCTGGCGATCCGGGGCACGATCGCCATGGGGTCGGGCGACCCCGCCGGTGCCGCGACGGTCCTCACCGAGGCCGAGCACCTGGCCCGGGCGTCGGGCAACGCCCACGCCCTCCAGCTGGCCGCCGGCGGCCTCGGCCTGCTGGCGCTCCAGCAGGGCCGGCTCGACGACGCCGACGCCCTGCTCGGCACCCAGGCCGAGACCTCGAGGGCGGCGTCCATCCCCGAGGGCCTCTCCGCGGCGCTCGGCAACCTGGCGATCGTGCGCCAGCAGCGGGGCGACGGGCCGGGGGCGCTGGCGCTGCTCCAGGAGCAGGAGCAGCTCTGCCGGCAGGTCGGCGACGCCCAGGGGCTGGTGCTCGCGCTGGCGAACCGCGGCGAGGTCACCGCCCGCCAGCCCGGCCGCCGTGACGAGGGCCTCCGGGTCCTGGACGAGGCGGTGGCCACGGCCGACCAGGTGGGCTGGGCCCAGATGGCGGGCCAGATCCGGCAGCTCGCCGCCCAGATCCGGGCCACGCCGGGCTGATCGGCGACGCCGCTGCGGCCCCGGTCAGTCGGTGGCCGTCACGGCCGGGGCGACGACGGCGGCCGGGGCATCGGGATGCGCCGGCGGCGGTGCCGGCCCGCTGCGGACCACCTCGAAGCCGGCCCGCGCCAGCACGCCGGGCAGCTGGCGGGCCGACGCCCGGTTCCCCTCGCGCGCCTCCTCCGGCAGCTCGGACCACGGGACGAGGAGCGGGTGGTGGCGCCGGGCGTCGTCGCGCACGGCGGCATGGGTCCAGCCGGCCCGGCGACGGTCGTCGGCCCAGCGGGCGTGCTCCGCCGTCGCCAGGCGCTCGACCTCGTCGGCGGTGAAGGCGAAGTCGCCGGCGTCCCAGCCGTAGAGCGGCGACAGCGAGCAACCGACCGAGGCCAGCGCCCCGACCAGGCCGTCGGCCGCCCGGCGGTTCGCCTCCTGCGTGTCGGCGTCGAGCTCGTCCCAGGGCACCGCCGTCGGGCCGGTGCGGCCGTCGGCGCGCGCCCGGACGAGGAAGTCGTCGTGCAGGGCCTGGGCCACGGCTTCGTTGGTGCCGCCGTCGACGGCCGCCGCCGAGCACGTGCGGTCGAGCAGGGGGAACCCCCGGATCCCGACCGGCTGCCCCGCCTCGGCCTCGTCGACCAGGAGGGCCAGGCCGTCCTCCGAGCGGGTCCTGACGGCGACCGTGCAGCGCGTGGTGCCGAGCGCCTGGCGCACGAACAGCGCGGTGGAGAGAGCAGCCGTGTCGTCGTCGTCGCACACGTAGGCGGCGGTGACGGACCCCTCGGCGAGGAGGTCGCGAAAGGCCTCGGCGGCGTCAAGCACCGGGCGGTCGGGGTCGAGGTCGATGGCCTCGGCCACGGTGTTGGCGACGAGCGAGGGGTGCCGCAGGCGCAGGCTGCGGTAGCGGGCCGAGGCATCGGGGTCGATCAGCGTGAGCCGCAGCGGGTGGCCGATCGACTCGGCTCGCTCGGCCCACCGCTGGGCCACGGCCACGGCGACGGCCTCGCCGAGCACGCCGACGCCCACCACCAGGACGTGCGGCGGGCGACCGTCGGGCTGCGGCTCGAGCGGGTCGGTCTCGGCGAGCCACAGCCGGGCCCCCCGCTGGAAGATGTTGAAGAAGTCGAGGCGGACCGACGCCGTGCCGGCGCCGAGCTCACGGGTGCGCAGCAGCCGCGAGAGCTGTGGGTCGAGCAGGTGGACCGACGTGCGCAGGGCCGGGCGCCCCGCCGAGCGCGGCACCCGCCGGGCCACGGCCACGATCTCGGCGTTGGTCGCATCGTCGGCGACCGCCACGAGGTCGGCGGCCCGGGCCAGGCCGGCCTCCTCGAGGACCCGGGGATCGGTCGCCTCGCCGGTCAGCACGGTCACGCCTCGGCGCGCCAGCCCGGCGCGGTGCACGTTGGCCGGGTCGGGCTCGATGGCCACCACCCGCCGGCCGGACTCGGCGAAGCTCGCCGCCAGCCGGGAGCCCTTGTCACCCAAGCCCGCGACCACGACGTGGTCCTGGGCGAACCGGAGCCGGAAGCGGGCGAACTGGTCGCGCAGCACCGAGGCGGTTGCGGCGTAGAAGGTGGTGGCGAACGCGATGGGCCCCAGGAACCGGGCGAGCTGCACGCGCCAGTCGAGGGCGGCGAGGTCGTCGGAGATCGAGATCGAGAAGAAGTCGGGGATGGCGTAGAGCCGGTTCCACACGCTGCTCTCCGGGGCGCCGACGGTGAGGCCCCAGAAGGCCAAACCGGCCACCACGAGCCAGGCGACGGTCAGCGTCAGCCACCGCCACCGCGGCGACCACAGCGCCCTCAGCGCGCCCACGGCCACCGCTCCACCGTCAGCGTGGGCGACGACCCCGCCCGCTCCCGCGCCGGCGGCACGGCGCCCGTCGCAGCGGCCACCGGGTCGCGCTGCACCCGGATCCACGCCAGGGGCAGCGACCGTGCCCGTGCCTCGCCGACGATGTCCGCGGTGCCGCCCACGCCGCGCCCGGCGGCGCCGTCCCACACCACCACCACGGCGTCGGAGCGGTCGAGCACCGCCAGCCCGGCGGCGAGGTAGGCCTCGTCGCGCGTGGGCCGGGCGTCCACCTGCTCGACGGAGGCGGCGGCCGCGAGCAGCCGCCGGAACGACGCACGGGACGCGGCGTCGCCGAAGTCGCCCTCGTAGTCGTCGGGCGCGAGCGGCAGGACGACATCGACCGGCCACCCCCGATCGAGGGCCCGTTCGACCACGACCCGATCGGCGCCCTCGGCCAGGCTCGACACGACCCGCCCGGACGGGCCGACGCCGTCGAGCACGTCGTCGACCAGGCCGGCCACCTCCGCCTTGGGCGACGCGTGGGCGCGATGGCCCGAGACCCCCACGCGCACCGTTGCGGTTCCCGTCCCGACCGCGGTCACGGCGCCACGTTAGGCGGCGGTGCGTGCCGGGCCCGGCTGCTCAGCCGGCCGCGCGGACCAGGGCGGTCACCAGCGCGCCCACCGCGATGACGATGGGGAACGGCGCCCGCCGCCAGGCGGCGATGATGGCGGCGGCCACGCCGGCGGCGCGGGCGTCCAGGACCCACCGGTCCTCGGTGGTCAGCGTCTGCACGGCGATGAGCGCTGGGAGCAGCGCGGCGGGCAGCAGGGCGACGCAGCGGGCGACGCGTGGCGGCAGCGCCCGTCCGCCCAGCACCACCAGGCCCAGCACCTTGAAGGCGTACGCTCCCGCCGCCAGCAGCAGCACGGCGGTCCAGCTCACCGCTCGCCTCCCGTCGCCGGGCGCGCCCGCAGGCCGAGCAGCACCGCCAGCGATGCGGCGAGGACGGGCACGCCCTCGGGTGCGACGGGCACGAGGACCAGCGCGAGGGCCACCCCCATCGCCGCCGCCAGGCGGCCGTCCAGGCTGCGGAGGTGCGGCACCACGAGGGCGACGAACCCGGCGGGGAAGGCGGCGTCGAGCCCGTAGCGCTGGGGGTCGCCGATGGCGTCGCCGCCCAGGGCGCCAAGGAGCGTGCCGAGGTTCCAGAAGACGAAGACGGAGGCGCCGGCGACCCAGAAGCCCCGGCGCTGGTCGGCCGGGTCGCGCTGCGCCGTCGCCATGGCGGTCGACTCGTCGATCACGAGCTGGGCGGCGAGGAGGCGGGTCGCCAGCCGGCCCCGCACCACGTCGGCGAGCGAGAGCCCGTAGGCGCCGTTGCGCGCCGCCAGCAGGAGGGCGCTGCCGAGCGCCGCGGCGGTCGACCCGCCGGCGTCGACGACCGCGACCGCAGCGAACTGCGAGGCGCCCGTGAACACGAGCAGGGACATGGCGCACGCCTGTGCGGTGGAGAGCCCGCCCGAGGTGGCGAGGACGCCGAACGAGATGCCGAACGCACCGACGGCGAGGCCCAGCACCAGGCTCGCGGTGACGGGGTGCGGAGGCGGCGGCTCGCTCGCCCCGGGTCCGGTGACGCCGGGGTCGTTCGCCTGGGGCCCTCGACCCTCGGGCTCCCGGTCGCCGCGGCCGGGTCGGGGCGGGTCGGGGGGCACGGGCGACGACGGTACCGCCGCCCTCGCACCGAGCGGTCCGGCGCCCCGGCCCGGTTCCGGCCGTAGCGTGCCGGGCATGGACCTCACGGAGCTCGGCGTGCGCGAAGCCGTCCGCGACCTGCTGGCCCGCTACACCTGGGCGGGCGACCGGGGCCGCAGCGGCGACCTCGCCGCCCTGTTCGCCGAGGACGGCGTGCTCGAGGTCGGCGCCCACGGCGGCCGCTGGGAGGGGCGCGACGAGATCGCCCGGCGGCTCGACGCGGTGGCCGAGCGGGTGGCCGTCGCCGGCACGTCGACGGGCGCCGTGCGCCACCACGTCTCGAGCATCGAGATCGACGTGCGCTCGGCCCACGAGGCCACCGCCCGCTCGTACTTCCTGGTCCTCACGTCCATCGGCGTCGACCATTGGGGCCGCTACCGCGACCGCGTGGCCGCGGGGCCCGACGGCACGTGGCGGTTCCTCGAGCGCTCGGTGCAGGTCGACGGCCACTCGCCGGGCTCGCTGGTGGTACGGGACCCGGGCTCGGCGTGATCCTCGTCGACCGACCGATCTGGTCGGCCCACGGCCGCCGCTTCGCCCACCTCGTGAGCGACGCCTCCCACGACGAGCTCCACCGCTTCGCCGCCGACCTCGGCCTGCCGCCCCGCGCCTTCCACCGCGACCACTACGACCTGCCCGACGACTGGTGGGACCGGGCCGTCGCCGCCGGCGCCACGCCGGTCGACCCCCGGGAGCTCGTCCGGCGCCTCCGCCTCGCCGGCCTGCGCGTCCGCCCGGGGCGCCCGGCCGGCCGCGACACGGCCGCCGGCTGACCTACGGCTCGGGCGGTCAGCCGGGCCGGAGGGCGGCCAGCTCCCGCTGCAGGTTCGCCACGGCGCGCGCCCGGCGGGCACGGCGGTCGTCGGCCGCGCCGGCGCCGTACAGCTCGTCGGCCCGGGCCAGGAAGCCGGCCAGCAGCGAGCCCCGGCCGGCGACCCAGGCGGCGTCCCCGACGTGGCCGTACTCGGCGCGGACCTCGGCGACGTAGCGGTCGTAGCGCTCGGGGGGCGAGGACAGGATCCACAGGTCGGCGTCGAGCAGCACGGCGCCGCTGCGGTCGACGGCCTCGGTGCGGTGGGTCGCGGTCAGCCGCACCAGGCGGGCCACCTCGTCGGCCAGGCGGTCGCGGTCGGCGAGGGCCAGCGCCGGCAGCCGGTCGACGGCCAGCTCCGCGCTGGCTGCTTCGGACACCCCGGGCCCGTCGGTCGGGTCGTGGATGGCGTCGTGGAACCACGCCGCCAGGCGCACGGCGGTCCCGTCGGCGTCGGGCTCGGTGGGCAGGAGCCGGTCGACCTCGGCCAGCACCTCGCCGACGTGCTCCAGCGAGTGGTGGCGGCGGTGCGGCTCGCCGTGGCGGGCGGCCAGCTCGTCGGCCACCGACCGGGCCGCGCCGGGCGAGGCCCCGAGGGCCACGAGCAGCGCCTCCGGCGACGCCACCGCGCTCAGGCCGGTGCGGGCGCGGGGGCGGCGGCGGGCGCGTGGCCCGAGGCGCAGGCCTTCCAGAACGCCCGGTAGCTCGGGTACTCGAGCGCGGGCGTGACCCACCCGGCCGCCTCGAGCTCGCGGTGGTAGCGCTCGAGGTTGCGCCACGGGACGCCCATGTCGGTGTGGTGGGCGAGGTGCCAGCCGGTGCGGTACGGCACGATCCAGAACCGCGCCGCCCAGCTCTGGCGGATCGAGTGGGTGGTCCGCCGCCGATCGTCGGAGCGCTCCATGCCGCCGTGCTCGGCGATGGCGCGGAGCCGGTTGAGCACGCGCCAGACCGTCATCCACGGGCCCAGCCAGCAGAGCGGGTACAGCCACCAGCGCCCGGTCAGCGCCCAGCTCGCCGCCCACAGCACCACCTGGGTGCCGAGGATGCGGGCGGCGAAGGGCCGCGAGCCCCGATTGGTCATGGCCTTCAGCAGCGGCTTCAGGTTCTTCCACCCGGAGATCCCGAGGGCGTCGCGGAGCAGCTTGCGGCGCCAGGACGCGGCCGGCGCCGGGTACCCGGCGTAGAGCGGGAGGTCCGGCTCGTTGGGGCCGAACTCGTCCTTGTGGTGGGCGAAGTGGACGCGCCGGTACACGTCGAACGGGACGAACGCGGGGTAGTCGAGCAGCCAGCGGCCGACCAGGTCGTTCGCCGCGCGGTTCCGGAACAGCAGGCGGTGGGCGGCCTCGTGGCCGAGGATGGCGAGGCGGGCGAACATCGGCCCCATCAACACGAAGAGGGCGGCGTACCCGAGCGGGTGGTCGACCCACACGGCGGCGGCCCAGAGGCCCACGATGGCCGCCCACAGCCCCACCACGGTGACGACGTTGCGGGCCCCGGCGATGCGGCGGAGCTCGGCGCGCACCTCGGGCACGGCCTTGCCCGAGCGGCTCAGGCGCTCGGTCGGCAGGACGTCGGGCAGGGCCTCCGGGGCGGGCACCATGCCGCCGGTCCGGCGGGGCGAGGCGATCGCGGTCATGGCGACATGTTACGTTGCCCGGACAGATGCCGTCCACACGTAACACCCCGGCACCCGTGGCCGGCGACGTCGCCGCCCCGGCGGTCGGCCGCCTCACGGCCCGCTCGGTCATCGCATCCACGCTCCTCGGCGTCTCGCCGCCCGAGCTGCCGACCCGATCCCTGGTGGCCACGGCCGAGCTGCTGGGGGTGGCGCCCGGCACCGCCCGGGTCGCCATGTCTCGCATGGTCGCCGCCGGGGAGCTGGAGGCGACCGGCGACGGCTACCGCCTCGTCGGCCGGCCGCTCCTCACCCGCCGCTCGCGCCAGGAGCTCTCGCGCCGCGGCCCCGCGGGGCGGTGGGACGGCACGTGGCGCACCGGGGTGGTCACGACCGAGGGGCGGACGGCCGGCGCCCGGGCCGAGCTCCGAGCCGCCATGGGCGCGCTGCGCTTCGGCGAGCTGCGCGAGGGCGTCTGGCTGCGGCCCGACAACCTCCCCGCCGGTGCGCTCCCCGACCAGGAGGCGCTGGTGGCGGCCGAGTGCACCTGGGTCCGTGGCCGGCCCGAGGACCCCGTCGCGGTGGTCACCCGCTGCTGGGACCTCGACGGGTGGGCCCGGCGGGCCGCCGCGCTGCAGCGGGAGGTCGACCGCCTCGGCGCCCGCCTGGCCGACCACGACCACACCGCGCTGGCCGAGGGGTTCGTGGCCTCGGCGGCGGTGCTGCGCCACCTCCAGGCCGACCCGCTCCTGCCGCCCGAGCTCACCCCCGATGCCTGGCCCGGGCCCGCCCTCCGCCGGGGCCACGCCGCCTACGACGACGCGTTCAAGGCGACGCTCGCCGCCTGGCTCCGGGGCCGGCGCAGCTGAGCGGCCGCCGTCCGAGGGGCAGCCGGTCGACCGGTCAGCCGGCCTCCTCGCCGCCGTCGGTCGGCGAGGCGTCGAGGCGGGCGAGCAACCGGTCCCGGATCGACGTGCCCGCCTCGCGGGCCTTCTCGCCCGTGATGCGCCAGCCGTGGCGCGAGGAGTAGAGGAGCGGTGGTTCGTCGAGCCGTCCGGTGCCGGTGGCGACCACCCGGGCGAAGAAGAGGTCGTGGTCATAGCGACCGGTGATGCGGTCCTCGACCTCGCAGTGCAGCCAGGCCACGGCGTCGCGCACGACCGGCAGGTCGCCGGTGAGGTCGAGGTACTCCGGGGCCACGTACGCGAACCGGCGCCCCGGGTACGAGAAGTACTGGCCCTGCTCGACCTGGTCGCCGCCGAGGATCGACACCGAGAACCGGCCGCTGGCGGCGATGAGCGGGTGGGTGTCGTGCTTGGGCGACACCGAGGCCAGCACGATCGGCTCCTCGAACGACACCTGGCAGACCCAGTGCGAGGTGTACGCCCTGACCACGCC